>Ga0335074_10008186_pt1 | contig 14526 bp, 20 predicted proteins | sample Lox_Sample_23_FD_206715 | JGI IMG/M metagenome (GOLD analysis project Ga0335074, IMG submission 206715) | Soil microbial communities from Loxahatchee National Wildlife Refuge, Florida, United States - Lox_Sample_2.3 | ecosystem: Environmental > Terrestrial > Soil > Wetlands | place: USA...
GCGAGCTTTCGCCTGCGCGCAGATGTGGTGTTTGCGATGGAACCTGAAATGTCTGGCAACGATGCCGCAGGTGATATTGCGAATTGGAAGGTTCTTAAGACGCGACCCATCGCGCCACCTTTTAAACACTAACGTCGATCTAAAGCGACCGCCACGTTCGATAGAGTCCAGGGATGTCAGCACAGTGCGACGGCTTCGTCGGCAGACAGAGTTGAAAAGGTGATCCGGAGCGCGTTCAGTTCACCACCAGGAGCACTCAATGACAATCAGGATAAAGCATAGTTCCCCGAAGGGTCGACGAGGTTGTCCGCGCGGCCCTAAATGTCGCCACTGCACCTGGGACAGTATGCACATCACCGTTGATGGTCCTCATCCGAAATATACCAAGGGACACCGAGGGGACTACAACAGTGACATCGATGGGGCGATCGATGACTTCTTAGCAACGCTGAAACTTGAAGCTCGCCGGCAGTTGCGCGACTGCGCGAAAGCAACCCCCGCCCTTCGCCAGTTTCACCTTACATTCAGTTAGACGAGCGAAGTCGAATACAGCGAACAAAGTGGGCAACTGGGGCCTTTAGGTATGCCATTGACAAAAGATGACTTTCACGTCGATATTTCGTCAGTCAATCAGGGACTATAGTCCCTGAATCATTTCTTCGAGGATTGGTACAGTTCTTCGAATGAAGAGCCAACGCGATGTACTCAGACAGATCATCGGAGAATGCGACTCGATGCTGTTTCACACGCGTCCGAATCTACCCTACCGCGGACTATCCAAGGAAAGCCTGGTGGCGGGGATAGAGATCATACGTAGGCTTGCGAGGAAGGGCGTAAGGAGAACAGCCAAAGCCAAGCCCACCGCAAGATGAGCACGTGGGAGATGCAAGGCTTGCCCCCACCTATTCAGTCGATCACTCTAACGCGAGATCCTCTAACCATCTTTGCAGTGCCGTGCCGTCCATCAGCTCCAGGCGATAGGGGATAAGCGGCTTCAGAAATGGATCGTTGACGATTCCGGGGGCGAAAGAGGACGTCGTGGTAACGATGCCCTTGGACGATTGCTGGTCGCCGAGCAAGACCCCAGCAAGCGCTCTAACATCGTCGTATCGAACCAGATGGCCTGGCCTGTAAGCTTTTACAGAATCGATGATCCGGATCGATCCAATTCCTTTCTTGGTTGCAATCACATCGCGACCATGGTCACCTGATCTTGGCGTTAACGTGACCTCGTCGTAGCCGGCTTTGTCAAAAGCCGCAGCTATCATTTCCTCCCATTGCCGATCTGGTATTTGGAATGCTTTTCCCCAATCGTTCTTGAGTAAATCAACGATAATCTTCCAAGGAATGCTAAAAGCGTGTACCAGTCTTCCCTCGGAAGTTTCTCCGTAGGGCTCAATGACACCTTGTACCAGCAGGCTCTGCAAATCTGGATGGTCCTCGGAATTGAGGAGTACTGAGTCAATGAAGATCTGTAAATGTTCTTCGTCGAGGCGTACTTTGATGCTGTCAATCGATGCTATGTCTTCATTTCTCTGCGCAAACGATATTCCCAAGCTCTCGAACGGGATGAGCGAATCGGGCCCCAGTATTTCCCTCAAGTGCTGTTTCACGTTCGAAGCCCAGTCTTCCAATCCGCGCCGAACAGCAAATTCGAGGTCTCCATCAACCCAGTGGGAATAGTCGCCCTCCAGCCAACAGGACCAGAAAGAATCTGAGTCCTCTGCTTCTTGACGAATATATTCTTCAAAGCCAGGAGGAACGCCCTCAAGTAAGCGAGGTCCAAGGCGGTTCAGTGTCCGGTAGAATCTTGTCCATTCACTCTTTGTGACCACGCGGCTCCCAGAAACGTCGACGCTACTCGGGTTACCATGCTCGAATCGTCGATCCCAACTATTATGATTTCGTTTGTTCAGACCGTTGGCGGCTGTCCGCTCGCAGGTTGAGCGCAATACGCATCGAGATGATCTATCAAATCGCCGATCTGGCTAATTGTGCTTAGACGCTGCTTAAAGTCAAGGTAAACAGGGAACAAAATCCGGCCGTGCATGACCGCGTCTCGAAAGTCCGTAAAGTTGTAAAGTCTTTCGTACTCGCCATTGCTCAGGGCTCTGCCCAGTCTCTCATGCAAGAAGTGGCGCCACGGCATATGCTTTCTGAGCGATTCATTAACGTGGTGAAAATCCAGTTCGTCCACGAACCGATTCCCTCCCATCTTCTGACGTACAGACTCGAATCGTTTCCGAACTTTCTCAAGAATTTCGGGTGAAAGGTTAAGTCCCTTGTCGCTTGAGAGCCCGCAGCCATCTCTTGCCAATAGATTTCGCGACAGTTCTTCAACCCGGCTCAATCCGGCATACAGCTGAACGCGAAACTCGCGGCTGTTAAAGGCCCAATAGGTAATCAGGCCAGAGACTCGATTTCCTCGCAGTGTAAGGTACCATTCGCGATTGCCAAAAAGATAAAAGGCTTCGGCAAGTGGCGTCGAGTCTGGAATGTGATCTGAAACGGATGTTTCCCTCACTGTCGTGATCGATCGAGCGCCGTTTACTGGGTGCTCAGTGCAGAATACTGCCTCAAAGGTCTGTCCGTCTGCCGAGGCGGGCACAACTGAATATCTTTTTTCCGCAACGATGTGACTCGCAGCGTTTCCGTCCCCCGGCGCGACATACTCTATTTGAGCTCGATGAACCATGACATCGCTTACGACAAATGTCTCACCAAGCTTCCGCATCAACTTGGGGAAAGAATGAAAGTCGTGGGTCGGCGTCGGCGGTGGGTGGGGAATCATTCGTCGCCAATCAAGGTTTCGCCGATTGTATCAAAGGAGACTCATTGGAGACTCATCTGCATAGCGAACAAAAGGCGAATTTGCTAGTCTGTCAGGTGTGGTTCTGCGAACTTGCACAGTCGCGGTGAAGGATGTCCGGGACTGTCGAGCATTCAATAGAGGTCACCGCTGAGACCCTCTATGAAACGATCGCCTCCGCTCTTGCGGCCTTGCAGCAGGACAACTGGGTAGGGGAGATTGGCCAGGGGTTCACAACCGTCACTGTTCTTGTCCAGCAGCCACCCGTAAAACATGAAGTGAAAATGAAGGACTTTCTGTCGTGGCTTAATCGTCAACGACGATCTCCGGCGGAGGTCATCCTGAAGCAAAAGCTGGAGAAAATATTGCGCAAGGCAAACCACCCGAGGACGTGACCGAAAAGGCTGAACAAACAGATCAGCAGAAACGGATCTTCGAGGTTTCACTGACTCGGAGTCCGAGCCGCTTTGTGGGGGTGCTTAGATTGCCCCGCTTGCGCACCACGCGTTTTCACGGAGGAGGATTGCCTGATGATCGCACCTGGCGCGAAGGGGTCCTTTCCTTGAAGCACCGAAGAAGCAACGAAACTAACCAGTATCATCCCACTCAGCAATCCCCACACGAGAACGACCGGCTTCCAAGGAACGAGAATGTACATGGCAGAACCTTCTGGAACGAAGAGCGGCTCACGATTAGTGCTATTATACTGCGAAAAACGCTAGAGTTTTCGTGGACATCTTGCCCGGAGTTTCTTCGCTCGAGAAATTGATTCGGGGGAGTTCGGTTTGCTGACTTACTTGACGCCTAACGAATCCTTCTCGGGCAACGCTGTTCCGCCGATTCTCCAGCCAACCGGGCGAAACATCACGCGCCGCCGTCGATACTTCTCAAAAGGCAACAGCGGCTTATCATCGTTGAAGTAGGTCGCGACCTGCTCTCTGAAAGCATCCGAGTCCTGCCACAAACCGGCTGTGACGTAAGACCTGAAGTTTCCAAAGGATTCTGGATCCAGGTGCCAAGTGATGTATGGAAAGTCTGCGATCTTCAGTGAGTCGCTCAAGAACTCCGCGATAAGTCCTGTGCGATCGACGATTGGGTTCTTCGTGTTCCAGTGTTTGAGAAACGCCTTCCTGCTCTTAGCGTCCGGTTTGATACGCCAGTGAATAAGCGCAACGATCATGTGCTTCCTCCGTGTGCCTCTTAGCGCGGGAACAGCCTGTCAACAACGTCTGCACTGAGAACATGCCGCTCAAGTTCCTCTTCGCTAAACCTTCCGTTCCTTACATCTTCCTTCGCAACCAGGAAGACCCGTGACTGATCAAGATACAACGTGCCCTCGCCGCCCTCGAACTTGACTATCGCGAGAGCATGATAACGCTCTGGCAGATCACCACGAACTCGGTAGCCGTCATCTTCAATCTTCGTCGCCTTGACCTGAATCGCACACATCGCTTCGCCGCGTATGGCAATGAGATCATTTCCGCTATCCTTCAAGGGCTGCGCGGCCTGAACATCAAACTCAAGGAGGCGGAGCTGTACAAGCAACTCACCAAACGTTCCGAGCTTCACCCGATCTGTAATCTTGTTCATTCGCTCGTGACCTCTAGCATCGCCGATATTCTAACCTTGTGGTCCGGCGTTGTTCTTGTCAAGATTGGCGCGGCGAGTTAGTAAGCACTGTTGACTCCTGCTACAATCCAACGCCATGCAGCTTGAGGGGGCTGCGCATTCGCGTAGTGCTGCAAATCCAATCTGAAGAAGGTGCGGCTATGAAGAAAACCCTCGTTCTTGGTGTCCTTGTCCTTGCCAGCGCTTGCTTATGGTTTGCAAATCCACACCCAGCCCGTGCGGCAGGCGGAACAGATAATTGGGCGGGCGTACCCGCGAACTGCCAAGGTGCGAAAACCGATGGTCGGCACGTCTGTGAGTTTATTCACACACAAGTGAGGATTGGAGCGGACGCTAATCCGTTCGACCAATGGACTCTCGTTGCAATAGAGCCGGGTATCGTAGCTGATGTGACATGCACAACGCATGGCACTAACATATTTCGGATTTTGGGCTCTGCTCCGCCACAGTGGGGTGGTAACAAGGCCAATCCCTGGAAAGGCTCCCATTACGGCGACGTTGCCGTTTGTAGCGGTTGGATCAACGGCGGCATCGGGCCTGTAGACATGAGTGTCATTTACCAGTAAATGATCGGCGGTGGGTGTGAAGCTCGGAAACCAGAACGGACTTCGGCCCGCCGCCCATACCAAATAGCGTCCCGTTCTTGCTCTGTTACAATTTCCCGACCATAACAACGCCCCGGTGAGGAAGCAATATGGACGTCGGCAAGGCGGCAGCTTGGGCTACGATTATCGGTGTTCCGCTCGCGGTGGTGGCGATAGTAGTTTCCGTTCTTGCCATTCCCGAAGCACACGATTATTTTTTCCACAAAATACTTCACAGGCATGATGTCGTTCAGAAAGACCCTGCTCAGAACAGCACTCCAGCGCCCCAGACGGCACCCGCTCAAGTTGGAACGCCCGAGCCAAAACCAGTTCATTATGAGGACCACGACATCTGCACCGGAGTGGGCTACTCGAAGACGGTCAGCTTTGACAAATGGGAACACGCAAACCCGAACAAGGTTAGAGGCGGTGACTCACATACGCCCGGTCGTGAAGTTGTTATCGAGTGGCCCGCACCCGGCCCGGTCACGTCTGTGAGTGGTAGATGCTTAGTTGGCTGGTGTGTGATTGAAAGTTGTAGCTCTCAAGGAAACGTTGCCCACTGTGAAGGCTGGACAAACGACGGCAATCACGGAACCATCAACATGGACGTCAAGTGGGTACAGGCGCAACCGGATCATTGCTAATAAGTACCAACCAGATAGTCACCAATGCGCGAAAACCCCACCCTGTAGCGGGTTTTGGATGCTAGGTATTCAAATATTTGTTAGGTCCTCGCGAAACTTTACAGGAACGGCCGGGTTCCAATCTCCTAACCACTCGTCGTTTCACTCGTATGGCAGGACGAAACTCTAGGTATCACCACACTCTTAAACGGGGCTTGGAGCAGTGTTCCCCAACGTTGAAGTCCGCCACCTTCTCGCGGTCGATATCCTCGCTGAGGAACTGAATTTCACGCGAGCTGCTCTCAGACTGAATATAAGCCAATCTGCTTTGAGCCGGCAGATTACGGACCTCGAAGAGCATTACAGATTTCACCTCTTCACTCGCGACAAGCGACGAGCCGTAGAACTCACCGAAGCGGGTCGCGTTTTTGTTAAGGAGGCTCGCTCCGCCCTGCTGCTTATAGAGCGGGCCGGGCATCTCGCTCATGCGGCCCATGAAGGGGCAGTCAATGTTTTGACGATTGGAGTCTCGCCATGTGTCGAACAGGACTGGATTTCGGGCCTTCTGACTATCCGCTTGCCGCTGTACCCCAGAATCCGAATTCGATGGCGTAGTCAGTTTCCAATCGACTTGGTCCGGAGCGTTCTGGCCGGCGAACTCGACCTGGCGCTGGTGGCAGCACCGCCCGAGGATTCTCAGATCACATCTGTGTTGCTTTCTCGTGCGCAACTCTGCGCTCTTCTCCCGGAGGGCCATCCGGCCGCACACAAGGAATCCTTGGTACTTGAGGATTTAGCGCAGGACGCATGGATTCTTTTCTCGAAGCAGGTTCATCCTCTTCTGCGCGATGCGATCCTTGAGGCGGCAGAGGGCGAGGAAATTGTGCCCAAGGATGTTCACGACGTCCTTACAGCACAGGAGGCTTTTTATCTCGTAGCACAACGCGTGGGCGTCGCAATCCTGACGAAACCGACAATGCTGGATACTCGCGCCAAGAAGGAGGTCGTCGTGAAGCCACTCGCCTATACTGCGTTGTGCTTCGAGACATGCTTGGTCTTGCGAGCACATGAGGAGTCTCGGTTTGTGAACGAGTTCGTGCGCTCCTACCTCCGTAAATATGCCCCCCATCGACTCGGACCGACTCAAATGGAGCTGAAACTGCCGGCCTGACTGCGCACCAGATCTCCAGTGCTCTTCCCCATGAGCGCTAACTTGGGGCCGAGTTTCTTTTCGGAACGTCGATCAGTCACATGGCGGAAATAGGCGAACTCGGGCCTAGAAACTGCCAACTTTCCAAAAGCCGACTTCCGGCCCTGACAAGTTCCGGTTAGCACGTGATGGGGAAACTACGCACCAAGTGATTCCCCTCGACACACAAAGCAAGTGAGGCAAGGGCGCCGTGCAGCGAGACCGCAAGCGCTCAGTGGACTCTCATGGTTGCATCTTCTTCTCACCCGCCATTGAGATTGCACCTTAGCGGTAAGACATTCGCAGAATCGATTCAGGAAGACGCTCGCCCTGAATTGGGATCTTGGAAGATACAGTATTGATCTCCTCAAGATCATCCAACGTCAGCTCGACTGAAGCGGAACCGATGTTCTCTTCCAGTCGATGGATCTTCGTCGTTCCTGGAATCGGAACGATCCAAGGTTTCTGCGCAAGCAACCAGGCCAGTGCGATTTGTGCGGCACTTGCGTTTTTTCGCTGGGCGATCCGATTCAGAAGATCAACCACCGCCTGGTTTGCCGTACGAGCCTCCTCGGTGAATCGAGGGAATACTGCTCGCATGTCCGTGCTTTCAAACTTTGTAGACGCATCAATCTTGCCCGTCAAGAAACCTTGTCCAAGCGGACTCCAGGGAACAAAACCGATTCCCAGCTCCTCGCAGATGGGAAGCACTTCTGGTTCGGGGTCTCTCGTCCATATCGAATACTCGCTCTGGACTGCGGCAACCGGCTGGACCGCATGGGCGCGGCGAATGGTGTTTGCACTCGCCTCAGAAAGGCCGAAGTGTTTGACCTTCCCGGCCTGGATCAAATCCTTGACTGCGCCGGCGACATCTTCGATGAGCACGTCTGGATCGACGCGATGCTGGTAGAAAATATCGATGACATCAGTCTTGAGGCGTTTTAGTGACGCTTCGGCAACCTGCTTGATGTGCTCCGGCCGACTGTTGAGCCCGCCTCCCCGCTGCCCGTCGGGAGCGATATCGAAACCGAACTTAGTGGCAATCACCACCTGTTCGCGATGCGGGAGGAGGGCCTCACCTACGAGCTCTTCGTTGGTGAATGGACCGTATGTTTCCGCCGTGTCGAAAAATGTTACGCCACGCTCGACTGCTGTTCGGATCACGGCGATAGCTTGCTGCTTTTCGGTGGCTGGACCGTACGCGTAACTCAATCCCATGCAACCGAAGCCCAGCGCCGAGACTTCGAGTCCGCTTTTCCCGAGTGAGCGCTTTTTCATTTGATTCTCCTTGCGAAGCTATTGACGAAACATCCCTCGGAGCCAGAACCCCTGCTTTACAAGAGCGCCGAATTTTGTGGAACTCCCGGCTCTCTCTACCTGTGTGGTTAATTATTATTGTTATTCATTTTGACTGGCCTAAGCAGATGCGAGAACGTGAGTTGGGCGAGCTTCCACTTGCCGTTTTCTTTGATATACACCTCAGTCACCATAAAAGGATTGGTGACTTCGTGCTCACCGACTACTGCCTGCAAATCAATGTCCTCTAGCAGGATGGCTGTGTTACCAAATATGCGAGCGTCAACTGCGTAAACTGCAGCTTTTTTGTACCAGATGCCACCGCTTTTAATGGTGGCTAGTTCCTGGGTTCTTCCCCATGTCCCTCCCATGTGAGTGAACATGGCTTTGTCATCAAATAATGTCTCTAAGGAATCGACCTTCTTGTCTGCCATCAAATCCCATTTCATGTTTGAGAGGTTGATGACTTCTTGTTGCTCGGGTGTATGACTTGCGGCAGTTTTAATCGTTTCCGTTGGCGGCTGTGGCGACTGCTGCGCGTAGGACGATTGCGCAATCATTGTTAATAGAAATAGACCCATAATTAGGGTTAAGGTTTTCATGGCTCTCTCCAGGGGTGCGCGTCTTCATTTTGTTTCCCTTGCATCCTCGAATTTATGGGTAAAGGGCCGTCAACCGATAGCCCGATCCTGCCTACTTATTGCCTATTCCTCTTGTCAGGTGAGAAATCAATGGCGTTGTTGCAGCGATGCAGCTACCTTTAGAAAAGACTGTAGAGACCGCTACCATGAAAAACAGCAAAGAAAACGCCGCTCTGAAACCAAACCCGGCCGACGGTTTGCGCACAGCACTCGCGAGCAAGATTGCCTCCTTGGTGGGCAAGGGAGAGAATCGGATAACAGATATTCCAGGCGTGAGCCTTCACCGGCGGACTGCCCCTAGCCCGCCCTGCCGAATGACCTACCATCCAGGTATCATCGTGGTCGCCCAGGGTAGCAAGCAGGTGAATCTCGGCCCCACGAGCTTCATCTACGACGAGTCGCATTTCCTGGTAACTGCGGTCGACTTGCCGATCGTGAGCTGGGTAGCGGCAGCCACCGACGAGGTTCCGTGCCTCGTCCTATCGCTCAAGTTGGACATGTCCATGGTCCGGGAATTGCTGGGCCGTGAGGAAATTCACGTCGCAGAAGCGCCGGCCGAAAGTCCCGCTATGTCGATTGGCAAGACCACACCGGAGTTCCTGAACGCATGCTGCCGCCTGCTGGATCTGCTGGACAGCCCAAAGGACATTCCTTTTCTGAGTGGTCTAATTCAACGCGAGATCATCTATCGCGTCCTGCGGGGACGCGTGGGAGCGCGCTTGCGGGCAGTGGCAACACTCGGAGATCAAAGCCATCGGACAGCAAAAGTAATTGCGTGGATCACCGCGAACTATGCCAAGCCTCTATGCGTGGAAGAACTCGCAGAAGTTGCGAGCATGGGCGTATCGACGCTGCACCATCATTTCCGCATCTTGACCGCCATGAGTCCGCTTCAGTATCAAAAACAACTTCGCCTTCAGACAGCTCGGAGCCTGATGCTGAACAATGGCCTCGACGCCGCCAGTGCGGCTTTTGAGGTCGGCTACGAAAGTGCTACGCAATTCAATCGCGAATACAGCCGATTCTTCGGCCAGCCTCCTTTGCGAGACGTTCGAGCGATTCTTTCTTCGGGGGCGCCGAAACTCGAATTGGTCGGTAATCTCTGAATTGAGTTAGGTCATCGCCTTCGTCCAAAGGCGCAAACCGCTTTGAGGCTCCTCGAACTCGCACATACCGTCGTGCGGTGTTCTTGGCGAGTGGTCGGCAATCAGAAGTTATCCAAAAAGGGCTTTTAGGAGTTGCAGGACACTCCACATAAAGGAGTTTAGGTTGGCGCTGGTGGGGGCTCTTCCCCATCTCTGAGTTGATTTCGACATTGGAGACTATCTGCCATAATGCTTCGATGTGTGGACGATACCGGCTATCCCGAAGGAAGGAATTGCGCGAACGCTTCGACGCCTACGGCGAGTATGATGACGCTCCGCGGTATAACATTGCCCCCTCACAGCCGGTGCTATCGATCCGCCAAGACCCTTCCAGTCCGCGCCGGAGCTTCTCAACCATGCGCTGGGGGCTTGTTCCCTCTTGGGCGAAGGACCCGACCATCGGCTTTCGGACGATAAATGCGAGATCCGAAACCGTCACGACCATGCCTTCGTTCCGCGAGCCGTTCAAATCGCAACGGTGCCTGATTCCTGCGGACGGATTCTATGAGTGGGTGAGAAACGGCAAGAGCAAGCAACCCTATTGCTTCGAGGTAGGTGACGGGGAGGTTTTCGCATTCGCTGGGCTGTGGGACAGGTGGACTGATCGGCGGGGAGAAGTGGTCGAGAGCTGTACGATTCTGACGACCACCCCAAATGCTCTCTTGGCCGACATCCACGATCGAATGCCTGCAATCCTGCGGCCCGACGACTACGATCTCTGGCTCAATCCCACGGCACAAAATACGGAAAGCGCGTTGCGGCTGCTCTCGCCGTACACGGGTCCGATGCGTCGGTACCCCGTGAGCACTCGGGTCAATCAGGTCCAGAATGACGATGCCGACTGCACCAAACTAGTGGAATCGGAAGTTCCAGCGCAGAGTCAGTTGTTTGGCTAACAGAACGGACGCGGTGGCGGTTCCTATTTTCTTGGCACTTGATGAGCTTTTATGCGCCCCAGGAATAACCTGCCCCCGAAAAATCATTGGACAGGACTGCAAGGAGGACTCAAATTAGTAAACAACAAGGCCGCTAGGTTTGCCATTGCCACTTTTCCGGCCCTTCGCTTCCCGGACTGTCGGAGACATTCGTCCAAATGACTCTCATTGAGCAGTTGCGCTCCAAGAAGAAGGCTCTCACTGTCGAGGAGCTGGCCGGGTTGCTATGCGTTGCCGTCCGGACTCTGTACAAGGAAGTAGAAGACAACCATATCCCCTTCTTCCGTGTTCGAACCTCCATCCGCTTCGACCCGCACCAGGTAGCCGACTGGCTGGAAATGAAAATGCCGGCGCACTCCGTCAGGACGCAACGGCAGAGTGAATCCGCTGCTCGTGCTTAGCGTGGCATACCACGAACGAATAACCACTCACTTCTTCGACTTCAATGCTTTTTCCGCCGCAACACGTCGGGCGGCGTGCTCTCGGCTTTGTTGGGATTGCCGGGCATCGCGTATTGATCGCAATTTGGTTTCGGGGGTGCGTGGTAGTACGTGGTTACCGTCGATAGTTCCCGCTTCTTGTTGTACGGCTCATTGCATACAGGGCAAAGTTCGTCGGACATCGATGTCTCCTCGTCAGAGCCAGTGGGAGCGGGATCAATCGCAGCACCGGGCGTCACGTTGGGATAAAACTTACCCTGCGATTCATCTCGGATGAAGGGTTGCAATTGGAAATCCTTGAGAATCCGAACCACGCGGTTCCCATCGATCCACCGCTCGTGCGTATCCGTTGACCAAAGACGCTCGGGATCGTGAGGACGAGGCATTAGCGGCTGATCCAGAATGACCTTTGCCAAAGCCTCTATTGCGCGCCAGTGAAGGCCAACCAAGCCGAGTAGCTTCGGCGTAGAGCCTGCTCTGCTCTGCAAACCATTTATCGCGGTTTGCGGCGTACATTTCCTGCAAGAGTTTGATGTTTTGATCGAGATCGAAGAAGTCTCCTCCACGCGGGCACTCAGGGTAAGACTTTTTCTGGGCGATATAGCCCGCGTAGGTGGAGATTATGGTTCTCTCCCGCTCGGCGATGTCCGCAGGGGCGTTGTTAGGGTCGCCCACAGTGCGAAACCAGTAGTATGAAATCCCGTTGCCCATCGTATCAATATGGACTCCGCGATTGCGAAGCGGCATTTCCAGAGCGACAGCTACAACCGTGTGCCCCGCTTCATGGTAGGCACAGCTATCCAGGTATTGTTGGCTGGGGCCATGCATTGGATATTGCCTGACGTTTAGAAGAACGCCTCGTATTTGGCTTCCACGGAACGGCTACTCGGATTCACGATCATCAAGTACCAGTGACCGTCGAAGGGCAATACCAACTCTTGACGGTGGTGTCTTCGTGGCGGGTCTTGAAAACCGCCATAATACTTAAAATTCTTGGCTCCGCTGTCGAACTCTTCGAGTGTCTTCTTGGTCATGATGTAAGTCCGTACCGAGTGGTCAGCACGGACATCGAACTCAATCGTGCGACTGCTGGGCACACGATACCTGATCCGAGCGTTCTGATTAGGACCTATGACAGCAATTCCCATATTCAGGCCTTCTGCTCTAGCTTTTGTGCGGTTGGCGCTGCCGTCTGTGCCGAGTCAGGCGGATTTGGTTTTTCCTCTACATCCTCAGGTTCTTGTACTTCCATCCCAAATGCCTTGCGTACACGCTCCAAGAACATTCTGATCGTTCGGTAAAACAGAGGAATGAGAATTAGCAGCCCGACTTTCCAATTCTCGTTCAGCATTTTCAATGCATCTTCAATTCGCTGTTGTCGGAGCGCTGCATTGCACGCCAACCAGACCCAAAGGACTTCTCGGAGAACGAAGAGAAACAAGACCGCTGTGATGGTGGTGACAATTACGATTTCGCTGATCTTCAGACACCTGTCGAATAGCAATTCCCAATTGGAGAATTGCAGAAGCCAAGGGGTCGATTTCTTTTCCGATTCGGCCACGTCAACAGAAACCTTATCACGGCAACACAACTACGCGAATGCTGCGAGGCTGCCCTTGTTGATCCGGGCCTGGACGTCGCTGTTGCGGACCCCTTTGAGATAGACCATCGTGGAAGCGATGTCGCGGTGCCCCATCCATTGCTGCAGGGTACGGATATCAATCCCGTCCTGGAGATGCCGCGTGGCATAAGTGTGGCGGAATTTGTGGAGGAACCAGCGGCCACAGTAGGCCCCTTCGGCACAGCGGTTGATTCTTACGGTCCCGTTTTCCAGCTTGTGGCTCACAGCGCAATGACCGCAGTTCAGCTCTCCGCGAAATGCGACCGCCTTAAGTTTTTCTAGCATGGCGCCGTCGGGCCGGCCTGTCGCACTTGGGAAGATAGGATCGTCGGGGGTAGCATTTGCAGGACGGAAGGCCTTGAGCAACACGATGAGTTTCTTGGGAACCGGGACCTCTCGCTCCTCCCAGTTCTTGGGGTGAAATCCCCAGTGGGGTTTAGCGGTGACGCGCACAGCCATGTGCTTAAAATCAACATCGCGCCACGTAACGAACCGCCCCTCCGCGTCGCGAAATCCTGACATCAGATAAAACTTAAACCGGACTTCTTCGGGCTTTGTGCAGGCTCTGAACAGCTTCGCCAGCTCGAAGTCTTCATAAATCGGTCGTACGGTCTCGACGAAGCTAGGCCAGTCGGCAGCATTGAGCAGTTTCGCCTTCCCGTGCTGCTTCATTACTTGTGAGATCACGACCAACTTGTTGTAGATGCTTTTGCCTTTCTGCCCTTGCTTCAGGCACTCGGTGGCGAAGTCGAGCAGATCTTGACGGTCCACGTCATCGATGAAGCTCTTGGTGCAGAACGCGCCGAAGGAGTCGAGGATGGGACGGTACGTACGGAAGGTTCGCAATGAGCGGTGGTAACGAACGTAGTCCTTGTACGCATCGAGTGCATGCTTTAGCGTCGTGCGCTCTTGGGCTACTTCGACCACAGGCGGTGCCGGAACAATCCCGTTTCGCACGGCGTCCAACTCGGCCTGCTTCGCCCGCACCTTGTCGGCAGCGGCGAAACCATTCGGCCCAGCGGCTTCACGATACCGCTTGCCGCCTTCCCACCATTCGAGATAGTAGCTACCTTCGGCGTGGACTTCGTCCCGACCCGCGACCGTCACATGATCGCGCCGAACCCGACCCTTGCTATCGAAAAGCGCCGGAAGGAGGGTCCAGTTTGCGCCAGCCGAGGTGGAAATCTTGATTTTCTTGAGGAGTTTGACGCGGGATATCTTGGGCATTTGGCGGTTCCTCGTCTGAACCGCCACCATATTCGCCTACAAGGCTTCTAAATGCAAGTAAACAAATGTACACCGTGACAGGGCAGCGTTCTAACCAACTGAACTACGTCCCCAACAGGGTGGAAAGCAGCTGAAGGTAAACGCTCACCGATCCTGCGGCTGCTTAAACACCTAATTGTAGCAGACCGAATTCAGGTCAGTACAGGTCGCCATTTGCAGGTGCCGGCGAATGTAGAGTTCGCGTGCGGGATTTCCGCTGGCCTAAAGTGTTCCGGGGTATCCGCGGACATTCCCGAGGTCCGCAGTTTTCAAACCGGATGTGCAGAATGAATATCCAGGAAATAACTCTTCGATGTCGGATTGAAAAGCAGACGCCAGTACAAA
>Ga0335074_10008187_pt1 | contig 14524 bp, 11 predicted proteins | sample Lox_Sample_23_FD_206715 | JGI IMG/M metagenome (GOLD analysis project Ga0335074, IMG submission 206715) | Soil microbial communities from Loxahatchee National Wildlife Refuge, Florida, United States - Lox_Sample_2.3 | ecosystem: Environmental > Terrestrial > Soil > Wetlands | place: USA...
TGACCTGGCACCACACTCTGTGCGAAACGGAGGAGAAGGAGCTCACGAGCACGCTTGCTCGCGAGTGGGGGCATTGGTACGCAGATCCCGAGAATCAGCGGACTTTCGACGATGTCAGCCGTTTGCTTGCTGACCATAGCGCGTATCTAAAGCGGCCCCGGCCGAGCAGCGCCGAGCTCGAGGCAGACCGATATGATCTCTCGGTCCCCATCGCCGAGTGGCGCAAGCCGCGTGCATCGCAGGTGACGCGAAAACAGCGCGTGTCCGCCCGCAACCGGTGGCGCTGGTTGTCTGGCGGACTCGCGGTCGCGATCGCGGCGGCGGCGGCGATCTCGGCACTCATCATTTTGCGGCCACTGCGGTTCTGGTCCGGCACCGGCCTGAGCGGACCCATCGCGTATCAGACAAACGTCGGAGAGCTCAAAGACGTCCGCTTGAGTGACGGCTCAACGATCATTCTGGGGGGGCGAACCCAGTTGTCGGTCGCCTTCTCGGCGCAGCGCCGGTCGGTCAAGCTCAGCGAGGGGCAGGCGTGGTTCAAAGTCACGCACGACCAGCATTGGCCGTTCGTCGTCGCCGCCGGTGACGGGACGGTCACAGACGTCGGGACCGCATTCCTCGTAACGCGAGACTCTGATCGAGTCGTCGTCACGGTCACGGAGGGGGCGGTCGAGGTCAATGCCGGGGCGGCTAGGCGATCCCCCCCAGGGATCTATCAGGCAGTAACTGCGAGGCCACCTCTAACCCCAATCCGTGTAACCCGCGGCGAACAGCTAGCCTTCAGTGATAACGGCGTCCTCAGTCCTGTAAAGCAGGCGGACACTCGTGCCGCTACCGGATGGACACGAGGTCGGCTGACGTTTGACGATCAGCCGCTCCGCTACGTCATCGAGACCGTTGATCGGTATTCTTCGCGGCACATAAGCGTGAGTCCTGCGGCGGGAGCACTCCGATTCAGCGGAATTGTCTTCGATAACGAAATTGACGAGTGGCTGCAGGGCCTGGAGAAGATCTTTCCGGTGTCGATAGACGAACGGGGAGCAGGTGTCTGCGTTCACCTACGCAACTCCAAAACCTCTGGGGTGACGTCCGAAACCCCATGTATCACGCAGCCGTAGAAAGCTCGCCCTGAACGCTGCCGAGCAAGCTGCTCATCTCATCCTCCTTCAGCATCGACCTTGGGTTCAGCTTTGTGTCGCAAGACCGTCATTCACAGTGAGAACGGTGGCAATCGCTAGGGTTTAGATATCACCAACTCATAGGGAATCTTCCCTAGGCGGGGCCGCGCGAACTGTAGCGCTCGCGTTGCAGAGACAGAACACAACAGGGGGAAGGTTCTTATGGTCTTCATGCGTATTGGCAGCCGAAGTATCACTGGTAGCCGGGCGCGCGGAAAACCCCCCAACTGCATCACGGCCGCGCTATTCCTCATCAGCGCGTCCTTGATGAGTAGCTCCGCCGCACACGCGGGAGAACTGGACAGAGTTGTTGCTTTCAACATCGAAGCGCCCAACCTGGACAGGGCACTTTTGGAATTCGGTGCACAGGCGCACGTACAGATCATGTTCGCGTGCGACGCATCGATGGTACTACTGCCAGCGCGCAAACTGAAAGGGAGCTACACTGGGAAAACAGCGCTCGCACAAATACTTCGGGGAACGCACCTAACATATACGGAGCACGGGCGTACCCTTGAGATACTGCCGCAGGCGTCGACTGATCCGAGCGCTTCGGCACGCGTCTCCAAATCGTCGGGGAAGAAACTTTACGTGGACCCGGCAAATTCGAACAATTTTCCGCCAAAGAGTTTCGATCCGCCTGTCACGCATGGCCGCGCCCGAGGCGGCCAGTCAGTTCAGGCGCTAAGCGAAGTTATTGTAACCGCACAACTGTATCGCCAGCCAGCATTCGATGTGCCAATTAACCTCGCGATTTTTTCCGCCAAAAACCTTGAAGACCTTCGTATTACCAGTTTGGCTGCTCTGCAGTACGACGTCCCCGGCTTATATATTAATAGTGGCGCAGGATTTAGCAGACTTACCATAGACGGAATAGGTAATAATCTCGGCAGTGGCGCGCTGGTAGGCGAATATATCGACGAAGCGGACATAACTGGCGAGGGCGAGACAGGTAACGCTGGATTAGGGACGGGCGATATTAGTCTAACAGACGTGGGCCGCGTGGAGGTGCTGCACGGTCCACAGGGAACTCTCTATGGCGACGGCGCGATGGGTGGCGTGGTTCGCGTGATCACCAATGAGCCCGACCTGCATCAACTTCAGTTCAGCTCAGATGTTGCCGCGCTGTTCTCCCAATACGGAGCCCCAAGCCAACATATTCAGACGGTGCTCAATGTCCCGCTGGTCGCCGATACGCTCGGACTGCGCTTTGCCGGTGACTTTGAGCATAATGGCGGGTGGGTCGACGAACCGGAAGCGAATGCGAAGAACATCAACAGCGGCAATCTAACGGATGTGAGATTGGAAACGCTGTGGCGGCCTAGCGCTCGCCTTACCGTAAACGCAATGCAGATCATTCGGCGCGACACCTTTGGGTTCGGTTACGATGAGGATGCGCAAGGCAACATTGCGGCTCCACTGCCTTTTGAGCTTACTACCGTGCCACAGGGAACGCAGGCGTTCAATCTCTCCAATCTTACGGTGCGCTATGCTTTCCCTACCGTCAGCTTGCTGAGCTCTTCGACCTATTTTACGCATAACTACGAGCAGAACAACACGTTTTCTGCGGAGCAGACGAGCCCAACGACATATGTGCTGTATCACCCTCTGGCCTATACGGATGAGGACTACAGCGAAGAGCTGCGTGTCTCAAACACGGGACATGGACCCTCGCAATGGATGATGGGTGGATTCTATAAGCACTACGCCGATACCCTAAGTGTTGACGAGTTGCTTACCTACTCTACGGCGGCGGCGCCAGTACTGAACATCGGCGAAACAGGGTTGGATACTGCGTCGAATTCGACGGCGGGTTTTGCTAATACTAGTTATGCCCTTACTCGCCGACTTGTGATCGGCGTTGGTGTACGTTATTACAGCGCTCGCGAAACCTATAACTATCCGCAAGTCAATTACCATGGCTATGCTGGCCTTGGCGTGATCCCCGGAAAGTCCGAAGAAGCTAACTTTAGCTCTACCGATCCCAGGGCCTTTGTGCAATATCGTGTGGGATCACACGTAAACACCTACGCGAGCGCTTCCAAGGGATTTCGTGAAGGTGGCTTTAATTCTCCGGGTTTGCCGCCTTTTCTTCCGGAAACTTTGTGGCGCTACGATGTCGGGCTGAAGAGTCTGTTCCTCCACGACTACCTATTAGCGGATTGGGACATTTTCTACAGCGACTATTCTAACTATGTGGTCGAAGGCTTTTCCCCGACACTGAACACCTATTACCAAGCGAATGCCGGGACGGCACATATTAGGGGTATAGCCCCCAGTGTCAAATGGCGGCTAAACAGTGCATGGAGCCTCGGCGTGAACGGAGAGTACACAGACGCGAGATTTGTGAGCATTTCGTTGCTGGATACCGGCTACGCCATTGGCGATAGAGTCCCGTTGACGACAAAGTATTCATTCTCAGGCTCCGTGGAACGGAAGTTTCAATGGGATGGCGACCAGGGCCACGTCATACTGTCTTACGCGGAGACCAGTGACGTGCAAATCCACGCGCCCGGTTATATATATCCGGAAGCCAATTCGGCTGTTATGCGGTTTCTCAATTTCAATAGCGATATAGATTTGAACGATAATCTGAGCATCGGCTTATTTGCGCAAAATCTCCTCAATGATCGGGGGTACATGGATCCATTCTGGCTTTACGGTCAGGGGAGTAAGCCACAGCCGCGCACGTTTGGTGTGGATTTTCGGGTGAACTTGGAAGGTCGATGACAATGCGCGATAGCCTCGGGCGCTGTCGCGATGTCCGGCCACAGCGGACAAAAGGTGTTGGGAGCATTGGCCCGGTTACTCTCTGTGCTTGGGCGATCGTGAACTGCCTAGGGGCGGGAGCAGCGGAGTTAACGGCACGCGATCTCATCCAGACGAGAGACATCGCGAATCCCACGGTGTCGCCGGATGGTCGGTATGTTGCGTTTCTCGTCGAGGTAAGGAACGTCAGGGTAAACGCGGTCCGTCTAACGTGGTACGTTGAGAATTTGAGGCCAAAACCGGGGAGGCTACGGGTGGTCGCGAACGGGGGCGTACCAATACGAGATTTTGCGGGGCCACTGGTACCCGCGCGTGGAACCTGGTCCCCTGACAGTCGGTGGATTTACTTTATAGTGCGACGAAAGGGTCAGGTCCAAGTGTGGCGAGCCGGGCGACAGGGTGGGGAAATGCAGCAGGTAACGCATGATGCGGCTGACGTAGAGACCTTCGTTCTTTCAAGTGACGGCACGAGAATTTATTACACTGTTGGTGCGAGTAGGAACGCAATCGAGGCGGAGGAACGGCGAGAATATGAACGCGGTGTTCGACTGACTCCGACACTCGACGTGCTAGAGCCTGTGCTATATAACTGGCGCAATGACGATGGGACGAGGAGTACTGAACGTACAGGGAAGAGCGGCGGGTTTGAATTGCTTGATGGTGAACCACTGCGAGTGCGAGTGATGACGCTGGGGCAGGCAGCGCACACCGCCACTGCGAAGGATAGGGCGGATTACGGAAAATTGGAGGAGGCCTCGGGAATTGATGAGTTGGATGCACTGGAGCATGGGTGGTACGATTCCAAGGGGGCTAGAGTTTTGCCGGCGGTCAGAGGTTCCGCGACGGTCTTTTGGACAAGACTGTCGTTACAGACCATCCCGTTGTCTGAACGGTATCAGCTGATGGCGACGAAAGAGGGGTCGCGAACACGCGTCCTATGCAAAGCGCAGGCCTGCCGGGAATACATCGAACACTTTAGTGCACCGCAATGGCGGCCGAGGTCGGACGAGGTGATCTGGGAATCGCAGACGGAGTCGGGCGCGAGCACCCTATACGCGTGGAACGCAGAGCACAACACGGTAAGAACGATCCTCTCATCCGGGACTCATCTAGGGGGAACGGCGGGCCTAGAGCGCTATTATTTGATGGGATGTCCGATCACAGCACGCGAGGCTGTTTGCGTTACGTCGGCCGCGGCATCGCCCCCTCGGCTTGAGACGATCAATCTCCAGACGGGCGCGCGGAGCGTCATCTTCGATCCAAACAGTGATCTTAGAAGGCAGACGTTTGGAGAGGTACGGCATCTGAGCTGGAGGGATAGGTGGGGTCAATCGCATGTGGGCGTATTGATCTTACCCCCGGGTTCGAGGCGAGGCGCGGAGCTGCCGCTTGTGATCACGGGTTATCATTGTCGCGGATTCCTTGGCAGCGGCTCATTTGGATTGGTGTCCCCCTTCATTCTGGCTGAATCTGGAATCGCGGTGTTGTGTAGCGATATGGATTTTAGGCTCGTAAGCAAAGCATATCCGGGGAAGTCCTATGGTCCCGGGCTACAGCTTCCCAATCTTCAGGTCATGCTAAACTCATGGGAGTCCGGCGTAAATGCCCTTGAGGAACAAGGGCTCGTCGATGACACTCGGGTCGGGGTCAGTGGGCTTAGCTTTGGCTCAGAATCGGTTTGGTATGCTCTGACACATTCCGGAGTAGTTTCGGTGGCTGCGGTCGCCAATCCGCCAATCATGGATCCATTCGACTACTTTATGTGGGGAACAGCAATAGGCAATCAATTTGCCTATAGAGCCATGCCGGATCCAACTACTGACGAGGCGAAGAGTTTCTACGCGATGGCATCAGTAGCGCTCAACGCCACTAAAATTTCCGCGCCTGTTCTCCTCCAGACCAATGCCCAAAGTCTCCTCTGGGGAATGGAGACGTATACGGAGTTGAATAGGTTCAAGAGGCCGTACGAAGTCTACATATTCCCAGATGAGTTTCACATTTGGGTGCAACCGCAACACATCCTGGTGATTCAGAAACGCACCACCGATTGGTTTCGATTCTGGCTCCAGGGCTACGAAGATCCCTCCCCAGCTTTGCGCGTGCAATACTCTAGATGGGAGAGACTTTGTCTTATGCAGCGGCGGGAAGAGGGCGGCCATCCTACGCGATGCGTGATTCTGCCACACCGGAAAGGACTGTAGACTCGGGGAGCGACCGGCTTGCGACGCGCAGCTTGGTGGGTGACGGTGTGGCTCGGGCGGCCAGAGGATGACACCCAGTGTGGGCATGGCGTAATCCCGGTCAGGTTCGGCCGGGATCCTCGGTCGCGATCGCAGCTATAAGCATTAGGTGAGCCATTGTCGTAACCAACCCTCGATATAGATGTGATAAAACAATTCCGCAGGCGTTGGGGCGTCCGGGGACACCCGATCGGACAGCGCATCCTCTACGCGGCTTCTGTCGAGGATTCCCTGGCGAGCAAGCGCTCCGTCCAGCAGAAACTCGCGCAGCCACGGTGCATGTTGCCGAATGGTCTCGGTCACCCAAGGCGTGGTGGATGTCTTGCACGTTCGCTGTAACACGTCCGTGGCGAGGTCATTGGAGAATGCGACCCGTGCAACTGCACGGTTCCAACCCGACCGGACGGAGAACGCACCGGGAATCCGCAGAGCGATCTCAAGGAGAGGGTGGCTTACAAGAGGATGTACATAGTTCAGTGTGTTGAATTCCGAAAATGGTATATGTAATTCCGTAGAGGTTGCGAGTAGGAGACCACAAATGATAAGAACACTACTTGGCGCCGGCATGGCTACCTCGCGGAACCATGAGTGAACGTACCGCTCGGATTCGTGTCTGTACGCGTCTAGTGCCTCTTGAGTAATAAACCCTCGCGCGCCGGGATCCCGTCCCCCAACAGCGTTCATGAAGGCGAACGAGCCTTTGGTCCACGAGGGAAAGAGGGAGTAGCGAATTCCGCGGGTAAGTGCGCACCAGATTGAAATCCGCTTCATTCGGGCGACGTCTCGTGCGATTGTGAGAAGGCGAGGCAACGGCCCACGACGATACAGGTGATCGGAAACGGGCTCGGCGCTTGCGGCCCAGCCGAAGACGTTGTCACCGAATTCGCCATCAAACACCGCGTCACATTCGTACTTATCAACGAGTTCTGAGACAGCTGCGAAGCGGCCGGGCCCTGTGAAGTTGAGTGCTGGCCGAGCCGTGCGGTGACAGTGCAAGAAAACGCTGAGTTCGCAGGTGGGAAGTCGCGGCACCTCATGCAGTGGCGCTCGGACCTTTGCGGCCATGCTTCGTGCGAAATGTCGCTCGTCTCCAGGACAGCCAGCGGCGTAGAAATTGACACAATGCAGTCGCGGTCGGGATCGAGCCGAGGCCAAGCAGCTTAGAACAATTGATGAGTCTAAGCCGCCAGAGAGCTCGACCAGCACCGACTCGTAGCGGGAGGCCCACGTCTGGACCACGTTTTGCGTCTCGTGTCGGATAGAAGCTACGGCGTCTGGGAAGCTTTCGATCGCCGGTTCATTGGCAACTTTGCATGGATTCCAAAGGAAGGTGTGGGTGGCCCCTGAGTCGATCTGCGCAACACACTCTCCGCCCTCTAGAGAGTCTATCTCGACGATTCCAGTCTCCCTGGTAAGATGATCGCCCAGGGCGGCTTGCGCGCGGATGAGACTCCAATTTATTGACAGGCGCCCTGTATGAATCGCGCAAAAGTCATTTACCTCTGAAAAGAATATATGCACGCCGTTGTGCTGCGAGTGAAAGCACGGTAGCGCAGCTGCTGGAGAACGCAGGACATAGCGCCTGGAGTGGTCGCGGGACACAAAGATCACTACGAACGAGCCCCACAAAGTCTCTATTGCGTGGCGCCCGCGCGTGTTGCACAACGCATCATAACTCAAAGCGGATTCCGTGTACGCCCCCCGGACGTTTCGCGTTAACTCCCTCCCGTCCCGCCTTGAGAATGCGATGCCGAGGAGAATACCCCTCTGGTCGGGCAGTAATGCGGTTCCGCCTTCTCTGGAATGCAGTCGCTCGCAGTATACGACGGTTCCAGGAATTGACAGAACGCACGACCAATTGGGCCGCCTCTTCCGGAAAGCGAGTTCCGTGGCCGCAGCAGTGTCGCAGGCGGTGCTAGAGTCGTAATTCCAAAGAGCCGCGACATAGCGAAACATTTAGTTCTCTAAGCCACTAGGATTGGCGTGTATTCCCGAACATGCTCAACGCTATCATCGATCACGCAGTCCGAAACTTGGATCCAAGCGTGCGCAGAAAACGGGCGTGAGCTGACACCAATCGTCAACCTCGCTGGAATGGCGTATTTTTGTAGCACCGCCAAAAGCACGAGTGAGTCGAATAAGCAGCGATGTTTTGCCGTATAAAACCAAACCCTGAGCTTTGCATACAACGTCACAAGAGTAACGAGTCTCTCTTTCGATGGCGCTACGCACTGGTCGGCGTAGATGGAGCCAAGGGGCGCAATCCGTGTTAGGAGCGGCGCCACATGCTTTCGTCTGATATAAACCATCGTCGTTACATACGCGGAAAGTAAGCGACACAGCATCCGCAGGGTCTCGCTGGGGCTCGCTCGCATATCCCAGACGGGATGGCAGGCGGTGATCGCGGCGGTGCCTCTGTGAGAGAAAAGTCTCTCGGGACGCGACGAAGATAAAAAGCCTTTGGCAGTGAGAGAGTCGAGCGATGACGCCGCCGAGGCGCCGATCGAATCACGACCGTGTGGTGCCGCACGTGAGCATGGCCAGTCGACGACGTTCGCGCGCAGTGCTGAGAGAGACTGCGCGTCTACGGCGTAATACTGGAGGGACAGTAAGTCCAAAAGTACGGCAGCACCGTTCACTTCAGCAGCGTACAGATGCGCCGCCAAGTATCGGGCGTCACCGTGGCTCTGGGGTCTGACTTGCGCGCTAGAGGCGTCTGACATGAATGTCGTCTACGCTAGTAAAGAATCCACGGCGCGCTCGTCCTGGGCGCGCCGTGGAATGTTGTCAAGACAACTGAGGAGGACCTAGTCGGTCAGGCCGACCGCACTGTCGCCGGGGTTGGTGCCTGGACCTTTGGTCTCACTCAGGACGCTGCCAAGTTCTACGAGTGCCATGGTAGTTACCTCTTTTAGCTGATGTAGATATGACGTTGCCGCCTACGGAGTGGCGCCTGGCTCTGTGATGGCGGGCGTAAGCCTGCCGGCATTCGGGAGGATCCGTCAAGGTACGTTGATGCATCGTGCGTAAACGCGAACTGAACCTGTGTTTCATCACGTCTGCGGGTGCGGGGCTCCCTGGGACGCTTGGCTGCCCTGACGTCGACTCTCAGATGACCGGGGCGTCGCGATTTCAGGTACTTGGCATCTCCCAATTTGGGAGAACGCTGCCGGGCTGACTGAGCGCGTCGGTGTTGCGAAGTAAGTTAGCAACAGGGAGAGTAATCGCGCGTGGTGAGAGGAGCTATTATCCCGTCGATCCGGCGGATCCGGCAACTGCGGCAGTGCGAGCTGGGTGGACGAGATAATGTAACCGGGTGAGAGGCGGTTGCGCGCCGAGTGGTGGCTGACTCGTATGCCGTCAAGCGCGTGGAAGCCGTTCTGTTGCCCCGGTTTGGTTCGCGGCCGGGAGACGTAGACCTTGACGAGACAAGCAGAGGGGCAAGGGGCTTATGGCACGGGTAGGAATCGACATGCGAGTTAACCTGGGGGAGGTGGTGCGCATGCTGTGGCGGGAGGCGACGCCCTTCGTCAAAAGGAGGTTGGCGGGAGTTCTGGTGCTGGTTATCGCAGCGGCCGTGCTGACTGCATTGAGTCCTGTGGCATTGAAGTTCATCGTTGACGGATTCACCACGGAAAGCAGTGGCCGCTCTGTCTCGCCTCCGCTTTTTGTGACGCTGTACGTTCTGACTCTCTGGCTCGCTAGGACTGCCAATGAGGTCCGCCAATTGATATTTGCACAGGCGGAGCAGCGCATTTACCGAACGCTGAGCGAGCGGTTCTTCGCGCACCTGATGGACTTGCCGCTACGCTTCCATCTTGATCGGCAAAGCGGCGGCGTGAGTCAGACTCTCGATAACGCTCTGCAAGGTCTCAGGATGATTCTGTATCACCTGGTGTTCAGCGCTATGCCGTTCGCGGTACAGCTGACTACGGTGCTGCTTGTACTCGTAGGTCTAGTGACGCTCCCATTCCTCCTGCTCTTCTTGGGCGCCCTGGCTTTTTATGTGGTGGCGTTTTTGTACTCGGCGGCGACTATCACAAAGGTAGCGCGGAAAGCGTCCGCGGCAAGGATAGACGTGTCCGCTGCGATGACCGATGGGCTATTGAATTACGAGACGGTAAAGTACTTCACCGCCGAGGCGCTCATCCAGGATCGTGTCGCACGCGCACTCGATCGGTCGGAATCCGCGTGGGTCGGCTTCTATCGTCGCTATGCTCTCAACGGACTGGTCGTGGCAGCCATTTTCGCTGTCTTTCTTGCAGGTACAGTTTTCTATGCCACAGACGAAGTGCAGAGAGGTCAGATGACGGTGGGAGACTTCGTCCTAGTCAATAGCTATATGCTGCAGGTCGTGCAGCCCATTGAGATGATGGGCTATGCGATGCAGGGGCTGTCGCAAGGTGTCGCGATGCTGGAGAAGCTGGTGCAATTGTTCCACGAGCCGGCCGAACCCGGCCTGCGCTCCGGGAAGGATGGGGCCACTGGACCAGGCACCCTCGCGTTCCAGGACGTGTGTCTTTCATATGGTGACGGTCGGCTCGTCCTGAACAAGGTTGGCTTTCAAGTGGCCGCGGGACATACCTTGGGTATCGTCGGACCGAGTGGATCGGGAAAATCGACAGTCGTGAGGCTTTTGATGCGGCTGCTGGAGCCGGAAGGCGGCCGGATCCTGCTCGACGGTGCGCCGATTTCGTGCATGGCCCTGCAGGACTTACGGCGCGCGATCGCTGTGGTTCCGCAGGATACAGTGCTTTTTGACGACACCGTGCAGTACAACATCGCGTTTGGGCGCGCAGATGCGAGTCGTGAGGAAATCGAGGAAGCGGCGCGGGTCGCTCAGTTACACGAGCTCGTGATGACGTTGCCGGACCGGTATGACACCGTTGTGGGCGAGCGAGGCGTGAAGCTCTCTGGCGGAGAGCGGCAGCGTGTTTCGATCGCCCGCGCGGTGCTGAAGTCACCGAGGATCTACGTTTTCGATGAGGCAACGTCGTCCTTAGACAGCCGTACGGAACGGGAGATTCTGCGTAGCCTTCGGACGATTTCAAGGTTCAATACGGCGCTGGTGATTGCGCACCGCCTCTCGACCGTGGTGCATGCTGACGAGATCGTCGTGCTCGAGAAGGGCCGGGTCGCCGAACAGGGGACGCACCAATCGTTACTGTGCCGGAATGGCACGTATGCCGCCCTTTGGAGGGCGCAGCAAGATGGTGCAGCGGCGGCGTGAGGCACGAAACCACAGGTCATTGGGGAAGCTAAGATGCAAAAGCCCGATCAGGCTGCTGCTCCGGCCATGGAAATCACTTGGATCGTGTGCGAACGCTGTGGGGCAGTCGGCCCGCGACTTGAGTGTTCACGGAAAATACGAGCACTTCAGGCGCTGTGTTGCTATTCCGTCGGAATTCTTGAGCCCGCATATGGCTCCCGCGGCAGACACTTGATGCACATCGAACTACTGGATGTAACAGGGTATTCACACAGAGACTTGAATCCTCGTCGCGCGTTTTGAAGTCATGTCGGGCCGCTCCAGTGTGGCTTCGGCATTGGCGGAGTCCAGGATGTGCACCATGGCCCGCCTCAACGCATCCCAGCGCTTGGTGCTTAGAATCGTCTTCGGAATAGTGAATAGAACGTTCCCGGTCTGTTCTTCCTCGCGAAAGAGAATCAAGCCGTTGTTCCCGCGGACGGGTATGCTCCGATTGAGCCTGTGCTTCGAGCGCTTGCCACCAGAGGGGGTGATCAACGTCTCATACACCTCCCTGGCCGGCTGGCGCAGCTGTCTGTTCGCAAGCGCTCGCGCCCGGCCAGTGATCGCGTGCTCTGGATCCTTGTCTTTCCAAAGTTGGTACAATTCCACACCCCAGCTTTCGCGGATGTCCCGTGGAGACTGAAACGCAGCCACGACGACGCTGGGCAGTTGGGCGACCATAAGCAGACGGGACACCCTCGAATGAGACAAAGAGAACGCGCGGGCTAGCTCTTCCTGGGAGGTACACGTCCCGGATAGTAATGCCCGGCGGAGAATTTGCCCCTGTACGTAGGGGCAGTCATCTTTTCGCTCAACATTCTCGTCGTACATTGCGACATAGGCTTCAGCGTCGCTGATCACCCTGACTTCTACGAGGAGCTCCCGCCCCAAGGCGAGAGCAGCTGTATGTCTGCGGGCCCCACAGATGATCTCGACGTCGTAATCAGGATCGTCCGTAACAGGCCGTCCCAGGACGGGCTGGTGCTGGCCGTTCTTGGCGATCGATTCGCGGAGCGACTTGCAGGCGGGTTCCGTAAGCTGCTCTTCGGGACGGGAGTGCTGCGTCCAGACCCGGCAGCGAAAGGGGCTCACTAGCCGCCGCTCGCCGCGGCTTTCTGGGGTGGGGGCCTGCCCTGAATCGGGAGTTTCCGCCTTCCGATGCGGTCCACTTGCGGTGCTGCTCATGAAATACTCCGTCAAGGGTTGTGCGTTTGAGGAGACGCCCTGAGCCCGGAGCAGACCTCTAGCCCGGGCAAAAGCTGAGGGACGTCGCCAGCGCTGTTGTGGGAATACCTATGCACACCATCGGCATTTGCACCCGCTGGAAACCTGATTGCCGGGGCCGGAACGGCGTGTCTCTCGCGCACGAGCCGCAGGCCGTATGGCGTGACTGCCGCTGCGACAGCAGTCACGTCATCGTTATCGTCGCGCAGGCTCCGTCCGAGAACTCTCGCGTCCCATCCGCAGGCCAGGGCAAGTGGTAGCAAGGCCCGATTGGCGGCGAAGATGACCTGGTCAATGCCATATACCAGAGCGGTCTCCATTACCCCGCAGATGATTTCCCAGAGGAGGTTCAGACGCTTACTGCGGTCCTGGAGTTTAGGAGTCGTGCAGAACCGTGAGACCTCCCATATGGTCGGTCCGCGCGGGACGCCCTCAGAGCACGCCTCCGCAAAGAGGTCGCTCATGAGGTGCGGCCCCAAGGTCGTAAGCAGCCTGGCGGAGGCGAGCAAAGGGCCGGCGGCTACGTCCTTCGCAAGGAGATATATCGTTTCCTGGCGATCGTAGCCATCAATTTCCAGGTCGGAGACGACGTTGAGCTTCCAGCCGGCGCTATCGACGAAGACCATTTTGCGCTGCCGATGCATTTCCGTGAGGTCGTCCTCGAATTGCCAGCGGTTCTCGGCGTTGGCAATGAAGATCATCCGCGCCTCCTAACCGTTTGATCCGCGCGAAGCATGCCGGAAAAAACGGCACGGGGAGTCCCCTGATCGGAGGACGGGATGGGGCAAGGAGTGGCACGCCCATTGCCAACGGGCGCAGGCATGCGCCGGATGAAGGTCTCACCGCCGCTCTTCTAGCCGGACGTCGTTGCCTTGCGTGCGACATCACCGCAGGAGATCTGACCGGATATCAGCGCGAGAACGACAGCCTGAATGCGGGTAGCCACCCCGAGGCGCTGCTTGGCGCGCTCGAAGTGCGTATGTGCGGTTGACTCGCTCAGACCCAGTATCTGTCCGATCTCCCAATCGCCCTTGCCCTCGGCGGCGAGAGTCAGGCACTCGCGCTCACGTGCTGTCAGCGTGACTACGGGTGCATGTGAGGCGGTGCGTGCCGGAGCGAGCGTGGCGTAAAGGTAAGTGGCCAGGACCCGGACCGCGTGAATGTTGGGGCCGTCGACGCACCTGGAATCCGGCACGAAGGAGCATGAAGCCCGCAGTGAGCCCGGGATCCAGGACAAGGAGAGCGGCACGGTGTACCCGTGGGTGATCCCATGATCCGTCGCTTCCACCATCATTCGTTTCTGCGCGGGGGTAAAGGGTTCCCCGCGAAACGCCGTATCCCAGAAGAACGGATGCGGATCACGCTCCGCGCGCCGCCATACCGGATCAACCGCGTGCAGGCCCGCTTCGCTGTAGTGCCGCACCCATTCTGCGGGGTAGTTGTGCAGCATGACCGCTTCGCGCGGGGGATGCAGCGGGTCGACGTGGGAGCAACACGCGAAACGAGGGAACCCGAGCTCCGCAACTGCCCTGCGGAAATTGGCGCCCAACTTCTCGACCGAAGGTGCGCTGGTTTCGGTTCGCTCGATGAAGCCTTGCACGACATCGAAATGCTTCATGGTCCCTCCGGTTGGCCGCAGCGTGGCACAGCTTAGTGGCATTTGATGACGGGAGCGAACCGTCTTTAGACGGTTTGACTGTCCGCTGCAATCTGCTGAGATGCAGGCGGCGAAGGCACCTCTTCAGACCTTAGAAGCGAATCGCGACCGGGAGGTCCACATGGCGAGTCACTGGCTGAGAACGGGCGAGCTGCGGAATCTCGAGAGCTATCCGCGGTGGCTTCAGGATATCGTCGTTGAGCTG
>Ga0335074_10008189_pt1 | contig 14522 bp, 15 predicted proteins | sample Lox_Sample_23_FD_206715 | JGI IMG/M metagenome (GOLD analysis project Ga0335074, IMG submission 206715) | Soil microbial communities from Loxahatchee National Wildlife Refuge, Florida, United States - Lox_Sample_2.3 | ecosystem: Environmental > Terrestrial > Soil > Wetlands | place: USA...
CCGTGATGAGCTTGTTCTAAGAAATCGAGAGTGGCTCGAACAGAGGATCAGCTTCATGTCTAATGCGACGTTTAGACGATGCGCATTTTAAGATCAGCAAGGTAGCATGCAGACAGGAGACGAGCCCTCACCCAAAGGTTTACGCTCGCCGTTCAACGTCGCGGGCCGCTCGCTGCTGGTCGGATTGCTCGCCTTTTGTGTGGTGTGTCTTCTACTACAAGCTACGATCTTCGTATTTAAGCAGCACCGCGGAGAACGCAACACACATCCGTTCCCGCCGCCACTAACCGAGCAGGAAGCCGGGCAGCAGCGAGAAGTTCGGAACGCCTTCGAGCGCGAGAAAGAACAGAGTGCGACCCTAGCCTCTAACTCGAAGGCCCTAGAGCAGGAAGTCGGCGCCGCGCGAGAAAGTCTAAGCGTATCCTCACAAAGATATCGACTGAATTCCACCCCTACGGAGCAGGAGCTTAGCACATTTGACGCTGCTGTCACCAAGCTAGCGGCGCTCGAGCAGAAGCTTGAGCAGAATCAGGCTGCCGCCCGCAGTCATGACATATTGCTATCGAAGGCTGATACAGTCTCTGCTGACTCCCTTCTCCAATCGGCGTTAGAGACTGGAGAGGTAGCATTCCGGGTCAATTCGAGGATGCGCCTCCTCTATCCAGAATCCGTTCGAGTAGTAGTCTCGCGAAAGTCCATCGTTAATGCGGTGAAGAAGACTCTACTGGATCAAGGCTTTGCTGATTTCGAACCGTTAGTGGCGGGGCAATTTATGCGAGTGGAGCTTTCGGCTCCCGAAACGGACTTTGCCATAAAGGCGGTCGGTCCCGTCGATCGATTACTTGGAGAGAATCCGGAAGAATGGATATACGATGTGGTGCCAAAATCAACAGGTAAAGATAAAGTCCTTACGGCAACTGTCTTTGTACGATTCCTTTTGCCTAACAGAGTTGAGTATGCGTCTGCGAAGGTTCTCGATAAACACATCGTTGTTCAAGTTGACTGGCTAGCATCTGCGGAAAATGTCATGGCCGGTAACTGGCAATATTTTGTCTCGGGCTTCGGCGGCGTAGTCGTAAGCATTGCGTCTTTTTATGGTGTGAGATGGGCGGACCAAAAACCACGACAGAGCCGGAAACGTTCCCAACGAAGCGGATCCCGGCGCCGATAGCTCCGCTAGTGACCGTAGCTCGCCCGAATCTGGCAGCCCGCTTTCGGCCAGACCGGGCTGTAGGCTGAATGCCGGTTTCCCCTCCAGGCGGCGGAAAGCAGACCGGCAGAAAGCCACCCGACCCGGCCGTAACCGGCGCCGCAAAACCAGCGACACCGATATCGCGCCTCGGTTCGTAGTGGCCGGGACCACAATCGTCGCGGCGACGGTCGCGAAACCGAGATGTGCCCTTGCCATTCTGATGGCTGGGAAGGCTGCGCGCCAGCACAAACCCCTGATGCGACGGAGCGACCAACTGTGGCGCCTTCTCTCGCCTCGAACCCCGATGACGTAACCATCCAGGTCGGCTCGAACCGCTTCGTCGGTTGGCAGAACGTGACCATCACCCGCTCCTGCGAGTCGATGCCGAACACCTGGTCGCTCACCGCCAGCGCCGAGTTCCTGCAAGGCCCGGCGCTGGCGGGCACCCGCCCGGGCCAGCCATGCCTGATCTATATCGGCTCCGACCTCGTCATCACCGGCAAGATCGACCGCCGCTCCATCCCGATCGACGCGCGCAACCACCAGGTCACCCTCTCCGGCCGCGGCATCACCCGCAACCTGGTCGATTGCTCGGCCGATCTGCTGAACGATCCCGGCATCCGTGGCGGCCAGATCAACGGCGCGAACGCCCTCGACGTAGCGATCAAGCTCTGCAAGGCGTACGGCATCACCGCATGCTCCGCCGTCACCGACCTCGGCATCGCGATCCCGTCGTTTCAGGTGCCGCTGGGCGAGACGCCCTACCAGATCATCGAATCCGTCGCCCGCTACGCGGGTTACCTGGTCTACGAGGACGTGTCCGGCCGCCTCGTGCTGGACCGCATCGGCACCGCGCAGCACGCCTCCGGCTTCACCCTGCCGGGCAACATCGAGGCGATCAACGCCGAGCGCTCCGTCGATGGCCGGTTCTCGACCTACGTCGTGGTCTACTCCGGCGTCGATCAGACCGCCGACCTGGGCGGCCTGGCCAACCGCCGCGCCACCATCCTGGATGACACGCTGGGCGAATACCGGCTGCGCGTCATCGTCTCGGAGCAAATCGCGCCGACCCCGGCCGGGCAGCAGACGATCGACAACGACGCCATCGCCAAACAGCGCGCGAACTGGGAGAAGGCCCGGCGCATCGGCCGCAGCCAGGCTGCGTCCATCACCTGCGATAGCTGGCGCGACAGCGCGGGCACGCTCTGGACGCCGAACAGACTGGCGACGATCGACGCGCCGGCGGCCGATATTGCCAACGCGACGTGGATCATTGGCTCGCTCACTTTCCGCAAGGACAGCAGCGGCATGCACACCGACCTGATCCTGATGCCGCCCGATGCGTTCACCCCCGAGCCGAACCCGCTGAACTTGTTCGACGCTGAGCTGACCAACGCGCCACAGACCTCGCAGGCCCCCGCGCCGCCATCCACCAGCACGCCGCCGTAGCGGCCGGAGGCTGAATGTCCACGTCTCTCGAAGCCACCGTCGCCCTGCTGACGCGCCAGGTTGTCATGTTGGAGCGGCAGGTGAGTGCGCTGATGCTGCGCCGAGGCGCACCGTTCGCGCTGGCCCGCACCACGCTGGCGGTGAACGATACCGGTCCGGTGCAGACGGTGCAGGCGCAGCTCGACGCGCTGTCCATGCGCGACAACATACCGGTGCTGTATGGGTTCGGCGTCACCGGCTCGCCGCCGATCGGCACCGATCTGCATCTGGCGTTCCTCGACGGCGACCGGGCGAAGTCGCTGGCGATCGCCGGCGGCCACCAGAGCTATCGGCTGCGCAACCTCGGGGTGGGCGACGCCGCGCTGTACGATCTCCGCGGCGCCTATGTCTGGCTGACCGCGGGCGGTCCCTCGGTTGCGTGCGCCGGCAACCCCATGACGATCGCCGGCGATCTGCACGTCACCGGCGCGGTCATCGCGGGCTACGGAGGCGCGGACCAGGTCGGCTTGCAGACGCACAAGCACGGCGAGGGCACCGCTGCCGCCGGCACCACCGCGCCTACGGCCAACACCTGATGGGCGACATTCGCATCGTCTGGGACCCGGCCACGGGGACCGGCGACCTCAACATGTTCGGCGCCGGGCTGGAGCTGGGGCACGACCTGGAGACGGCTTCCCTCATCAGCATGTTCACCGATGCCCAGGTCGATCCAGGCGACATCGTGTTCGACACCGACCCGCATGGGTGGTGGGCGGACACCTATGCGGCGCTGGAGGACCCGACCCTCGCCGTGATCCCGGACGATCGTATCGGCTCGAAAATCTACCAGGCTTTTGCAAGGCCGCGCACGCAGGACACGCTGAACTGGCTGCGCGACCAGATCGTCCAATGCCACGCCTGGATGATTACCGATGGCGTCGCATCGGCGGTGGACGCGCAACCGTTTTTCACCGGCCCGGGTGGCATCGGCGCGACCGTCACCATCACGGCGAACGGCGTGCCGAACCTCTACAGCTACGCCTGGTCGCAGGAATCCTGATCCGTGCCGTTTCCAAGGCCGACCCTCACTGCTCTTCGCGCGCAGGCGATGCAGGACATCACCGCGTCCGATCTGCCGAACGCCGACGGGTTCCTGCGCAGGGCCGTGCTGCGCGTGCTGGCGTGGGTCCAGGCCGGCCTCGCCTATCTGCATTACGGCTACCTTGACTGGATCTCGCTGCAATCGACGCCGTTCACCGCGACCGGCGAATACCTGGAGGGATGGGCGGCGATGGCGCCGACCCCGGTGTTGCGGGAGGCGCCGACCTTTGCGTCCGGCCCGGCGGCGTGGCCGGGGGTGGTCAATACGCTGCTGCCGGGCGGGACGGTGTGCAGCCGCGGCGATGGCGTGCAGTACGCCACGTCGGCGGACGCGACGGTCGGCGGCGGCGGGTCGGTCGCGGTGACCGTGGTTGCTCTGGTGGCGGGCTCGAATGGCAACACCGACAGCGGCACGCCGCTGACGCTGGGCGTGTCGATCGGCGGCATCAACCCGAGCGGCGCCGCGACCGCCGCGATCACCGGCGGCGCCGACCTGGAGACGGACGGTCCGCTGCGGACCCGCATGCAGGAGAGCTACGCGGCACCACCGCACGGCGGGAACCAGGCGGATTTCGTGACCTGGGCGTTGCAGGTGACCGGCGTCACCCGCGCGTGGTGCGCGCCCTGGATCGCCGGTCCCGGCACCGTCACGGTGTTCTTCATGATGGACGTGGCCGAGGCGGCCTATGGCGGCTTCCCGCAGGGGACGAACGGCGTCGCCGCAGCGGAAACTCGTGACACGGCGGCGACAGGCGATCAGCTCGCGGTGGCGAACTTTCTCTACAAGCTGCGCGCGGTGACGATGCTGGTCTATGCGGTCGCGCCGCAGGCCTCGACGCAGGCATTCACGATCGCGGGCCTGTCCGGGATTTCGAGCGCGCAGCAGGCGCAGGTGTCCGCCGCGCTGACCACGTTGTTCTTGCAAAAGGACAGTCCGCTCGCCACCACGTCGATCGAGCAAAGCGATTGCGCCGCGGCGATCACGGCGATCGGCGGGTTGCCGTCGTTCGCGATCACCACGCCATCGTCGTGGCCGATCACGTCGGCGGCCGGCTACCTGTTCACCCTCGGGACGGTCACCTATTCCTGATGCCGACCCCTCCCGCCTTTGGCGATGCCGACTACCAGCAGGCGATGCTGCGGCTGTTGCCGACCGGCCGCGTCTGGCGGCGCGATCCGGCGTCCACGCTGTCGGCGGTCATGCTGGCGCTGGCGCCGACCTATACGCGCAGCACCGCGGCAGCGGCGCAGGTCCTGATCGACGCGAGCCCGGCGACGACGCAGAACCTGCTGGTGGAGTGGGAGAACTCGCTAGGGTTGCCCGATCCATGCACCGCGCCGAACCCGTCGATCGAGCAGCGCCAGGCCGCGGTGCGGGCAAAGTGGGGCGCGCGCGGCGCGTTGACGACGGCGTATTTCGTCTCGATGGCGGCGGCGCTCGGGTTCGCCGTCACCATTGTCGAGTTCACGCCCTTTGCAGTGGACATGGCGTGCGATCAGCCGCTGCTCGAACCGGCGTGGGCGTTCGTTTGGCAGGTGAACGCGCCGGAGGTCGTGACTTTCTATTTTTCCGTCGAGGACTCCGGCGCGGACGATCCACTGGAAACCTACGATGCCGGCGAGCTGGTGTGCCGCATCACACAAGACGCGCCCGCGGGCACGTTGGTGCTTTTCGCTTTCTCCTGACCGGGAATTTTCATGCAAAGAATCATCGACCCGACGGCGGTCGCGATGCTGCCGGCGCCGCCGGCATTGACCGGCACGACCGGGTATTTCGGGCCTGCGGTGCCGGGTATCTCGCCGGCGACGCGCCTCCGCTACTGGTTCGTCAACATGATCCAGGAAGAACTGATGTCGATCCTGGCGGCGGCGAGCATCACCGCCGACACGACCGGGACGGTGTTCAACCAAATCTTGCTGGCGATCCAGGCGCTGATCGGCGCCATCCCGCATGGGGTGCAGACGTTCACCAGCTCGGGGACGTTCACGGTGCCGGCCGGCGTCAAGGCCATCGAGGTCGAGGTGTGGGGCGGTGGTTCCGGCTCCTGGGCATCGGTCTCGGGTATTCCCGGCGGCGGCGGATCGGGCGGCGGTTACGCGCGAAAGCGCCTGTCCGGCCTTACGCCCGGTGCGTCGATCACGGTGACGATCGGGGCCGGCGGGACTGCCGGCACGACTACTCCGGCCGCGCCCGGCGCCGGTGGCACCACCAGTTTCGCGGGAGCCGGGTTTACCACCGTCAGTGCGACCGGCGGCGTTGTCAGCGTCTCAAGCACCACCAGCGTTCCGGTGTTTGGGAATAAGGCGGGCGTCGGTTCCGGCGGCGACGTCAACCTGTATGGCGGCGACGGCGGCAATGGCGGCACGGGACAGGGCAACACCGGGATCGTCGGCGGTGTCTGGGGCGGGTTCGGCGGCAATGGACCTCTGGCGGGCGGGTGCAACGACACGGCAAACGGCGTCGGGATAGCGGGCTATTTTCCCGGCGGCGGGGCATCCGGCGCGGGCACCGGAGCAGCGGGCACGACGGCACAGAACGGCGCAGCCGGTGCGGCGGGCCTGTGCGTAGTGAGGTGGTAGCGATGGATGGCGCGCTGCGCGGCGTTCCGGTGAGTCGCGAGCCTATCTGGCTGGCGCCGAAACTGCCGACTGCCATCAAGGGCTACCGCTACGAGATCGACCCACTCGATGCGCAGGTGCTGAGTTCGCTGTCGCTCGCTGCAGCGCCTTCGGGCACCGGCGAGCTGACGATCTCCGCTCTGGCGTTCGCTGCCGGGATTGTCACGTTCACGCTGGCGTCGGGGCAGCCGACGCGCTGCTACACGCTGCTGCTGACTGCGACTCGGTCGGATGGACTGGTCAGCGATTATCTTTTCAAGCTGCGCGTTGGCAGCGTGCTGGTCACGGACCAGCCGCAAGTCCCGTCGGCGACCGGGTTTGGCGCGGCAGCAACCTGGAGTGCCGCATGACGGCAACAAGTACCTCAGCGCTTCCCTTGCCCCAATCTCGAAACGAGATAAGTTCAGCCTTCATCTTCGCGGACACTCTCACGATCTTACGTGGCTCCGGATCGGCCCGCCCCCGTCTCATGCACGCCTCCCTAATCCATCAATAGGTCATCAGCCTGAAGCGGTCCCACTTCTCGAGTACGTCCAAGGTCAGGGGCAAATTCAACGCGGAGAAATCGGTCAGAGCTGGGATTATAAGAGACCATCAGCGCCCGCCCGTACTCCCGGTGTTCGGTGCGACTCTTGACAGCACTATCCTCGCTCTCAATACGCTCCTTGGTCTCGGCCAAAGCGATCCCGTCAACCTTCCGGCGACCTTCTACGCAGACGACGAAATCCGGATAATATCCGCGCCCAGTGTCAGGCAGCACGATCCGTGCCGACCAGTCGTCGGAGGCGTTAGGGCGAGGCAGGTTGCGCGTCCACCACAACACCCGCGGCTGACGATCAAGCCAATCCGCAAACCTTTGTTCCCACGCGTTCAGTCCGGACGGAAAAACCGCATACAGGTTCTTCGTGGATTGCAGCAGAGGGACATTGCTGTCCCATGTCTTTGGCAAGTCCGCAGCATTGACAACCTCCGCGCAGGACTGCATGGCACGCCGGAGCGCATCCTTGAGCAATGTGGGGAATTGCACCAGCACAACGTTCACAGCCCGACGCAATTCCTTCTCGCCTGGCACATCGAGACCCGCTTGCGCCAAAGCCTCAGCCATCAATTTTTGCAGTCGTTGTCCAAGTTCGACCGGATTGACATAGGCGCTCACGCGAAGCAGTTCATGCGCGTGCCCGCGGGCAAGTACATCGCTGATAACTGCCTGTTCTTGCTGGCGCGCTTCCCGAGTGGGGTCGAATATGTCGCCCTCGCGCCTTTCAACTTCCATCCGGCTGCGCTGGGCGGCAAGCAGGTGCTGTTCTGTGAATCTTACATTGCGTATCAGCACATCGAGCAATTGAGCAACATTGCGAGGCATCTTTTCCGTACGAAGGCAGCGTGGTACTGGAGGCCCTAACCGGCGAGGATATCGGTGTGCAGGCGGAGCGGCAGTGCGGGTACCTAGGGATGAAACCGCATTACCGGGCGTCAAGGTTGGCGGTGGCGCCACAACGTCCGCGAGCTGACCGAACAGTGTCTCTGGTATCCGAAACGGAACCACTCTTGACAGCTCAGCCCCTTCCCCAACCCCAACCTCAACATTTGCGTCAGCCCTCTCCAGGCCGGGTTGCGGTGGGGGCTCCAGAACCAGAAGCGATTGACCGCCTGCACCCATAACCGTGATCGCACCGTCGCCGCCTACCGCAGCCTCGTAGACCGACACATCATCCGTGGCTACCTGGATGCAGTCCTTGATGGCTTTTATGCGATCTGCGGCTGCCTCAAGACCTGCCTGCCCCTCGGCGTCGCCAAGAAATATCCACCCAGTGTCCAACGCATCCGGCAATTCCGTGCGACCTTGCAGCAACGAATGCACCCGCATAATACGGCCGACAACCTGCAACCCAAAATTGGTGTCCACGACGGGACGCAATGCACACAAGGTGAATGCACGAGGAGCGTCGAAGCCGGTAGCTACGGCCATTTTGAAGATCAGGACTTCCACCGCAGGGTCATTGGCCAGTGCCAGGACGTTCGGATCCGGCTCATCGGCCGTGTGAACCGCTACCGCGTCCTGCCGGAAACCAAGACGCGCGTGCATAAGCTCTCGCGTTCGTGCGGGTGTCCAATCGTTACTCGCAGCTTGTACAAGAAGCAATGGAACAATAGGTATACCTTGGTCATGGAGCATGGCCTTCAATGCCCGATGCTGATCGACGGCCTTCCGCAGAGCCGTTTCGTTCAGGTCGATCAGGTCGCGGGCGCTGCCACGAGCGATGAATCGTACCGCCCGGACCATTGATTTATTCAGCCGTTCCCGGACCACCCTGGCACGCGAAATGGAAATCCGTTGGAACCGGGATACATCCATCGCACGACGCAAGACCTCGATATCCGCATCGTCGGGGGTAGCTGTCGCACACATCAGGAGATCCGGGTTCAAGACTTCGTCAAAGAACCGGAAAGCCTGCGATCCCGGACGGAAAGAGTGATGGGCTTCGTCAACGACTGCCCCAATCACGAAGCCTGATTCCCGCAATCTCCGCACCAACGTATCCAGCGCAGGTGCCACATCGTCATCTGTGCGCATTCGCCTTGTGTCGGCATTGCGCGCGGCGACGCTTGCCCATGTCGCGACGAAGACATCTCCCGGCCGTGTACCGATGTCAGCGCGGTCGAGAACCGGATTGCGCACCCGTAAGCCAGGCGCAACGGCCCGCAGCGCAGTTCCAGTCTGCCCGACCAGTCCGGCAAATGGTGCGAACCAGAACCGCACTACCGGTGCACTGCGAGAGACGATTTCCGCGGTTGCGGCAAGCATCACAGTCTTGCCCGATCCCGTCGGAGATTCCAAGAGGAAGCACCCAATACGCCGCGCAATGCGTCGCCGCTCTCGAGGGGCTTGCTTGATCTTGTCTACAGTGTCGAGGGCCGCCGTTGCGAGTGTATCCACGGCCTCCTGCTGAAACTCGCGTAAGATGATAGGTGGGCCGGAACGTCGAGACATGGCGCTACAAACCTGCCACGATCCGAGGGAATTCAGCGAGCAGCCGATCCGGCGTCTGGTCTATGGTCACGGATGGCAGTTCAAGCTGATCTCGCAAAGGGCCGGGAGTCGGACAATACGTTGCAACTGCGGATGTGGCGGCTAGGCGCTGAATCTCTCTTACCGCGGCATCTGCCACCTGAGGCACGTACACCACGACTGGATCGTCTGCCTGATCCGTGCCGGGTCGGCTGATTTGCACCGTTGCGCCTTCTTTGAAGGCGGCAAGCGGTCTGTCGTACCTGAGTTGTATCAAGAACCAGACCGCGGCGTGGTCCAATTCGTATACCACGTCGTCCCAATCGATGCGCCGCGCGCGCAGATAAGCAAAATCACCTGATAGAGACGCGGAGGATCCCCCACCAGCGATGGCTTTTCTTAACCGCTGCGCACATACATCTCGGCAGAGATTTTTGTCGGGTGAACCGGCAGTTGCCTCCGTGCTGGACACAAGGATAAATCGGCGGTCGCCTTCGTCGTCCGCGTTTAGGGCAAGCGTGGCGTGGCCGGTAGTTCCGGAGCCAGCGAAGAAATCCATGACGATGTCGCCATCGCCGGCGGCCGTGCGCAGGAGAGCCTTTACTAAACTGAGCGGTTTGGGAAACTCAAAAACCTTGGCGCCGAATAGATGCTCGATCTCCGTAGTGGCAACTCCTTGCCTGTCGCTACGCAAGGTCTGGGCGTCTTCCTCGTCGACAGCCTCGCGAATACCGGCAATCCAGCTTCCTACGGGTTTTTTGGCCTCTTCATGTTCCGGTGTCTGCTTGACAATGCGAGATAGCCTGGACCGCGCGATCGGCTTCCTCACCCAGAAATCCAGATCAGGCAGATCGGCACGGAGCAGCGGTCGGTTCTTTCCGTCCCGTGGTACGTTTCCGGCCTCTATTGCGGCATCTAGCTGCGCCCTGGTTTCGTACCAAAACGGCGGCTCGGACTCTTCAGGAAAAAAGATCTCCCCATTGCGGATCAGAGCCTCCATCGACACTTCACGCGGTCGACCGCGCGGGGGCTGCTTCTCGCTCCAGAAACGCCAGACCTGGTTAGGGGCACAAGGATACCAGAGTCCAGTTTTCTCATTATAAATTGGATAATAGGTGTTCGCTCGGTTTACAAGTGTTTTTGGTGTGGTAATGGGGTCCAGGCGCACCGGGACATCCCCTAAGCTGGGTCGAACTCGGAATTTTCCTGGTCCCGCATCTGGCCCAATGAATTGGAAGCCTGCATTGGCATAGACCAAAATATGCTCGTGCACTCCGCTCCAATTACGCTGCTTGTCGCTATTACTTGAGAGTGCGGACTTCTCGGTCATTTTTTGGCAGCCCGTGACTTTCGCTCACGGTCGCGAATCCACGGCCCGAAGAGCCGGTCGAGTTCGTTGATCTGGCGTCCGGAACCGGATTCCGCCACGCGGTGCTCGAACCAGCTGCGCAGGGAAATTTCGATCAGCCCGCGGGGCCTGTCCGGATGCTCGGCATGGATGCGCTCTGACGATTGCTCGATCGACAGCCGTTCGCCATCGGCCCAGATGATCTTGCGCCGCTTGGCGTCGACACGGGCGTCTTCCAGCGTGGCGAACACAAGGCCGGACACCGCGCCGGCGGCTTGTCCGTCGGGCGAGACCATCCATTCGAGGAAGTCCGCGGTGAGCGGGTTGTCGTCGCAGATGTCTGGCTCGCGTCGCTTTCCCATCGGATCAGAATAGCGCAGCGGCTCACCGCTGTCGCGGCGCTCACGCCAGAGTCAACGCCGATCACGCGGGATTCAACGCGGGCATCGTGCGTCCCCGGGTAACGACATCGGTCGTCACAACGCAACGAGCCAACCCAATGGCACTGTGGATACTTTGGTGGAATGCAATCCGGTCGCTGCGCCCGGCGTTCACCCGCCTGCAAACCTTCCTGTGGTTCGCCGCCGCCGTGGCCGGCTTCACGGTGCGCACCGAGCAGCTCGGTGTCACCTCCATCGTGCGCGCGCTGAACCTCGATCCGCGTCGCTACAACGCGCTCTGCGACTATTTCCACTCCTCCGCCGTCAAGCTCGACCAGCTCACCGCGCTGTGGACCTCGCTGGTGCTTCGCCTGTTGCCCCAGGCGCTGCGCGTCAACGGCAGGTACGTCCTGGTCGGCGACGGCATCAAGATCCCCAAGTGCGGCCGCAAGATGCCGGCGGTCAAATTGCTGCACCAGCAATCGGAATCGAACACCAAGCCGAACTACATCACCGGGCACTCACTGCAAGCTGTCAGTCTGCTCGTTCACGCCGCCGCTTCCGTCTTCGCTGTGCCGCTTGCCGCACGCATCCATGAGGGCTTGGTATGGTCCAACCGCGACCGCCGGACCCTGCTCGACAGGATGATCTCCCTGATCGGCATCACCGATGTCGATCAACCCTTCTACTTCGTCGCCGACGCCTACTATGGCGCGCAGAAGATCATCGCCGGCCTGCTCAAGCGGAACAACCACCTGGTCACCCGCGTGAAGTCCAATGCCGTCGCGTACACTGCTTACCAACACCGCGGGCCGCGCAAGCGAGGCGCGCCGAGGAAGTACGGCAAGAAGCTCAAGGTGAAGTCGCTGCTGAATGATCCCACGGCCTTCCAGAAGGCCAACAGCCCCGTCTATGGCGAGAACAAGGTGACCATCCGATATCGCGTCCGCGACCTGCTGTGGCGCCCTGCCGGCCGCTTGGTGCGCTTCGTCGCGGTGAGCCATCCAACAAGAGGCTCCCTCCTCCTCATGTGCACCGACACCTCCCTCGACGCCATCGACATCATTCGTCTCTACGGTCTGCGCTTCAAGATCGAACTCAGCTTCAAGCAGGCCGTGCACCGGATCGGCACCTTCGCCTATCATTTCTGGATGTTCGACATGAAGGCGCGGCGCCGCAACGACGGCAACCAGCATCTCCACCGGGCATCACCCAAATACCGCGACGACGTCAAACGCAAGCTGCATGCCTATCACGTCTTCATCCAGACCGGCCTCATCTGCCAGGGATTGCTGCAGTACCTCTCCGTCGCACATCCCCGGCTCGTCTGGGCCTCCTTCGGCTCCTGGCTGCGCACCGTCCGACCCGGGATCCCGCCCTCCGAACTTGTCGTCGCAACCGCGCTACGCCAGCGGTTTCCCGAATTCCTCCTGGATACCCCGAAACGCCATATCTTCACGAAATTCCTCGCCAAACGAGCGGATACCAATAACATGCAGGGCTTCCAACTCGCAGCTTGAGAGAAAATCCCGGGCAAACCCCAGACTCTCAAGGCTATTATTGGTGTCCTTGGTTCTCCACACAAAGCTGCCCAGACGCATTCCCGGCAGGGCCTGCTCCATCAAAAGGTCCAGGCGTGACCTATTTTCGTCGTTGATACAAACGAAGATTGCTCCATCATCCGCGAGCAGGTCTCGTGCCAACAGCAGCCGACGATAAAGGAATTCCAGCCACAGGCTTTGTCGATATCGATCACCCTTGCCGATGTAGCGGTCGTTGTATGCGAAGTCGTTAGATCCCCTATTGTAGGGGGGATCGATAAAGATGCACTTTACCCGACCAGCATAGGCGGTCCGAAGCGCTCGCAAGGCATCCCAATTGTCGGCTTCAATGATCAGGTTGCGCCACCCCTGATCGTCGATTGGAACGGTCGATAGTTCCTGGTCCAAGTCCAGCGCGACGAAATCTCCATTCAGTGCGCGATCAGGTTCAATGCCCTCGCGCTCCCAGACTAAGCCGTATCGACGCTCGCTGTCGCGGCGTTCGATCAGGCTTACGAGAGCTTCATGTGAGAGCTGGGAATAGCGGCTTGGCTTGGTCATCGTCTGCCACGATAGCGCGAAATCGACCGAGTCGGCAGTCTACCCCCGGATGGGCGGTGACCCGATTGGAGGTGGCAACCGCCTGAATGCCATCTGGTTTAGTGATAGTCGACGATCTCGACATGATCGGGCCCCAACCGCTGACCATTTCACCTTCAGTCTTGCCGGATTGTTGGCATGAGATGTCACGGTGGCGCCCCCCAAGGATCAACGATCTCAACCCCGCACCCCTCGAAGTCGGGCACGTTCCGAGTGGCGAGCACGGCACCACGCGACCGCGCTATCGCGGCAATCTGCGCGTCCGCCTGTGAAATCGGCCGGCCAGCCCGGCGGCGCCCGGCGGCAAGCTCGGCGAACGCCTCGGCCGCTTCGGAGTCGAAGGGCAGGATGCGCCCGCGGAAGTAGGTCTCGAACGCGGTGCGGGCGGCCAGCGCAAGCCCTTGCCGGCGCTTTCCTTCCGGCACCAGGGCCACGCCATAGAGGATTTCCGCCTGGGTCACAGCCGACAGGAACATCGTCGCCCCCGGGATGGCGTCGGTCCAGGCCATGACCGCGGGCTCGGGGGATTCCTTCATCAGCTCGGAGACGACATTGGTGTCGAGGACGATCATTCGTCGAACGTCGGCGGCTCGCGCATCGGTTCGCGCGGAACCTTCGGCAGGTCGAAGCCGCCGAACGGCTTGAACAGGGCATGGATCGCCGTGCCCAGGTTCTTCGGCTCCGGCGGCTCCTGGTTGAGCGACGTGCGCAGGATGTCGCGTGCCTCATCCTCCATCGAGCGGCCATGGACGGCCGCCTGGATGCGGAGGCGGGATTTCAGGGAGTCGTCCAGGTTGCGGATGGTGATGCTCGCCATGGAATCGCCTTTGTCAGCATTGATGCGATTATAGGCGATGATTGCATCTCGGCTCAATGCGTTTCACGGCGCCGCCCGCTCTGCTGTCGCGGAAGGTAACGAGAGATGCGTGCCGAGTGCTCACTCCGCCGACCACGGACCGGTCGTGACCCTCTCAAAACACCATTTGCCATACCGTGCACAGTGGCCCCGGAAACCCCGGAACGCCTCGCGAACAACGCCCATGCTCGCGGGATTTCGGCATGGAAACTCTAGGCTCGCGCAGGGAGGCACAACCTTGCCAAGGTTGGGGTCGAGGGTTCGAATCCCTTCGCCCGCTCCAGATTTCCTCAAGAGAATCAGATGCTTAGAGCGGTGCTTCGGGGGCGTTTTTTGCTTCCCCGACCCTGGCGCCAAAGCCGGGGAAGCAGGGGGGAAGCAGCAGAAAGCGTAAAGTAGCGGGCTTTTGGCTGCTTTAGGCATTGATGCCGGTGCGAAGCCATGGTT
>Ga0335074_10008190_pt1 | contig 14521 bp, 15 predicted proteins | sample Lox_Sample_23_FD_206715 | JGI IMG/M metagenome (GOLD analysis project Ga0335074, IMG submission 206715) | Soil microbial communities from Loxahatchee National Wildlife Refuge, Florida, United States - Lox_Sample_2.3 | ecosystem: Environmental > Terrestrial > Soil > Wetlands | place: USA...
CCCACGAACTCCGCGAATTCCTCGCGCGTGAGCGGCCACGGAAGTTGTCCTTCGGGCTCGCCTTTTTCGCGGCCGCGCGCGATCACCAGCAGCACGCCTCCTGGTTTCACGAACTCCGCGATTTTAGCGGCTGCCCGCGCCCGCATCGAAGCAGGCAGCGCCTGCAGCGTGTTCGTCTCGAATACGAAATCGAATCTATGCCGCCACTCCTGCGGCGGGTCGAACAAATCCGCCACCGCGTAGTTCACGGACGAATTCGGAAAGCGCTTTCTCGCCGCGGCGACCGCGGTCTTCGCTATATCGAAACCGGTCGTCCGGAATCCCCAGCCGGCGATTTCCTCGGCATCGTCGCCGAAGCCGCTTCCGATCACGAGAGCGGATTTGCCGGCCGTAGCGAGCGGATGCGCCTTCCAGAAATCAGTCAGGTGAGAGTTCGCTTTGTGATCCGCCCATGGAACGATGCTCTTTCCTTGCTCGCCTTCCTGATACAGCACTTCGAACCATCCCGTCGGATCGCCCTTCTCGACGTATTCAGCCGCGAGTTCGCGGGCGCGTGCACGCTTGTCGGTCATGCGATCATCTTAGCAAGCGCTGGCGCGCGACTGGCCAGGGAATCGGAATTTCCGGCGCGCGGACGGTCCACTCAACGAAAGCCGTCTTGTCCATGTGCGGCGCGAGATCCTGCATGATCCGGCTGTGTGGGATCTGCTCGACGAAATCCATCAGTGATTGCCGGTCCTCCCACACCGAAACCGTCCAGAATCGCTTCCGCGTCAGCTCCGCAATCAGCGAATAACCAATCAGCCCGTGCGATGTGGCGAGCTGCCGCATCGTCTCGATCGCGAAGCGGGCGAGCTTCGGAATCGTCCGGTAGCGCTTCAGCGGCAGGAAGGAGAGCAGCGCCAGGTATTCTCGGTCATCTTTCGGCGATGCAAAGGTTTTCCACGGCGTCGGCAGTGCCATCCGCCCATGCTAGCAACTGCCGGCCCACAAAACAAAAGCCCCGGCCGAAGCCGGGGCTGGGCGGTGCAAATGAAAAAGGGGCGGGTTTGGAACCCGCCCCTACGGAAAAACCGAGAAGCCGGCGAGACGCCGGCGCTACGGGCTCAGTCGCCGGCGACGGCTTCGGCAGCCTGATCGAGCTTGGCTTCGCCGTTTCCGTTGCCGTTGTCCTTGGCCGGAGCGATCTGCACGGGTTTAACCGTTGCGCCCGGGACCGCCATCTGAATCTGCTGGATCGTACCGATCTGCACGACAGTCTCTTGAGGCTTTTTCAGCACGAGCTCTTCGTAAATCTTCCGCACTTTGGCCGCTTCCTCGAAAGCCTTCTTGCGGCGAATGCGGTCTTCTTCGGCCGCGGTCAGCGGAATATCATGCTCGAGCTCGCGAACGCGCGAGGCATCTTCCGCGTTGATCTTGAGCGAATGCTCGTAGTTCGCGAGATCGACCTTCTTGCCTTTCGCGTAGATCTCGTGCTTGCCGTGCGCCTTGTACCACTCGGCGACGGTCGCGTTCTTGTACATGTTCTCGATAATTTTCCGCCAGCCGATGCCCGTGTTGTAGGCGCAGAAGGAGATTTCGCCCTGCTGCGTGGCGTACGGGATGATGCACATTTCGGTGCGGCGGAAATCGTAGTTGAAGAGATCCTGGAACCACATGCCGGCGATGAACAGCATGTTCCACTTATCTTCGCTGCGCCGCTTCATCGCGTCTTCGTACGTGCGCTCGGGGTTGGTGCGGCCGTATTTCTTGTCCGAGTTCTTCGAAACCGCCCACGTCTTGTCGAATTTCTTGAGGATGTCCTTGAGCTTCAGGCTCGGCGGCGCCTGGAACGGATCGTAGTTCTTTAGCATCGCGAGAGCCATCATGAAGGCCGAAAACTTCTTGCCGCGAGCCGCGTCGGTGATGGCCGAAACATCCTTCACCAGTTGCGGCGCGTTGAGGAACCGCGATATCGGCGCCCATTCTTTCGTTTCTTTGTGAATCATCACCGCCGTGCCCACGCCGCAGTTCGGGTGGCAGCCGCAGGAGAGCGAACCCCACATGGCGTCCGGCCCGTGGACCATATCCGCGAATCCGGCGAAAGGCGAAATGAACGATAGCGGGAACCAGTCGCGCGTCGGCTCGATCTTGCCTACTTGCTGGCTGACGTCCTTCGCCAGATGCGAAAGCGTGTAGCGTTGGCGAATGCGGCGCTCGGGCGTGATGTCTTCGTCGCGCCCGGTGAACGACACCGGCTGGAACGAAACGAACGCGATCTTCTTGGGGTTCTCCATCGCGAACTTCACGATCGGCCCCACCTGATCGTTGTTCACGTTGTTGACGATCGTGGTGACCAGCACGATTTCGATGCCCGCTTCGTGCATGTTTTCGATCGCCCGGAGCTTCACGTCGAACAGGTTGCCCACCTGCCGGTGGCTGTTGGCGTCGTTGCCGATCCCGTCGAACTGCAGATACGCGTAGCGCATCCCAGCCTCGAACGCTTTCTTGCAGAATTCCTTGCTCTTCGCGAACTCGATGCCGTTCGTCGCAGCCTGCACGCTGTTGTAGCCGATCTTGCGCGCGTACGCGACCGCGTCGCAGAATCGCGGATGCATGGTCGGCTCGCCGCCGGAGAACTGCACGGACATCTGCCGGCGCGGCTTGATCCTCAATGCGTTGTCGAGGATCTCGGTGATTTCATCCCAGTCGAGCTCGTGGACGTATCCCACCTGGTTCGCGTCCATGAAGCAGGGATCGCACATCATGTTGCAGCGGTTCGTCAGGTCGACGGTGAGCACTGCGCCGCGCCCGTGCCTTACCGTGCTCGATCCGTGCCGGTGCAGGTCTTCGTCGTTGTGCGCGGGGATGTCGCGGCCGGGGAAATTCTTCTCGATCCACTCGAGGAACTTGGCGTCGATGGCCATCAAGTCTTCGTACTTCCCGTGGATGGGGCATTCCTTCACCATCCAGACCTGGCCGTCGCGCTCGATAATCTGCGCCTTGATCTCGCCGACTTTCTCGTGGACGAGGTCGGTCCAATCCTTCTTGCCGTTGGTTATGGCGTCGCGCGCTTCCTTCACGCAATCGGGGCAAAGGGAATCCGTGGTGCGCGGCCAGCCGAGCGTCGGCTTCGACTTCTCCCACGATTTCAGCAGCGGCTTGTCCGACCATTTCGGGGTAATGGAAGGATTAGGATTGTACTTGTTGAAGAACTGGATCGTGTTGAAGGTGACTTTCGCGCCCTTACAAAGCGTCCAGTCGAAAACCTTCCAGAGATTATTGCTTGCCGTATTTCCCATTGTGCTGCACCCCTCCTCAGTGAAACTAAACCTCTAGCGAAACTAAACTTCCCGGAGTCGCCTGCTGGGTAGGACTGATCTCTACGAGTGCAACTGGCGCCTTAAACTCTTACCGTAGCATAGTTTGCTTGCCGACTGGTCCAGCCGTCCACAGTTGCGCGTTCAAAGGGGTAAACAGGGGGTCGAATGGGGCATCCGGGAGGCTAAATGGTACCTGGTTCTAGAACTTACGTCCCGGAACGACTGGGCATGTCCGGCATCAGCCAAGGTTCAGTGGTGTCCGCAATACTCCGACCGCAAAATGCGCCAAATGCGGAGCCTCTTCGTCGAGTTGTATCCAGCGTACTACGCAGTGGTCTTTCATGTACTGCGAGACTTTCGATTCACTGATGCCCAGGTGCTCGGCCAGCTTGGACTTGAGACCCTCGGAGTCGCCCCGGCCTCCGCGTTGCGATCTTCCGCCGCGATTGCCGCCGCGCGCGAGATTCCCGAGGCCAATGCGCAGCGTCTGGCACGCCTCCACATAGTATGAGGTGACTTGATCGGAATCCGAGAGCAGAAACACGCCAGGTCCAGCCGGAGCTTCATCCGACTCGTCCAGCCGGTGCAGCGGGCTGCCTACGAGCCGCCGCAGCAAAGATTCCAAATGCGCCATCCGCGAGGCTAGCGCCGGGTCGCCGCGGCCGTGTGCCGCGCGCTCGGACGGCAGTTGCGGAGCGGGCAGTTCGACGGGCGCGCTCCGCTCGACTGCCGCCGGACGCTGGCTGCGCGCGGCGTATTCCGGTGCGGGCTCAGCCGGACGCCTTTCAAAAGCGGGACGCTGCGCTGGCTCCGGTCGCGCCGGTCTCGGTTCCGCGCTCTCGGCGAATGCCTGCGCAGGCAGTCCGGGTGCGCCAGCAGGTCCCTTGCGCCGGCGGCCGCGTCCACCGCGACGACCACGCCGCCGCTTCTTCTTCTCCGGCACCCCAGCCGACGGCACGGTGCCACCAACCGTCGGCATTTCAGACGCGCGCTCGCTGCCTTCGTCCGGCGCGTCGTCCGCAATTTCTCCCAGCGCCAGCGGCATTTTCACGTTGTATGGGTCGGGCGGTTCGGTTGGTTCCGCGTCGGATTCCGCACGATCTTCGGTCGAGCTTCCGGTCGCGAACGAAATTTGCGCCGGCATGCTTTTTTCCGCGGATGCTGCGGGAAGCTCAATCCCCAGCCGCGTGAGCGCCTCTTCGGCTTTCTTCTTCCAATCGGCGCGACGGAATCGCTGCGCGGCGATCACGTACCACTTGCCCGCCTCGTCGTTGCGCCCGGCCTTCTCCTCGACTGTGCCAAGCTCCCACGCCACCATCGCGTCCCGCGTACGCTGATAAAGTTCGGAGAGTTTTGCCAACGCTTCGGGGCTGTTCTTCGCCTTGCGGATACGCGCTTGAATCTGACGCCAATCAGCCATGTCGCAGCATTGTAGCAGCGTGGCGAGGTCTAGGCCAATCCTGTCTGTGCCTCACGCCAGGTTATTATTCTTACGCGGCAATTATTGGGCGGTCTTGGCGTTCAATGCGGAACGTGTAGCATCCCGCCTTCGTGGAATTCACGTGAATGTAGTCCACGTCGGAACACGCGAATATCTCCTCGATCGCGCTTTCCATCCTTCCGTCCGACACATATTTCTGTGCCACAAGGCGTCTCTCGCGTGCGTAGCCCTCGAGCGTCCGAGGACTGGCGCGCAGTTCATCCGGGAACCCGGCATTTTCGGGGTAGCGTTCGCAAGCCTCGGCATGAACGTACACGGGCCCTGGCAACGGAAGCGATTCCACTCCGGCGAATCGATCGTACGTGAATAGAATCCTTCGCTCCGTACCTGGGCCGATTAAGCGCAGGCAGTGCCGGCAGGGAGCCGCATCGGCGCCCACTTCGCTGTGCGCTGGGAACCCATACCCAGGAGCCGCCATCGTCCTCCGGACCGACTCGGCCACCTTCGTCGGGATTGCCACGATGCGAATCTTCTCCATGATCTTCTCCTCACTTTCGGGTGCAAAGCCATTTCTGCTCTCGATGACGCCATTGTGGGGCCAAGATCTGGCCAGCTTCTATCCGCTTCTTGCGCTCAAATTTCGATACGAATCCGCTCCGCAGCGAACGCCTCGGACGCTCACGGGTTTTGCTCGGCTCCCCGTGTTATCCTTCCCGCCGCAAGCCTTCGATGGAAGGGGAACGATCCATGGACGCAAAATCCGCCGCACGCGAGCGTTTCCAATCGGCACACGACGGGCTCATCGCTCTCAGCCACCGCATCCACGCGCATCCCGAGCTGGGCTTCGAGGAAGAGCAAGCCTCTTCGTGGTTGTGCGAGTCGCTCGCCGATGCCGGCTTCTCCGTGAAGAAAGGCATTTGCGAACTGCCGACCGCGTTTCGCGCCGTCGCTGGATCGGGCCCGTTGCACGTCGGCATTTGCGCCGAATATGACAGCCTGCCGGGCATCGGCCACGCTTGCGGCCACAACATCATCGCCGCATCAGCCGTCGGCGCGGCTCTTGCCGCTGCGAAAGTCGCGGATGAGGTCGGCCTCACCGTCACCGTGATTGGCACGCCGGCCGAAGAAATCGGCAACGCCGGGGGAAAAATCCTGTTGCTCGAGCGAGGCGCCTTTCAAGGTCTTCACGCCGCCATGATGGTTCATCCCGCGCCTTTCGACATGCTCAAGTCGAAGATCATCGCGGCGGCGATGGTCGAGGTTCACTGCACGGGCAAGGAGTCGCACGCGTCGGCTTTTCCCGAGCTCGGCGTGAACGCGGCCGACGCGCTTACGATCGCGCAAACGGCGCTGGGCCTGCTGCGCCAGCATATTCGCCCTACGGATCGAATCCACGGCATTGTGACCAACGGTGGCGCCGCTCCCAACGTGGTTCCCGCCCACACCTCGGCGAAATACATGATTCGCTCCGAAACGCTCGAACAGCTTGCCGAATTGCGGCCCAAAGTCTACCGGTGCTTTGAGGCTGGAGGCCTCGCCACTGGGGCGAAAGTCGAGATCAAGGGCGGCGATAAGCCGTATGCCGAAATGCGGCACGACGGCGCGATGGCCGCTCTCTATCGCAAGAATTCCGAAGCCCTGGGCCGGCCGTTTCCCGATCTTGGCGAATGGGAAACTCGCCCCACCGGTTCGACCGACATGGGCAACGTTTCGCTGGCCGTGCCGTCCATTCATCCGATGATCGGCATCAATTCGCTGCCCGCGGTCAATCACCAGCCGGAATTTGCCGCCCACTGCGTCACGCAAGATGCGGACAGAGCGCTAGTCGACGGCGCCCTAGCCATGGCCTGGACCTGCATCGACATGGCAACCAACCGCGACGTCCGTGAAACTTTAATTGCTCGCCGCTGAAGCCAGCACATAAGCTCCAATCCCGGCCGGTAGAGCGGCGCTGGCGCATTGAAGTAATATATGTGTAGCAATCGTGCCGGCGTGGGAGGAGCCATGAAAACGAGCCGCCTGATCGGTATTAGTGTCGTATTGCTGCTTTGCGCCGCGGCGGCGTCGATAGCCTCGGCCCAATCCTCGTTCGCGCCGTTCGATCAATGGGCGAATGCCGTGAAGGCGGGCGATTCGACCGCGCTTACTCAGTTCTATTCCATCACACCGCCCGCGATCACAAAAACTCCCCAAGGCACCACGCAGGAAGTCGGAGTCGAGCCGCATTTCTGGTCCGCTTTGGCTGCCAGTGGGCTAAGCAATCTACACCCGAAGATTCTCGAGATCGAGCATCTGCGACCGGATCTCGTCGGGCTGGTGCTGCGTATCGAGTTCAGTCTCCGCACCGACTCCGGCGTCCAGCCGTTCGTCGTCGAAGCGAGCCAGGTATGGCTCCAGGAGGGCGGCACGTGGCGGATTGTTCAGACGCAAAGAGGCGACATGGATCCCAATCCGCCTCGGCGTCTCCCCGAGCCCGTGAAGCCGGATACGGACCTCTATCCTGCGCCCGAGAAAGCATCCGGCGAAATTAAGGCTGCGCTGGCGAGCGCCTCGAAAGATCATAAGCGCGTGATTCTCGTCTTCGGCGGGAACTGGTGCTACGACTGCCACGTCCTCAACGCGACGTTCCACTCGAAGTCCATCGCCCCGCTCGTCGACGCGAATTATCACGTCGTCCACATCAATATCGGCGAGTACGACGCCAACCTCGACATCGCCGCAAAATATCAAGTCCCGCTCAAGCGTGGAGTGCCGGCGCTTGCGGTCCTCAATCCCGACGGCTCGCTCGTCTACAGCCAGCAGACCGGCGAATTCGAAAACAGCATGCGCCTGAGCCCCGCCGACGTCACCGCCTTCCTGCAAAAGTGGGCGCCGCCCCGCGAAAACTGAGCGCGGGAAGGGATTTGCTACTGATTGCTTTCCGTGTCTCTGATTATCGCGTTTCTCTCTCTTCTTAGATACCTATTACGATAGATACCACATATGAAACTAATTCCCCGGAACTTCTGCGATGCGGCTAGAATCAAAGTCTCACGTGAGAGATTCATGGGAGGTCGCGGGTTATGATATATCGAACTTTCCTTTTAATCGTGGTGTTCACCGCATGCGCGGTTACCGGGTCATTTGGCCAAACGCAAAAGCCCCTGACGAACGCGGACATCTTGAATATGACGAAGCAGGGTTTCGATTCGAGCTTAATCGTCAAGGATATTCAGTCCAGCAGTTCGGACTTTGACACTTCTCCTCAGGCGCTTATCGATTTGAAGGCCGCGGGCGTCTCGCAATCCGTGATGGAGGCGATGGTCTCCGCGCAAGGGACGAAACCCTCTGCCGCCGTCGAACCGGTGCGCGGCGCCGCGGCCAGCGCCGATCCAAACGCCCCGCTCTGTGGTGCGGATGGGTGCCTGCTTCGCGAGGGAACCCAGGTGCCCTTGCAATTTGCGTCCCCGCTGAGCTCAAAAACCGCCCACGTCGGAGACCAGGTCGAGTTTGAGCTCGACAGCGACCTGAAGGTCGGAGACACGGTCGTGGTGCCCAAAGGCGCCCACGCTGTCGCAACCGTGTCGGACGCGAAAAAGGCTGGGATGATGGGGAGAGCCGGCGAGCTTAGCGTTCAAATGGAATATCTCGTGGCCGGCAGCAACCATGTGCGCATTCGAGGCACGCAGGGCCGCGAGGGAGACTCCAAAACGGGAGCCACCGTGGCGCTCACTGTGATCTTCGGCCCAATCGGTCTGATCAAGCACGGCAAGAATGTCGTGATTCCTGCAGGTACGCCGATTGCTGCGTACGTCGATCAGGATACGTGGCTCGCGCCCGCAACTGGCGACTAAAACGTCAAACTCGCCAAGAACAAGGCTCGCCGAGTCGGCGTCGCTTGCTGAAAGTTCCGTGAACAAATGAAGCATGGTCTGCGGCGCTGGACGCGCCGAACCGCCCGGACTTAAAATACGAAGATGCCGGTGAAGCTGCCCATCTATATGGACAATCACGCGACCACGCGGGTCGATCCGCGCGTCGTCGAGGCCATGCTGCCGTACTTCACCGAAAAATACGGCAACGCGGCGAGCCGCAACCACGAGTTCGGATGGAAGGCCGAGGAAGCCGTCGAAGTCGCGCGCGGCCAGATCGCGCGCCTGATTCACGCCACGCCGCGCGAGATCGTCTTCACCAGCGGCGCCACGGAATCCGATAACCTCGCGCTCAAGGGCGTGGCCGAAGCCTATCGCGCGAAGGGCAATCACATCGTCACGCAGGCGACCGAGCACAAAGCGGTGCTCGACACCTGCAAGCGCCTCGAAAAATCAGGCTGCGAGGTCACCTATCTCCCCGTTGCCGCTGACGGCCGCATCGTTCTCGATCAGCTGCGCCGCGCGATTACGCCGAAAACGATCCTCATTTCCATCATGCACGCCAACAACGAAATCGGCGTCCTGCAGCCGATCGAGGAAATCGGCAAAATCGCCAAAGAAAATTCCGTCATCTTTCACGTCGACGCCGCCCAGTCCGTCGGCCGCGTTCCCATCGACGTCGACAGCTTCGCCATCGATCTGCTGGCGATCTCCGCGCACAAAATCTACGGCCCCAAGGGCGTCGGCGCGCTCTACGTTCGTCGGAAGAATCCACGCGTCGAGCTCTCTCCCATCATCGATGGAGGCGGCCACGAGCGCGGCATGCGCTCCGGCACGCTCAACGTTCCCGGCATCGTCGGCCTCGCCAAAGCCTGCGAGCTTTGCGAAAAAGAAATGAGCGCCGAAAACGATCGCCTCCGCACTCTTCGCGACAACCTGAAAGAAGCGATCCTCTCGCGCCTCGACGACACCACCATCAACGGCACGATGGAGCACCGCCTGCCCAACAATCTGAATCTCAGTTTTGCCGGTGTCGAAGGCGACGCGCTGCTGATGGGCATCAACGATGTTGCCGTCTCGAGCGGCTCCGCTTGCACGTCGGCCACGCTCGAGCCGAGCTACGTTCTCCGTGCGCTCGGCGTTCCCGAAGAACTGGCCCACAGCTCGATCCGCTTCGGTCTGGGCCGCTTCAATACGGAAGAGGAAGTCGATTACGTCGCCGGCCGCGTCGTGGAAACCGTGAAGCGCCTGCGCGAACTTTCGCCGCTCTACGCAGCCGCGAAGCCGTAGCTCGCCGCGAGAAGCTGCCAATTTGGGTCTTGTCTCAAGGTCAACGACACGCGATTCTCGAGTGGAGGCTCAGCCCATGACGACGGATCTGCGCTATCCCGTCGGAAAATTCGAAAGACCCGCAAGCGTTACGGACGATCAGCGCCGCCAGTTCATCGCTCAGATTGAGGAAACGCCGGCGCGTCTCTCCGCGGCCGTCAAAGATCTCACGCCGGCCCAACTCGACACGCCGTATCGTCCCGCCGGATGGACCGTGCGCCAGGTGGTCCATCATCTTCCCGATAGCCACATGAACGCGTTCGTGCGCTTCAAGCTGGCTCTCACCGAGGACCAGCCCGTCGTGAAGACGTATGAGGAAGCTCGATGGGCCGAACTTGCCGACGCGAAAACTCCTCCGATCGAGCCGTCACTCGCTCTGCTCGAGAATCTTCACCGTCGCTGGATTTTCTTGCTGCGCTCGCTTGCGCCCGACGATTGGATGCGCACGTTTCGTCATCCTGAACTCGGCGCCCTGAGCTTGAACCAGAATCTTGCGCTGTACGCCTGGCACGGGCGACACCACGTCGCGCACATCACGTCGCTGCGCGAACGCAACGGCTGGTAGCCCGCCCGTTACTTACTTGTTCGCTTCCTCGATCTGGTCGACGTGAATTACATCCGTGCGCGCGTCCAGCCTCCCCACCACCAGGACTTTCTTGCCGACGAATTTCGATGCGTCCTGCTGATCGTCGAGGTGATACCAGACGTTGTTGTCGTCGTCACGCAGGATGTACCGCTGGCCGTTGAGAGACACGATCGTGCCGGTGTACGCTTCAACCGCGCGCGACGCGGCCGGAGCTGTTCCCGGATTCGCGGCAGCGCCCAACATCGGCGACGCGCCGCACAGCAAAACGACGCAAGCCAAGAACACGTCTGTCCTTTTCATATCCCGACTCCTAAGCCAATCCTGGCCGGCAAACCGGTATTCGCACGTAAATGGCCGCGTTCGATGTCCTACCAAGTGGTTGATTGCCAGCGGGTTTCTGCGGTGCGGCCCTCGGGACATAAATGTAGAAATATCGAGTCGCGTGAAAAACGTTCCTACAGGTTTTCCCCTATAAGAATGAGTATTTTCCCTCTCGCTCGAACGAATAAAATCGTGGCTGGTTGTGGGCACGTCCATCAATTCCAGCGAGGAGGAAAGCACATGCGCTTCTTGAAGCAGCACCTCATTTCTATTGCCATGATAACCGCGCTGGCTGTGCCGGCTGCCATCACCGGTTGTGCCGCGCGCGTCTATGATCCCTACTATCACGACTACCACACGTGGAATGACGGCGAGGTGGTTTACTACCATCAGTGGGAGCACGACACGCACCGGCGCGACGAGGATTTCCGCAAGCGCAGCCCAGCCGAGCAAAAGGAGTATTTTGACTGGCGTCACAGCCAGGGCCACGATCGCGATAACGACCACCACTAGCGATCGGACCGCCCTCGATCTCGAATGGGGAAAAACGCCGGCGAATAAATCGCCGGCGTTTTTTCGCCGCGGAGAAATTCCCGCGCCGGCTACGCGGCTTTCTTCGTCCACGCGCCGAGGATCGCGCCCATCAGGCAAAGCCCGCAGAGGGGATAAAATTCGTTGATCGCGAATAGCTGCATCGGCCGCATTTCGTACATGTAGGTGGTGTAAACGATCGGTCCGACGATGCCCAGCCACAGCAGAATGCCCATGGCGGCCCCTCGTGCGGCCGTGTTCGCGTTGCGCCAGATGCAGATTTGCGCCAGCACGAACGCGATCAGCAGATTCAGCAAGAAGGTGAGAATGAACGGCCAGATCCAAATCGGATTCGCCGAGCTGGCTTGCGCCGCGGGCATGTGTTCGAGCGCCATCCATTGCTTGTCGAACAGCACGTCGTACCACAGGCCGCCCAGCAGCCAATACCCGATCGCGCAAACGAGTATGGCCCAGTAGTTTGTTTTCATTCGAATGTGCCTCCCGAAGCTTTCACGAGGAATGTTGCCGGGAGTCTGCTTCTTGCCCGAGCCGTTGTCAAGCTGGTGGCCTTCGCGGAGCGGGCGGCGTTGTCGTTGACTTTTCCGCACGGCTCGGCACAACATTTTTCCCCGTTTGGGGTTCTAATTAGCAAGGATACGTTTGTTCCGGCTGTGAGGATCTTGGCGCCGCGATCCTTTTTCGTTCATAGGCGGCGCGGGCGGGAACGAAACAGGCTCCCGGCGGCAATAGTAAGGATGTAGAGTCTCTAGAAACATTCATTCCCGGCCCAGCCGGGCGAAAGGAAGTTCGGCAATGAAAAAATTCATAATTGGTTTGGCGATGTTGCTGTTGGCGGGAGTGGCGGTGGTTCCTGCGGCGAAGGCGCAGTCGGCTCCGCCGCCGGGAAGACAGCTCAAGATCGTGTTGTCGCGGCAATCGAACGTCGATCCGGTGGAAATCATGAAGCATCTCAGCGAGAAGTGCCCGAACGTGACTCTCACGACCAACCCGAAGCGTTCTAACTTCATGATTAACGCGGTCTGGGCTGGGAATTATCGCTTCATGGTCATCCAAAAGGGTGGCGACACGATCTACGCCACACAGACCACACTCTTGAGCAACGCGGTGAAGGACGTGTGCCGGTTCCTCAACACGCGAGCCCCGGTGCCTGCGCCCGAGCGCAACTGATTCTCAGCGTCGTTCGTGCCTCCCGGCCCGCGGCCGTCCGCTGCGGCGCCGGGACGCCTTCACCCGCGCGCCTTTCCCTGCTATGATCTCGCCACCCCGCCGCAGGTGAATCGATGCGCATTGGTTTCATCACGCTTGCCGTTGTTGGTTGCTGCGTGCTGGCTTTCGGCGAAGGGCCGCAGGCCCGCGCAACGGCCGCTAGGGAAATGTCCGCCGATTCTGCGCCGAGCTCTCCCGACATTGTGATCGGATTCGTGGGCGGCTACGTCAGCCACAACAATTTGTCGCACATGGAAGCTCACCTTGCGGCGCGGCTCCGCGCGGCGTATCCCACAGGGGTTTACGCGGCCGCTTTTGAAAACCATAGGAGAAACGCGGCCGATGCGAAGATTCTAAGCGTGCTCGATGCGAATCACGACGGCAGGCTCAGCCGGCAGGAAAAGGAAGACGCGCGGATCATTCTCTACGGGCATAGCTGGGGCGCGTCGGAGGTCGTTACGCTCGCGCGAGAGCTGCAAAAGCAGGGAATTCCCGTGCTGCTCACGATTCAGGTGGACAGCGTCGAGAAATACCACGAGAACGACGTGGTGATTCCGGCGAACGTCGAGGAAGCCGTCAATTTCTACCAGCCGCATGGATGGCTGCACGGCGAGAGCCACATTCGCGCCGCCGATCCCGCGCGGACGAAGATCCTCGGTAATTTCCGTTTCGATTACAGCAAGAATCCGGTCGCGTGCTACGCCGCCTATCCCTGGTGGGACCGCCACATGGCGACGTCGCACACCGAGATCGAATGCGATCCGGCCGTGTGGGATCGCGTGGAAGCGCTGATCCGGGCCAAGCTGCCGCCTGCATCTCCTTCCGCCACGACCGCTACGGCCGCTACCACCCCCGAACCCACGCAGTAGCATTTCGCAGCTGGCAAGAGAGGGCGAAATCATGAGCTCTCATCCTCAGGCTCAAGTCACATCCGACCGGCTGTTGCAGATCGCCTGGTGCTTCGTGCAGCCGCTGGCGATCGACAGCGCCGCGCAAAATCGCGTTTTCGACGTTTTGGATGCAGGCCCGAAAACGCTCGACGAAGTCAGCAAGGAAACGGGCGCTTCGGCGCGCGGCCTTGCGGCCGTCATGAACCTCCTGGTGGGAATCGACCTGCTGGCGAAATCGGCGGATGGGCGGTATTCGCTGACGCCGGAAAGCGCGACGTTTTTGGTGAGCGCAAAGCCGGGCTACATGGGCGCGTTCCTGCATCTCGTGCCGTCGACGCTGGCTGCGAATTTTCTGAAGCTGCCTGAAATTATGCGAACCGGCGAACCGTTCGAAGGCGGCGCGGAGAGGCCCGAAGTGGCCGCTGAGTTCTTCGACAGTTGGTGCTCGATATCATGCCCGTGGCATATCCAGCCGCGCGGGCTCTTGCGGATGCGCTCGGCGTGGCGCGCGCAACGCAGCCGGTGCCGGTCCTCGATCTCGCGGCAGGTTCAGGCGTGTGGGGCATCGCGCTGGCACAAACGTCGGCGCAGGTCCGCGTGACGGCGGTGGATTGGCCGGCCATCATGCCCGTCACGCTGCGCGTGGCGAAGCGTTTCGGCGTCGCGGACCAGTTCGAGGGCCGCGCGGGCGATCTTTTCGAAGTGGACTTCGGCGCGGGATATTCGATTGTGACGATGGGGCACATCCTCCACGTGCTCGGCCCGAAAGAAAACCAAACGCTGCTGAAAAAAGCTTTCGCGGCCCTCGCACCTGGCGGCACAATTGCGATCGGCGAATTTCTCGTCAACGACGAAAGAAAGGGGCCGGTGACGTCGCTGGCCTTCGCGATCAACATGCTGCTCTACACCACGAACGGCAACGTGTACAGCTTCGGCGAGATTCGCTCGTGGCTCGAAGAAGCGGGTTTCGTGAACGCGCGCCTGCAGCCCGCGCCGGGCCCGTCGCCGCTCGTCCTCGCCGATAAACCAGGAAAGGAGGCACG
>Ga0335074_10008191_pt1 | contig 14521 bp, 16 predicted proteins | sample Lox_Sample_23_FD_206715 | JGI IMG/M metagenome (GOLD analysis project Ga0335074, IMG submission 206715) | Soil microbial communities from Loxahatchee National Wildlife Refuge, Florida, United States - Lox_Sample_2.3 | ecosystem: Environmental > Terrestrial > Soil > Wetlands | place: USA...
TTGTCCTGGTGCACGGGCTGTTTGCCGACGGCTCGAGTTGGTCCGCGGTCATTGCACGTTTGCAGGCCTCCGGGCTCAATGTCACCTCGGTGCAGAATCCTCTGACCACATTACCGGAGGCGGTTGCTGCGGTGCACCGTGTGCTCGAACGGCAGGATGGACCAACGGTCCTCGCCGGCCATTCTTTTTCGGGCATGATCATCACTGAGGCGGGGGTACATCCCAAGGTGTCCGCGCTGGTGTATGTCGCTGCGCGAGCACCCGATGCGGACGAGGACTACGCAGCCCTAGCCGGCAAGTTTCCCGCGCCACCCGCATCATCCGGGATCGTATTCGACGGAGATGAAGGGCGCCTCAGCGAAGCGGCGTTTCTGCGCGACTTTGCACCGGATTTACCGAAAGCCAAAGCAAGGGAGCTCTTTGCGGTGCAGTGGCCGTTTCGCAAGGCGTTGCTGGCGGGGAGGGCCCTGCATGCCGCCTGGCGTTCCAAGGCGAGTTTCTATGCTGTCTCGACGGAGGACCGCGTGATCGATGCGGACCTGCAGCGATTCATGGCCATGCGAATGGCCGCGAAGGTCATTGAGCTGAAGGCGAGTCACGTTTCCCTGATTTCACATCCCGAGGCCATTGCCGCGCTGATCCTCCAAGCTGCCAGAAGACGGCCTTGAGGTTAAGGTGGGCATCGCGAGAGCAGGGGGCACGGATCGATACCAAAGTACACTCGCGGGAGCCGAGTGGCTCTAGTAGCGTGCGGCGTTAATCCCAATTGTGCCCGATCGTCGGCGATCGCAAATATCCGCGAGGAATCCTGATCATGAGCACAGTCATCACCTCGGATGGCGTGGAGATCTTCTACAAAGATTGGGGCCAAGGGCAGCCTATCGTGTTCCATCATGGCTGGCCGCTCAGCGCCGATGACTGGGATGCACAGATGCTGTTCTTCGTCCATCACGGGTACCGCGTGGTAGCGTTCGATCGCCGCGGCCACGGGCGTTCGAGCCAGATATCCGAGGGGCACGACATGGATCACTATGCGGCCGATGCGGCCGCACTTGTTCAGCATCTTGATCTGCGCGACGCCGTCCACATCGGTCATTCGACCGGCGGTGGCGTTGTCGCCCGTTACGTCGCGCGTCACGGGAGAGGAACCGTAGCGAAGGCGGTCTTGATGTCGGCAGTCACGCCAATCATGCTGAAAACGTCGAGAAACCCGGGCGGCACGCCAATCGACGTGTTCGACGGCTTTCGGGCGGCGCTCGCTACCAATCGTGCGCAGTTCTACCGCGATGTTCCGGCGGGACCATTCTATGGATTCAACAGACCCGGGACGAAACCGCTCGAAGGTGTCATCCAGAACTGGTGGCGCCAGGGAATGATGGGCAGCGCGAAAGCGCATTACGATGGCATCAAGGCGTTTTCCGAAACCGACCAGACCGAAGATCTGAGGAGCATCGAGGTGCCTACGCTCGTGATGCACGGCGACGACGACCAAGTCGTGCCCTACAAAGATGCCGCTCTGATGTCCGTTAAGCTCTTAAAGCGGGGAGTATTGAAAGTCTATCAAGGCCTTCCACACGGCATGCTCACTACGCATGCCGATGTGATCAATCAGGATCTCCTGAATTTCATCCGCGGCTAGTCTCCTTCGCGCTGCATTCGCTGCTCTCGGAGCGGGCCGTCAGTATTGAGCGTCGCCGCGTATGCGGCTCGGGCGAGGCTGTCGTCGAAGCGCGTGGCACGCTCGTGGTATGCAGTGATGAAAAGCAGCGCACCGACAGTGGCGAAAATCTGTGAGAACAGAAAAATTGCCGTCCGATCGGCGCTGTCATTGTACCAAGCGCTCAGTACTGAAAGACATACGAGTAGTCCTGCTGCCGTTCGGGGTCGCCATCCGATGATGAATGCGCAGGAGCTGAACACCGCGAATCCGTCGATGATGGCAAGAAGAACGGACGATGCGCCCGTGGCGGCCATAGCATGGCCGACATCAGCACAATCTGCGAGCATCGACAAACCGCAGAAGAGGAAAGGCGCTCCGATCAACAGGCGAGCGCCCAAGCCGCGGAGACATTCTACCGAAACTATCGCCTCGCGGTCCCTCTGCAATGTCGTAAACGGAGAGTGCATACGATCGACTCCGAGACGTTCGCCCACTGATCGGCTGCACCGGCGGCTTTGAGCGCGCGACAACGTTCCGGTGGCCGCTGTGTGGTATTGCAGCAGATGCTCCGCCAGCACGGTATTGCACCTTCTGGTTGGTCAAGACGCCCGGGCCGCGGTGACGGGGGCGGGCCGTCCCGTGTCCGCTTAATGCGGTACTTCTGACCGGCGAGCGAGGCTATTCGAACCGCAGGGTGAGCGTGACGCCGTAGGTTGCCGGCGGTGCAGGCGAGAAATTGGTCGGCAGTGCCTGTTCCAGTCCGAAGGAGATGTACTTCGCCCCGGAAATGTTCTTTCCCCACAGTCTCGCCGAGTACCGGCCGGCGGGGTTGGGCACGCCGCTGGGGGCACAAACACCGATCCCGAGCGATGACTGACGACGCCGCGAACGCGGCGTTTCTCCATGATTCAGTCCTCTCCGGCGGTCTCAAGGCCGAGGCGCGCCGCCATCTTCACAAGCTCAGCGAGGGATTTCGCACGCATTTTGCGCATCAAGTGACCTCGGTGCGCCTTCACCGTGATCTCGCTAATTCCGAGCTGCCCGGCCGTCTGTTTGTTCAATTGGCCACGAACCACCAAGGCCAGCACGTCTTTCTCGCGAGGTGTCAGCGACTGGTGACGGGCGCGAAGCACCTCGAGGCCCGCCTGCTCGGAAAGGAACGTGCGACTGCGTTCAAGTGCGCTTCGGACGGCACTCAGGAGGATTTCGGAGGTATACGGCTTCGTGAGAAACTCGACCGCCCCGGCCTTCATCGCCTTAACCGTCATCGGGATATCGCCGTACCCAGTGATGAAGATAATTGGCGTCGCGGCGTAGTCAGCCGCAATGCGGCTCTGGAGCTCCAGGCCGCTGAGGTCAGGGAGGTTGACATCGAGGATCAGGCAGCTGGCGGCAGAGGAACGCGGACGGGCGAGAAACTCCTGTGCGGAGGCGAAGAGCTCGGGTCGCCAACCGGCTTCGGTGATCAAAAGATCAAGAGACTCTCGGACCGAAATGTCGTCGTCAACCACGTATACGATGGGGGTAGAGCCAGCCATGGGAGATGCCTTGACGCCTGAGACAACAACGGCTGAACAGTTCATGCATATATTCCCGTCAACTGACTTGTGCAACTACGCGGTCCGACCTCACGGTGGGCACAGCGCGAGTTCCACGGCCGTGCGCTGCTCCTGTTAGCTGTAAGGCTTGAACACCACTTCGACGGCGCCCTTCACACAAAGAGCTGCCCGGACGCGTCTATCTCTTTGAGCTGTAATGAAAATGACAGGCGCCCTCTCGCCCCGGCGGAGGAGGTCGCGATGCAGCTCGGGCCCGGACATGCCCGGCATGCTGCCGTCGAGAAGTAGGCAGTCCGCCTCCGCGAGGCACCCGGAATCCAAGAATTCCTCCGCGGACGCGAATCCCCTCGCCTCATAGCCCAGCTCCCGCAAAAGATCGGACAGAGCCTCTCGAACCGATTCGTCGTCATCGACTACCGCGATGAAAGGCCGCGGCTTCATGTAGGCGCCCCGAGCCGGCAAGATCGATCGGGGCTGCCAGCGCTGCGCTCCAAGGAGCGGTCCACTGCGCCTGCCCACGGACTGAGGGCTGTTCCACTGCGCTCCTCATGCCACTCACCGCCCGAAGGATGCCCTAGCAGAGGGGGCCGCGTTCATACCTTGGTATTGGGTACCCGCTCGCACGATCTCCGCTTCGGGACCGAATTTGCGCCGCCCGCAGCCGTGCTCAGATCGCTGCACACGGTGTCGCGTCATTCGCCAAATTCGAAAAACGATAACTCACCCCATCCAATGGTATTGCGCAACACCATCGCTCAATGGCTGACAACACTGCGGCTGCGTAGCCTGCTTCTCCATGATCGGGAGGACAGTCAATGTACGCATCAACCAGTCCATCGAGGATCGAATCCCGTTGCGCGATCTTTGCTTGGTCCCTGGAGAGGAGCCGCCACTCGGGTCGCATCTTGTTACGGCACGCACGTTCTACAGTCACCACGGTATCTACGTGGGCGCCGGGCGGGTCATTCACTACGCCGGTTTCGCGCACGGATTGCGCCGCGGACCGGTGGAAGAAGTTTCTCTCGAACACTTTGCGCATGGCCATGCCATTCGCCTGCGCCAGGACAGACGATGCTTCGATCGCCGCGAAGTGGTGGAGCGCGCGCGGTCGCGGTTGGGCGAACACTGCTACGATCTTCTGAGAAACAACTGCGAGCATTTCTGTGCGTGGGCGCTGCGTGACGAGACGCGCAGCGTGCAGATAGAGCGGCTGCGTTCCATTCCGAGAGCCTTCCTTTACGGGTGGATCGACCGCCTTCGTGTGGCAATCGTTCGAGATACGCGCGCGCCCTTAGATTCACTGCGCGGGGTAGAAGGGAACGCAGTCTAGGGGCCGAGTGCCAGTTTCGCTTCTTCATGCCGTGCAGGTCCGATTGTACGTTCGCACGTACCGCCAGATCAGAGTCACCACCCCGCCTGCGCCGCTCTGCGGGTGAAGTCGAGCGGTAGCGGCCTCGCGGTCGGCGCCGGCGGTTCGATCGGTTTCGATGCCAGACCCAAGCCCGTTCCATTCTCCTTAGGTGGCCCGCGCCGCAGGCACATCGCATCAAGCGAGACCAAAGTATCGACCATACCATCGTTCAATAGAAACCAGTGGTGTGCTTTTGTTCTGATCAGCTCACACCAGAGCACCGCAATCGATGACAGGAAATGGAAGCGAGCTGGTATTCCGTCTGAGGCGTTCAGAGCGATTCGAGTCCATGTTTGAACCATCTAAAAAGCTAAGCTTCGCGCTCGCAAACACGGCCGCCGTGTTTGCAGCTCTGTACGTCGCATTTGCATGCGACCTCGAGCGTCCATACTGGGCCATGTTTTCAGTCTTCATTGTCGCGAATCCGATCGCCGGCGCGGTCAGATCGAAGGCAGTCTATCGCCTGATGGGCACAGTTCTCGGCGCTTGCGTCGCGCTGCTTCTCGTGCCACCCCTGGTAAGCGCGCCGGCTCTCCTCTGCCTCGTAACCAGTCTCTGGGTCGGCGGTTGCCTCTACGTTTCGCTGCTCGATCGGACGCCACGCAGCTACGTGTTTCTCCTGGCGGGGTACACCGCGACTATTGTGGGTCTCGCTGTAGTCAATGCCCCAGAGACCGTTTTCGACACGAGCGTCTCGCGGGTCGAGGAGATCTCCGTCGGAGTGATCTGCGGTGCGATCGCTCACTCGGTTATTTTTCCGCGAAGCATAACCGGGGAGCTCAACCGGAAGATTCGGTTGACCCTGGTCGCCGCCGGCGCGTGGCTCTCGGACGCGCTGGTGCGCGCCGAGAAACCATCCGATGTGAGCGCGCAGGAGGAGCTAGCGAACTTCGTCACTGAATTGCACGTCTTGTATACGCACGTCCAATTCGAGACTTCCGACATTCCACGAGCGGGCGGGGTCATGCGGGCGCTGCAAGATCGCCTCGCTCTTCTCCTGCCTCGTGTCTCGGGAGTCCAAAAGGCAGTCGCGGCGCTTGCCGCTAACGGGCCGGTGCCTGAGCGGCTTGTGAGGGCGCTGAAGGTCACATCGCGTTGGCTGCGCTGTGGTGACACCGCCAGGAGACCTTGTGCATCGCTGGAAGCCGTTTCGAGCGAGCACGTGGCGGCTACCGCCGACAGCTTGACGAGTATTCAGCCTGATCGGCGAGGACTTCTCGAGGAGAGCGCGTTCGCCAATCTGCGCGAGCTGATCGCCGCATTTGCGGATGTCAAGGTGCTGGCCCACTCTTTGGGCGGTGATTCAGCTACTCTGCCCGCCGCTCTTAGGCGCGCGGTCGCTGAGACCGGCCGGCGACCCCTCCATCGAGATCGTGGACTCGCCTTGCTTTCTGCCTTTGCCGCCGCGGCTTCAACGTTGCTCGCATGTGTGTTGTGGATCGAGGGATCGTGGCCCGAAGGGTCGGTCGCGGCGCAGTTTGCCGCCATCGGGTGCTCATTGGCGGCGACTCTCGACCATCCGGCAAGGCTCATACGCTCCGCCATCATCGGCATTCTGGTCGCTCTTCCACTCGCGGCGCTTTATGAGTTCGCCATCTTGCCGCGCGTCGATGGATTCATCTCCCTTGCGTTGGTCCTGACGCCCGCCGTGTTCCTCTTCAGCTTGTTGCAGGCATCGCAACGGCTGCAGGGCACGGGGTTGGTCCTTGCCATCGCATTTTCGGGCGGCCTTGCGCTTCAGGGGACCTATCGGGCGGACTTTGCCGCCTTCGTCAATTCGAGCTCCGCAGAAATCGTAGGGCTTATCGTGGCACTCGGAATGAATGTCGTTTTTCGCACAATCAGTCCGGCCTGGAATGCGCGGCGGATCGCGAAGGCGGGCTGGAAAGCGGTGAGCAGACTTGCGACGGAAAGCAAGACTGACCTGCGCGCGTGGACGATTGAGATGTTTGATCGTCTCGGGCTGGTAACTTCTCGGCTGAATGCCACGGGTCGAGCCAATTTCGAGCGCGATGAAATCGATGGCCTACGCGACCTGCGGGTAGGCTTGAACGTTGGGACCATACGAGGTGCGGGCGAGGAGCTCGGATTCGCCAGTCGTTCGGCGCTTCAGAACGTCCTGAAAAGAGTTTCTGGCACCTACCGTGCCGGCCTCGGCAATGTTCAGCGACGGCGAGATGTCGAAGACGCGATCGATCAGGGAATTAACTCTTTAAGGTCTGAGGCGCCCTCTCGTGCAGTGCGCGATGGCTTTGCGGCCCTGGCTGGCCTTCGTCTTGACCTCGCCTGTATATCAACCCAGGACACGGTTCCCCCAACTTTATGATCGGTGAATACGACATGGGCGGCGTGTTTGTCCCATCCGCGGTGGTTGCGGCGGCGATCGCGTTTTGCCTGATGACAGTGGTGCGGTGGAGCTTTAGGCGGTTCCATTTCTATCGGTTCGTGTGGCATGCGGGACTCTTTGATGTCTCGCTATTTGTCGTGCTGCTATGGGTGATCGCGGTCGTCACAGCAATGTTGCAAAGTCCCGGAGTGAAATAGGATGGCATTACCAACCTGGTCTTTTTGGGTCATTCGGATGCTGGCAACCGCCTGCCTCCTGATGCTCGCGCTGTGCGGCGGCCGCTGGCTCTGGACTCACTACAACGTCGAGCCCTGGACACGGGATGGCCGTGTCCGCGCGGACGTGATTGACGTCGCGCCCGACGTGGATGGCCTCGTCACCGAGGTCTGTGTCAAGGACGGGCAGGTGGTGCGCGCCGGGGACGTGCTGTTCGTCCTCGACAGGGCCCGTTATGAGCTGGCGGCGCGACAGGCCGAGGCGGCGGTGGCGGCCGACATGGATTCTCTCGCGCAGGCGAAGCGGGAGAACCTTCGCAATCGGGCCCTCGGAAATCTGGTCGCGACAGAGCAGGCGGAGGAGGGCGCCTCGAAAGTCGCGGAGCTCACGGCGCAAGAGCAGGGCGCAGAGGTGCAACGAGACCTCGCACGACTCAACCTCGAGCGCACCACGGTCCGCGCTTCGGTCAATGGGATCGTCACAAACCTCGAACTGGAGCCGGGCGACTATGCGAGCGCCGGACACCAAGTCCTGGCGCTCATCGACACGAATGCAATCTATGTGGACGGCTACTTCGAGGAAACCAAGCTCCCGCTCATTCGGATCGGCGATCGAGCGAGTGTTCACCTCATGGGCGTGAACACCACCCTGTATGGGCGTGTCGAGACCATTGCGGCTGGCATCGAGGATCGAGAACGGAGCGCAAGCGGAAGTGATCTGGCCAATGTCAATCCAACCTTTAGCTGGGTGCGGTTGGCACAGAGGATCCCCGTTCGAATCAAGTTGGATCATGTCCCGATGGGGGTCCGTCTGATTGCGGGTCGTACGGCGACCGTCGCCATCGAGACCCCGCGTGCCCGTCTACCCGAAGGGAGCGGCTAATGTTTCCCAAGGGACGCGTTGGCGTACTCGCCGCTATCGGCCTCACGCTCATCGAGGCTTGCGCGGTCGGACCGAACTACAGAATTCCCGGGCGCGCGTTAGTAAACGCCCCGGCGGCCAAGGGCGCTTTTCTCGCGAGCACCGATCCTGCCTTGACACCGGCACGGCTGCCACAGAACTGGTGGCGGCTCTACAAAGATCCCAAGCTCGATGCGCTCGTGCGGGAAGCTCTCACCGCCAACACAGACCTGCGGATCGCGAACGCCAACCTCGAGCGCAGCGAGGCGCTCCTACGCGAGGCCAAGAGCCTGCGCCAACCGAGCGTTGCGATGCAGGCAGGGCTCGAGTACGCGCAGCTTGCCGGCGAGCAGTACTTGATGCCGATCACCCCTCCGCGCAGCACCTACTACAACGGCGGAATCAGTGTTGGCTATGACCTCGACCTCTTCGGGGGTATCCGCCGTGGCATCGAAGCTGCCCGTGCGGACAATGAGGCCATCGAGGCCGCGCGTGACCTCGTCCGCGTGAACGTGGCTGCGGAGACGGCTCGCGCTTATGCGGATGCCTGCGGCGCAGGCTCGCAGCTCAAGACGGCCGAGCGCTCCCTCGCTCTGCAACGAAATAGCCTTGATCTGACCCGACGACTCCTGGCGGGCGGACGTGCCATGGACCTCGACGTGAAGCGTTCGCAGGAGCTCGTACACGAGCTCACGGGCGCGATTCCGAGCCTTGAGGCCGCTCGACGCAACGCGCTCTACCGCTTGGCAGTCTTGACCGGACGAGCCCCATCGCAATTCGACCGGGACTTGGAGGATTGTGCGACGCCTCCGCGTCTGAGGCAGGCGTTGCCGATCGGAGACGGCACTGCCTTGCTCAGGCGCCGCCCCGACATCCGCGAGGCAGAGCGAGAGCTCGCTGCGGCAACGGCGGAAATCGGAGTGGCTACCGCGCAGCTCTATCCGGACATCTCAATCGGGGTGGGCACGGGCTCGATCGGCACGGCGGCGACAGCCCTCACTTCACCGACGAACTTCTGGCAGCTCGGCTCCATGCTCCACTGGCAAGCCAACCAGAGCGCTGCTCGGGCTCAGGTTGCTGCGGCGAATGCCACGGCGAAGTCGGCCCTTGCACATTTTGACGGGACCGTCTTGAGCGCCCTCGCCGATACGGAATCTGCCCTGAACGTGTACGTACACGACCTCGAGCGTGAAGAGAGTCTGAAGGCTGCCCGTGATGATGCCGCAAGAGTTGTGCAGGATGCCGAGCGCCTCGAAATTGGCGGGCGCGCGACCGCGCTCGATGTAATCGATGCCCAGCGCACGCTCGCTTCCGCGGAGCAGACCTTGGCGCAGCTCGAGACCGTGATCTCGGAAGATCAGGTCGCAGTGTTCCTGGCGCTTGGCGGCGGCTGGGAGGGCGCTTCATGAGCAGTTGCGGTCAAGGAGTGCTCGATTCAGGCGGGTCGGTCGGTCAACCGGGACAAGTCGCGCGTGGCAATGCAACGCACTGCCTGCTCGCCGTCATCAGTTCTAGCGCGCTCCGCGCATCGTATGTGCGCAGCGCATCGCACCGAGGAGAAATTCTGTGTTCGGACTAAGTGCGCTCGAGCTTGCAAGAATCCAGTTCGGATTTACCGTCTCCTTCCACATTATCTTTCCAGCGATCACGATCGGGCTCGCGAGCTATCTTGCGGTGCTTGAGGGTCTGTGGTTGTGGAAGAAGGATCAGGTGTACCGCGACCTCTATCGTTTCTGGTCCGAAATCTTCGCGGTCAATTTCGCGATGGGAGTTGTCTCCGGGCTGGTTCTCGCCTACGAGTTCGGAACGAACTGGAGCAACTTCTCCGCCTTCGCCGGCGGCATCACAGGGCCGCTCCTTTCCTACGAAGTCCTGACTGCATTCTTTCTCGAAGCCGGCTTCCTAGGTGTCATGCTGTTCGGCTGGAACAGGGTGGGCCCTGGCCTGCATTTCTTCGCGACGATCATGGTGGCTTTCGGCACCCTTATCTCGGCAACGTGGATTCTCGCTTCCAACAGTTGGCTTCAGACACCGCAGGGCTTTGAGATTATCAACGGTCGAGCCGTTCCAGTGCACTGGCTGAAGGTGATCTTCAACCCGTCTTTTCCGTTCCGCCTGGCGCATATGACGATGGCGGCGTACCTGTCGACGGCACTGTTCGTTGGTGCTGCGGGCGCTTGGCACATGCTTCGCGGACGCGACAGCACTAGCAGCCGCAAGATGATGTCAATGGCGATGTGGATGATCCTGATTGCGGCGCCGATTCAGATGGAGCTGGGAGATGCTCACGGTCTCAACACGCTTAAGTACCAGCCGGCGAAGATTGCCGCGATCGAAGGGCACTGGCAAAACGCACCGGGCGAGAGCGTGCCCCTCATCCTCTTCGGCCTGCCAGATATGAAGGACCAGAGCACACGCTACAAGCTCGAGGTGCCCTACTTGGGGAGCCTCATCCTGACGCACAGCCTGCACGGCCAGATTCCAGGTCTGAAGCAGTTCCCGTCGCAGAACCGGCCAGACTCCACGATCATCTTTTGGACCTTCCGCGTGATGGTAGGGCTCGGATTGCTCATGTTCCTATTGGGTCTGTGGGGGGCATGGCTGCGTTGGCAGCGCCGGCTCTTCGAGTCGCGATGGTTCCTGCGTTTCGCGACGGTGATGGGCCCGAGCGGGTTGATCGCGCTTCTCGCGGGCTGGCTGACGACTGAGATCGGCCGTCAGCCTTGGGTTGTCTACGGGGTGATGCGCACCGCCGATGCGGTGTCCAATCACTCTGTGCTGGCGCTATCGACAACGCTGATTGCTTTCGTTCTCGTCTACTGCAGCGTGTTCGGCACTGGGATCAGCTACATGCTGAGGCTCATAGCGTCCGGCCCCCATGCGACGGGGACTGAGCCCGTGCCTGCCGAGTGGGAGCGTGAGCGACTCCCGGCGCAACCAATCCGGGGCCCGGGCGCACCCTCGGCGGCGACTAATTGAAGGAGACTCGCGATGGGTATCGACCTTCCTGTCCTGTGGTTTGTCATCATCGGCTTCGCGCTACTGATGTACGTCGTCATGGACGGCTTCGACCTCGGCATCGGCATTCTCTTCCCATTCGTGCCTGCGCGGGGTGATCGAGACGTAATGGTCAAAAGCGTCGCACCCGTCTGGGACGGCAACGAGACGTGGCTCGTGTTCGGCGGGGCGGCGCTGCTTGCGGCCTTTCCGCTGGCGTATGCCGTGATATTAAGCGCTTTGTATCTGCCGCTCGTCCTGATGCTCCTGGGCCTCATCTGCCGGGGAGTGGCCTTCGAGTTCCGCTTCAAGGCACGGGAGACGCACAAGCCTTTCTGGGACAGAGCGTTTGCCTGCGGTTCCTACGTCGCGGGGTTCACGCAAGGTGTCTCACTTGGCGCGTTCATCAACGGATTTAAGGTTGTCAACGACTCCAATGCGCAAGGCGCACTCGGCTGTATCACGCCGTTCAGCGTGTTCACGGGTTTCGGTGTGCTCATCGCGTATGCGCTACTCGGATCGACCTGGCTGGTCATGAAGACAGACGGCGCCCTGCAGCGACGCATGCGGGAGCTCGCGCGCCGGATCGCGATCGCGCTGTTGCTGGCAATCGCCTTCGTGAGTGTGTGGACTCCGCTTACCCATGCGCAGGTCGCCGCGCGCTGGTTCACGCCTCCCAACTTCGTGTTCTTCTCTCCGGTTCCAATACTGGTGCTGCTTGTGAGCTGGGGTCTGCGGCGTCAGCTCTCGAGCGACAGTCGGGCCGTACCATTCATGCTCGCGCTCGCGCTCATTTTCCTCGGCTATAGCGGGCTGATCATCAGCATCTGGCCCGACATCGTCCCCCCACACATCTCGATCTGGCAGGCAGCCGCGCCGCCGGAAAGCATGGGCTTCGCGCTCGTCGGCGCGCTGTTCGTGATTCCGTTCATTCTCGTGTACACGTCTTGGTCCTATTACGTCTTCCACGGCAAGGTGCGTACAGGCGAGGGGTATCACTGATGCCAAACGTCACCTCGACCCGGAGATCGTTCCTGCACAGGTTGGGTTGGCTTGTGCTTCTGTGGGCAATGGGCGTTGCCGCCCTTGCTGCCGTCGCCTTCCCGTTGCGAGAACTGATGCTCGCTGCTGGCCTGAAGGGTTAGCACCAATAGGCGGCCCCGCGGCCAGCTGCCCGAGTCCGCGGGAAGTGTTTCCGGCCACGAAGTTCAAGAAGGGCCGGCGGGTCGGAATGCGACCCGCCGGCGAGTTACGGAGTCACGACTCGAGGGGGAGGGGCGTGTGCTCCGTCGAAGGTCCGACAATTCCCGAACCTCGTGCTCGGAGGAAAGCATGCCCGCACTAGGAATGCGATTGCACGAAGGTATTGGTCGGCCTGTTGTCATCGAACACCCACCCATCCCCGCGAGCAGTTGTCTCGAGCCAAGAAAATCGGCACGGGCTTGCCGAGCGACTCGGCTGTGTCGAAATGAATCCACGAGGGAAGGCAGAAGGATTCGCAACAAGGAATGTTGAGTCATTGGAGAGAACTTCAGGAGCGTCGCTGCAAAACGATACCAAAGTGCAATCGCATCTGAGCACGGGCCTCATTATCTTCGTACCACTGCGAGCAATGACTAGGACGTGCGCCCAGATCATCGCTCCACGCTTTACGCGTTCGACCTGAGGCCCAAGACTGACGGAGGATTGCAGCCATGCAGACGTTTGAAGTCGTCAATTCATTGAGTGCGATTCTTGCGAATAGCGCATCCCGCATTGGTCGCCTGTTCTTTCGCGAATCGATCGTAAATCCAGCCCGACAGATGGATCACTGTGTATTCCATCGGCAAACGATTGCCTCAGGTTGTTGGATCGGTACACAAGAACAGCGTACGTGTCGGTCTGCCAAACGTCAGCGCTGCCCCGATTCACGGGATCATCGAATCTCTGTTCGGTGCGCGATCGGGGCATCGTACTGTCAGGCGGCAAATCGCAAGAAGAAAAGAGCCAACATTGACGTCACGTACTGGATGGGGGCAGTCGAGTCCGCATCTGCTCTTTCGGATCGCGAGATGGTCATTAGACATTGGGTCACCGCGCGCGATGCCGCAGATCTTCTGGAAACCCGCGGGCCCACGCTCAGCTGAGCAATTGGTCTGCTGTCGGAACTCCCAAGTCCACGCGCAGCGGCCTCACACGTTTTACATTCATCTAGACTGCAACTACTCGATAGGAGACAAGATCATGGCCCGAATCCCGTATCCCGATCCTGCAGGACTCCCGCAGGGGACAAATGAACTTCTGCAGCAGGCGCACTTGAACATTTTCTCCATGTGGGCTCACTCGGTAAGCACGATCGACTTGATCATAAAATTGGGCGCTGCCCAATTCGGCAGACTCGAACTGCCGCGAGCGGTTCGGGAAATGGTGACGCTACTCGGGGCAATGACGGATGGGGCGGAGTATGAGTGGGCCCAGCACGTGGCGCTCTCGAAGGCTGCGGGGGTGACCGACGAGCAGCGCGCGGCACTTCGATGCGGTGATGTGAGTGCGTCGTGCTTTAGCCCGCTCGAGCAGGCGGCACTGCGCTTGGCGGCAGCAGTGCATGCAGGCCCCAAGGTCGCAGATCCGGTCTTCGAGGAAGCTAGGAAATACCTAAGCGATCGACAGCTGATCGAACTGGTGGGAATCGTTGGGTATTACTGGATGTTAGGCCGCATCGCGACCGTATTTCAAGTTGAAATTGATGTGGCGAAGGACGGGAAGCTTTTTGAGGCCGGCGTTTCGCTCGCTGCGCACGCGCCGTGAATGTAGCAATTGAAACAGCCCCGTATACCGGGACTGATTTCGGCGCAATGAGATCGGAGCCGCGAGCGCAACCGTAAGAGGACACGATGAGCGTCAAGGCACTCCTTTTTTACGCGTTGGGACCGGTCGTGGACGGGCGCGGCGCTGTAATTAGAGAGAGGCAATGATGGGGCTAAGAGAAGGGTATCGCCACGGGGGGGGCGCTTGGCGGACCGCTGACGCTCCGGATATCTGCCGGCCATGGAGCGAGGGCGCCGGGGTGAGCTGCCCCGGACCAAGCTTGACGACCTGCGTCGAATGCTGCTCGAGGAGTTGCTGAGCGACTTTGACATCGAGGGTCTGTCGGAAGAGGAAGAAGATCACTGAAATCGAGTGTCGCACGGCTGACGCTCTTGGGGAGACTCCGTCCTCCCCGACTCAAGAGAAAGTACACCATCGCGCCATGCTCGAACGGCAAATGATATGGCGCTCGGTGCTGCAGTGGGACCTGGTTTTGGGCACGGTTGGCCAGGCACTAGAAACCCGATCGCGAAGCCTACCGCACGTCGGTAAATCTCCTCGGCCGACAACCCGAGGAAGTGATGATGTGTGCATCCACCTCGGGGACGCGGTCGCGGCACGTGGACCCGGACTTCGGACGGGGT
>Ga0335074_10008192_pt1 | contig 14521 bp, 13 predicted proteins | sample Lox_Sample_23_FD_206715 | JGI IMG/M metagenome (GOLD analysis project Ga0335074, IMG submission 206715) | Soil microbial communities from Loxahatchee National Wildlife Refuge, Florida, United States - Lox_Sample_2.3 | ecosystem: Environmental > Terrestrial > Soil > Wetlands | place: USA...
GCAGGTCGTTGACCACCCGCTCGCCGATCGAGATCGTCCCCCCGGTGATCTCCTCAAGACCCGCGATGGACCGCAGCGCGGTCGACTTCCCGCACCCAGAAGGCCCGACGAGCACCATGAACTCGCCGTCGGTCACCTCCAGGTTCAGGTCGTCGAGGGCCTTCATGCCGCCGCCGTAAACCTTGTCCACGTGGTCAAGGACGATATGTGCCATCCGGGGGCTCCTTTGCGTGCCGTGTCCCAGATCTGATCGGTGCAGGCATGCCGCCGCGACCCGGCTCGATCATTTCTGTGCTGACATCATTTGGTCTAACTGCGTGCTTGATCTGGTTGCCGTTCGCACTGCGCGAGTCGCTGGCCCGGACCCGGGCCCTGCCGTGGCGCGGCAGGGTCCGGGCACCACGTGTCCGGCACGCCCACCTGGAAGTGCCGCCGGGCAAAGGGTTCGCGCCTTCAGTACGAGATCGGGCTGAGTTCGGTGGCGGGGTCAGCCCAGGTCTCGTTGGGGACCAAGGGGTACCAGCCGGGGCGCCCAGGGTCACGGTCGTAGGCATAGCCGCCAAGCTCGCGGTAGAGCTCCGCGTACTCCTCGACCTTCGCCTTATCCAGGCGGACGCCGAGACCCGCTCCCTCGGGCACAGCGATCCTGCCGCCGGAGTACTCCAGCTTCCCGCCAGCGATCACGTCGTCCGTGAGCTGGTGGTAGTGCGCGTCCGCGGCATAGCTGAGCCCAGGCAGTACAGCCCCGAGGTGCAGCATCGTCGCGAGCTGAATGCCGAGCTCGCCCGAGGAGTGCACGGCCATGCCAAGCGAGAACGCCTCGCACAACGCGGACGCCCGCAGGCACGCGCGGATGCCGCCCCAGATCGTGGTGTCCAGCAGGATCACGTCGGCGGCGCGGCGCAGCACGTTGGCCGCCAGCTGCTCGGAGTTCACCACCACCGTGTTCGTCGCCAGCGGCACGTCGACGAACTCGCGAACCTGGCGCAGCCCTTCGAGGCCGAACACCGGATCCTCCAGGTAGTCGTTGTTCAGGCCGGCGATCGCCCGGCCGAACCGGATGCCCTCGGACACCGACAGCACACCGTTCGGATCGTAGCGGAGCCTGTCGTCAGGCAGCGCCGCGGCCAGCGCCCGGTAGCAGTCAAGCTCGTAGGCGGGCGGAAAGACCCCGCCCTTGAGCTTGTGTACGGTGAAGCCGTGCTTCGCCTTAAGGTCGCGCGCGTGCGCGACGAGCTGGTCGGGCGTCCTGATCTCCCCGGCCCCGCCCTGCGGGTAGCGGAAGAACAGGTACGCGGCGAACGGAACCGAGTCCCTGACCTTGCCGCCGAGCAGGTCGTGCACCGGCACGCCGAGATACTGGCCGATCAGGTCGAGGCAGGCGAACTCGATCGCCGCGTGCAGCTGCGTGCGGTCGCCGTAAAGCCCCGCGGTCGGGTTCGCGATCTTGAACCGGAGCGCTTCCAGCTGGAACGGGTCGTGTCCGACCAGGTACCCGGTGAGCGAGCGGAACGCCTGTTCGGCACTCTGCCCGCCGCCACCCATCTCACCGAGGCCAATCAGCCCGTTGTCGGCTTCCACCTCGACGATGGTCCGGACGAAGCGGCCCCAGTGCGCGCCGTGGGCGTGCAGCAGCGGTGCCTCAAGCGGAACGGTGACCGTCGTCGCGCGGATATTGACAATCTTCACCCGTGTTGGCCTTTCCTGGCTGTCGTTACTTCTGTTCCGCCGCAGGCGGGAATCGTGACCGTGACCGGATAGGCGCCAAGCACGCTAACCTCCGTCGTCACCGGCTCGGCCGCGACCGAGCGGAGGCGCGCGGTAAGGGTGCCGCCGAACCCGCCGACCGAGGTCACACGCACGTCGGGATGGCTGACGGCGAGGAAGGTCCCGGACGCGGGCGCGCCCGCGCTACCGGTCGCGAGCACGGCGATCAGCGGATCGGTCAGTCCGGCGGCGGTCGCCACCCCCAGCCGCCTGGGCTCTTCCTGGCCGGAGGACAAGGCGTACTTGAACGTCATCTCCCCGCCCTGACCAGTCGGGAAGTTCGTGTCCCAGATATTGTTCAGCGCCCATGAGTACACCGTTCCCGGCTCTTGGGGAAGTGTCGGCGGGAACGGTGCGTACGGGATGTGGATGTTTCCGAGCTGGACCAGCGGCGCCTCCAGCGTGGCCCATGCCACGGACAGGTCCCGGTCCTCGAAGGCGATCCAGTGCCTGATGGGCAGCATGTGCGTGGCCGAGCCCGGCACGCGCGGCACCGACGTGCCGCCGACACCGCCCGTAAGCTCCCACGCCGCGGGCGGCCCGGAGGCGGCGAACGGGAAGGCGAAGAAGACCGCTTCCTTGGCGGAGGTCGCCTCCTTGGCGAGCCGGAAGGTCAGGTCCACGCGCGGCACGCCGGGGTACAGCTCGACGGTGGTACGCAGCCATTCGGCGCCCTTGGCGGTCTGCCGGACGGTCACCCGATCGCCCGCCGGGGTGCGCTCGGCCTTCTCGATGATCGCGTTCTCCGCGATGCTGCGGGCGCCGAGCAGCGTCGTATCCGTCGCCGCGACGTGCCCGGACAGATGGTTGAAGAACGGGGCCGTCGCGTATGAGTCGTAGATGTACTGCCCGAACAGCGCCAGCGCGTCGGCGTTGACGAGCTCACGGCCCGCCCTCTTGTCGAAGATCGATGCGATGCCGCCGGCCCGCAGGTCGTAGTTCACCCGGTAGAACTCGTTCTCCACCATGCCGGCGTCGCCAGGGTCGGTGTGATCACCGTCAGCCGAACCAGCAGTGGCTTCCGTGTCCCGGTGCACGTCAACACGCGCGTAGCCGAACGACGCGAGCCCGGACAGCACAAAGCGCAGTCTCCGGCCGATCGGGCGGGCCGGCCAGTCTTCCGGGTGAACGACCTCTTCGTGGTGCGGCACCGCCGTGCCGGTCCGGGCATCGGTGAGCCGGACAGGAACGTCGATGTCGGCGATGTCGCGCGGCAGGAACGCATCGGCGATGTCCGTGCGTTCACCCGGTCCCGGATTGACCACGACGAAGGAGGCGATCGCGCCCGGATTGCGCCCGAACGTGGCCCCGAGCCTCCGCTTCCCCGATTGCCGCAGGTCGGCGGCTGCGTCGTAGGCCCGGTACCCGAGCGAGGACTTCAGCGTCCACTGCACGCCGCCGGAATGAAAGCCGTCCTCTCCGTCCTGCCATGGGTTCGCCGCGCCCCAGGTGTGCTCGTTGAACAGCGCTATCGTGTCCCATGCGGCGTCGAAGGCCGACTCGCCGATCTCGTCAGGCTCGCCGGTCCCGGCGGGCTCACCACCCTCGTCCGCGCGGGCGCCGGCGAGCGCGTGCAGCGTCCCCGCGGACCGCAGGACCGACTGCGCGCGGCGCGTGTAGCCGAGCGGCCGCGCGCCCGACCCCATGCCGTCGGCCCACCAGTCGGTCCAGTCGCCCTCGTGGACGTCCAAGGCGTCGCCGTGATGCCGCTCGATGTGGTCGAAGAACTCGCTGTTGGTCGCCATCCGCAGCCGGGGATACGCCCAGGTCTCGTTCCACTTCCTGACGATCTCCGCCGGGATGATGCTGGGGCCGGCGTTGTCCGCGTGCGCCCCCTGCAGCCGCAGGTGCACGGCGTCGAAAGCGTACGGCGCCTTGCCCGCGGCCGCCTCCTCCGACATGCCAGTCCAGCCGAAGGCCTCCTCGCCGTACGGATACGGGCGCCGGGCCAGCGCGTCGAGGTAGCGGGGCAGCAGGTCCACGGTGAGGTCGTAGCCGTCGGCGAAGCCGACGGTGTTGCCTTCCATGTACGCCATGCCGTGCGGAGTGTCCGTGAACCAGACGGTGAGTTCGTTGCCGCTCGGCGCGCGCCAGCGGAACGGCCTGCTGAGCTGATCGCCGCCCGTCAGGTACGGAACCGAACGCCCCGCCCAGTTGTGCGCAGCCGACAGGTACCGCACCCCTACTCCGGCCAGCGCGTCGACGAGCCCGGCCACGGCACCAGGGATATCGGTGTGCATCGCCGACCGAACCGCGATTCCGTACCGGTCGCGCAACTGCCCGACGAACCTGAGCTGACGGGACAGCTCCTCCTCCGAGCAGGCTTCGGTATGCATCTGGAAGGGGAATGCCGTCACCTCGATCCTGCCCTCACGAACCCGGTCGGTGAATGCACGGACCGCGGACCGCGGGCTGTCCGCCAGCCAGCGCAGCGCGGGCATCGTCGACTCGACGCTCCACCGGAACCTGGCGTCGTCCGGCCACCCGTCGGTGGCCTCGGCTATGGACAGCGCGGAGTCCAGGTAGTCGTGGTGGTGCCGCAGCACTACGCCCTGGGGGTCGGTGTAGCCGATGTCGAGATGCGAATGGTGGACGACGAAAACGGTCCACTTGCGCTGCGGCGTTATCTCCAGCGGCGCCGACGCCAGCGGATCCCCCGCACCCGCCCCGTCCCGCAGTTCAAGCACGGCCGTGGCCGGCGCGTCCACCGCGGGCACGAAGAGCATGGCGCGCCCGTCGGCTCCCAGCCGCGCCTGGTCGGCCACGCTGCCGGCGAGGGTGATCGTCAGGTGGAGGTCACCCCGCGCACCATGGGCTTGCCGCGACGCGGCTTCCACCAGGACGCACTGCAGCAGCGTTCCCGCGGTGTCCCGCCGGAACAGCGGCAGGACCGAGGCGCGGACCTCCGTTCCCTGCACCTCGAGCAGCGGCGCCGAGGTGACCCGGCGCAGCGCGTCACGGATTCCGTCATAGCCGGGCGAGCCCAGGCTCGCGCGAAGGAGGCGGCTTGTCATGATCTCCCTATCTCAGTGCGGCGGGGGTTTAGAGCTGGCCCAGCGCCAGCCCGCGCGCGAAGAACCGCTGGGTGGCAAGGAACAGCACGATCGGCGGCAGCGACACGATCAGTCCCGCGGCGAGCGCCACGGGCACCGGAGTGCCCGCGTACACGTCGCTTTGCAGCGCGGCGAGCGCGGTCATCACCGGCCGTGTCCCCGGGCTCTGGGTCAGCGTCAGGCCGAACAGTAGGTCGTTCCAGACGAAAGTGAACTCGAGGATGAACACCGCCGCCAGCGCGGTGCGCGCCAGCGGCAGGTAGAGCTGGGCGAAGATGCGCAGTGTCGACGCGCCGTCCATGCGCGCGGCCTCGAAGATGGAGAACGCCACGTTGGTGAAGAAGTTCCGCATCACGAACGCGGCGAAGGGGGCGCTGATCGCCGTGTAGATGATGATCATCCCGATCCTGTTGTCGTACAACCCGACCTTGGCGTAGCTGACGAACAGCGGGATGAGCAGCATCTGGGACGGGAAGACCGTGCCCCCGAAGATGAGCATGAACCAGAAGAAGCCATGCCGCAGCCGGAGCACCACTATCGCGTACCCCGCTAGGGCGCCGATCAGGCATGCCAGCAGCGGCGCGGCCACGCTGTACAGCAGCGAACTGCCGAGGCTCTGGCCGATCGCGGAGGCCGTCCACGCCTTGGCCACGTTCGCCCACAGGCCGAGATGACCTGAAGGTATCCAGGCACTCGAGGGGTTGAAGCTGTCGGCCGGGCGTATCGCGGTGATGATGATCAAGTAGGCGGGAAACAGCCAGATCAGCCCGAGTACCACGAGCGTGGCGCGCCGGCTCGCCTCGCCGAGCAGTCGTTTACGCACCGATCTCCTTCCGCGAGCCGAGCTGCCGGCGCAGGTAGACGAACGAGATGAGGCCGCTGACGACGGTGAGGACGACGGCGATCGCCGACCCGTAGCCGTACTGGTCCGCGACGAAGGTGTCCCGGTACATCGCGATCGCGAGCGTCTGCGACGAGGTGCCAGGACCGCCCTGCGTCATGACCCAGACGATGTCGAACGTCTTCAGGCTCGCCACCAGGGACAGGCCGACCACGACCGCGGTCAGCGGTGCCAGCAGCGGCCAGTAGATCTTGCGGAACATCGTCCAGCCCGAGGCACCGTCGATCCGCGCCGCCTCGATCGGCTCACGCGGGATCGACTGCAGCCCGACCACGAAAAGGAGCGCGTTGACGCCCAGTTGCTGCCAGGTGGACGCCAGGATCATCACCAGCGTGTTCTGCGGCGCGTAGAGCAGGAACGACTCGCCGCCGCCGGGCAGCCCGAGGGCGCTCAGCAGGCTGTTGGCGATGCCGCCGTGCTGCAGGATGATGGACCAGGCCACGGCCACGCCGGTACCCGACATGGCGTACGGGAGCAGGAACGGCAGCCGGTACCAGCTGGCGCCCCTGATATTAAACGACAGCACCGCGACGAGCAGGCCGAGCGCCACCGGCAGCACGAGCGTGCCGGCGACCCACAGGAGGGTGTTCCACACCGCGGTGAGGAGCACGGGATCGTGCAGCAGTTCCCGGTAGTTCGCAAGCCCCGCCCAGGTGGTGGGGCCGAGTCCGCTGTAGGTGGTGAAGCTCTGGTAGACGGTCCACAGGAACGGCAGGTACAGCAGCACCGCGACGAGCAGGACGGCCGGCGAGACGTAACCGAACCTGAACCGGCCGAGGAGCGGCGGGCGCCTGCGCCGCCCCGAGGGAAGGGAGCGGCGCAGGACCTTGGGATGTTCGAGCAGCAGCAAGAGCTAGCTCCCCGCCGGGTGGCTGGCCCAGTACGTTTGAGCCGCGGACTGGATCTGGTCCAGGTCAGTCATGAGCGTGTTCGGGTGCACCATGAAGTTGGCGAAGACCTCGAGCGCGGTGTTCAGTACGGGCGGCGGCGCCGCCTCGAAGTAGCGCAGCAGCAGGTTGTACTTCCCGGCGCGCACGTTGGTCACCACGCTCGTGAGGTCGGCGTTGTCAGGCAGCCCGACCTTGGGATTCGCGGACAGGTCGCCGCGGGAGGAGGACCAGAGCTGCTGCGGCTGCTGGCCGACCCACCAAGTCAGGAACTTGGTGTCCGCTGCGGAGTTCGCCGCGCCCGACAGCGAGCAGAGCGGTCCGCTCTCGAAGAGCACCGAGGTCTTGGGCAGCGACGGGTTGACGTTCGGGATGACGAAGAAGCCGTAGTCGGTGCCTGGCTTGAGGTTCAGCTGAGTCATGCTCGTGTTGAACCAGGAGCCGTCCGGGATCATCGCTACCGTGCCCTGCTGCAGCAGCGTCGCGGGGTTCGTGGTCAGCCCCGGGTTGGACATGTAGCCGTCGTCGATGAACGTCTGCCAGATCTTCATCGCGTTCACCACACCGGGGCTGGTGTACGAGGCCTTCCCGTCCTCGAGCTGTTCGTACAGCGTGGGGTCGGTGCCGGCGAGGAGCTGCTGGAACCAGACGAACGAGAACAGCGTCGTGGTCTCGTAGAACGGGGTAACTCCGTGGCTCTTCAGTACCGCGGCGACATGGAGGAACTGCGCCCAGGTGGTGGGCGGGGTCAGCCCGTACTTCTCGAAGATGTGTTTGTTGTAGAACATCCCCCAGTAGGAGACGTTCAACGGTACGCAGTACTGCTGGCCGTTGACCGTGTAGTACGGCTCAAGGCTGGAGCTGAGGTTCCCGTCCGCGATCCCCTGCTTCCAGATCGCGTCGGTATTCTGGACCTGGCCGAGGCTGACGATCTGCTGGAGCTGCCCGCCTACCTGCCAGGTGAACAGGTCCGGCTTCACGTCGGTGCGGAAGGACGCGTCAACGAAGGCCTGATAGGTGTCCTCGTCGGTGTAGCCGACCGGCGTGACGCCGAAGCCGAGCTGCTTTTTCGCCAGGGCGCCTACCTGGTCGAAGTACTGGGTCCACGCGCCCTTGTCGTTGTAGAGCTTCAGCGGCGCGCTCGGAGTCGCTGACCCCCCGCCGCCCTGGGACGACGAGCAGCCCGCGAGTGCTGCGATGGTGAGCACGGTGGCGGAAGCCGCCACCGTCAGCAGTCGTCGACGCGGTCGTTTCATCGGCGTCGGCCTCCTGTCGGGTCCATTGTTCGGCTACATTGCCTCGCGGCCGCTGAAGCGGCTTGCGATGATTACCCGCACATCGTGCAGGTGTGCGCGCATGCGCTCGTCCGCGCCCGCGGCGTCGCCGCGCAAGATGGCATCGAGAACGGCGCAATGCTGTTCGTGGTCCAGCTGCCTGTCGTCGAAGATTTCGAGAATCTCCCGCTGCTCTGGTGCGTGCACGATCAGCAGGGAATCGACCACCTCGCTGAGCACCACGTTGCCCGCCGCCCGGGCGACCGCCCGGTGGAAGGACATGGTCGAGGTGTGCAACAGCTCGTCGTGGCCGCCTAGGTGGCCGGCGGCCTGGTCGAGGATCGCTTCAAGACCCGCCCGCTGGTCGGGCGCCGCGTACTGCGCGGCCAGCGCCGCGACCGGCGGCTCGATGAGCAGGCGGGCGTCGAGGAGCTGGAGCATCTGGCCGCCGCGCAGGTGCCCCACGTTCGGGTTCGGCAGGACCACGCGGTCCAGGCCGGGGCCGACGTAAATGCCTGAGCCGTGCCGGAACTCGATCGTCCCGGTCGCCTCAAGCCCGCGCAGGGCCTCACGCAGCGTCGGTGTGGTGACGGCGAACCGCTGCGAGAGCTCTCGGGTCGAGGGCAGCCTGTCGCCGGGCCCGAGCCCTTCGCCGCGGATCAGATCCAGGACCCGTTCGGTCAGCGCGCTTGACAGGCTGACGCGCGTCACTTCTTCCTGCGTCACGTGCTTCCTCCGTTCGCGATCTTGGTCGTGATGTAAGTGATCTAATCAGTTGATGACTTTATATGTCTAGACTTTTGCTGATCATTTCTGGATCGCCTGTTACGGGTAGTAGCGCACCAGGAAAACCGATGACCTCCGCGGCGAGGCTGTTGCCCGCGGCCGCGGCTCCGGGCGGCGACGCGCCGTCCAGTCTGGCCGCGATGTAGGCGCCGTTGAACGCGTCACCCGCCGCTGTGGTGTCGACGACCGCGACATCCTTGACCGCAGGGACGAGCACGGCTCCGCCCTCGCTGACGACGAGGCAGCCGCGTGCTCCGAGTTTGATCGCGACCTCACGGACACCCGCGGCGCGGAGCCGCCTGGCGCACGCGCCGGCGTCCGCGTCCCGGAAGACCTGCTGGTCGTCGGCGAGCGTCGGCAGGGCCACGTCCACGTGCGGCAGGATCGCGGCGATCACTTCGCGTGCCTGCCGGGGCGAATCCCAGCCGCTGGCGCGGTAGTTACTGTCGAAGATCACCCGCCCGCCCCGGGCCCGCACCGCGTCGAGTAGGGCGATCAGCCGGCGGCGGGCGTCCGCGGACATGATCGACAGCGTGATCGCCGAGAAGTACAGCACGTCGGACGCGGCGAGCGCGTCGTCGATAGTGCCCGGCTGGTCCGGGCCGAACAGCCTGCGCGCCGCCGACGCGGACCGGTAGTGACTGAAGGTCCGCTCGCCCCTGGCGTCACGGCGGACCAGATACAGTCCAGGCAGCTCGCCAGGCAGCACCGGGGCATGGTCATCACGCACCCCGTGCAGCCGCCATAGCGCGCGCATCTGACGGCTGTAGGCGTCGTCGCCCGTGACGGTGACGAACTCCACCCGCGTGGGACCGGAGGCACGTTGCCTCGCACTCCGGGCGAGGTACGCCGCCGTGTTGAACACGTCGCCGCCGAAGCCGAGCCGGGCGCTGCCGTCGCCCTGGTCGACGACCTCGATCATGCACTCGCCGATGCACGCGACGCGTGCGGCCCCCGTGGTCACGGCTGTCCAGCGGGAGCTTGCTGTCCCGAGGGCGCCGCCAACCGTGCGGTGACAGCCGGACGTCCGGCGAGGGCCGCCACGAGCTGCTCCGCGGCGTCCGGCTGGCTGGCCAGCCCGCCGCCTACCCCGACCGCGTACGCGCCGGCCGCCAGCCACTCGCCGACCCTGGCAACCGTGATCCCGCCGGTGGGTATGATCCGGGCGCGGGGAAGGACCTCGAGGACCGAACGCAGGTATCCAGGACCCACCGGCGCCGCCGGGAACAGCTTGGCGACGCCGGCTCGCGCGGCGGCCGCGAGGTCGCCGGGCGTGTAACCGCCCTCGATGAACGGGATGTCCGCCGCGTCGGCGACGGCCCTGACGTCGGGTGCGGGGTACGGGCTGACAAGGAATCCGGCGCCCGCGCGGATCGCTTCCTCCGCCGTCCGCCCGTCCGTGACGGTGCCGAGGCCGATCACCGCCCGCCCGCCGAGCCCGTCAGCGGTACCCGCCGCGTGACCGGCAGCGCGGTTGGCGGCGGCGCTCTCGGCCAGCGCGCGGCGCACCTCGGCGAAGACCCCAGGCCAGTCTGGCGTCGTCGCGGTAAGCTCGATCACTTCCGGCCACCCGGCCGCGTCCGGGCTGACCCTCGCTGCCTCCTGGCCGAGCGCGGCCATCGCGGCACACGCCTTGACCGCGCTGTCGGGATCCGGGCGCCGGATGACGGGAATGATCCGGGTCCGGCCGAGCAACGCGAGCGTCCCGGCGCTGTCCGCGCCGGTAGCACCGGTGTTGTTATCTGTGACGTTTCCGACCATAACGCGACAATACACATCTAGACAGCAACTGATCTGATGACTTAGCTTTTCTTCTCGTCAATGGCTGACGAGGAGGTCCATGACCCACGAGCGACACCGCGCCGCGCGCAACTGGGGCGCCCGGATCCGGGAGATAACGACGGCCGGGCTCCCAGCGGTTGTGCTGGAAAACGAGCTCATCCGGGTCACCGTACTGACCGGGCGCGGCACCGACATCACGGAGTTCTGCTACAAGCCGAGGGACATGGACTTCACCTGGCTGCCGCCGGGGGCGCTGCCCAACCCCGCAGACGGCGCGGGCATAGCCGATGGCGCCGGATCGTTCTTCGACACCTATTCCGGCGGCTGGCAGGAGATACTTCCGAACGGAGGCGCGCCATGCACCTATCGCGGCGCCGCCCTCGCTCAGCACGCCGAGGTCGCCGCGCTGCCCTGGGACACCGAAATCACCGCCGACGAGCCGGATGGGGTGGCCGTCACGTGCACTGTTCGCACGCGCAGGCTGCCGCTCGCGCTGCGCAAGACCCTGCGGCTCGCCTCCGGACGGCCCACGCTGCTCGTTGAGGAAGAACTGCTCAACACCGCGCCGGCCGACGTCGATGTGATGTGGGGACATCACATCGCCTTCGGCGCGCCCTTCCTGCGGCAAGGCTGCAGGATAACGCTGCCGGACGGCATCAGCGTGGTCCCGCACGACACGACGATCAACCCGCCGGACAGGCGCGTGAGCCCGGGCGGACCGTGGGGCTGGCCACGGGTCCCGACGGAGCACGGGGGCTGCGCCGACCTCAGCGTTATCCCGGGACGCGGCGCGCCGAGCGACATCGTCTACCTGGCCGGGTTCGGCGATCGTGCCTGGTACGAGATCACGGATCCGGCGCGGCGTCTCGGGCTGCGCGTCGGCTGGGACGGTGGCGTCCTTCCCTACCTGTGGTTGTGGCAGGAATCAGGCGCGACGGCGGATTACCCGTGGTGGGGGCAGGCACAGGTGACCGGCCTTGAGCCGTTCTCCAGTTATCCGACCAGCGGCCTGGCCGCAGCCGCCGCGAACGGCACCGCGCTGCGCCTGCCCGGGCACGCGCGCCGCGAACTGACGGTGGAAATCACGGTCATCGAGGAGGCACAGTGAGCGGGTTCACCGGATTCGAAGGCAAGGTCGCGCTGGTCACCGGCGGGTCGACCGGAATCGGGCGGGCCGTGACCGACCGCCTGGCCGCAGCAGGGGCGGCGGTGGCGTTCTGCGGGATCGAGGAGTCCTCCGTCCAGGCTGCGGAAGCAGAACTTCGCGACGCCGGCGCGCGGGTGACGGGATCGGTGACCGACGTAATCGACGGCGCGGCCGTCCGGGATCTTGCCGAGCGGGCGGTGGCGCAGTACGGCGGGCTTGATGTCGTGGTCACCTGCGCGGGGATCCAACGCTACGGGACGGTCGAGGAAACGTCCGGGGAACTGTGGGACGAGGTGCTCGACGTCAACGTCAAGGGCGTCTTCCTCACTTGCAAGGCCACCATCCCCCACCTCCGGGCAAGGGGCGGCGGAGCGGTCGTGACCGTTTCGTCCATCCAGGCGCTCGCCTCCCAGCAGCGCGTAGCCGCTTACGCCGCGAGCAAGGCGGCTATCAACGCGCTCACCCGCTCGATAGCGCTCGATTACGCGGCCGACGGCATCAGGGCCAACGTCGTATGCCCGGGATCGGTGGACACGCCCATGCTGCGCTGGGCGGCCGGCCTGTTCGCCGACGGGCGCAGCCCGGACGGGCTTGTGGCGGACTGGGGCCGCGCGCACCCTCTCGGGCGGGTGGCCAGGCCGGAGGAGGTGGCCGAGGTCGTCGCCTTCCTCGCCAGCCCCGCCGCCTCGTTCGTCACCGGTGCCGAGTACCTCGTCGACGGCGGCCTGCGGGCGGGCCTGCCGGTCGCCCTGCCAGAAAGGAACAATTGATGACGATCGCGCGGGTCTTCTACGACGGCACGCTCACCAAGCCGCAGCTTGACCATCCCGAATGCGTGGCGATCCACCCGGACGGAAGCGTCTGGTGCGGCGGTGAGGCCGGACAGATCTTCCGCATCGACCCCGACGGCACGTCGATCGAGCAGGTGGCTAGCACCGGCGGCTTCATCCTCGGGATCGCGTTCGACCGGTCGGCGACGGCGCTGTACGCGTGCGACATCGCGGCCCGCGCTGTGATCCGCGTGCCGCTGAACACCCTCGTTCCCCAGGTGTTCGCGGACGGCGCCGACGGCCACCGGTTCCGGAACCCGAACTACGCGCTCTTCGACGACGTCGGACGGCTCTACGTCTCCGACAGCTATCCGCTCGACGAGCCCGGCCCGCCGGTGTTCCGCTTCTCGCCAGACGGCACCGGAGAGATCTGGTTCGGCACGCCGCTAGGCTTCGCGAACGGTCTGGCGATGGACTCCGCGGCGCTTTACGTCGCCGAGTCGTTCCTGCCCGGGGTAAGCAGGATCGAGATCGAGCCGGACGGCTCGGCGGGACAGCGGACGATCGTCGCCAAACTGCCGGGGACGGTACCCGACGGGCTGGCGTTCGGCCCGGACGGGCTGCTGTACATCGGCTGCTACGAGCCGAGCCAGGTGCTGCGGCTGCGACGGGACGGGGTGCCGGAGACGGTCGCCAGCGATCCGACGGCACATCTGCTCTGCCATCCGACCAACCTCGCGTTCCGCGGCCGGACCGCCATGGTCGCCAACCTGGGCCGCTGGCACGTCACGGCTATCGACGACCTCTGAACCATTCCCTGGAAGGAGACAACATGATCGATCGGTTCGAGGGGCAGACCGTCGTCATCGTCGGCGCCGCCTCGGGCATCGGCTTGGAGATGGCCCGCCAGTTTCACGGGACCACATGACCATGCGGCTATCCCTGGGGCATATCGACGAATACGACGACCGGGTCGCCACCTTCGCGCGCCAGCTCGGGCTGCGCGGCGTCCAGTTCCACACCCCCAACCTGCTGCCCGGCGAAAACGGTTACTGGAGCCTGGCCGAGCTCCGTGCGCTGCGAGACCGCTGCGACGCGGACGGGCTCGCGATCGACGGCCTGGAGAACGTGCCGCTCGCGCACTTCTGGAAGATCCAGCGCGGCCTGCCCGGCCGCGACGAACAGATCGACAACTACCGCACCACCATCCGTAACATGGCGGAGGTCGGTATCACTACCCTCGGCTACAACTTCCTGCCCACCTATGTCTGGCGAACCAACATGCTCGACGGTGGGCGCGGCGGCGCCAAGGTCACCTCTTTCGACCTCGCCCGGGTGGTGAACGGCAACGCGTTGGAGGGGTACCGGCTCACCCCGGGCGAGCCGCTGACCGAGCCGATCACTGCCGACCAGATGTGGGCTAACCACCAGTACTTTCTAGACGCCGTTCTGCCAGCCGCCGAGGAACACGGCGTGAGGCTCGCCCTGCATCCCGACGACCCGCCCGTCGACGCGCCTCTCGGCGGCGCGGCACGGATCTTCACCACCCCAGAGGCACTGCGCGCCGCCCGCAAGCAGGCGAACAACAGCCCATCGTGGGGACTCAATTTCTGCCTCGGCACGGTATCGGAGATGGGCGGCGAGGCAGCGGTCAATGCTGTCATCGACACCCTGGGCGCCGACGGGGCGATCTGCTACCTGCACTTCCGCGACGTCAAAGGCACAGTCCCCGCCTTCACCGAATGCTTTCTCGGCGAAGGCAACTACAACCCCGCCCACGTCATTGCGCGGCTGCACGCCGTTGGCTTCGACGGCTTCATTATCGACGACCACGTCCCCGCCATGATCGGCGACCGGGACACCTGGATGGACACCTCCCCCGAGGCCTACTGCAGCCGGGGCCGGGCCCACGCCATCGGCTACCTCCAGGGCGTCCTCAACGGGCTGGGAATCAGCGGCGGACCGTCCGCGTAAGCCCAGGAGTCGACGACGGGCTCGCCGCGCGGCGTCAGGATTCGGCGCGCTCGCGCTCGGAGGCCAGTTGGAGAGCGACGTCGATGATCATGTCTTCCTGGCCGCCGACGTAGCCTGCCTCGCCGACACGCTGCAGGATTTCGTGCACGGGCACCTGGTAGCGAGCCGCGGCCCGTTCGG
>Ga0335074_10008193_pt1 | contig 14520 bp, 13 predicted proteins | sample Lox_Sample_23_FD_206715 | JGI IMG/M metagenome (GOLD analysis project Ga0335074, IMG submission 206715) | Soil microbial communities from Loxahatchee National Wildlife Refuge, Florida, United States - Lox_Sample_2.3 | ecosystem: Environmental > Terrestrial > Soil > Wetlands | place: USA...
CCCGCCGGAGTACTGGCCGACACCTCGGTACTGGCGAGCCTGCCGGCGCCGGAGTACGTCAGCGGGCTGGCCGAGGTGATCAAGGCCGGGTTCATCGCCGACCCGGTCATCCTCGACCTGATCGAGTCCGACCCGGCGGCAGCCGCCCGCTCCGGCGGTCCGCACGAGCGCGAGCTCATCGAGCGCGCGATCACGATGAAGGCCACGGTCGTCTCGGCGGACCTGCGTGAGTCCGGTCAGCGGGAGATCCTCAACTACGGGCACACGCTCGGCCACGCGATCGAGCGGGTCGAGGACTTCCGGATGCGACACGGCGAGGCGGTCGCGATCGGCATGTGCTTCGCGGCGGCGCTCGCGCGCCTCGCCGGGCGGCTGGATCCGGCGGTCGCGCAGCGGCACCAGTCCGTCCTGACCGCGGTCGGCCTGCCCGTTCGCTACCGCGCAGCTGCCTGGCCGCAGCTGCGGGCCGCCATGGCGGTGGACAAGAAAGCGCGCGCGTCGAAGCTGCGCATGGTCGTGCTCGACGGGCTCGCCCGGCCCGCCATCATGGCCGATCCGCCTGAGGAACTGCTCGAGCTCGCCTACGCGGAGGTGTCCTAGCCGATGACGACAGTGCTGGTGCTCAACGGCCCGAACCTCGGCATGCTGGGCGCGCGCGAGCCCGAGATCTACGGCTCGGCCACGCTGGCTGACGTGTCGGCGGCGTGCGCTCGGCTCGGCGCGGAACTCGGGTTGCAGACGGACCTGCGCCAGACCGACGACGAGGCCGAGCTCATCGGCTGGGTGCAGGAGGCGTTCGAGCGGCGGCTACCCGTGGTCATCAACCCGGCGGCGTTCACGCATTACTCGTACGCGCTCCGGGACGCGCTCGCGATGCGCCGGGCGCCCCTGGTCGAGGTGCACCTGTCCAACCCGGCGGCACGGGAAAGCTTCCGGCACAACTCGGTCGTGTCCGGCGTCGCCGACGGCACTATCGCCGGCTTCGGCGTGCAGTCCTACGAGCTGGCGCTCCGGGCCATCGCCGCGCTGCTCGCGAACGCCGGGGCATGACGCGCGTTGCCGCGCTCTGTCGCCCCCTTGGACGCGATGGCGGGCGCGGCCGGTTCCTCGCCGTCGGCGCTCTGTGCTGATCTGGCCGTGGCGGTTACGATTCATCCCTGAGCCGGGAACCTTGAGCCGGACACATCGAGAGGCGGCTGCATGCGCATCGGGATGGCGATCAACTACGCGGGCGGCTTCCGGGAGACGGCCGCCGAGCTAGCCGACTTCGAGAAGGCCGGACTCGACATCGTCTTCGTACCGGAGGCGTACAGCTACGACGCGGTGAGCCAGCTCGGCTACCTCGCCGCGGTCACCGACCGGCTGGAACTTGCGTCGGGCATCATGCAGCTGTACTCGCGGACGCCGACGCTCACCGCGATGACGGCTGCGGGCATCGACTACGTCTCCGACGGCCGGTTCTCGCTCGGCATCGGCGCGTCCGGCCCGCAGGTGATCGAGGGCTGGCACGGCGTCCCGTACGACGCGCCGCTGGGGCGGACACGGGAGACCATCGAGATCTGCCGCGCGGTGTGGCGGCGCGAGCGCCTGAGCTACGACGGGAAGTACTACCAGATCCCGCTCCCCGAGGGCCAGGGCACCGGCCTCGGCAAGCCGCTCAAGCTGATCAACCACCCGGTGCGCGATCGCATCCCGATCATTCTGGCCGCGCTCGGCCCGAAGAACGTGGAGATGGCGGCCGAGCTAGCCGAGGGCTGGGAGCCGATCTTCTACTACCCGGAGAAGGCGGGCGAAGTCTGGGGCGCGTCGCTGGCGGCAGGCAAGGCCAAGCGTGAGCCGTCGCTGCCGCCGCTTGACGTCTTCGCGCAGACGGCGCTTGCGATCGGGGATGACGTCAAGGGTCTGATCGACCTCCTCCGGCCGGTGCAGGCGCTCTACATCGGCGGCATGGGTGCCCGGACCAAGAACTTCTACAACAACCTCGCGGTGCGCTATGGCTACGGCGAGGAGGCCGCTGCCATCCAGGACGCCTATCTGGCCGGCCGGAAGGAAGAGGCTGCCGGGCTGATACCGCAGGAGCTGCTCGAGCACGTTTCCCTCATCGGCCCGAAGTCGTTTGTTGCCGAGCGGGTGGCGGCGATGCGGGAGTCCGGTGTCACGACGCTGAACGTCGCGCCGATGGCCGGCACGCACGCCGAGCGACTCGCGCTGATCGAGCAGATTCGGGACATGGCCGGCTAAGTCACCCCGTCTCGCCCGTTTCGGCATGCCCGTGCCGGGCAGGCATTCCTGGCCGGCGAGAATGCTGGTCCGAGAGCGGAGCGTGATGGCAGGCAGGCGGCGGAAGCAGGGCAACGGCCCGAAGGTGCTCATTGTCGGCGGCGGCTTCGCCGGGATGTCGGCACTCGCCGTGCTCGGCCGCTCGGACGCAGACGTGACACTGGTGGACCGCAACGTGTACAGCACGTTCCAGCCGCTGCTGTACCAGGTCGCCACCGCCGGGCTCACGGCAGCGGACGTCGCGTACCCGCTGTGGTCAGCGACCGGCCGCCGGGGCGCGCGGTTCCGCAAGGGCGATCTCGCTGAGCTGGACCTGGCCAGCCAGACGGCGACGCTTGCCTTCGGGGAGAAGCTGCAGTACGACTACCTGATCCTGGCCACAGGAGTCAGCGCGGCGTTCTTCGGCGTGCCGGGCGCGGCGGAGTACAGCCTCAGCCTGTACACCCGGCGCGATGCCGTGACCCTGCGGAACGTGCTCATGGACGCGCTGGAGCGGCGTAACGAGGGCCTGACCGCGCCGGAGCTTGACGTCACGGTCGTCGGCGGCGGAGCTACCGGCGTGGAGCTGGCCGGCACGCTGGCGGAGCTGCGGAATGTCGCGCTGCCCGCGGTGTACCCGCAGATCGACCGCTCGCAGCTGCGCATCCGGCTCATCGAGATGGGTCCCGCCCTGCTGGGTCCGTACCGGGACAGCCTCCGCCAGTACGCCCGCCGGCAGCTGGCGGATCGCGGGGTCGACGTGCTTCTCAACACCGCGATCAAGGAAGTCCGGCCCTCGTCGGTGCTACTCGCCGACGGCACCGAGCACCGCAGTGATCTGACGGTGTGGGCGGCGGGCATCTCGGCGCCTGATGAGAACTGGACGTCAGGCCTGCCGCGCGGCAAAGGCGGCCGCATCGAGGCGGGCCCGGACCTGCGGGTCGTCGGCCAGGACCGGGTCTTCGCCGCCGGTGACGTCTCGATCAGCACGACCGATCCGGTGGCGCAGCTCGCCCAGCCCGCGATCCAGGAGGGGCGGCACGCCGCCGGGCAGATCGTGCGGCTGATGGCCGGTGAGCCGACACGGCCGTTCCATTACCACGACAAGGGAACGATGGCGACGATCGGCCGCCGCTCGGCCGTCGCCGAACTGCGCGGCGGCGTGCGGCTGCGCGGCACCATCGCGTGGTTGGCCTGGCTGGGCCTGCACCTCATCTACCTGCTGGGCAATCGCAACCGGGTGGTGACGCTGGTGAACCTAGCCTGGCGCTACCTGACCTGGAGCCGCGGCGGCGGCGTGATCGTCGGTGACGACGTGCCGGAGCGGGCCGAAAGCCGCAGTCGTTAGAGTCAGCAGATGGCCGAAATCCACGCAGCCCGCCGCGCTGCCGCGCAGCAGAAGATCGCCGGCACCGGTGCCGACGCCGCTCTCATCACCAGCCTGCCGAACGTTCGCTACCTGTCCGGTCTGGTCAGCTCGAACGCCGCCATCCTGCTTCCGGCCGCCGGGCCGGCCGTGCTGGCGACCGACTCGCGCTACGCCGAGGCGGCGCAGCGCGACTGCGCAGACATCGAGCTGGCTACCGAGCGCCAGCTCGAGCCGGCCCTCACTACCCTCGCGGCTGACCGCGGCTACCAGAAGCTGGGCTTCGAGGCTCAGCAGATGACCGTCGAGCGGCATGCAGCGCTCACGGAGCTGGCCGGCGCACCCGAGCTCGTGCCGCTCGGCCACCTGGTCGAGGAGCTCCGGATGGTCAAGGACGAGGCGGAGATCGACCTGCTGACTCGCGCGTGCGCGATCACCGCGGAGGCATTTGCCGACGTGCTGGCCGCGATCCAGCCCGGCCGGACCGAGCGCAGCCTCGCGGTGCTGCTCGAGCGGACCATGATCGATCTCGGCGCGGACGGCATCGCCTTCGACACGATCGTCGCGAGCGGGCCGAACGGCGCCATCCCGCACCACTCGCCTGGCAGCCGGGGCTTCGAGCACGGCGATCTCATCACGATCGACTGTGGCGCGCAGTTCGGCGGTTACCACGCAGACATGACCAGGACCGTCGCCCTCGGCGAGCCCGCCGCCTGGCAGCGGGAGGTGTACGCGCTCGTCATGGCCGCACAGCAAGCTGGCGTCGATGCCGCCATTCCGGGCGCGGCGACTGCCGACGTCGATGCGGTGTCCCGCGACCTGATTGCGGCCGCCGGGTACGGCGATAACTTCGGGCACGGTCTCGGTCATGGTGTAGGCCTGCAGGTGCACGAAGCGCCGATGATGGCACCGGGACGGCCGGGTACACTCGCAGAGCGAATCCCCGTCACCGTCGAGCCAGGGATCTACCTGCCAGGCAAGGGCGGCGTCAGGATCGAGGACACCCTCGTGGTCCGTGCCCCGGCCGGCCCGGACATACTCACCACGACCACCAAGGACTTGCTGGTGCTCTGACCGGGGCGCCTGGTCCCGGACGCATGCAGGAGACGGACAGACGTGGCCACCACCAACGACTTCAAGAACGGCATGACGCTCAACCTCGACGGCGCCCTCTGGACCGTGGTGGAGTTCCAGCACGTCAAGCCGGGTAAAGGCGGCGCCTTCGTGCGCACCAAGCTGAAGAACGTGCTCTCCGGCAAGGTCGTCGACCGGACTTTCAACGCCGGCGTGCGCGTCGACGTCGCCAGCGTCGACCGGCGCGAGATGCAGTATCTGTACCGCGAGGGCGACGACTTCGTCTTCATGGACACGACTGACTACGACCAGCCGCGCATTCCGGCCGCCGTCGTCGGCGATGCGGCGAGCTATCTGCTCGAGGAGCAGACGGCGACGATCGCGTTCAACGAGGGCACTCCGCTTTACGTCGAGCTGCCGGCCGCAGTCGAGCTGACCGTCGAGCACACCGACCCCGGCCTGCAGGGCGACCGGTCCACCGGCGGCACGAAGCCGGCCACGCTGGAGACCGGCGCGCAGATCCAGGTGCCGCTGTTCATCACGACCGGCGAGAAGATCCGGGTGGACACCCGCTCGGGCGGCTACCTCGGCCGGGCCTGACCAGGAGACGGGACAAGCTCGGGCAGGCGCGGTCATGGCAGCACGCAGTAAAGCGCGCAAGCGCGCACTAGACATCCTCTTCGAAGCCGATGTGCGCTCCGTGCCGGTCCTCGAGCTGCTCGACGAGCGAACCGCGGCCGCCGACCCGCCCGTTTCCGGCTACGCGGCTGAGCTGGTGCGCGGCGTGCAGGAGCACCGGGAGCAGATCGACCAGCTTCTGGCGGCGCACGCGCACGGCTGGACGCTTGACCGGATGCCTGCCGTCGACCGCAGCATCCTGCGGATCGGCGCCTTCGAGCTGCTCTGGCAGGACGACGTCCCGGACGCGGTCGCGATCAGCGAGGCGGTGGCTCTTGCCGGCGAGCTGTCCACGGACGAGTCGTCCGCTTTCGTCAATGGCCTCCTCGGCCGCCTGCTCGAGCTCAAGCCCACGATGACGCTGTAAAGCTGCGGCAGAACTGTCAGCCGGCGGCGTTACAGTCGGCCTATGGGACGGGCGGCGCAGGCTCCGCATGGCCGTCGGCCTGCGCCAGGCGATCCGCCGGCCGACGACACTGGCTGCCACATCCTGCACGTCGACATGGACGCGTTCTACGCCAGCGTCGAGATCCGCGACAGGCCGGAGCTGGCAGGCAAGCCGGTGATTGTCGGCGGCCTGTCCGGTCGCAGTGTGGTGCTGTCGGCGACGTACGAGGCGCGCGCTTTCGGCGTCCGGTCGGCCATGCCGATGGGACGCGCGCGCCGGCTGTGCCCGCAGGCCCTGGTGATCCCGCCGCGGCACGGCAGCTACTCCGCCGTGTCGCGGGAGATCATGGCGATCTTCCGCGCCGTGACGCCGGCGGTGGAGCCGCTGTCGCTTGACGAGGCGTTCCTCGACGTCGCCGGGGCGATCCGGCTGCTCGGCCCGCCAGCCCGGATCGGCCGGCAGATCCGGCAGCAGGTCGCGGAGCAGCAGCACATCACCTGCTCGGTCGGCATCGCGGCGAACAAGTTCCTGGCGAAGCTGGCCTCGGTGCACTGCAAACCGGACGGCCTCCTGGTCATCCCGGCTGGCGGGGCGCTGCAGTTCCTGCACCCGCTGCCCGTCTCGGCGCTGTGGGGCGTCGGGGAGCGCACGGGCCAGGTGCTGGCGCGGCTCGGACTGCGGACGGTGGGCGATATCGCCGCGACTCCGCTTGCCACCCTTGAGCGCGAGCTTGGCAAGGCGTCCGCCGCGCACCTGAGCGCGCTGGCGTCCGGCCAGGACGAACGAAGTGTCGAGTCGTCCGTCCGGGACAAGAGCGTGGGCGCCGAGGAGACGTTCGAGACCGATGTGACCGATCCGGCCGTGATCCGGCGGGAGCTGCTCCGGCTCTCCCGCCGGACGGCGCGCTCGCTCCGGGCCTCGGGTCACGCCGCCCGGACAATATCCGTCAAGCTCCGTAAGGCGGACTTCGCCACCATTACCCGGTCGAAAACCCTGCCGGAGCCCGTGAGCGAGACGCAGCGGATCTACGCCACAGCGTGTGGGCTGTACGCTGCGTCCGGCCTCAGCGGCTCCGCGAGACTCCGGCTGGTCGGCGTGCGGGCCTCCGGCCTGGTCGCTGCCGAAGCCTCGGCGACCCAGCTGGCCTTCGGGGAAGGCCGCTCGTGGCGCGACGCGGAGTCGGCGCTGGACCGGATCACGGGCCGGTTCGGCCCCGACGCGGTCCGCCCGGCGACGCTGGTAGACCGCGACCAATCCGGCCGTGCCAGGGGCGGGTGACCTGGGCAGGTACTAACGGAACGTAGCCAGGATGTACCGGATCGAGTCCCGGAGCCCGTGTACCCTTCCACAGGGCGCCCCGGCGCTCGTATTCTGGGCGTGAAGGCAAGGGTCCCTGTGCGGTTCGCACGAGACCGGGTCGATGGGAGGCACAGTGCCGCTCTCTGAGCACGAGCAGCGCCAGCTCGAGCAGATTGAGCAGGCGCTCTATGCCGAGCATCCGCGACTCGCCCGGGCAATGCGGTCTAAAGACCCCAAAGTCCACTACCGTCGCAGAGTCTTCCAGGCCTGCGCTGGCTTCCTCATCGGCGTCGGCGCGCTGGCGGCCGGGATTGTGCTGAAGTACCACTGGCTCCAGGCGGCCGGCTTCGCGGTCATGCTGGTCAGCGGCGTCTGGGCGATCGCAAGCTACCGCCGGATGGCGGGGATGACGCCTGGGGACCGCAAGCGCAAGCGCGACCGTAAGGCGACGACCCGGGCTGCCGCCGCCAACAGCGGCCTGATGGAACGCATCGAGGAACGCTGGCGGCGCCGCCAGGAGGGCAACAACCGCTAGCGCTCGGCCAGCGACCGCAGCTGCCGCCGGAGAGCCGGCCAGGACGAGTCCAGCCAGCTCAGCACCTCGCCCGCCCGCTGGGCCAGCCGCCGGGCTGCCAGGAGCGTCGATGCCGGGAGCAGCCGGGCCCTCATCCGGTCGCGGCGTGAGACGCTCGCCGCGAGCGCCCGCCGCACCGTGATGCTGTCAGCGCGGAGGCCGTCACCGGGCAACGCCACCGGCGCGTACCGGGCGTGCTCCTCGGCCCGGCTCATCCTGACGACGGCGTCGCGAGCGGCCTGGCTGAGGCCGGCCGCTTCACTGGTCAGCCGCCGGGCCGCCGCTCGCGGTGTCTCTCCCGGCGCGGCGGGCAGGCCGTAGTCGGCAAGGTTGTCGGTCAGCTCCCGCCAGGCCGCATGGGCCAGGTCAGCGTCACCCGCGGCCCTGCTCCAGCGGCGTCGCCGTGTCCCCAGCCGGATCAGGGCCGGCCAGGCCAGCAGCAGGAAGATCGCTGCCGGAATGCCGATCGCCCAGCCGAGGTCGCTTCCGCTCGCCGCCGCCGCGACGGGAGCGCCGTTGTCGTCGGCCTGGTGCTGGAAGCGGTTCGTGCCCACGTGCCTTCTCCCGGCAGCACCGGCGCCCGACGGGCCCGGGCTCGTGATGGGCGAAGTGGGCAGCGGAGCAGCGCCGCCGCTCGAGCCGCCCGCATAGCTGGGCGGAACGGCAGTGTCCTGGCCTCGCGATCCGTGCGGAGTCGGCTCGAATCGCAGCCAGCCCTCGCCCGCGAAGTACAGTTCCGGCCACGCGTGGGCGTCGGCCGTCGTCACATTCCAGGTCCGGCCGCTGCCCGCGGTGCCGCCGGTGTACCCGATGGCAATCCGGGACGGGATGCCAAGCTCGCGGGCGAGGACGGCGAACGCCTGCGCGAACTGGCTGCAGAACCCGCGCCGGTCGGTGGTCAGGAAGGCCTTCAGCCAGTCACCGGAGGGCAGATCAGGATGCAGCGTGTAAGCGAACGCGCCGGACAAGAACCACTTCTGCAGTGCGAGCGCCTGCTGCAGCGGAGTGACCGCGCTCGCGGTGTGCTGCAGCGCGATCGTCCTCAGCTGGCTCGCGTCGGGACCGCGATAGGAACCGTACTGCGCCTCGATGCCCGCAGGTACCGCCAGGTCCGGGATGCCAGCTGCCTTCGGGTCTGCTTCCCGGCTGACCACGGTGTACTGCAGGCCCGGCATCGGGACCTGCGTGCTGAGGATCTCGAGCGAGCCGGGTGCCTCGACCCAGCCCGAGCCTCCGACGGTGAGCCGGGACGGCGCGTAGGGGAGCGGCAGAACGGCCTCGCCGGTGTCCTTGGCACTGACCCGCACCCGGGTTGTGACAGTGGTCAGCGGCGTCTTCGTGGTGACTCCGGTCGGCGCCAGGGGTAGCCGGCTGCGCTTCAGCGGCCGATCGCCGTTCTGGCCGATCAGCAGCCACTTGTTCTGCCTGGCGCTGTAGTTCAGCGCGTAGACACCGAAGTACTGCTCCGGCGGGCTGGCGGCGGTGGTCGTATAGGAGAACACCGGCTGCGGCTTGCCCTCCAGCAGGGAAGCCACCCTGAGCAGGGGCGAGATGCCGGCCGTCCCTCCGTCGCCGCCGCCAGTGCCAGCGTGGGTGCCGAACAGGTCATGGGCGGCCACCGAGGGCAGGACGACAGGCACGACGATAGCCAGGCAGATGGCGGCGAGGCCGATTCTCCGGCCAGATGCCGCGAGTTCACGCGTGTCTGGTCCGGAGCTTGCCTCGTCGGGCGACTGCACGTGACGGAAGGTCACCAGCCGGCCCCACATTCGCAGGCGCTCGCGTCCGTCAGCGGACAGCAGGGCGAGATAGCCGGCCAGGGCCACCGCGAAGATCACCATCTGCGGGAGGCCGAAGGTCTTCAGGTTGCTGGCGATCGGCACGCTGAAGAGCACGAGCAGCGGCAGCCCGGCGACGGCAGGCCGTCGCAGTCGCGCGGCCAGGATGTCGACGCAGATCGCGACCACGCCGATTCCGGCCGCGGTCACCATGCTGACGGCCGACAGGTCGGGGATCGGCGGCGCGTACCGGAACTCGCTGAAGGCCTGCTGCCACAGGCTGCCGAGCTGGACGAAGGACGCCTGGCTCGGGATGACGTGGCCGTACGCCTGCATGTGCGCGTACCCGAGGGTGAAGTAGATCAGCAGGGCCGAGGCATAGCCGGCCAGCGTCGCGAAGGCACGCAGCGGCCGCAGGCCGGTGGCGCTCAGCGCGGTGGCCACGATCAGCGCAGCGGCCCCGATCCGGCCGCCGTAGCCCGGCCGGGTCATGAGCGGGACGACCACGATCAGGACCAGAAACGTGGTGATTGCCGCTGACGGCCGCCGCGACAGGCGGGTCACGATTCCGGCCAGTGCGACGACCACGATGGCGCCGAAGCCGGTGGCGATCCAGCCTGCGCTGGCGATCACCGAGCTTAGCGCGAGCGAGGCGAGGAAGACAGCGACCGCGGCGGTGACGGTCAGCCGTACGTTCATGACGGCCGCCCGCTGGTCAGTGCAGTCTCCCCGAGAGCGGCAGAGACGAGCATCTCGGCCGCGCGGGGCAGTCGCTGCCAGGCGACGCCGAGTGGCGTGCGCGCGTCGATGATCGTGACATGCCAGCCCGCAGTGCGCAGCACGCCGGCGACGGCGGCGGTCTGCGCCGTCAGCGGGTGAGCGACCGGGTCAGCCGCAGCGGGGGGGTCGCCCGCGGCCTGGCCGTCCTCGTCGTGCTGACTGGCGGACTCTCGTTCCCGGCGGAGTGCCTCGTCCGTCCAGGTCGACACCTCGAGCAGGAGCGCGATCCCCTGGCTGCCTTCGGTGCGGCAGGCGGCGAGCCGGCGAGCCTCCTCGACGGTGCATGCTCCGAGCACGGCGAGGATCACGCCGGACGCGGATGCGCGCAGCTCGGTGAACGACCGGCTGAGGTCGCGCTTCGGCGACGGCCTGATCACCGCGAGCGCGTCCAGCAGCCGGTCCTCGAAGAACGGACCGCTCCGGATGACGTCCGAGTCGGTGATGAGCTGGCCGGTCAGGTCCTCCTGCACGATGTGAACGCCGAGTGATGCCGCCGCGCTGACCGCTGTCTCGAAGGAGGAGGTAGTCCCGGCGCCCTGGTGGGCGATCGCGCGGCCGTCGAGGAACACCGTCGCCTTGTTGCGCCAGCGCTGCTCTTCGCGGCGGACCATCAGTTCGCCGTACCGGGCGGTCGACCGCCAGTGCACCCGCCGCAGCTCATCGCCGTCGCGGTACGGCCGCGGGATCACGTCGTCCTCACCGGCGGTGGAGGCCAGCCGGGCCCGGCCCTCGCCCTCGCCTGCCCAGGACCGGCTGATCACCGTGCGCGACAGCGGCACCACCCGGGGCGTGACGACGAAGGGCGTCCGGGCGGTCAGCGAGCGGTTGAGTTCGACCAGCCCGAAGGAGTCGGCGACGCGCAGCTGAAGCGGGCCGATCTCCCACTTTCCCCGCAGATCGGAGCGAAGCTGATAGGTAAGGTCGCGGATGCCGCCGCGCTCGATCTTGTCGAGCACGTACCGGGGCCGGCTGCCCAGGGCATATGGCACTGTGTCCTCGGCCATCATCAGCCCGGTCGCCATCCGGGACACGTTCTCCAGGCGCAACGTCACCGTGGCGGTGTGCCCGGCGGGGACCCGGGGCGGGCTGATCATCCGGCTCGTACCCAGCCTGTACTGACCACGGCGGGCGGCCGCGGCTGCCAGCAGCGGCAGGGCGAGCAGGGCGATCCCGACACAGAACAGGCCGCGCTCGCCGAGCACGAAGCCGGCCAGGGTCGCGGCGACGCCGCCCGCGAGGAACGATGTCCCCCGAGTCGTCATCCCGGCGAGCAGCGAGGTCCGCATGTCCGTATCCCTTCCGGCTGCTCTTTCCCCGAGTTTAACTGGGCCAGGACGCGTCCTATCGGCTCGGCAGCGGGAGCCGCCGGACGATGCCGGCCAGAACCTGATCAGGCAGTTCGCGGCCGACCATGGCCTCGGCGCTCGGAAGCAGCCGGTGCGCGAGGACGGGCACTGCCAGTGCCTGGACATCGTCGGGGATGACGAAATCGCGATCGTCGAGCGCCGCGAACGCCCGGCTGGCCCTGAGCAGGTGCAAGGCTGCACGGGGCGACGCGCCGAGCCTGAGCTCCGCCGCTGTCCTGGTCGCGTTAACCAGGTCGATGATGTACTGCCGGATGGCTCCGGACACGTGCACGTCCCTGACCGCGGCGACCAGCGCGCGCACGTCGGTGGCCTGCGCGACCGGCTTCAGCTGGTCCAGCGGGTCGCCGCCGCCGTGTGAGTCGAGCATGGCCAGCTCGGAGACCCGGTCCGGGTACCCGATGGAGATCCGGGTCATGAACCGGTCCCGCTGTGCCTCCGGCAGCGGGTACGTACCTTCCATCTCGACCGGGTTCTGGGTGGCGATCACCATGAACGGGCGGTCGAGCTGGTACGTGCTGCCGTCGACGGTGACCTGCCGCTCTTCCATGGCCTCCAGCAGTGCGGACTGCGTCTTCGGGGAGGCGCGGTTGATCTCGTCGCCCAGCACGATGTTGGCGAACACCGGACCAGGCTTGAACTCGAACTCGCCGAGCTCCTGGTTGTAGGCGCTGACACCAGTGATGTCGCTGGGCAGAAGGTCCGGCGTGAACTGCACACGCCGGACCGAGCAGTCGATCGACTTCGCGAGTGCCTTGGCGAGCTGTGTCTTGCCGACGCCGGGCACGTCCTCGATGAGAATGTGCCCCTCGGCGAACAGCACGGTCAGTGCCAGGCGGATGGCCGCGGGCTTGCCCGAGATCACAGTCTGCACCGCTGCGGCGACCTGCCGCGCGATGTCCACCAGCTCGTTCAGTGTTCGGTCGGCCTGCTGGCCGGTGTCCGTGACCACGCGCCCTCCTGGCGATTCCCCGCATCAGCCGTGCCGTTCAGACAGTACGTCCTTGTATGCCTGACGGCGATCCCGCTCCTATATCGGCGCCGTAACGCTCAGGTGACTATTCGCGCCGGATTGTTTCCCGGCGCTTCACCTCCACCTTCCTCCACTCTCCTGACCAGGCAAGTCCTGGCGACAATGGCCGGTTCAGCGGGTTGCAGTCGTTGACGGTGGGGGAGAGTGGAGTACAGTGGTGAGCCGTGGGGCGAGATTGGCGTCCAGCGGCCACTTGGTGGCGGACCTGGGGAGGTGAGGCGGGTGTTTCTCGGCACCCACACGCCTCGTCTCGACGAGAAAGGCCGCTTGATTTTGCCCGCCAAGTACCGCGACGAGCTGTCGGAGGGCCTCGTGCTGACCAAAGGTCAGGAGCGGTGCCTGTACGTGTTCCCGGTGCCCGAGTTCGGCCGCATCACAGATGCGCTCCGGACCGCGCCGGTGACGGCGAAGGCCGTGCGGGACTACAGCCGCGTGTTCTTCGCCAGCGCCTCGGACGAGGAGCTGGACAAGCAGGGCCGGATCACGATCCCGCTGAGCTTGCGGGAGTACGCCGGCCTTGAGCGTGAGTGCGTGGTGATCGGTGCCAACACCCGGCTGGAGATCTGGGACGCCATGGCCTGGACAAGCTACCTAGAGCAGCAAGAGGACGCGTTCGCGGACGCATCAGAGGAGGTTCTGCCAGGAGTGCTGTAGCGGTGCGCTGGATGCCCGGCGAGGTCTCCACCCGTGCTGGAGGGCCGCGACCCGGCTGACGTCACTTCCCCGGCGTCAGGCGGAGACTGCGGCCCGTCAGTGCAGTGAAGTGCAGTAGCGCGGATGGGGGCCTGGCCGGGCATCTCGGCAGCAGGGCGGAAGCCGCCGTCAGGCGGCGGACCAGGGCAAGCGAGGGGGCGCGATGGGAACGGCTGCGGCCGCACACCAGCCGGTCATGCGTGACCGGGTTGCCGAGCTTCTTGCGCCTGCTCTCGAGTCTGCCGGGGCTGTGCTGGTCGACGCTACTCTCGGCCGCGCCGGGCACGCGCGCATACTCCTGGCCGCCCACCCCGGGCTCAGCCTCATCGGCATCGACACCGACGCCACGGCCATCGAGGAGTCACGGACCGCGCTGGCGGCGTTCGCCGGCCGGGTGACACTCGTCCAGGCCGTCTACGACGAACTGCCCGAGATTCTTGCCCGGGCCGGGCACACCGGAGTGCAGGGCATTCTGTTTGACCTCGGAGTCTCCTCGCCGCAGCTGGATGACCCCGGCCGCGGCTTCGCCTACGCTCGCGACGCTCCGCTCGACATGCGGATGAATCAGGCGGCGGGCCCGACGGCCGCCGACGTGCTCAACACCTATCCCGCTGACCAGCTCGCCCGGGTGCTGCGGGATTACGGCGAGGAGAAGTTCGCCCGGCGCATTGCCGACGCGGTGGTTGCCGAGCGGGCGATCAGACCACTCACCAGTACCTCCCGGCTCGTCGAACTCGTCCGCGAGGCCATCCCCGCGCCGGCGAGGCGGACTGGGGGCAACCCGGCCAAGCGCACCTTTCAGGCGCTGCGCATCGAGGTCAACGGAGAGCTCGCCGCGCTGCACCGAGCACTGCCAGCCGCCCTCGATGCGGTGGCGCTCGGCGGCCGGATCGTTACCCTCGCCTACCACTCGCTCGAGGACCGCGCGGTGAAGCGCGCGCTCGCGGCGCGGTCGGCTGACACGACTCCCCGCGGGCTGCCGGTGCCGCTCGAGTCCGCGCGGCCGCAGTTCCGGCTGCTGACGCGTGGTGCCGAGCGGCCGGCCGCGGCTGAGCTCGCGGCGAACCCGCGGGCGGCGCCGGCCCGGCTACGCGCCGCTGAGCGGATCAGGGCGGCGGCATGACGACACGGCAGCAACGGAACGCAGGGCGCGCCGGGGTGGGGACTCCGGCGGACAGGGAGGCGCGAGCTCACCGGATGGACACCACACCTCAGCCGCCGCGTCGGCTGCGCC
>Ga0335074_10008195_pt1 | contig 14518 bp, 12 predicted proteins | sample Lox_Sample_23_FD_206715 | JGI IMG/M metagenome (GOLD analysis project Ga0335074, IMG submission 206715) | Soil microbial communities from Loxahatchee National Wildlife Refuge, Florida, United States - Lox_Sample_2.3 | ecosystem: Environmental > Terrestrial > Soil > Wetlands | place: USA...
ACGACCTCGACGTGCCGACGTTCTTGCGACGCCAGGCGCAGAAGGCTTAGGCTTCGCTTCCTGACATTGAAAAGGGGTGCAGCAAGCAGCGCCCCTACATCCCCGTTTTCGCTCGATTCTCGTTTGCAACCCTGTCGATATAGACTTCCTTCGTGGGCGCGTCGATCAAAGTCTCGGGTGATGTGTACGCAAAGCTGACGGAGCATGGGCGGCGCGACCTGGCTTTCGAGTGCTGCGGGCTGCTCGCGGGACGCGACGGTGTGATCACGCACGTCTTTCCGGCGGCGAACGTCGCGCCCGATCCGGCGAAGAACTACGAAATCGATCCGCGCGAGACTGTCCGGCTGTTGCGCGAATTCCGGGAGCAGGAGCTGGAATTTCTCGGGATCTACCACTCGCATCCGAACGGGAAGAACGAGCCTTCGGCGCGCGACATCGAGCTTGCGTATTATTCCGAAGCGATCTATTTCATCGTTTCGCCGCTGGCGGATGCGCCGAAGCCGGTGCGGGCGTTTTCGGTTCGCGACGGGCGCGCGGAAGAATGCGAGATCGAAATTCGACAATTGCCACCCGCGCGGAAGGCTTAACACGGAGTTCAGAGAGAAAGCCAGAGAGCGCACCGAGAAAGAAGAAGAGACTCGCCGCTGAGATGCAGAGGGCGCAGAGAAAACGGAGAAACAAAGAGAGATCCTTCGCTCCGCTCAGGATGACGGGTCTTGCGGTGGTGCGGCGTTCGTAGGGCCGGGACGCCGAGAAACGCTGAGAGGCATTCGGCGGGGGGACATGCACCGGTTCTTACCCGGGGACGCGGAGGACGAGGGCGGTGATGTCGTCGCGCTGCTCGCTGCCCTCTTCGGAAAAGGCGCGCGCCTCCTCGAAGAGGAAGCCGAGCGATTCGTCTGCGGATTTGTTGTAACACGCGCGCCAGATTTCGGCGAGGCGTTCGCGGCTGAAATCCTGGTCGTAGCGGTCGCGAAGCTCGTGCAAACCGTCGCTTGCGAAAAGGACGGAATCGCCCGGCGCGAGTTGCATCGAATGGTTCTCGTAAGAGGCAGCGGGAAAAAGGCCGGAGGGCAGGCCGCCGCCGCCGAGCACCGTGCAACCGTCCCACGAAGCGAGCAGCGGAAAAGGCAGGCCGGCGTTGGAAAATGTGAGCGTGAGCGAATCCGGATCGAATACACCGTAGAGTGTGGCTGCAAAACGGCCCACGACGGGGCGCACGAGCATGCGTTTATTCAAGACGGCGAGCGCCGCGGCCGGATCCGTCCCCTGCTTGTGGATTCCACGCATCAGGCCCATTACCAGCGCGGCGTAGAGGGCGGCCGAGAGCCCTTTGCCCACCACGTCTCCCATGTACATGCCGAGTAAGCCGTCCGGCAGGGTGAAGAAGTCGGCAAAATCTCCGCCGACGCCGCCGAAGGGCGAGAAGCGGTAGGCGATTTCATAGCACGGCCCGCAGAGCGGCCGCGACGGCAGCAGAGACAACTGAATCTGGCGGGCTTCCTCGCGTTCAAATTCTGTGATTGGGCCGCCCCATACGGTTCGCACGACCATCGGCCACCTCTTCTAAATTCAAGGACGACCAGCGACGGAACAGTGCTGCCCAAGTCAGAGACTGTTCGAGGATCTTTGAAGCTATTTCAACGGGACGCGCGCGCTCCGGTAAGAGCGGCCTCGGCCGCTTCCAACCGGCGCGTGTAGAGAGGGAAATTCGATGCGAAGGCGGCAACTTCGGCGCGAACGCGACGTTCGGTCGAGGCGTCGCCGAGATGATCGAGCACGTCGGCGATCCAGCCGGCGATTTTTTCCATTTCCGGCTCACGCATGCCGCGCGTGGTGACGGCCGGAGTACCCATGCGGATGCCACTCGCTTTCATTGGGGGAAGGGGATCAAAGGGAATCGAATTCTTGTTGATGGTGATGCCGGCGCGGTCGAAGGCCGGCTGCGCGTCAGCGCCAGTGAGGCCGCGGGAATGAATGTCGACGAGGAAGAGATGGTTGTCCGTGCCGCCGCTCACGATGCGATAGCCGCGGCGCGCGATTCCGGCCGCAAGCGTCTTGGCATTGGCGACGACCTGGCGCTGATACTCGCGGAATCCGGGCTCCATCGCTTCCTTCAGGCAGACGGCTTTGGCGGCGATGATGTGCATCAGCGGGCCGCCCTGAATGCCGGGGAAGGTGGAGCGGTCGAGATCCTTGGCATATTTCTCGCGGCAGAGGATCAGGCCGCCGCGCGGGCCGCGCAGCGTCTTATGCGTGGTGGTCGAGACGAAATCGGCGTGCGGCACCGGGCTGGGATGAATGCCCGCGGCGATGAGTCCCGCGATGTGCGCCATATCGACGAAGAAAATCGCACCGACGGAGTGTGCGATCTGCGACATCCGCGGGAAGTCGATGACGCGCGAATAGGCGCTCGCGCCCGCCACGATCATTTTCGGCTGGTGCTCGCGCGCCAAGCGCTCGAGCTCGTCGTAGTCGATCGTCTCGGTTTCCTTCGAGACGCCGTAGGGCACGAACTTGTAAGTCTTGCCGGAAAAATTCAGCGGATGGCCGTGCGTGAGATGGCCGCCATGAGCGAGGTTCATGCCGAGAACGACGTCGCCCGGTTGCAGGACGGTCATATAGACGCCGATATTCGCCTGTGTGCCGGAATGCGGCTGAACATTGGCGTGTTCGGCGCCGAAGAGTTCCTTGGCGCGGTCGATGGCAAGCTGCTCGGCGCGGTCGGCGAATTCGCAGCCGCCGTAGTAGCGCTTGCCGGGATAGCCTTCAGCATACTTGTTGGTGAGGACAGAGCCCATCGCTTCGAGGATGGCTTCGGAGACGAAATTTTCGGAAGGAATCAGCTCGAGGCCGGTGGCCTGGCGGCGAACTTCCTCGCGAAGCGCATCCGCAATTTCGGGATCGGTCTCGGCGAGCGTGCGGCTCATGCGAAGCGAGTCGGGGCTTTCGTGGCTCATTTCAATGGCTCGATTGCGCTTCGGAACGGTCGCGATGTTTCAAGCGCAGGCGGTGAACACACGCAAATTCTATCGGACGTAAGCGGGCTTTGCAACGCGCGTACCCGCATGAGTCATCATGGATTAGAACCGACGCGGCCCTTGCCGGAGAGTCCCGGAATGTGCACAGAGTTGAGCAGCGTGTGCGGACCGCCGTAGATGAACTCGAGCGCGATGTTTTGTCCGGCTTGGCCGAGAAGATTGTAATTTCCGGTGCGGAAGCCGTCTTTAGGGCCGTAGCGGCTGGGGTACCAGCCGAGCGTTGCCGTCATGGCGCCGGCGTAGGGAGCGGCGAGGGCGGGAAACGAGAATTCGCGGTGGCCGTCGTCGCCGCGGCGCGCGGTGACGGTCGAGATCAGTGCATGACCGAGGCGCGGGAGCACGCCCTTGCACTCGCAGCGGTAATAGAGCGTGTCTTCGCGAAATACTTCGGCGAGCGCGTAGCGGGTCCCCGTGGTGGTCAGCGCGATTCCGAAGGCACTGGCGACGCGCACGCCGTACGCATCCCAGCCCTGCCCCCATTCGCGCGGTGTTCCGTGCGCCTGCGAGATGCCACCGGCACCGGCGGCGCCGATGAATGGATACGGGCCCACTGCGTCGAAAATGAAATTGTGCAGTTTCTCGCTTTCGGTCGGGCGATGGTAGCTCGTCGTTACGCCGGGACTCAGTGTGACTTCGTTCGTGTAGCCGCCGGATGTCTGCGCCGCTGTCGACGCGGGTTGCGGTGCGGTCCCGGCGCCTTCAGACGTCTGAGCCCGAGTGCAAACTGAAGCAATCACGAACAGCACCGCGGTGCAAACGGCTACACGTATAACGAGCGGCGCAACGGGCATCCTCATGTACAAACTCCCTTCGGCGAACGAACACGACGATTGAGGGGAACTACAGGGTGCCTAGACTACACGGATTTAGCTTTCGGCACACCAAATAATGCAGAACCGGTCCGGATTGACTTGCACGCGTGAGTCTCCTAACCTAACTCGCTCACGAACTTTTGGCAGGACGAGCGGAAAATCCAAAGGAACAGGGGAGATATGTCCGATCAGAAGCTGACGACGCGGGCGGAAGATTTTTCGGAGTGGTACAACCAGCTCGTGTTGCGCGCCGAGCTTGCGGACTACGCGCCCGTCCGCGGCTGCATGATCGTACGGCCGTACGGGTGGGCGCTGTGGGAGAACATCACGGCGGCGCTCGACCAGCGATTCAAGGCGACCGGCCACGTCAACGCGGCGTTCCCGCTGCTGATCCCGCGAAGCTTCATCGACAAGGAAAAATCCCACGTAGCGGGATTCTCGCCCGAGCTGGCGGTGGTGACGCACGGTGGCGGCGAAAAGCTCGAAGAGCCGCTAGTGATCCGTCCCACTTCGGAGACGATCATCGGACATGCCTACGCGAAGTGGATTCAGTCGTACCGCGATCTGCCGGTGCTGATCAATCAGTGGAATAGCGTGGTGCGATGGGAGCTGCGCACTCGGTTATTCCTGCGCACGCTCGAATTTTTCTGGCAGGAGGGCCACACGGCGCACGCCACCGCTGAAGAGGGTGAGGCCGAAACGCGGCAGATGCTCGATGTCTACACGGATTTCGCGGTGCGCGAGGCGGCGATTCCGGTAATTCCGGGGCGCAAGTCGGAGGCCGAGAGGTTTGCCGGCGCCGATCAAACGTATTCGATCGAAGCGATGATGGGAGACGGGAAAGCGCTGCAAGCGGGAACGTCGCACAACCTCGGGCAGAATTTCGCGAAGGCCTTCGAGATTCGCTACCTCGATAAGAATGGCGTTCTGCAACACTGCTGGACGACTTCCTGGGGGCTTTCCACGCGGTTTGTCGGCGCGATTATTATGGTGCACGGCGACGACCAGGGCTTGATCCTGCCGCCGCGGCTCGCACCGCATCAATTGGTGATCGTCCCGATCTTCAAGACGGATGAAGAAAAAGCGAGCGTGATGGAAGTGGGGCAGCGCATGCGCAAGGAGCTGGCGGCCGCGGGCATTCGCGTGAAGATGGACGAGCGCGAGGGGATGAGCCCCGGGTTCAAATTCAACGATTGGGAGATGCGCGGCGTTCCGCTGCGGATGGAGCTGGGGCCCAAGGATGTGGCGAAGGGAACTGTGGTGCTGGCGCGGCGCGACCGCCCCGGCAAGGAAGGGAAGTCATTCGTGCCGCAGGAGGGAATCGCGGCAACTGTAGCCGCGACGCTCGACGAAATTCAGAAGGCGCTCTACGAGCGCGCCCTCGCGTTTCGCGAGGCAAACACGGCCGAGCCTGCTGGCTATGAGGAGTTCAAGAAGGCTGTCGAGAAGGGCTTCGCCTTTTCGTGGTGGTGCGGAGGCACCGATTGTGAAGGCAAGATCAAGGAAGAGACCAAAGCCACGATGAGATGTATTCCGCTCGATCAGACGCTCGGCGCGGGGCGGTCGGCGGGCGGGGCGGGGAAGTGCGTCTATTGCGGCCAGCCGGCGAAAGAGAAAGCGATTTTCGCGAAGGCCTATTAAGGGAGGCGCATGCCGAAAGCCCGAGCGCAAATCGCCGGGCCGTTGCCGACCCGCAAGCAGGTGGAGCGCGCCTTAGCCGCGGTCGCGAGCCGGAAGCGCGCCAAGGCTCTCGCGTGGTTTTTCAAGACGGGCAAGGGCGAGTACGGCGAAGGGGATCTCTTTCTTGGCGTTACGGTGCCGGTGCAGCGAAAGATTGCGCTGAAGCACCTGGGCCTGCCACTGGACGGCATCGCGGGCCTTCTGGCATCCCCTATCCACGAACATCGCTTCACAGCGCTCGAAATCCTCGTCGCGCAATACGCGCGTGCGGACAATGCGGGCCGGTCGCGAATTTGCGCGTTCTACCTGCGCCATGCGGAGCGTGCGAACAATTGGGACCTGGTCGATACGTCGGCGCCTTATATCGTCGGCGAGCATTTGAAGAAACGCCCGAGAGCGGTACTTGGTCGGCTCGCAGCGTCCCCGAGCCTCTGGAAGCGGCGCATCGCGATCGTCTGCACGCTCGCGCTGATACGCCACGGCGAGATTGACGACGCGCTTCGAATCGCCGAAAGGCTGCTGACGGACAGACACGACCTGATCCGGAAGGCCGTTGGCTGGATGCTGCGTGAGGCAGGCAAGGTGTCGTCCCCGGCGCTCCTGCGATTTCTTCGCGAGCACTACCCGTGGATTCCCCGAACAACCCTGCGGTACGCAATCGAACGTTTTCCGGCGGCCCGTCGCAGGAGGATTTTGGCGGGCGATTTCCGATAATTACAGCCCGATCTTGCACTTGCGGCTCGCGATGCCGAAAGACCGCGCCGCGCGAGACGGCCGCCGTTTACTCATCGTAGACAGACACTAAACGACATCGGCTCCGCGATTCGTGTTGGATGCTACCTTGGAGATTGAAGCGAATCCTTGAAAGGCTGGACCAGTCGGATGCCTCGGTCGGTAAACTCGGGAGACGCGGCGGAGCGGATCGCAGAGCGCGGCGGCTCCAAGCTGAACACGTTGCTCACACTCGTTATCGTCGGAGGCCTGATCTTTTTCGGCGTGAAAGTTGTGCCGGTCTACGTGGCCAATTACGAGTTTCAGGACTCGATCAACAGCGAGTCGCGCTTCGCGCTGGCTGGTTATCCGAAGAAGAGCCCCGACGAGATTCGCGATGACGTTTTCAAGAAAGTGCAGGACCTTGGCATCCCCGCCAAGGCCGAAGATATCCAGGTGACCATCGACAACAACAACGTGGACATCGGCCTCGACTACAGTGTGCCCATCGATCTCATGGTTTATCAGTTCACGCTGCAATTTCATCCTCACGCGGACAATCACAGCATCTAAGCTAATATAGATAGAAGCGATCCGGCTTGAGTGGATCGAGCCCGGTAGTGCCGCGCATTCCCAGGTGCGGTTCCGGAGCGCGAGGGCGGAAAGTAGCGGAGAGGCGATTGCAGATTCGACTTGCCCGAGGTTTTTGGACGTCGCGTTTTGGCATCGCGGTGCTGAGCGCGATGCTGGTCGTCTTGCTGGGGGGCGCTAGCGTACTCGCCTACTATTACGTGCAGTTCGGTCATCTTATCGACCAGCGGCTCACCGGGCAGGTTTTTCAGAATACGTCGAGTGTCTATTCGGCGCCGGGGCATATCTTCACCGGTGAAACGATGCACGCATCCGATCTGACCAGCTACCTTCTGCAAGCCGGTTATCAGGAAACCAACGTTCCCGGGACGACCGGGCAATTTCGCGTGAACGACTCGAGCGTGGAGATTCACCCGTCGGCAAGTTCCTACTTCAACGGGACCAACGCCCTGCGGGTCGACTTTTCCGGCACGGAGATTTCCCATATCACCGAGCTTGCGAACGGGGCGTCCGCGGACTCGGCGGAGATCGAGCCGCTTCTGATCACGAATCTTTTCGACAGCACTCGCGAGAAGCGCCGGGTGATGCGGTTCGACGATCTGCCGCCCCTCCTCGTGCACGCGGTCCTCGCGGCGGAGGATAAGCGCTTCTTCGAGCACGGCGCGCTCGACCTGGTGCGCGTTTTCGGCGCGGCGCTAGCCGACCTGAGGCTCGGCCGGAAAGCGCAAGGCGCCAGCACCATCGACATGCAGGTGGCGCGCACCTTCTTCTTCACCACGAAGCGAGACTGGCGCCGGAAACTCAAGGAAGTACTGATGGCGGCGGAGATCGACGAACGCTTCTCGAAGCAACAGGTCTTCGAGCTCTACGCCAACGACGTCTATCTCGGCAATCGTGGCAGCTTTTCGATTCGCGGGTTCGGCGAAGCATCCGAAGCCTATTTCGGGAAGGACATTCACGAACTGACGCCGGGCGAAGCGGCCTTCCTCGGCGGCATCATCCGCGCGCCCAACTACTACTCGGTGGCCGAACGTCACCTCGACCGTGCGGATGAGGCGCGCAACCGTGTGCTCGGGCAGATGGTCGACGACGGCTATCTGACGGCCGACCAGGAAGCGGCCGCCCGGAAAGCGAAACTGAAATTCGTAAATGGCAGCCTCGAGAGCAGCTCGGCTCCGTATTTCGTCGACATGGTGAAGGACCACCTGCTCGAGAAATTTTCCGAAGCCGACCTCGAAACCCAAAGCTACCGGATCTACACGACGCTCGATCCCAATCTTCAAAGTGCAGCCTCTCAGGCCGTTCAGATCGGCGACGAAGAGATCGACAAGTTGCTGGCGCGCCGCTACGCCATCTGGCGAAAGAAGGGCGAGCCGGTGCCGACGCCCCAGGTGGCGCTTGTCGCCATGGACCCGCACACCGGGGAGATTCTTGCACTTGTCGGAGGGCGCGATTACGGCCAGAGCCAGTTGAACCACGCCCTCGCGCACCGCCAGCCGGGATCGGTGTTCAAGCCGTTCGTGTATGCGGCCGCGTTCGACAACGCCGTCCAAGGGCTGCAGCCGGTGGTGACGCCGGCAACGACGGTGGACGACACGCCCACCACATTCGAATTCGACGGCAAGGAATACACGCCCGACAATTACGGCCAGGAATTCTACGGCACGGTAACCGTGCGCGATGCGCTCATGCATTCGCTGAACGTCGCGACAGTCAAGGTGGCCGAGATGATCGGTTACGACCGTGTCGTGCAAGTGGCGCGCCAGATGGGCCTCGGAGCCAACATTCAGCCGACTCCGGCCGTGGCGCTCGGCGCCTACGACATGACGCCGATCGAGGTAGCCGCCGGTTACACCGCGTTCGCGTCGGGTGGGGTCCGCGCCGAGCCTCTCTTCATCCGGCGCGTCCAGGCGTCCGACGGGACCATCGAAGAGCAGCAGACGCCCACGACGCGGCAGGTCCTCGATCCGCGCGTGGCGTTTCTCACCACCAGCCTCATGGAAGACGTGATCGACCACGGCACGGGCTATCCCGTCCGCGCCATGGGATTCACCGCGCCGGCCGCCGGAAAAACCGGAACCTCGCATGACGGCTGGTTCGCCGGATACACGTCCAATTTGCTTTGCGTTGTGTGGGTCGGGTTCGACGACAACCGCGACATTGACCTTACGGGCGGCCAGACGGCAGCCCCGATCTGGGGCGAATTCATGAAGCGTGCGGTGCAGCTGCCGATGTACAGCCACACGCAGCCATTCGAGCCGCCGGCGGGCATCGTGCAGGACATGATCGACCCGCAATCGGGCGAACTCGCGACAGCTCAGTGCCCGCAGACCGCAGACGAGTACTTCATCGCCGGAACCCAGCCGACGCAATACTGCGGCATCGGCGGGCAAGTCGCGCAAAGCCCGGGTAGCTCGTGGCTGGCACATCTTTTCGGCAAGGGAGATAATCCGCCGCCTCCGCCACCCGGATCAAACGGGCAAGCCGAGGCGAAGCCAGGCGAGGCGCCGAACTCGAGCGATCCAGCCAGTCAGCAATCCGAACAGGGCGAAAAGAAAAAAGGCTTGCTGGACAAGATATTTGGTATCTTTGGCGGCAGCAAACAGCCCGCGGACGACTCGAAACCCCAGCACTAGCGGTTGCCCGCAAGCGCTCGCGCAGTAAGGAGCAGGGCGATGAAACGCCTGGCCCTCTTTGCCATCGCGCTGAGTTTCACGGTCACGCCCGCCCGGGCGCAAGAAGCTTCGAACCCGCGCAACGACGCTCCCATCATCAATCCGGCCCAACCGGAAAACTCGTCGCCCGCCACGGAGCGCGAAAAGGCCGAGATGCGCGCGCAGCTATACATGGTGCGAAAGGACTACGACGAGGCCATAAAGGCCTACGCGGCCCTTGTGAAAGACGATCCGAAGAATGCGGGCATGCTCAACCAGATGGGCATCGCTTACCAGGAGCTTGGCAACCTGGATGAGTCGGAACGCTTTTACAAGAAGGCCGTTCACGCCGACAAGAAATACGTGAGCGCCATCAATAATCTTGGAGCCCTCGAATATTCGAAAAAGCATTATCGAAAGGCCATCAAGTACTACCGCAAGGCGGTCTTGATGCCCGACGGCGACCGGGCCGTGATTTACAGCAATCTCGGGTTCGCGTATTTCGGCAATCGCGAAATCTCGCCGGCGCTCGCGTCTTTCGGCAAGGCGCTGGCGCTCGATCCGGATATTTTCTCGCGTAAGAGTGGCGCGGGCGCGATTATTCAGCAGCGTTCGGCGCCCGATCCAGGAATGCTCTACTTTCTTGTGGCGAAGTCGTATGCCAAGGCAGGCGATGCGGAGCAGGCAGCGCACTTCCTGAAAGTGGCGCGCGACGACGGCTACCGGAATTTTACGTCCGCGAAGACCGATCCGGATTTTGCGCGCGTGATCAAGGATCGCCGCGTGCAGGAAGTCTTCGACATCCAGCCGGCGTTTTCCAACGACGAAAAGAAGCTGTAGCAAGCGCGGGCCCGATAATTCGCCGCCGAACTTGCTATAATCCCGGCTTGACATGGCTTTCTCATGGCTTTTCCGGTGGTTGCCGCGCGCGCTGGCCGGCGCGTGTGTCGTCGCCGGAGCGGCTCTGATCCTGCACGCTAACGGCACGTCGCCAACGGAAGAAACACACTCCGCCACGGTCGTGCAGCTTCGAATCGACGGCGAAATCGAGCCGGTCCTCGCCGAATATATCGTCAACGGTATTCACCAGGCGGCCGTCGAACACGCCAGTCTCATTCTGATCACGATCAATACGCCGGGCGGGCTCGACACCTCGATGCGGTCGATCATTCAGGCGATCCTGCAGTCGCCGGTGCCGGTCGTGAATTTCGTCTATCCCACGGGATCGCGCGCGGCGTCCGCGGGATTTTTCATCCTGCTCTCCGCGGACGTGGACGCGATGGCTCCGGGGACGGACACCGGCGCGGCTTCGCCCATCACCGAAATTGCCGGCCAAACCGTGAATGTCGACGAGACGCTGCGCAAGAAAATCCTGAACGAGGCCACCGCGTACCTGCGCAGCTACGTCAGCAAGCGCGGACGAAACGCGGATCTTGCGGCCACCGCCGTTACCGACGCGAAAGCGTTCACCGAGCAGGAAGCGATCAGCGGCAAGATGGTCGATCTCGAGGCCAATTCGATCGGCGATCTGCTTGCGAAGTTGAACGGGCGGACCATCACCCGCTTCGACGGGTCGACCACCGAGCTCGCGCTGGCCAATCCCACGATTCAGCAAATCGACATGACCGGGCGCGAACAGTTTTTGGCGCGCATTGTCCAGCCGGACGTCTTTTTCATCCTGCTGATTGTAGCGGTGCTCGGGCTCTACACGGAATTCACGCACCCGGGAATGTTTGCGCCCGGTGTGATCGGCGGAATCGCCTTGCTGCTCGCGCTATACGCCATGCTCTCGCTGCCAGTAAGCCTGGTGGGGCTACTATTGATTGTGCTTTCCCTGGCGTTTTTCGTTCTCGAGGCCAAGTATCCGACGCACGGCGTGCTGGGCATTGGCGGCGTCATTTCGATGGTTCTCGGCGCGCTGATGCTGGTGAAGAGCCCGCTGACGGGAATGGGGGTGAGCTTGAGCGCAGCGCTGGGCGTGGCGATTCCGTTTGCGGTGCTGGCGATTCTGCTGGCGCGATCGGTCATCAGATCGCGCGCGTGGAAACAATCGACCGGCAAGGAAGAGCTCATCGGCGAGGAAGGCGAGATCACCGAACCGGTGGCTTCGAGCGGTCCGGGAATGGTGCGCGTACACGGCGAATTGTGGCGTGCCGCCGCTCCGGCGGGGCAGTCGATTCCGGCCGGAGCGCGCGTGCGCGTAAGAAAAGTGACGGGCCTTACGCTCGAAGTGGAACCGGTGGGGACGCGGCAGCCAGCATCCACCTAGCGGATACCGAGGAGGCATCATGGAGCTCAATTTCCTGTCGATTTTGTTCGTGGCGGCTGTCGTTATTTTTCTATTCTGGCTGTTCAATTCGATTTACGTCATCAAGGAATGGGAGCGCGGTGTCGTTCTGCGTTTGGGGCGCATGCTACCCGAGGCGAAAGGGGCAGGATTGCAGCTCGTGCTCTACCCGATCGACAAGCTCACTCGGATCTCGCTCCGAATCGAGACGCTGGACGTGCCTTCGCAGGACGTGATCACGCGCGACAACGTCCCCGTGAAAGTGAACGCCGTCTGCTATTTCCGCGTGGTGGATGCGAACCTCGCTCTCTCGCAAGTGCAGAACTACTTGTATGCCACTTCCCAGCTCGCCCAGACCACGCTGCGGAGCCTCATCGGCCAGTTCGATTTCGACTCGCTCCTCTCCGAGCGCGAAAAAGTAAACGCGAAACTGCAACAAATCCTTGACCTGGATACGGAGCCCTGGGGTATCAAGGTAACGAAGGTAGAAGTCAAGCAGGTCGATATTCCGGAGCAGATGCAGCGCGCCATCGCCCGACAGGCCGAGGCGGAGCGCGATCGCCGAGCCAAAGTGATTCACGCGGACGGCGAATATCAGGCCTCAACGAAACTCGCGGAAGCGGCCGAAGTGCTGCAAAAACAGCCGGCCGCGATCGAACTCCGCTACCTCCAGACGCTGGCGGATATCGGCGTAGAGAAGAACACGACGATCGTGTTTCCATTGCCGGTGGATATCATCTCGCGGTGGATTCAGTCGAAAGACAGGAAGTAGGAGCGAATGGCGGGAAGCGGAAGGCGTGGCGGAGCGGACAGAGTTCTCGAGAGCCGGCATCTGGTCGGGCTTTTTCTCGGCGTCGTGCTTTTGTGCGGCGTTTTCTTCACGCTCGGCTACGTGATGGGGAAAACGCAATACGGCGGGCTGGTGCATGCGGCCGAAGCCCTTTCGCGCACCACTCCTGACCGCCCTGCTGAAAAGCCCCTTCCAGCAAAGCCTGCCGCTGAGCCTGCCCCTGCGAATGGCGAATGGGACTTCTACTCCAAGAACAATAACAACGATCGCCTGCAGCCGGCGGGCAAGCCTTCGGCGTCTGCGCCACACGACAGCGGCGGGCCAACGGCTTCGGTGAAAACGGCGCCATCGGCCGCACCCGCGAGGACCGTTCCCGCCTCGGCGCGATTCGACGTGCCCAGAATGTCCAAAGGCAGCGTGATTCTGCAAGTCGCAGCTCTCACGCACCAGGGCGACGCGCTGGCAATGGCGGATGCGCTCCAGCAAAAGAGATTTCCGGCTTTTGTAGTCGCGCCGACCTCGGATAACTTCTATCGCGTGCAGGTGGGTCCGTATCCCGACGCGAAAGCCGCCGACTCCGCCAGAAGCGCGCTTGGCCAAGCCGGGTTCAAAGCTATCATCAAACGCTGAATGACTTTTTCCTGGTATACGCGCGCGCTGCTCGCTCTGGCGAGTGGCGTCCTACTCGCGCTTGCGTTTCCCAACTATAACTTGCCGCTGCTGGCGTGGATTTCGATCGCGCTGCTGGTGCTCGCGTCCTATGGCGCGAGGCTGCGCGTTTCCCCGCTCTACGGCTTTCTGCACGGGGTCGCGTTCTACCCGATCTGCCTGCCGTGGATCGACGTCGTAATGCAGCAGTACGGCGACGTAGGTCCATGGACCTCAGCGGGGATTCTCGGCCTGATAGCGGTCGCCGGCGGGCTCATCTGCGCGATTTTTTCCTGGGGCGTAGCGCTAGCTTCGCGGAAAGGGTTGGCTTGCGTGCTCGCGCCCTTTCTCTGGGTGGCACTCGAATTCCTTCGCGGCAATCTTCCCATCATCGCTTTTCCGTGGAATCTGATCGGCTACGCTGCGAGCGGCAATCTAGCGCTCGTGCAACTGACGACAGTCACGGGAATCTACGGGCTCAGCTTCGTCGTAGCCGGCTATGGTGCGCTGCTGGCGTATGCAATTCTTTCGGGCCGCCAGTTGGCGTGGAAGTCCCTGATTGTGGCGACTGCGGTTTTGATCTTCATCGCCGTGGGCGGCCGCTTCTTCGTGCCGAACGCCACACCACGCTACATCGCACATCTCGTACAGACCGATTTCGCGCAATCCTACACCTACCCGCCGGATTGGATGCAGACGCACGCGCGCGATCTCGACCAGCTCGAGCGCATCAGCATCGGCGCCGCGAGGGACGTGCCCGGTGTGATCGTCTGGCCGGAGGTACCCGCGCCGTTCAGCCTGCAAGATCCCAATTTTGCCGGCCGCGCGCGGCAAATTGCGCGCGATTCGGGCCAGGATTTCCTGGTCGGCGTCGAGGATTGGAAACGCAACGCGGCAGGAAAGTGGATCGCGACGAACAGCGCCGTGCTCCTCGACCCTGCGGGCCAGCGCATTTTTACGTACGACAAAATCCACCTGGTGCCGTTCGGCGAATACGTTCCACTCCGAAAATGGCTCACCTTTGCGGGTAAGCTCACTGCGGACATTGGAGATTTCACGCCGGGAACCGAATATCGGGTTGGCCGGCTGCCCGGCGGCACCTTCAGCGTATTCGTCTGCTACGAGGGCGTGCTTCCGGGCGCGGTCCGCCGTTTCACAGCGAACGGCGCCGACCTGCTGATCAATATCTCGAACGACGGGTGGTTCGGGCGTTCGGCGGCTCCGGCGCAGCACGTGATGATGGCGCGCGTGCGGGCGGTCGAGAATCGCCGATGGCTGCTCCGCGATACGAACAACGGCTACAC
>Ga0335074_10008196_pt1 | contig 14518 bp, 15 predicted proteins | sample Lox_Sample_23_FD_206715 | JGI IMG/M metagenome (GOLD analysis project Ga0335074, IMG submission 206715) | Soil microbial communities from Loxahatchee National Wildlife Refuge, Florida, United States - Lox_Sample_2.3 | ecosystem: Environmental > Terrestrial > Soil > Wetlands | place: USA...
CGGCACGCACTGAGGCGGGGCGCGGCCAGCCTCGAGCAGGCACGGGAGCAGCGCATTCGGCGGAGCTTGCCTACGTCCTCTCCTTGAACGTGACTGTCTGGCTGGAGATCGTGGCGCCGGCGAAAGTGGCGACCAGCTTCGCTTTCAACGTGTGGTGACTGGACAGGAGCCGCTTGTCGGCACCGTCCAACCTGAGTTTGACGGTCGTGCTCTCGCCGGCCGTGAGTGTCACGCTTGCCCCGATCGACTTCCCGCCGATGACGCTGACCGATAACGTCAGCTTCACGCGGCACTTCGCTGCGCCGGTGCCGTGGCAGCTGACCAGCACGGACGCGGTCGTGCCCGACAGCCGGGCGCGGCCGACGGACGCCGTCACGCTGGGCGGCGAGGCTGACCCGGCTGTCACCGCCACCCCCACCGGCGTGTCGGCGCTGTGGATGAGGTTGTTGTCGACGTCGGTGCCGTCGAGGTTCGCCCGCCCGATCGTGCCGGTGGACGGAACGCCGTTCTGGGTCCAAGTGGTCCAGTAGATGTACTGGCTGTCGACCGTCACCCTGGTCGGCCAGCTTCCGGCGTATGGGATGAAGCTCTGATCGACGCCGGTGCCGTTCAGGCTCGCGCGCCCGATCGAATGGCCGTTGTGGTTGACCCAGTAGATGTACTGGCTGTCGATCGCGATCCCCTCGGGGGCGTTGGCGCCGGTGATGAAGTTGGTGTTCACGTCGGTGCCGTCGAGGTTCGCGCGCCCGATCGAGTTGGTGCCCTCGTTGGCCCAGTAGACGTACTGGCCGTTGACCGCCACTCCATTGGGCCCGCTGACGCCCTTGATGAAGTTCTGGTTGGCGCCGGTCCCGTTGAGGTTCGAGCGCCCGATCGTGTTTGAGCCGCTGTTGCTCCAGTAGATGTACTGGCCAACGACCGTCAACCCGTAAGGCGTGACCGCGGTGGCGAGGTCCTCTTTGACCCCGGTGCCGTTGAGATTCGCCTCGGCGATCGTCCCCGGGCACGAGCCGGATTCGGTGCAACCGCTGACGTTGGCCCAGTAGATGTGCTGGCCGTAGACCACCACGTCGGCTGGCCCGTCGGCGCCTTTGATGAAGCTCTGGTTGACATGGGTGCCGTCGTTGCTCGCCTCACCGATCGTGTTGGCGCTGACGTTGTCCCAGTAGATCTCCGCGTCCGCCACGCTGGCCAGCGAACCGCAAGCGGCGGCGACCGCCAGGCCGACCACGAGCCCGGCAGTGATTCGAAGCACTCGGCCGCTGGCCGAGCGTCCGGCGAGCACCGCGCGAAGCATCTTCACCATCACGACCTCCTGACCGCTCTTCGATTTCGGACCCTTCGCCAGAGCGATAGTCGCGCTTCGCTGGCTCATGTGGGAACAGTTTTGATCCGTCCGGCGATCGGCGGTGCTAAGCGCCGGTTGTCTGTGCGGGCGACTCCACGCGGGGCTGGCTCTAACCCAAGAATTGGCCTTGCTAGGTAGCCAGGAAAGGACTAGCTTGGCAGTGCAGCATCCCCACGACGCGCGCGGGCGACGCTCGCGCGGAGAGAGGAGACGGATCCATGGCGGTCGCCGAATCCGTAGAGCACCAGGCCGACAGCTTCGTCCATTCACCACATCGGCTGTTGATCGACGGCGATTGGGTGGATGCGGCGTCGGGCCAGACGTTCGCCACCATCAACCCAGCCACGGAGGAGACGCTCGCCGAGGTCGCCCATGGGCAGGCCGAGGACATCGATCGAGCCGTCCGTGCGGCGCGTAGGGCGTTTGACGACGATTCCCCGTGGCGACGAATGAACGCGTCTGACCGAGGCCGGCTGATCTGGAAGATCTCCGAGCTGATCGAGGAGAACGCGGACGAACTGGCGATGCTCGAATCGCTGGACAACGGGAAGCCGTTCACGGTCGCGCGCGCCGCCGACGTGCCGCTGTCGGCGGACCTGTTTCGCTACATGGCGGGGTGGCCGACCAAGATCGAGGGCACCACGGTGCCGATCTCGGCGCTGCCGGCGCCGGGCGAGTACCTCGCCTACACGCTTCGTGAGCCGGTCGGCGTGGTGGGGCAGATCATCCCGTGGAACTTTCCGCTGCTCATGGCTGCCTGGAAGCTCGGTCCGGTGCTCGCGTGCGGGTGCACGGTGGTGCTCAAGCCGGCCGAGCAGACGCCGCTCTCAGCACTGCGGCTCGGCGAGCTCCTGCAGGAGGCGGGGCTGCCCGACGGTGTGGTGAACATCGTCACCGGTTTCGGTGACGCCGGCGCGGCGCTCGCCGCGCACGACGACGTCGACAAGGTCGCCTTCACCGGCTCGACGGAGGTCGGAAAGCTGATCGTCAAGGCCGCCGCGGGCAACCTCAAGAAGGTCTCGCTCGAGCTCGGAGGCAAGTCGCCGAACGTCGTCTACGCCGACGCGGATCTCAAGGGAGCGATCGCCGGCGCGGCGAACGCGATCTTCTTCAACCACGGGCAGTGTTGTAACGCCGGCTCTCGGCTGTACGTGCAGAGCGCCGTCTTCGACGACGTCGTGAGCGGGGTGGCCGATGCCGCCAAGTCGATCAAGGTCGGCCCCGGCACAGAGGCGGACTCGCAAATGGGCCCGCTGATCTCCGACGAGCAGTTCACCAAGGTGCTTGGCTACCTTGATTCGGGCCGCAGCGACGGAGCCGAGGCCGTCGTCGGCGGTGGACGCGAGGGAGATCGAGGCTACTTCGTGCAGCCGACGATCCTGACCAACACCAACCAAGACATGAAGGTCGTCCGCGAGGAGATCTTCGGCCCCGTGGTCTGTGCGATCCCGTTCAACTCGCCCGAGGAGATCATCCCGGTCGCCAACGACACCAATTACGGACTCGCGGCAGGCGTCTTCACTCGCGATATATCGAAGGCGCATCGCACGGCCAAGCGGCTGCGGGCCGGCACCGTGTGGATCAACACCTACCACGTGTTCGACGCCGCGATGCCGTTCGGCGGCTACAAGGAATCAGGCTGGGGCCGCGAGATGGGCTCCCAGGTCCTCAACAACTACCTCGAGACCAAGTCGGTCGTCACCGCCCTGTAGGCGCCGGGCAGAACGACGATCCAAAACCCACCCGCCCGGCTCCGGCAAATGCCCGAGCCGGGCGGCCGTGGGGCGACTCCCGCCCCTGGATCATCCGATCCGTGTGATGACAGCTCGCCACCGCCTCACCAACGATTAATGCGCGCTATTGGGCGATGAGCCTGGCGACTGCGCTCGCCGGCGCCTTCATCGCTATCACTGCTGCTGCTGTCGCTGCGCGCGCTCGCGCTGCACGAGACGGTCGAGCGGGTGGTCCACCAGCTCGAGCTGGACGGGGCTGGAACTTCGACGGTCGCTTCGAGACGGAGCGGGACCGAGATCAGCGGCACGATGCGCACGTGGCTGTACTGGCTCAGCCACACGAGCGTGGCGGTCGGCGGCGCGTTCGTCGCCGCGAGCACGTTCATCTGGCGGCACGCGACCGCGGAGGTGTCGCCCCGGTGGCTCACGTTCGGGATCGGCGTCGCGGCTGCGGCAATCGGCCTCGGTGCGCTCGCCGACCGCGCGTACGACGTCTACCGTGCGGGTTTCACGCCCAGGCGGATCGTCGCGATCGCGCTAACCACCCTGAGCGTGGCGGCCGCGGGCGGGCTGATCGTGCTGATGCGGCGCTCAACAGCGCGTATGACTTTCGCCGGTGGGCGTTCGGGCTGGGCGCGGGGATCGCGGGCGCGTCGCTCGTCGCCTCGATCGTCCACGAGCTGACCAGCGAGAGGGTGCGGCACGAGCTCGAGGGCTACGTCAATCCGCGTCGCGCGGATCCATCGGCCGGGTGTTCAGCGGGCGGACGGCGCCCTCACCCGAGTAGACGGTCAGCTCGCTCGGCCGCGCCAGCAGCCCGTCGAGTCCGAACTGAAACTCGGCGAACTCCTCCGATCGGTAGTGGGCGTCCAGCGCCTCTTCGCTGTCCCACTCGCTCACGAGCACGAAGCGGCTCGGATCCGCCAGCTTGGCGGCCACCATGTACCGCCGGCAGCCTGGCTCGCCGGCAGCCCACTGCTCGAAGCGCTCCAGGAGCCCGGCGAGCTCCTCTCGTTGCCCGCTGATTCCGAACATCTCGGCGACAGCGATCACCACCATCGTTGTCATGATTGCACGCGGGCGGAAGCAAACTTGTCCTCGCCAACGGAGCTGCCCTCCGGTGCTGTGGCCGAGTTGCGGGCGGACGTCTACGAGAAAGCCGGGGTCCGCAGCCGCGCCGCAGCAGCGCTCTGTGCCTTCGAGCACGACCTCGTTCACGCCGTGTAAGGCACGGCGCGGCTAACCCACCGGTTAGCTCCGGCAGAGACGAAGGACGGTGGTTCCCTTGCCCAGCTGCACCGTCGCCGTCCCGCGAGAATCGGCCGTCGCGAGCTCGCCTCCGCTGGCGAGGACAGTGGCGCCCGACGGAAGACGCAGCAGCGTCAGCTTCGTCGTTCCGTCGCTGGTTGCGGTGATCGTTCCGCATCGCAATCCGGCGCGGACGGTGTCGACGGCGGCCGTCGCCACGTTGGTGAAACCGAGCGTCAGCGACTGCGTCGTCGCCGGCGCTGGACCGGCCTTCCACGTTTCGACATCGGTCACTGCGGGCGTCGGCTCCGGCAGCGGCGAGACGCCGTACGTCTCGGAGGGAGTCTCGCCCGGTTGCGGGATCGCGGCCGATGAGGCGGTCACCGTGGCCACAGTGCCGGGGGTGATGGTGCGGCCCGCGAGGCCGCTGATCCAGTAGTCACCGGTCGGTCCGATCTCTCCTGCCTGCCCGGCATTGTCGACCGTCCCTACGAGGTTGGGATACCAGGTGAAGGTGAACGATGCGGGATTCTGGACACGATCGAGGCTGCCGAGCTGCGAGTCGGCCGGCGTGAAGTCGTTCTGCACCGAGAACACCATGTGGTCCTCGGTCGGATAATCGACCGCGTAGAACCGATAGCCGAGGCTGCGGAACTGGGCGATCTGCTCCTGGCCGCCGGCGAACGGCACGAGCTCGTCGATCGCCCCGTAGGTCATCACGTACGGGATCCATTTGAGGTTGACGATCTGGGGGGTCGAGTCGCCATCGCTCGTGCACTGACCCGCGCCGGCCGCCTCCTGGAGCGGACCGTACACGCGTAGGCCGCAGATCACCGGACCCTCCAGCGGCTCGGCCTGCGCGAAGAGGTCTGGGTACTCCTCGGGCAGCTTGTAGGAGGCCCACCCGCCCATCGAGTATCCGGACATCACGGTGGCATCGGGATCGAGGTCGTAGGCGAGCGCGAGCTGGTGCCAGACGTCCCAGAAGTCGACTTCGGCCTCGGCGTAGTACCACTGGCCCTCGCTGAAGCCTTCCGTGGTGGCGCAGATGCTGTCGCGGTCCTGGCACACCTCCTGAAGCTGGCTCGGCGCGACGCCGCCGTACTGGTTCAGGTTGGCTCCGAGGGAGTGGAGGATCCAGGTCAGCTTGGTCGGCTTTGCACGGTTGTAGTCGGCGGGCACATAAACGGCGTAGGACTGAACGCGGCCCACGTAGGTCGGTGGCGTGTAGGTGCCGCTCGACGGCGTCACCACCCCTTGCCCAAGGCTCAGCGGCGTCACGTACCACCGGTTGCTGTACCCGGTCGGCTCGGGCTCGGGCGTCGTCATCCGGTCTGCCAGCTGGCGCCAGTTGACGCTGAGGGCGTACTTAGCCACGTTGCCGCTAGCGAGCGTGTTGGCCTGGTCGTTCTCCATCCAGAAGTTGCCGCACTCAGCCACCGGCAAGTGGTCGTAGGTCACGCCGTCGACGCCGAGGCCGTTCTGCAGGGTCTGCACCATGTCGGCGGCGAACGGCGTACTGGTCGGGCAGACGAGCTCGCCCTCCTGCTTGTACGTGCGGAAGGTGATGTTGTAGACGTTGACGCCGTTGCCGGTCGCTCCGTCGGAGACGGGGACGCTGGCGAACGTGGTGTCCGTCGGGTCGGCCAGGCCCGCCGCTAGCTGAACTCGCCACGTGCCGCTCACCGGCAGAACGTTGGTCGGGATCCGGACGATGAACGAGCGCGAACTCATGTCGACGGTTGTGGGCAGCGTCACCACCGCCACGCTCGGGTCGGCGGCCTTGACCAGCTCGGCGCGCTTGGCGGTGACGATCAGCGCATACTGGATCCCGGTCGACGTGGTGACGCCGGCGTTAGCCGGCCATGCGGTTGTCGTGGCCGGCGCGCCCGGGGCGGTGTCACCCGCCATCGTCCACTCGGCTACCGGAACATCCGGATTGACCAGCGTGTTCCAGTCGACCCGCCAGTAGGTGGCCCCGTGTGCGTAGCCGACCGCGGCGGTGAAGATGTCGGCGCCGTCCTGGTCAGCATCGCCCGCCGGATAGACGAAGCCGCCGTGAACGGGCGCCAGGTCTGAGTTCCTCGCCGAGTCGGCGATCCCGACCGGACTACCGAGCGGCCCGTGGTCGTCGTAGACGAAATCCGTCCACAGGCTCGCGCCGTCGTCGAGGCGGCCCGTGCCCTCCGTATAGGAGAAAGCACTTGGAAACGGCCACGCACTCGGTGACGGCTCCGGCAGCTTCGCCGGCGCGGCCGTGGCGGCGGGCGGGACACCGGTGGGCAGTCCCGGGATGCCAGGGACGCTGTCGGCAAGCCGGCGCGCCGCGGCGGCGGAGAGCGCCGGGCGCCGCAGCCGGGCCTCACCAGGAACGCCGCCTCGGCGACGTCCGTGGGCGTGCATTGCACGCCGGCGCACTGCCCGGGTCCCCTGGCGCCGGTTCGCGGCACTCGCGGTCGAGACGACGGCCGCGAGCACCGTCGCGACGACGGCGAACATGACGAGCCATACCTGCCATCCGGATCGAGGGGAGTGCCCCGTCATCGTGACTTCTCGATCCGCATGATCCATCCTCGTCTCCTCGACTCCCGTTCAATCGTCCTCTCTACCCGTGCAAACGCGCGCCGGCTCAGAAACTTGCGTTTGCACACTGGATGACAGGAGAGCCAGGGCAAACGAGGCGCGAGGCATAACTAGGCGGCAGCGCGCTCGGCCACCGGTCGGCGCCGCAGTTCGATGCGCTGAAGTGCCGGCGGCAGGTAGGCGGATTGATCGGGCCTACCGACGTCGGTGCCGGGCGGGACGATCTCGTCGATCCGGTCGAGGATGTCGTCGGACAGGCTGACCTCGAGACTGGCGAGCAGGTCATCGAGCTGCTCCATCGTTCGCGGCCCGAGGATCGCGCTCGTCACTCCAGGGTGGGAGACGGCGAAGGCCATCGCGAGGTGCGTCATCGGGAGCCCCGCCTCTTCGGCGAGCGGGATGATCTGCTCGACCGCGTCGAGGCGCGCTTCGTCGCTGAGGCTGGTGAACATGCCGGCGCGGTGTAGGTCTGTCTCCTGGCCCTTGCGGATGCGCCCGGTGAGCATGCCCTTGGCGAGCGGGCTCCACACGAGCGTGCCCATGCCGTAGCGCTGGGTGACCGGCAGAACTTCGGATTCGATCCCGCGATTGAGGATCGAGTAGGTCGGTTGTTCGGTTCGGAACCGCTCGAGACCACGGCGCTCGGCCACCCATTGGGCCTCAACGATGTCGGAAGCGGGCATCGCCGAGTGGCCGATGGCGCGGACCTTGCCGCTGCGGATCAGGTCGGTAAGGGCCGACAGTGTCTCCTCGATGTCGGTGTCCGGATCGGGCCGGTGGATCTGGTAGAGGTCGATCCAGTCGGTCTGCAGGCGCCGCAGCGAGTTCTCGACCTCGGCCAGGATCCAGCGCCGCGAGTTGCCCCTCTGGTTCGGGTCATCGCCCATCGGCCCATTGACTTTGGTCGCCAGCACAACGTTGTCGCGGCGGTCCTTCAGCGCCTTGCCAACGACCACCTCGGACTCACCATTCGAATAGCGGTCGGCGGTGTCGACGAAGTTGATCCCAGCATCCAGCGCCTTGTGGATGATGCGGACGGAGTCGTCGTGGTCAGGATTGCCCACGGCAGGGGCGCCCAGCATCATCGCCCCGAGGGCGTACGGGCTGACCTTGATACCGGTGTGGCCGAGCGTGCGGTATTGCATGGGTGGTGCCTCCCGTTGAAGTGATCGAGCAGCTCCATCGATAAGCTGAGAAAAATGGAACGCTCTTCCGGAACTATACGGAACGATATTCCGGTTAGTCCTCCAGACCCAATTCCCGACGGCCAGCGGCGCCCGCGAGCCGACGCGCGACGCAACGCCGAAGCCCTGCTCGACGCCGCCAAGGCGGTGTTCGCCAGCTCCGGCGTCGACGCTCCGGCGAAGCAGATCGCCGACGCGGCCGGCGTCGGCGTCGGCACCCTCTACCGCCACTTCCCGCACCGGTCAGATCTCGTCAAGGCCGTCTTCCAACGCGAGGTCGATGCCTGCGCCGATGCGGCGCCAACGCTGATGGCCGAGAACGCACCGGGCGTGGCCCTCAAAAAATGGCTCTACCGCTTCACCGAGTTCGTCGCCACCAAGCACGGACTCGCAGAAGCGCTGCATTCCGGCGATCCCGCCTTTGACGAGTTGCCCAGATATTTCATGAGCCGCTTCGGTCCCGCGCTGGAAAGCCTGCTCAAAGTGGCATCGGCCTCAGGCGACATCCGCTCCACGGTCAGCACCGACGAGCTCCTCTTCGCCGTCGCCCGTCTGTGTCGACCGATCGGAGAGCCGGACATCGACCAGAGCCAGCGGATGGTCGCGATCCTCGTCAACGGACTGCGCTTCGACGCCGCCGGATCGTCCGGCTGAGAGAAGGTTGGCGAACGACCCCACTCGAGAGCGGGCGCCCGTTTTGCCGAGCTGAAGGTGGACGCGGCGGGAATTGAACCCGCGCTTTGGGCCCGGCGTGGTACTTACGAACGCGCCGGGCGCAGATAGCGCGCCCGTCAGAACTCGATGCGGGTCTCGGCCGGGAGCACGAGGACGGAGCTGCGGGCGCTGTTCAACTCGTTACGGACCTCTCCCTCCACGAGCACGCGACCTTTCGGAGCGCCGGCCCGCGATCCGACCACCACCAGATCGACCGGTCCCGGGCCCGCCTCCACCACGGTTGCTCCTAGCTTTGCGGCGAGCGCAGCGGCAGTCGCCCGCGCGTCATCGTTGACTGGGCCGGCGAACGGAACCGCAACAGTCGCAATCGCGCGATCCGGGTTGGCGCGCAGCCCGGCCGCCGCAACGGCGATAGCGACGGGTCCGCCGTCGATCAGCCGTTGCGCTGATGTCCCCGGTTCTGCGCGTCCAAGCGGTGTTCGGTAGTCGGAACCAAACACGACGATCGAGGCGCCTTCCCGCTGGGCAAGCTCGCCGAGTACCTCCCCGGTAGAAGCGCCCACGACGATGTGACGCGCGACGGGAAGATCGAGGAGAGCGGCCCCTCGCTCCAGGCGTTCCTCGGCGTCATGCTGGGCCACCTGCTCACGCCGCGGGTCGAACTCTTTGGAATGGCGAACGTAAGCCAGCGCCACGGAGGCTCCGGTCTGGGCGAGGAGTTTTCCGAGAGCGAGACCGTCGTCGTCGTTCGAGGTGCCGTCGTAGGAGATGATGAGATCAGCGGTCATGGGACAGATCCTCCGGGATTTGCTGGGCAGAACGCCTTCTACACGCGGCTAACGATAAGGACGTGCAGCTTATCCGCCGCCGCCTGGTTGGCGAAGGCGCACGGATTGAGTTGTGCTCAGGCGACGGGCGTGGAAGCGCCGACGACGAGCTCGTCGAGCTCGGCGAGCGCCTCGCGCAGGTGCTCGGCCCACGGCCGCTCGCCGGGGTCGATGACCCAGCGCTCGAAGGTGATCCGGAAGACCGCCATCCCGGTTTGGGCCGCGAGGCCGGCCACCGGATCGGCGACGCCACGGCGGCGCAGCGCCTCGGCGAGCGCCTCGGCGAGCGAGGCGAGCTTGATGAGCTCCCGCTCCTGGAGCTCTGGGTTGGAGAGGATGACCGCACGGCGGCGGCGGGCGAGTTCCCGGGTGAACACCGTGCCCGCCGCATCGAGCGCGGCGGTCATCGCCTCGAGCGGGCCCGCCGCCGTCGGCGCCTCGTCGACCGCGGCGTTGAGCGTGTCGCGCAGCCCCTCCGAGCCGCGGAACAGGACCTCGCGCTTGTCGGCGAAGTGGCGGAAGAACGTGCGCTCGGTGAGACCCGCCCGGGCCGCGATCTCGGCGACCGTCGTCTGTTCGAAGCCGCGGTCCTCGAACAGCTCGAGCGCAGCCTCGCGCAAGCGACCCGCGGCGTCGGGTTCCCAGCGTCCCATCGCCTAATCGTACAGTGATGGCAGCCGCTGACATCCGGTGCTAGAGTGATGGCAGCCACTGACATCAACGTTCCGAGGAGGAACCATGCGTCTATTTGTCACCGGAGCATCGGGCTGGATCGGCTCTGCCGTCGTCGCCGAGTTGCTCGCCAACGGCCACCAGGTGCTCGGCCTGGCTCGCTCTGATGCCTCCGGCGAGGCGATCGCGGCCGCCGGCGCGGAGGTGCGGCGTGGCGAGGTCACCGACTTTGACGTCCTCCGCGACGCCGCCGCGGAGTGCGACGGTGTCGTCCATCTCGCCTTCCGGCACGACGTCGCCTTCTCAGGGGACTTCGACACCGCCATCGCCTCCGACTACGCCGCGATCGAGACCATCGGCGAGGCGCTCGCCGGTAGCGGCAAGCCGTTCGCGATCGCCTCGGGCCTCGCCGGCCTGCGACCGGGTCAGATCGTGACCGAGGACGACAGGCCCGAACCGACGCCGGGCGCCGGCAGCCGGGTCCACAACGAGCGCACCGCACTCGCGCTCGCCGAGCGTGGAGTGCGCTCGATGAGCGTGCGTTTCGCGTCAACCGTCCACGGCGCCGGCGACAACGGGTTTATCGCCCGTATCGTCGCCGCGGACTGCGAGCACGGCACCGCCGCCTACGTCGGCGACGGCGAGAACCGCTGGCCCGCCGTCCACGTCGCAGACGCCGCCCGGCTCGTCCGTCTCGGTGTCGAGAGCGCACCTGCGGGCTCGGTCCTACATGCCGCAGCCGAAGAGGGCGTCGCCTTCCGCGAGATCGCCGAGGCGATCGGACGCCGGCTCGAGCTGCCCGCGACCTCCGTGTCGACCGAACAGGCCAGTGAGCAGTTCGGGTTCCTCGGCCGGTTCATCGTCCTGGACATGCCCGCCTCCAGCGCGTGCACCCGTGACCTCCTGCGCTGGCAGCCAACCGGTCCCGGCCTGATCGCCGACATCGACGCCGGCGCCTACGACCTCGCCCGGGTCGCCTGAACCTCGCATCCCCCGACGGCGGTCTCCGCGATCATCCGGTCGACCGCCGCCGGGGCCTCCGCGCCGGCCGGTGGCCTGAGGCACACCGCGTGGACATCGCAAGCGCAAAATGAGTTCAGCACGAGACCGCCTTGCAGGAGGCGCGCAATGCGAAGGAACACCAGCCACACGCCCTCACGCCCGGTCTCACCCATGTCCGAGCGTTACTACTCGCTTGAGTTGCCAGTGCGGCCCGCTTCGATTCCTCTGGCGCCAGCGACGCACTCCCGAGCGGGACGGCGAACCGAGCTCGCGCGACAGACGCTGCGTGGCTTGAACCACCCGACTGGCACCGGACAATGACCGATCTGCTGGCCTAGACACGAAAGTAGCGTGTCCAGATCCACGCGATGTGAATTCGATGTCACAAACAACACAACATGCCCAGTCCATTGAAATCGCGCATTGCCCTACTCAACCGTCCTGGCCGCCGTCGGTGCGCTTGCGACTCCGGGTCCGACTGCATCGTTGGCGCCTTGACCGACGGCTCGCCGACGGCTTCTGGCCAGAGGCCTCCGAGGAGTCCGCGCTCCGCGCGCGCCAGCTGACGGATTCCTCGACCCGGAGCGGACTCGCGCGGGCGTTGCGCGGCGCCGTATCGGATGCTGAGTCAGCCCACTCGCTGGCGATGTATTCGGCCGTGCCGATCTGCCGCAAGGCGGTCCTGTCGTGGCGCCAAGGTTTGCTCGGCCTGGCGGATCGGCTCGAGCAGGATGGACCATTGAACCCGTGCGGCGTTGCTCGGACAGTCCTCCTCCTCACGGACGGCACGGGCCCGCTGTACAACCCTTCGCCGTTTCGCTCGATGGAACAGTCGATGTGGTGGATTGCCGATGGTTTGCAGCCGCACGGAACCGATGGCTCGAAGCGGGCGGATGAAGCGGCGCTCGAGGAGTTCGGTTACGGAGATGTGCCTTCACATCGGTCCGATCACCAGTAGCAGCAGGCCGGGTGCCGGACGCCGGCGTGCCCGACTGCGACGAGATCGTCTTCGAGCCGACGGGCGCGATCGCGACCGTGCCGGTGCCGTGGAAGAATCGCCCCACCTACCAGCAGGTCGTCGCCTTTCCGTAGGGCGTTACCTCCTCTATTCGTGTTCCGACGCTGCCGCATCCTTATCTCTCCCGCTCGCCTTCGGGGACTGATCGGACGGCAGCGGTGCCGCGCAGGGCAAGCTCGGAGGGAGATCCCGAAGCGTTTGGCGCCTCGGGTCGACGCCGTTACGCCGGCCGCGTTTCGGTGGCTCCACCGCAAGGCCGGGCGATGGCCGTTCCCGCTCAAAGTCGCGCTGGCGAAGGCCGCCGCAGCCTGGCTGCGGCGCATCGGCCGACCGGCTGACCACAAGCCCGGGAAGCTCCTCATGATGCTCGAGCCGCGCGCGGTCGAGCGCCTGGCGTCACGTCTGCCCCGCGGGTCGGTAGCCATCTCCGCCACCAACGGCAAGACGACTACGGCAACGCTGACCGCTGCGATTCTCCGCCAAGCCGGGGTCCTGCCGGTTCACAATCGGACGGGCGCCAACTTGAGCGGCGGAGTGGCGACCGCGTTACTCATAGCGGCGCGTGGACGATCCGGCATCGACGGCGAGATCGGCGTCTTCGAGATTGATGAGGGTTGGCTGAGAGGGCTTGTCGCTCAGCTGGATGCCGACGTTGTGCTGATGGGCGCCCTGTTTCGCGATCAGCGCGACCGCTTATCTATGGAACTCGACCGGATCGCCGCCGCGTGGACCGAGATCTGCGAGCGAAGAGCGGAGCGCACACAGTTTGTTCTCAATGCCGATGACCCGATTCTCGCCCGTCTCGGCCACGACCTGCCCGACCCCCTGTACTTCGGTATCGCAGATCCGCGCTGTGGTCGACCCGTGCGCGACGCCGCCGCCGATGCGCGCCACTGCGCAAACTGCGGTGGGGCTCTGCGCTTCACCGCCTACTTCATCGGGCACCTGAGTCACTACGAATGCCCGGCCTGCGGCTGGCGCCGGCCCGAGCCACAGATCTTCGCGGACCGCATCGTCCTCGACGGGCCGGGCGGCACGCGGATGCGCCTCTCGGTCCCCGGCGATTCACGTGAGACACGCCTGCGCCTAGCTGGGGTCCACGGTGTCTACAACGCCTTGGGGCCGCCTCCGTGGCGCACGCGCTCGGCGTCGGACTCCGCGATATCGCCTCCGCGCTGGAGGCGGCGAGACCGGGGTGGGGGCGCGGCGAGCGGTTCGAGATCGCCGACCGGTGCATCACCGTGACACTGACGAAGAACCCGGCGGGCACCAACACGGTCGTCCGGACGCTCACCGCCCCGGGCGATCAGCTCGACGTGCTGGGAGTCCTACACGACTGGGGCAGGAACGGATTGGACGTGTCATGGATCTGGGACGCCGACTTCGAGGCGCTCGCGCCGCACATCAGGTCGGTCACGTGCACCGGCCGGCGCGCCATCGACCTGGCTGTGCGCCTCTGCTACGCCGGGAGTGCCCCGAGAGCGGATCTCCGTCCACCCCGATATCGACATCGGGATCGCGGCGACGCTGGCCCGGGGCTGCACCGATGTCCAGGCGCTTGCCAACGACACGGGCATGTTGGCGCTCCGGGGCGCCTTGGCGCCTGTCGCGGCCGTTGTAGGACCGCCGTCGAGTCCCGCACCCTGAGTGGCAACGTTGACGCCTGCTCCGGTAGGGTGACGCCATGGCTAACGAGCAGACGGTGCAGAGCCTGGTCGCGGCTCGCAGTGCGATCGGCGCCGGGTCCTGGCTTGCGCCCAAGCTCACGGGAAAGCTGTTCGGACTCGACGTCGCCGGCAATCCGCAGGCGCCGTATCTCGCCCGCCTGTTCGGCGCGCGGGACCTCGCGCTCGCCTTCGGGGTCGTTTCGACCAGCGGAGCCCAGCGCTCGCACTGGCTGCGGATCGGGATCGCCTGTGATCTCGCCGACGCCGCCGCCGGCGTGCTCGCCGCCCGCAATGCCGAGCTCCCGAAGTTCGCGGCGGTGCTGGTGACCGCGACCGCGCTCGGGGCGGCCGCCCTCGGCGTCGCGGCGTTGCAGGGCGAGTCACCCACTAGCTGAGCCGGCGCAATCGCTCGCTTGGCCGAAGATGCGGCCGATGGCGACACCCCCGCGGGCCCTGGCCGTCGCTGGTGGGGCTACTTCGTGGTGCAGGTGCGGTACGTGCGCACGTCGATCTCCTTGACAAGCGCGGTCGTGATCACCAGCCGCAGGGCGTAGCGGGCGC
>Ga0335074_10008197_pt1 | contig 14517 bp, 10 predicted proteins | sample Lox_Sample_23_FD_206715 | JGI IMG/M metagenome (GOLD analysis project Ga0335074, IMG submission 206715) | Soil microbial communities from Loxahatchee National Wildlife Refuge, Florida, United States - Lox_Sample_2.3 | ecosystem: Environmental > Terrestrial > Soil > Wetlands | place: USA...
CGGCTGGCGCGGTGGCTGGATACGGCCTCACCGGAACCCGCTTATCGCGGGCTGTCGGCATAAGTTGGAGTGTTTTTGGCCATAGTGTCGGAAAACCTCCACAATGAGGGAGGCTGCCGGTGACCGGAACCCGGCAGCACGGCTGTGCGTGGCGGTACCGCAGAAGCGCCAGGGGACTTGAGGCACCTTGGGAGCCTTGCGTGGCGAATGGTTGACAGGCCATGGGTCTCATGACAACGTTGTCGGAAGTGTATGGGAGTAGCAGGCAGGCTGACGACATGACCTGGTGACAGGCCCAATCCGGCAGTTCCGCTGTTGACGTGAGGAGCCGTCGCCGATGACTGCCCCGGACCGGAAGAGGCCCGTGCTACGGGCGGGGCGGCGCGATCTCTCCAGAGCCCCTGATCACCAGCCGGGTTGTCAGGACCACTTCGCGGGGCGGGGAGGTGTCGCCAGCGATCCTCGCGAACAGCATCTGGGCCGCGGTCGCCCCGAGCAGGACAGGATCCTGCGCGACGACGGTGACTGGCGGGCTCACCTTGTCGGCCAGGGCGAACTCGTCGAAGCCGACCAGGGCCACGCTGTCCGGGCCGCCGCCATGTCCGTTCCGGCTGTGCAGGGCATCGATCGCACCCATCGTGATGAGGTCGTTGGTGGTGAACAGCGCCGTGGGCGGGCCGTCCAGGCTGAGCAGCTCGGCTGCGTGCCTGGCGGCCTCAACCCGGCTGCGCTGACCGTGCCGGACGAGCCGGGGGTCGGGCTCGATCCCGATGTCGCTGAACGCGTCAAGGAAACCTGCGTAACGCTCCTGGATGGTCCAGATGTCCTCGCGGTCGCCCAGGTAGCCGATCCGGCGGTGGCCCTGGTCCAGCAGATGCCTGACGGCCTTGCGAGCTCCCGCGCGATTATCCACCAGCACCCTGTCCACCGGCAGCCCGGCGGCGGGCCGGTCTACACAGACCGCCTTGATGCCGCGGGCGAGATGGTCGGCCAGGAACCGGTGGTTTCCCTGGACCGGGACCACGATCAGGCCGTCCGCCTGCCGGGCGCAGAACGCGGCCACCACCTCGCGCTCACGGCGCAGGTTGTCGTTGGAGCTGCCGATCAGCACTACGTAGTTGCGCTGCCGGGCCGCATCCTCTACCTCCGCTGCCAGCGTGGCGAAGAAGGGGTTGGCGAGGTCATCGACGAGCACGCCGATGGTCTGCGTGGCCTGGCCCCGGCTGCGCAGCCGCCGGGCAGCTTCGTTGCGCTGGTAGCCGAGCCGGCGTATGGCCCGCTCGACCCGCGCCACCGTCTCCGGGAGCACCGTCGGCTCGTCGTTGACCACCCGGGAAACCGTCATCGGGCTCACGCCCGCTGCGCGCGCCACATCCCGCATGGTCGGTCGCGTGGTCACTGCGCGCTCCGGTCATGTGATGAGATCGTTACCATAATTTCGCGACCCGTGCCCCCCGAGAGTGTTACCTGCGCGCCGTCGGCCAGAGTGGCCACTTCAGCTCCTCTGCGCAGCCTGTAAGAGATAGCCACTGCGTATCAAGAGTTGGCGCCGGTTTGGCCGCGTCCTCGCGTATGCCTCTTGACACGCGTCGCGGCTAGCCTGAAGAATCTTGGCATATGTGAACGTTACCAGGAGATGCTACCGGATGACAGATCCAATGCCCACGACGGTGCCCGTGCTTGAAGCCCGCGGCGTGATCAAGCACTACGGGCATGTCCTCGCGCTGGACGAGGCCGACTTCTCGGCTAACCCCGGCGAGGTCGTCGCGCTCATCGGAGACAACGGAGCAGGCAAGAGCACGCTGGTCAAGTCCCTCGTCGGGGCCATCAGGCCGGACGGAGGGCTGATACTCGTCGACGGCAAGCCGGTAAGCCTGACCAGCCCGCTCGATGCCCGGAGGCACGGGATCGAGGCCGTCTACCAGGACCTGGCCCTGGCCCCGGACCTGGACCCGGCGTCGAACCTGTACCTGGGCCGGGAGATCACCCTGATCCCGTTCATCCGCATCCTGAACCGGCGTGCGATGCGGGAGCGCGCGATGACCGCGTTCGCTGAGCTCGGCATCAACCTGCCGAACATCGGCGCGGCGGTCGGGACGCTGTCCGGCGGCCAGCGCCAGTCGGTCGCGGTCGCCCGGGCGGTCGCCTTCGCCAGCCGGATCATCTTCATGGACGAGCCCACGGCGGCGCTCGGCGTGATCCAGCGCGGCCGGGTGCTTGACGTCATCCGCCGGGTCAGGGACCGCGGGGTGTCAGTCGTGCTCGTCAGCCACAACATGCCCGAAGTGCTCGCGGTCGCCGACCGGGTGGAGGTACTGCGGCTTGGCCGCCGGGTGGCATCGTTCACTGCCTCGCAAACCTCCGTCGAGGAACTGGTCGGTGCGATGACCGGAGCGCTTGAGATCGCGAACGGCAGCGGGGGGCCACGGTGACCAGCGGCGACAGCGAGGTACAGCGCGACGAGACGCCGGCGGCGCCCGGCGGCGACAGCGGTGGCGACAGCAAGGTGGAGGCCGAGGAGACGCCAGCGGCGCCCGGCGGCGACAGCAAGGTACAGGCGGACGAGACGCCAGCGGCGCCCAGCGGCAACGGCGTGGCCCAGCACCCCGGGGTGCCGCCGGCATCCCGCGGAGCAGACGCCGGTGCCGCCGTGTTGCGAGCAGGACGTCGCCTGATCACCTTCAGCGAGACCTGGACGTTGGTCGCACTGATCATCCTCATCGTCTACTTTTCCTTCCGGGCTCCGGGCAAGTTCGACAGCCTGAACGACTTCTCGCTGATGGGCTCGGCCAACGCCTGGTACCTGGTCATGGTGGTGGGCGAGACGTTCGTCATCCTGACCGCGGGGATCGACCTCGCGGTCGGGGCTGTGCTCGTCATGGCCGGGGTTGTGGCCGACCTGTACTGCCTCCACCACGGCGGCGCCAGCGCGAGCTGGGCCGTCATCGGGGTGGGTTCGGTTCTGGGCCTGGCCACCGGGGCCGGGTGCGGGGCTGTGCAGGGCCTCGGCGTGACCAAGCTGAAGGTGCCGCCGCTGATCGTCACCCTCGGCGGGTTCATCGCCTTTACCGGGGCGGCGTATCTCATCACCGGTGGCTCGGATTTCCGCAACGCGCCGAACCGGCTGGTTAACACGATCGGGCTGGGCAACGTACCGGGCACGCCGCTGCCGTGGCTGATCGCGATCAGCTTCGCGGCCGTGATCGTGTTCGGCCTGATCCTGGCCTTCACCAGATTCGGCAGGTACACGTACGCGATCGGCTCGAACCCGGAGGCGGCCCGCCGGGCTGGCATCGCCGTGGACCGGCACCTGATCAAGGTCTATGCGCTGTCCGGCCTGATGGCCGGCCTGGCTGGGATCTTGTCCCTGGCCAACTTCGGCACCACCACTCTCGCCGGCCATTCGTTCGACAACCTCACCGTGATCACGGGCGTGGTGCTCGGCGGCGCCAGCCTGTTCGGCGGCCGCGGGACGATGCTCGGCAGCGTGATCGGCCTGGCTATTCCCGCGGTGCTGCTGACCGGGCTGACGATCATCGGGCTCAACACGTACTGGCAGGACGTGGCCATCGGCGCCGTGCTTGTGGCCGCGGTCAGCCTCGATCAGTTCCGCCACCGGCTGCGCGAGCGGGCCTGAGGCGGCATCACGACGGCCGCGTCGTCGTGGCCTTTCCCCCATCCCCCCAGGGAGGAATAAATGCACAGCAGGCTAAGAACGATGGTCGCCGGGATGGCCGTAGTCGGTCTCGGTGTGGCCATTGCCGGCTGCGGCTCGTCGAGCGGCGGCAGCAGCCAGAAGACCATGGAACTCATCGTCGGCACCAAGAGCGACGACTTCTACGTCACGATGGAGTGCGGCGCCGAGCAGGAGGCGAAGAAGCTCGGGGTCAAACTCACCGTCACCGGCCCGGCGACCTTCAGCGTCCCCGAGCAGAAGCCGCTGATCGACACCGTCGCGGTGACCAAGCCGGACGCGCTCATCGTGGCCCCGACCGACAGCGCCGCGCTCGACCCTGACCTGGAGCGGGTGCAGAAGGCCGGGACGAAGGTCATCTTCGTGGACACATCGGCTTCGGACCCCTCCCTCGGGCTGTCCAGGATCTCGTCGGACAACGCGGCAGGCGGCAAGCTTGCCGCGGACACGCTCGGCAACCTGATCGGCGGCACGGGGACGGTCGCGGTCATCAGCGTGGCCAAGGGCGTGTCCACCACCGACGCCCGGGTCGCGGGATTCGAGCAGGAGATGGCGTCTAAGTTCCCGGGGGTCAAGCTGCTCGCCGAGCAGAATGACGACGCTGACAGCGTCACCACCGCCGAGCAGTTCATCGAGGGAGACATCACCGCGAACCCGGGCCTGAGCGGCGCCTTCGCGGCGAACGTGATCACCGCCCAGGGCGCGGCGGCGGGCATTGCCCAGGCGCATAAGACCGGCACGGTCAAGCTGGCCACCTTTGACGCCGACCCGACTCAGATGTCGATGATGAGCAGCGGCACGATCCAGCTGGCGATCGCGCAGGAGCCCGCGCTTGAGGGAGCGGACGGCGTCGAGCAGGCGCTGAACGCGATCGACGGCAAGGCGGTTACCAAGAACATCGCTACCCCGCTGATCGCGATCACCCCGAGTAACGAGAACCAGGCCAGCGTCAAGTCGTACATCTACGAATCGAACTGCGCCGGCTAAGGCTGTAACAGCGCGGGGGCGCTCTGGGCAACTGCCCGGGCGCCCCTGCTGGCTGCCCGGGTGCCCTGGCCCCCGCCGCGCCGGAAACCCGAGGACGGGTCAGCCCGTCTGCGGATCCCCGGGGGTGGCTGCCAGCGACGAGACAAGAGGGCCAGGCCGGTGAGAAGAGGCCCGGCCAGAACGGGCCAGGCGGACAACCGTGCTGGTAATCCCGATGAGGGCCAGGATCACCAGCGCGATGGCGGACCCGGCGGCCAGCAGGGCCAGCCGGATGTAGACGTCCGGGCGGCTGTCGGGAGGTGCCAGGCCATTGGCGACGAACGTCCGTGGCGTGCGCAGCGCGATGAACGATGAGCCGTGCTGGAGCAGGACGACGCGCCCCACGATCCCGCTCTCGGAAACCGGGCCCCACGTCCGCGAGTCCACCGAGATGTTGCGGCGGTCGCCCATGACGAAGATCTGTCCCTTGCCGACAGTGACCGAGAACGTCAGTCTCGACGGCGGGTCGCCCGGGTACAGGTAGGTCTCGTTGAGCGCCTTGCCGTTGACGGTCACCTGGCCCCTGGCGTCGCAGCAAGCTACGTGATCCCCGGGGAGGCCGATGACCCGCTTCACGAAGGTGTGGTCAGCCCCCGTGGCCGTGGCGGGTACGTGCAGGACGACCACGTCGCCCCGGCGGATACTCGATCGGGCGCTGACGAACAGGTGATCGGTGGGACCGATCGTGTTCTCCATCGTGGGCGATCCGTCGACATAGCCACGGAACGTCCCGGCCATGATCGCGCCGCTGCCGACCAGGAGCACCAGCGCCACCCCGACCAGCAGCCAGAAGACGATCCTGCGCGCCAGGCGCCCCCGGTGCCTGGCTGGCATAGCCACGGTGACGGCCTGCTGCTTGGTCATCGGCGCCTCACATGTGCGGGGGCCGAACATCGGCAGCCCGTCCGGGCCAGGCTCTAGCAGCCCAGCCCCCTAAGGATGTCAAAAAGGGGAACTCAGAGGAAAGTCTGGCCTTCGCCACGATATGTGGGGACTGTCGCCACCACAGCGTCGCCGTCGATCAGGTGCAGCTCATTGAACCGCTCGCACAGTTCGCCCGCCTTCGCGTGCCGCAGCCACACCCGGTCCCCGATCCGGAGCTGGTCTGCAGCCTGGCCGAGCAGTGGCGTCTGCACTTCGCCAGTGCCCTCCTGACGGTCCAGCCGCAGCCCGCGGGGCAGCCAGAGGCTGGGCAGCCGGGAGGGGCCGGCTGCACCAGAGGCGGCGTAGCCGCCGCCGAGGGCCGTGACCACGCCCGGTCCCGGCCGGCGCACCACCGGAAGGGCGAAGAACGCGGCTGGCTGCCCGCGGAAGGCACGGTAGCTGTCGAACAGACCTGGGTGATACAGGCCTGATCCGGCGCCGATCTCGGTGACGGCGGCCTCGGCGGCCGTCTTCTCGACCGAGCCCGTGCCACCGCCGTTGACGAACTCAAGCGCGGCTACGTCGCTGACGGCGGCCACAATTGCCGCCCGGCGCCGTGCGAGCTCCTGGCCGGACTTCCGCTGCAGGTAACGGACGCCCACCGCGTACAGCGGGCGCCCGGGCGGGTTGTCGCCGACCCCGGCGATCTGGGCCTCGTAGGCCATCAGGCCGGCCAGGTGAAGTCCAGGCCTGGCCACGATGGCGGCAGCGAAGGCAGCGGCCTGCGCCGGGGATCGCACCGGAGACCGGCGCGCTCCGGCGCGCAGCCGCCCGCGCAGCGCCAGGAAGCCAGCGTCGATGTCGATGCAGACTCGCACCGGGTGCGGCTCGGCCACGCCGGCGGCAGCCTTCTCGATCATGTCGAGGTGCTCTGGGCAGTCCACCATAACCGTCACAGCGCCAGCTGCCACCGGGTCACCGGCGAGCCTGGCCAGCGCTGTGCCGTCGGCGGTCGGGTAAGCCACCACGATGTTGTCGCAGGTGCCGTGGTCAGCCAGCCAGAGCGCCTCGGGCAGCGTGAAGGCCAGGATTCCGCGGAAGCCGTCGATCCGCAGTACCCGGTCAGTCAGCTCGCGGCACCGCACCGACTTGCTGGCCAGCCGGATCGGCTTGCCCGCGGCCCGCCGGGTCATCGCCGCGGCGTTGGCCCGCAGTGCCGCCAGGTCGACGGCGGCGAACGGCGGCTCAAGGTGCGCCGTCGCCGCGTTGTACCGCTCCAGGTCGCTGGAAGATGTGCTTACTGGCATGCCTCCAGCATGCGCTCATTCGCCGTTTTTGGTGAGTTCGGTGTATTCGGAGGCCGACAGCAGGCCGGGCGGAAGGCCGCCGCTGGTGTCCGCCAGCGCGACCTTGAACAGCCATCCGGCTCCGTACGGGTCGGTGTTGACCAGGCCAGGGTTCTCGTCGATCTCCTGGTTGACCTCGGTCACCTCGCCGTCCACGGGGGAGAAGATGTCGCTGACCGACTTCGTCGACTCGACCTCGCCACACGGCTCACCAGCGGTCACCTTTGTGCCGGGCGCTGGTGCGGAGACGTAGACGACGTCGCCGAGCGCGTGCTGGGCGTGGTCGGTGATGCCGACAGAGGCAACTGACCCGGCGATGGCAACCCACTCGTGTTCGCTGGTGTAGTGCAGGTCCTCGGGAACGGTGGTCACTGGGGCCCCTTCTCTGCCTTCTCTGCGTGTTCTGCGGTCGTGGGTCAGGTCTCGCGGCGGTAAAACGGCAACTGCACCAGGGTGGCGGGCTCAGCACTGCCCCGGATATCGACGGCGAGGCGCTCGGGCTCGCCGTCGGCGGGCGGTTGCGCCGCCAGGCGCGCGACGTCCGGCTCAACGTACGCCATCGCGATCGGGATCCCGAGCGTGGGGGACGGGGCGCCGCTGGTCACGGTCCCGCATCCGGTCGAGTCCCAGAGCACCTCGTACCCGTGCCTGGGAACCCGTCTCGACCGGCCGGTCAGTCCCACTAGCTCGCGCTGCGGCGCCGAGCGGGCCCGCTCGGCCAGCGCCGCGCGGCCGACGAAGTCGCCCGGCTTTTCCAGCCGGACGACCCGGCCCAGGCCCGCGTCGAACGGTGTGACATCCCGGCTCAGCTCGTTGCCGTACAACGGCATCCCGGCCTCAAGCCGCAGCGTGTCGCGCGCGGCCAGGCCAGCGGGGACGAGCCCGCCCGCTGCTCCTGCGGCAGTCAGCGCCTGCCATACGTCCTCGGCCTGCCGCGCCGGGGTGAAGAGCTCGAAGCCGTCTTCGCCGGTGTAGCCGGTGCGTGCCACCAGCACCTGGGAACCAGCTACGGTCGCCGGTGCTATGGAGTAATAACGCAGCTCAGTAATGGCCGCGGCCACGTCGGCCGCCAAAGACTGGGACAGTATGCGGGCAGCGTTCGGGCCCTGAATGGCGATCAGGGCGTACTCGGCGGTCTGGTCCGTGACCTGCGCACCGCCCGCAGCCGTAGCCTTGGCCCGGTCCGTGAGTTCACCGAGCACGACCGCGGTGTTGGCCGCGTTCGCGACCACGAGGAACTCGTGGTCGCCGAGCCGGTAGACGATCAGGTCATCGAGCACGCCGCCGTCCGGCGCACAGATCATCGTGTACCTGGCGCGGCCCGCGGTCAGCGTGGATGGCTGTCCGACCAGCGCGTAGTCCAGTGCGGCCGCGGCTGCCGGGCCGGTGACCATGATCTCGCCCATGTGCGAGAGGTCGAAGAGCCCCGCCGCTGTGCGCACCGCGATGTGCTCGGCGGTCTCGCTGCCGTACCGCAGCGGCATCAGCCACCCGGCGAAACCGGTCAGCGTCGCACCGAGGTGCTCGTGCACCCCGGTCAGTGGCGTGCGCCGCAGCGGGACTGCCGGTTCCTGGGCAGCGGCGTCCGGGTTAACCGGGTCCGGGCCCCCGGCAGGCACTGCGGCATCGGTGTCGGTCATGTGATTGCTCCAGCGCTTAGGCAGTGGTCAGCCTACCGGCGGGCGCCGGCCGGCGTCGGGGAGCCCTTGCTGTCGCTCGCGGCTGCGGATGTGATAGTCGGGAGATATGACACTGCTTACCGAGGACCAGATAACCAGCCGGCTGACGGACGTACCAGGCTGGGCGCGGGACGGCAGCAGCATCGTCGCCACCGTGACCCGCAGCGACTTCCGCGACGCCATCCTCTTCACCGGCGCCGTGGCCTACCTGGCCGAGCAGGCGAATCATCACCCGGACATCCTGATCCAATGGAACAAGGTGACGCTGACCCTCTCGACTCACTCGGCCGGCGGCCTGACGGCGAATGACTTCGACCTGGCCACCAAGATCAGCGCGCTCAGTTAATTTCGCGCCTCGGCTCGCTGTTTTTCGCGCCTCGCTCGCCTCCGGGCGCTGTATCCGTTGTCCTTCCCTCGGTCGCTCGAAGCCTGCGGCTTCTCGCTCCTCAGTACAGGACAACGGCGCGCCCTTTGGCTCGCTCGGCGCCTGTGGGCGGCGCCACGCCCCCGTTCTGGCGCCGCCCACAGGGCAGAGATCCGCGCCTGCCGTGACCCTCGTCCGCCAGCGCAGAGTCTCCCCTGGACTGCGCCCGGGCGTCCCCCCGATGCCCGGCCAGGTGGCCAGTCCGGGCACCATGGATCGCCTCGGTCCCCCGGACGAAGGTCCCCCTCCACGGCTCGCGGTTTCCCCCGTTCCTCGCGGCGCCGGCCTGCATCCCGTAGTGCCGCGCGGGGTTCTAGTTATACACGTTGTGCAGAGTTGGCTACGTGTAGTTACCAGATTGAATCCGGAGCTGTGACAGTGGCGAGCGGGCGGGGGAGTGGGCGAACGGGCTAGCCGAACTCGCAGGGCAGGTGCTTGATGCCGTTGATGAAGCTGGACAGCAGCCGGTCAGGCTCGCCAGCGGCGCGGATATCGGGGATCCGGGTGAGAAGTTCCCGCAGCGAAGCGGCGATCTCGCGCCGGGCCAGATGGGCGCCGAGGCAGAAATGCGGGCCGGCCGAGCCGAAACCGACGTGCGGGTTGGGGGAGCGGGTGATGTCGAAGCGGTCCGGGTCCCCGAACACCGCCTCGTCGTGGTTGGCGGCCTGGTAGACGAGCAGGACCTTGTCACCCTCGTGGTAGGCGTGCCCGTTCATAACCGCGTCGCGTGTCACCGTGCGGCGCATCCAGATGACCGGCGAGGCGTAGCGGACGATCTCCTCGACAGCCGCGCCGATCCGGCCTTCGAGGTCGGCCAGCAGCAGCTTGCGCTGGTCCGGATACTCGGTCAGCAGGGCGAGCGAGTGCGAGATCGCGGTCCTGGTCGTCTCGTTGCCAGCTACCACAAGCAAGATAAAGAACGAGGCCAGCTCCGCCGGGGTGAGTTGCTCCCCGTCGATGTTCGCTGTGGCCAGCGCGGACACCAGGTCATCGGCCGGATCCGCCTGGCGTTGCTCGGCCAGGGCGGTCACAAGCTCAGCCAGATCATGTCCGGCGGTGAGGACCTGAGTGATCGCCTCGTTGAGGTCCTCGCTGACGAACTCGGGATCGGCGCCGGACAGGATGATGTTGGTGTTGCGCAGCACCATGTCGTAGTGCTCGTCCCCGACGCCCATCATGCCGCAGATGATCTTGAGGGGCAGCCTCGCGGACACGTGCTGAACGAAGTCGCAGGGGCCGGTCGCCAGCAGGTCGTCGACGATCTCAGCCGCGGTGCGCTGCACGTCCTGCTCGAACTTCTGGATCATCCTCGGCGTGAAGGCCCGGGATACGATGCGGCGCAGCCGGGCATGCCTCGGGTCATCCATGTTGATCATCGAGCCGAAATACTCGTTGAACTCGGCTGGCAGGTCGATGACGTTCGTGGCCCCCGCGGCCGAGGAGAAGACCTCGGGATTCCGGCTGGCCTCGGCCACATCAGCGTGCCTGAGCAGCGCGTAGTAGCCGCGTTCGGCTGTGCCAAACGGGTTCATGACCGCCTCGAAGAACGGCGGTGGCTGCATCGCCCGCAGCTGCGCGAACGCGGCGAAGCGCTGCGCCGGCGGCTGCTCCCAGAACGCGTTCTGTGACAGATCAAGATCCCCGGAGATGGGGACTGGGTCGGGACTGGCCACGGGAATCGCCTTCCGGTTCAGAACTCCGTTCGGTTCCCATGGTGGCACCGCACTCGGCTGACCGACAGAGGCAGGTATGTCCGTGTCGTCTGGCGACTCGGGGGCGTAGTCAGCGACGGGCAGTAGCGACAGCGAGACTCGCCGCAGCCCGGTGAGGGTCGGGATCCGGTGTCATGACCGCTACCGCCACGGGGCACGAGACTCCGCTGATCTCGACTACCGTGCAGGCGATCAAGGCAGCGTCCACCCGCAGCACCAGCCAGTCGTCGTCGCCGGCCTCCTCGGCGGCTACCGGTATCTCAGCGTTCGCGCGAGGCTCGCCCAGGCAGGCGGCGACGGCTGCCAGGCGGGCGGTGACGACGGCTGGCGGCTCACCCCGGCGGCGCAGCTCGGCCGCGAGGTCGGCCAGGGCCGGGTCAGGACCGTGCTTCCCGGCCGGCTGGCCCGGGTCGGCGGCCGCCCAGCCGCAGGCCGCTCCCTGCGGTTCCCGGGCGCTCAGCGCGAACCCCGCCAGCGCGGAGAGCGGCAGGCTGCCGCCGTCCGGCTGGTCCAGGCGCGCGGTGACGCGCAGCTCCGGGTCGAGGCCGAGCGCCACGGCGCTCCGCTCCAGGTAGACCGACAGCAGCGCGGGCGGCCAGGCAGCGTTCCTGGAGAGCGGCCCGGCATCGGCAAGCCGCAGCCCGCGCCAGGTCACCAGGTGCTGGCCTGCCGCATCGACCGCCTCCACGTCCCAGACGTACTCGGCCGCCTCCGCCTGCGAGCGGACCGGGCTTGCCGGGCCTTGAGTTTCCGGTCGGCTCTCCGCGGCCCGGATCTCCACCGCCCGGATCTCCACCGCTCCGTCCGCCTCCCGGCCGCTGAAGCGGACCGCCTCGCACCCTGCGGGCAGCAGCCGCCGATGCGGAACGCATGCCTGCAGCACATGCCAGGTCGCGTCGTTCAGGCCTGGGCTGCCCAAGAGCAGCGGCGCATCAGCGGAGCTGTCCAGGGCGCTGAACCAGGGCTGGCCGTCCTCGCCGCCACGCACGAGCGCCCGGCAGGAGTGAGCGGTGACCTCGGGCAGCAGCGCCGCCCGGCGGAACCGGCCGGACTGGAAGCAGACCGGCCCGTACAGCTCGGTGCCGTCGACGATCCCGGTGTGGCTGGCAGGCAGCTCGTCGAGCTCAGGCATGCAGGCTGCGAGCGACAGCGGCGCTGAGTCGCCGGGGTCCTGTGCGAGCAGGAACGTCGCGCGGAAGTGATCGGTGGCAAAGCCACTCTCGGCGCACCGCAGCACGGTCGTCACCGATCCAGGGCCGGCGAGCGCGCTGATCCGGATCAGCGCGCTCGCGTCGGCGTCATGAGCCGGGACTATGACCGGAGCGTCCATCGAGACCTGGCTGACCTGCCGCAGCGGCTGTCCGGTGAGCGCCGCCGCCACCTGAGCCATGGCTTCGAGCGCCATCGTCGCTGGCAGCGTCGCCATCCCGTAGACGCGGTGATCGGCCAGGTAAGGGTCGGTCCGCAGGCTCAGGCTCGCGTCGCAGACGAGCTCCACCCCCGGATAGTGAGCCCTGATGTTCTGCAGGAACCTGCCTCGGGGCATGGTGGCAGCCGCCGCCGCCACGGCGGGTGGGGCTGGGACGCCGACCCTCCCGTGCACCGCGACACGGGCGGGCAGTTCCGGTGTCGCCAGCGCCTTCAGCAGCAGCCGGGAGCCTTCAGGTATCGCGATGGTGCTTACCCCGGCCCGGGCTAGCTCGGCCGACAGGGCGTCCGGGGCACCGGGACCCGTCTGCGACCAGGCAGGCCAGTCGACGTGCACAGCGCGGCATCCAGGGATCCCGCTGGCCACGCGCTCGGCCGACTCCGCGAGCACGCCGCTTGCGAGCGCCAGCAGGCCGGCGCCCGGCAGCCCATAGCGGCCCGCGACGGAGCCGAACGTGACAATCAGCCGCAGTGGCTGCGTGGTATCAGCACCGATCGCTTCGACCAGGCTGGACAAGCAGGCGGATTCCGCGCTCAGGTGCGCGCGCAGCTCACCCTCGGCCAGCTCACCGACCGGCTGCAGGCGGGCCGGCGCGGCCTCATGCACGAGCGCGGTCACCCGGCCGAGTTCACGCTCGATGCGCTGCAGCGCATCCCGCACACTGTCGGGGTTCGCCAGGTTGGCATCCTCGACGGCTATCCGGATCCCCGCCGACCTGAGCTGCTCGAGGCCCGCAGTGTCGTGCCGGTCGCGGCCGATGACCGCGACGGCAGCCCCGCAGGCACCCAGCAGCTGGGCGACCGCCAGGGCTGCCCCGGCGCTGGCCCGGCTGACCAGGACCACGTCCTCAGGGCCCAGCGGAAACTCGCCTGAGCCCGGCGTCTCAGCCGGTGCCATGACGGCTTCGGCCGCGGTGCCAGCGTCGTCGATGACGAGATCGCTGAACCGGCCAGGCTCGGCTCCAGCCAGCTTCCGTGCTGCCCGCAACCCGGAGGCGCTGGGCGGTACCCGCAGCACGGTGACGCCTAGCTCCGGATGCTCGGCGTGCAGCGTGGCGCAGAACCCGCTGAACCCCGGCCCGTGCGTAACCAGCACGAGCGTCCCGCCGCTGACCGCGTCGCGGGCCGCGGCCAGCGCCACAGCGGCCGTGTCCGCGCTTGCCGGGTCCCCGATGACCGCCAGCGCCCGGTCGGCCGCTGGATCGTCGTGGAAGAGCTTCCGGACTAGTAATCCGAACGTCTTGGTCGTAGCTGCCCGCACCCGCCACGGCCGGTCATCGGGCTGGTCCCCGTCAGGCACCGCGCTTGGCCCGGGCCGTAGCTGTTCCGCATAACAGCGGACCCACGGGTCAGTCCGGCCAACGGGTGCCGGCGCCGTCTCAACGGGTGCCGGGAGCGGGCTGGCGTGCGCCGCCCGGCGACCGGGTGCTCGGGACGGAAGCGGCTCAGCATGGCGGGGCGCCGGGATGCGCCCGTGAGGCGACGGCCCAGCCGCCGGGCGGGGGTGATCGCTTGTGCTGGCCCGCGGGGCGGGCAGTTCGGGAACGCTGGCCGTGATGGCCAGGGGTGCCGGTGACTCGGATACGCCCGCTGTGATGGCCCGCGGGGCGGGCAGTTCGGGCACGCGCGCTGTGATCGCGCGCGGGGCCGGCAACTGGGGAAGGGCTGTAGCGGCTGGCAACTCCAGAGCGTCCGCGGGCTTGGGCTCCGGCTCCGGTGCCGGGCGACGCGGATACGGCCCGGGGGTGCGGCGCACTTGTGCGGGAACTGTCTGGCACGGTCCAGTGATGAACGTCTGCTCGTGCCAGAGGTCGAACGGCCGTGACGACCGCCCGGCGAACACGGCATCAGGCTGATCCAGCGCGCCCGCCGCGAACAGGGCGGCGGCGGCGTGGGCTGCGTCGGCGCCGCTGCCGGCCGCGAGGCTGACCGGCGGGACATGGCACACGCCAGTTGCCGCCTTCGCCAGTACCCGTCCAGGCCCGGTCTCCAGCAGCAGGGTCGCGCCGACCGCAGCTCCCTGGAGCGCTGCCTCCAGCTCGGACTCGCCGCCGGAATAGGCACAAAGAACGGCTTCAGCGTCGGCGGCCGAGCAGACCTCGCGCCCGGTAGCCGCGGAGAAGAGCCGGCGCTGCGGCGCGACGACCTTCATGGCCGCCGCCGCCTCGCGCAGCAGCCGTGAGGGCTCGAACGCTATCGTCTGCCTGACCGGGCCAGCCGCCGCGAGAACGTCCACTGCGCTACCGGAGTGGGTCTCGCCCGCAGCGTGAGCTTCCACTGGGATGCCCGGACCCGCGGCCGCGGCAGCCTGAGCGCGCGGGGCCGGGACCGGCGGACCGTTCAT
>Ga0335074_10008199_pt1 | contig 14514 bp, 9 predicted proteins | sample Lox_Sample_23_FD_206715 | JGI IMG/M metagenome (GOLD analysis project Ga0335074, IMG submission 206715) | Soil microbial communities from Loxahatchee National Wildlife Refuge, Florida, United States - Lox_Sample_2.3 | ecosystem: Environmental > Terrestrial > Soil > Wetlands | place: USA: Florida...
AAAAGTCGTCTCGGCAGCGACCCTGGGTAATCAGTAATTACTGAGGCGGCATATGCCCGCCTCACCCGCGCTGGCGAGAGGAGACCGTGATGGAGAGCCTGCCGATCGGCGAGTACGCGCTGCTATCGGACTGCCACTCGGCGGGGCTGGTCAGCCGGGACGGCTCGGTGGACTGGCTCTGCATCCCACGGTTCGACGCGCCGTCGGTGCTGTGCCGCCTCCTAGACCCGTCCGGCGGCCATTTCGCGGTCCGGCCGACGGGCGAGTTCGAGGCCAGCCGCCGGTACGTGGACCAGACGATGGTGCTCGAGACCACGTTCACCACCGACCGCGGCACCGCGGTGCTGACCGACGCGCTCGCGACCGGCTGCGACGAACGCGGCCACGATCTGGGGTCGGACTCCCCGGGCGTCCTGCTGCGCTCGCTGGCCTGCACTGAGGGCGAGATCGAGGCGGAGCTCAGCTACTCGCCCCGGCCCGAGTACGGGCTCGTCCACCCGATCTTGTTTCCAGTCCCGTCCGGGCTTATCGCCCGCGGCGGCGCGAGCCGGCTGCTGCTGTCGACGTCGGTCAGCTTCGCCGTGGCGGACTCAAACGCGACCGCCACGATCCGGCTGACGGCCGGGCAGACCGCCGTGTTCGCGCTGGCGCACGGGGATATGGCCGGCCCGCCACTGGCCCCGTGGACCGCGGACGAGATCACCGGGCGGCTGGCCGACACCATCGAGGGCTGGCGGTCCTGGTCGGCGATTCACCAGAACTACGAGGGACCGTGGCGAGAGCAGGTGCACCATTCCGGCCGCGTGCTCCAGGCCATGACGTTCGCGCCCACGGGCGCGATCGTGGCCGCGCCGACCACCTCGCTCCCGGAGACCGTCGGCGGCGAGCGGAACTGGGACTACCGCTACACCTGGGTCCGCGACGCCAGCCTGACCATGGACGCCCTGTGGGTGGCGGCCTGCCCAGACGAGGCGAGCAAGTTCTTCGCCTTCCTCGCCACTGCGGCCGGCTCCGGACGGCAGCGTGACGCGGACCTGCAGATCATGTTCGGCATCGGAGGCGAGCAGGACCTCTCCGAGCGGGAGCTGCCGCACCTGGCGGGCTGGCGGGGCAGCCGCCCGGTCCGGGTGGGGAACGGGGCGTGGCTGCAGCGACAGCTTGACGTGTACGGAGAACTGCTCGGCGCCGCCCAGCGGCTGGTCGACCAGCTCGGCGATCTGGACCCGTTGACCAGGCAGTTCCTGACCGCGGCGGCAGATACCGCCGCCGTCTGCTGGCAGCGGCAGGACCAGGGGATCTGGGAGATCCGCGGCGAGCCGCGGGACTTCCTGTACTCGAAGCTGATGTGCTGGGTGGCGCTGGACTGCGCGATCGCCCTGGCCGGTCATCTCGGGGCCGAGGGCCGGGTGGCTGACTGGGAGGCCGCCCGTGACGAGATCCGGGCGGCCATCCTCACCCGCGGCTGGAATGAGAGGACCGGTGCCTTCACCCAGGCGTTCGGCAGCGAGGACCTCGACGCGTCGAACCTGATGCTGGCCATCACCGGGTTCCTCCCGGCCGATGACCCGCGGATGAAGGCGACCATCGACGCCACCGCCGAGCGGCTGACCGACGAGCGGGGGCTGGTGTACCGGTACCTCGGCCATGACGGCCTGGGAGGGGAGGAGGGCACGTTCGTGCTGTGCACGTTCTGGCTCGCGCACGCGCAGGCGCTGGCCGGAGACGTCGAAGCGGCCACCGCGACCTTCGAGCGCGCCCTGGCCGCCATCAACGACGTCGGCCTGCTGGCGGAGGAGATCGACCCCGGCAGCGGCGAGATGATCGGCAACTTCCCGCAGGCGTTCAGTCACGTCGGCCTGATCAACGCCGCCTGGGCGGTCAGCCAGGCCCAGCTGCGCACCGAGCGCGCCTGAGTGCCTCAACCGGGGCGCCCACCCGGCGAATCCCGGCCAGTACCAACACCAAACCTAAGGGTGGCGATTCTGATGGCGGAGGGACTGGACCCGATCGAGGTCGGCAAGAAACTGCATGAACATGGCGAGGCGGCGCATGAGGAGTCCAAAGCCGGAGACGGTCACGGTGAGTCCGACGACCGTCATTCCCGGATCCTGCAGGTGTGCGAGGCGGTGCTGCTAGCGCTGGTCACGGTCACGGCGGCCTGGGCGGGGTATTCCGCGGCGCAGTGGGGCACGGCATCGCGCGTCGACATCGCCCGGGCCTCGACCCTCGGCAACCTGGCCACCCGCGACGACCTCACCGCCATCTCGCTGCGCAACTTCGACGCCTCGACCTTCAACGCCTGGTTCATTGCGTTCACGCTGAACAGCCCGCAGAAAGAAGCGATCGCCGTGCGCCGCTTCCGCCCCCAGTTCCTGGTCGCCTTCAACGCCTGGATGGCAACGAACCCGCTGCACAATCCGCATGCCCTGCCCGGCCCGACCTACATGCCTCAGTACCAGCTGCCAGCGCAGCAGCAGGCCAACGCTTACGACAACGAGTCCGCCGCGAAGTTTCAGGCGGGCAACTCGGCAGCGACCACCGGCGACAACTATGTCCGGATCACGGTGTTCCTGGCCGCGGTGCTGTTCCTGGTGGGCATCGGCAGTACGTTCAAGCTGCACGTCGTTCGTTACGCCCTAGTCGCGTTCGGCTGCGTGCTGCTGATCTCCTCGATCGTGCTGATCGTGCAGCAGCCAGGGCTTCCGAGCTGAACCAGCCTGGAAGACCGCCCGCTGGTTGCGACGCGAGTCGCGTCAGATCACCAGCAGTGAGATCTGCCGCGCGGTCGACTGCAGCACGGGCCCGAACTGGTCGGCCAGCTCGCTCATCGCCACCGGAGACCAGGGGATCGCGAGGTTGACGGCCGCGACGACCGCTCCGGCCCGGGACCTGATAGGGGCCGCGATCGATCGCAGTCCGCTTTCAAGTTCCTCGTCGTTGACGGCGATGCCGGTGCGGCGCACCTGGCTGAGCTCTGTCATCAGCGCGGCCCTGCTGCCCACCGAGCGCGGGCCTCGCGGCAGGAACTCGATGCGATCGAGCAGCGCGTTCAGGTCAGGCTGGGGCAGGAAGGCGAGCAGCGCCTTGCCCGTCGCGCTGCAATAAGACGGTATGCGGGAGCCGACGTGCAGGGTGAATTCGAGATGGTGGTACCGCCCCGGGCGGCCGCGATTCCGGTCGATCAAAATGACGTCGGTGTCATCGCGGATGGCGAGGTTCGAAGTGTGCCCGGTAGTGGCGGTCAGGCGTTGCAGGTGCGGCGCCGCAATCTCGCGCAATTCTAGCGAGCCGAGCACTGCAAATCCCAGGTCAAGCGCGCGGATGCCAAGCCGGTACTTGCGCGTCGACTCCTCCTGATTGAGGTAGCCCAGCCTGGCGAGGGTGGCCACGTAGCGGTGGGTTGTGCTCCGGGTGAGGCCGAGCCGCTGCGCGAGGTCGCTGATGCCGAGGGCCGGGCGATCGGGGGTGAACGCGGCCAGGATCGCCAGGCCCCGCTCCAGCGACTGCGAGGACGCTGCGGAATCGTCATGCGGCATATTCCAAATATTAGAACGCCGTATTGACATACGGACACCGTATCCCAGACTCGGAGCATGCTCCTCGTGGAACGGCGGCTTCGGTCGTAGCGCACTACCTCACGAGCCCATCCGTAATCAGAAATGGTTATTGAGGCTTATCTAAATAACGACGGCGTCATTCCGGCACGGGCCACTCCGCCGCGTGCCCGGATGCTTCTCCGAGAGGTTGACACAGTGGCAGATCACGGCGTTTCCCGGCGTAGCCTGTTCCGCGCGGCCGGCGTTGGCGCGGCCGTCCTGGGAGGCGGCGGCCTCCTCGAAGCCTGCAGCTCAGGCATCCAGGGTGCCTCGACGAGCACCGGCAAGACCAGCGGCAGCACCTCCAGCGCCGCCAGCAGCAAGGAAATCACGATCGGCTGGATCCACCCGCTAACCGGCTCGCTGGCCGGCTTCGGCTACGCCGACGACTGGGTCCTGCAGCAGGTCATGGCGACCTCGGCGTACAAGAACGGCATCAAGGTCGGCGCCTCGACCTATACGGTCAACGTCAAGTCCTACGACACGCAGTCCAGCGTGACGAGGGCCGGCACCCTGGCCAAGCAGGCCATCCAGCAGGACAACGTGGACCTCCTGTTCGCGTCCTCCACGCCGGAGACGGTGAACGCCGTCGCGTCCGAAGCGGAAACCCTGGGCACCCCCCTGGTCTGCTCCAACATCCCGTGGGAGTCGTGGTACATCAACCTGGGCGGCAACCCGCAGAAGCCGACGCTCAAGCCGAAGTACACGATCATGTACTTCCTCGGCGCGGAGCACCTGGCGCTGGCTTTCATCCCCATGTGGAACAGAATCGGCGCCCAGTACGGCAATAACCACAAGGTCGCCGCGGCGTTCCCGAACGACTCCGACGGCAACGCGTTCCGCGCCGTCTTCCCGCCGATCCTCAAGGCGGCCGGCTACGACATCGACATGTCGGCGGCCTACGCTGACGGGCTCACCAACTACACGTCGATGATCTCCCAGTTCAAGAGCTCGGGGGCCGACTTCTTCACCAACGTCCCGCTGCCGCCCGACTTTGCCACCATGTGGACCCAGTCCCTGCAGCAAGGATTCAAGCCGAAGCTCGCCACCGTGGCCAAGGTGCTGCTGTTCCCGACCGACGCCTACGCGATGGGCAGCAAGGTCTACAACATCGCCACCGACGCCTGGTGGGTGCCGTCCCTGCCGTGGCACTCCTCCCTGACCGGGCAGACCTGCCCCGAACTGGCGGACCTGTTCACCTCGGACGGCCTTGGCCAGCCGAACCAGAACATCTCCAACTACACCCTGTTCGAGATCGCGCACCAGGCGCTCAGCTCGGTGAACGACCCGCACAACCACGAAGAGGTCGCGGCTGCCCTCTACCAGGTCAGCCTGCCCGAGGCGGTGGCAGGCCCGGTCAACTACACCTCGACCAACGCGAAGACCAACCCAGCGCCCGGCGTGGCGATCACCCCGCCGGTCGGCATCCAGTGGCAGAAGGGCACCACCTACCCGCTCGAGGCCAAGGTCGTCGACAACACCCTCCAGCCGCTGGCCAAGATCACCGGCGACCTGCTGCCGACGTTCAAGTGAGGCCCGCACCGGAACAACGCGGGCAAGAGCGCGAGAGGTTATTTTCCGCAACTTGTTAAAAATCGAGCAAAAACCGGCCGGATAAACCTCGACATATTCCGCTTGTCGCACTATTCGACGGTTGACCTGGGCGGAGACGTTGCCTAACGTCGCCAACCATCGCGGCGCGTATTCCGGACCATCCGAATCGGCGCTGGAGCTTCCGCGCGCCCGGACACCAGCGAACGGGAGGAACAAGCAATGTCAACCAGCCCAACCCGATGGATGACCATCGGCGACTTCCTGCTCCGCCGGCTGCAGGAGGCCGGCGTCCGCCACCTGTTCGGTGTCCCGGGTGACTTCAACCTGGAGTTGCTGCAGCAGAACGAGGACGGCCGCTACCTGCAGTGGGTCGGCACGTGCAGCGAGCTCAACGCATCGTACGCGGCCGACGGCTACGCGCGGCTGAACGGGATGGGCGCGCTGACCGTGACCAACGCCGTGGGCGCGCTGAGCACGATCAACGGGATCGCCGGCGCGTTCGCCGAGCACGTTCCGGTGGTCTGCATCGCCGGGTCGATACCGCTGCGGTCCATCGAGCGCGGCCTGGGGATGCACCACACGACCGGCGACGGGACCTGGGATCGCTTCCTCGGCGCGTTCGGGCAGGTGACCGCCGCGCACACCCGGCTGACCCCGTCCAACGCGGCCACCGAGATCGACCGGCTCATCCTCACCGCCTGGCGCGAGAAGCTGCCGGTGTACATGGAACTGCCCTCGGACATCTCCTACCTCGACATCGAGGTCCCGACCGCCGCCCTCGACATGGCCGAGCCGTCCGCTGACCCCGAGCGGCTGAAGTCGTGCGCCGCCGCCATCGCCGCCCGCCTGTCGCAGGCCAAGTCCCCGGCGATCCTGGTCGACCAGGACGTGGACCGCTACGGTGCCGCGCCGGAGGTGGTGGCGCTCTCGCAGAAGCTCCAGATGCCGGTCGCGGTGACCGGCCCGGCCAAGGCGGTCATCGACGAGGACTTCGATCACTACGCGGGCGTCTACAACGGCAAGGGCAGCGACCCCCGCACCCGCGAGGCGGTGGAGTCGGCCGACTGCCTGCTGTCCATCGGCTACCGGCCTATCGACGGGACCTCGGGCGACTTCACCGCCAGGCTGCCCGCCAACACGATCCGCGCCCGCGGCCACTCGGTGGACATCGGCGAGGAAAACTTCCAGGCGGTCACGCTCAAGGAAGTCCTGCGCGCCGTCGTCGACGCGGTCCCGCAGGTCACCAGCCGCTCCGCCGGCAACTTCGCCGCCGCGATGCCCGCCCCGTCGGCCGACGGCTCCGCCAAGCTGACCCAGGCCGCCTACTGGGAGACGATCCAGGGATACCTGCGGCCAGGGGACGTGCTGCTGACCGACAACGGGACGTCGTACGCCATCTTCGGCTTCCGGCTGCCGCCCAGGTGCACCGTCGTCGCCTCGGTCATCTGGGGCTCGATCGGCTACAGCGTCGGGGCGCTGCTCGGCACGCTGACCGCGGCGCCCGAGCGCCGGCACCTGCTGTTCATCGGCGACGGGTCGTTCCAGGAGACCGCGCAGGAACTGTCGACCATGCTGCGGCACGACTGCAAGCCGGTGATCTTCCTGATCAACAACGGCGGGTACACGATCGAGCGGGGCTACATCGGCAAGTCGTCGGATTACAACGACATCGCGCGCTGGTCCTACGCCGACCTGCCGAAGGCGTTCCGCCCGGACACCACGGCCCAGACGTTCGTGGTCAAGACCCCGGCCGACCTGGAACGAGCGCTCAACGCGCCCAACGACCGGATGGTGTTCATCGAGTCGATCATGGATCCGCACGACGCCCCGGCCCCGGTCATCCAGAGCAGCAACAACGGAGCGGAGCTGGACTACGGACCCCGCGGCCCGCAACACCGCCCGAACGCGCAGCTCCAGCCGGCCTGACGCCGACGGCTCGGCGCGAGGCGATCCCATGTGCTACACGCGACGGGTATCGGAGGCCGACGCGGTCGACTCCGGCTACCCGCACTACCGGGTGGTGATGGCGGCGAGCCCGGAAAGCGCGACCGTGCTCGGGTGCTTTCTCGGCGACGGCGGCCACCCGCCGCTGCACATCCACGACCATGACCTGTTCTTCATCGTGCTCGCGGGAAGGGCGACGCTCCGGCTCGGGCACGGCACGCACGAGGGGGAAGCCGGCCAGCTGATCTACATCCCGGCCGGCCTCCCCCACGGCAGCGACAACGACAGCGGGGCGCCCGAGCGCCATCTCGAGATCCAGGTACCGGGCGTCAGCCCGGGCGCCCCGATCCTCAGGCCGGTCAAATCGGTCGATGACGTGCCGATGCCGTCGACCGCCCCGTACGTGTCGAGCGTCTCCGGCCCGGCGACCGAGACGATCGGCCGCGAGCGACGATGGGCGCTGACGAACGAGTCGACCGACCAGCGCATCGCCCGGGTGATGGCGGTGGAGCGGAGCGGGCCCGAGCCGCCGGGGGCGGCAACGAGCCGGGACAACGACCGGCTCATCGTCGTCACCGAGGGCCGGCTCGGCACCGAGATCGCGGCGCGGCCGGCGGTGGTTCCGGCCGAGGCGGTGATCGTCATCCCGGCGGGCGTCCCGCACCTCATCCACAACTCGGCCGCGGCGCCGGCCCGCTATCTCGACGCCGACATCGTCGCGACGACCGCCTACGCGAAACTTGACCCGGGCGGATAGCCGACGCCGCTGGCGCCGCCGCCGAACTGCACTCAATTGCAACCAGATTTCGTCATATTTCGTTGATGCTGGCCGACGGGACGCTGTACGGTGCACCGTGATCAAACCTCAGAGGCTCCTGAAGAGCCGCCGTGTCTTCGCTCCCGTGCTGCTGACCGCCGTCGTGGCGCTGGCGGGCTGCGGTTCCAGCGGCTCGGGTACCGCCGCGCCGGCCTGGGCGAGGGCGCTCGGGGCGGGCGCGACCGTGTACCCGCCGCAGGCCGAGCAGCCCGGGCACGGTCAGCCGGGCCAGGCGATCATGGGCGAGCTGGCCGACATCAAGGCCAAGAACCTCGTCGCCGCCTGCTCGTACCTGGACCCCAAGACGCTGACCACCTGCAAGTCGCAGGCCGGCCAGATACCGGCCAGCGACGACAGCCAGCTTCCGTACTTCAGCAACGCCGCGCTCGGCTATGTCGTCATCGACGGGGCGCAGGCGCTCGTCGGCACGACCGGCACGTTCTGCTCGCCCAACAGCACGCCGAAGTGCTTCACCAACACCAAGCCGGACGCGATCTTCTCGGCCGGAGACAAGACGTTCAGCCAGCTCTGGAGCGAATCGGTCGCCAATAACTCCACCAACACCTACTCGCTGGCGCCGCTTGTCCTCGTCAACGGCAGCTGGTACGTCGAGGGCTCGGGATGAGGTAGCGGACGCTCCGCGGGCCGGGAGTCAGTGCCGCTAGGTCAGGCCGGATAGCACGACGGTCCGGACCTGGGAGAGGGCGTCGATGGCGTACCGGCCGCCGACCCGGCCGACGCCGCTGGCGCTGCCCCCGCCGCCGCCGAACGGCAGGTGGGTCTCCCAGTAGTTGGAGGACTCGTTGATGTTCACCCACGCCGCCCGGACCGCGTCGGCGTACCGCAGTCCGGTGCCCGCGTCGGCGGTGTAAATGGACGCCATCAGCCCGTAGGGGAGGTCATCGGTCAGCGCGATCGCGTCCTCGAGGGAGGCGACCGTGATGACCGGGGCGACCGGCCCGAAGGTCTCCTCGCGGGCCACGACGGCGTCCCTGGGGACGTTGTCGAGCACGGTGGGCTGCCAGTAAAGCGCGGTGGGCCGTCCGGGCTCGGCGCCGCCGCCGGCCATGAGGTCGGCCCCCCGGGCGAGCGCGTCGGCCACGTGGCGGGCGGTCTTGGCGGCGACGTCGGCGTTGTTCAGCGGCCCCATCGTCGTCCGCGGGTCGAACGGGTCGCCGAGCACGACCTCCTTGCCGACGGCGGCGGCCAGCGCCTGCACGAACGCGTCGTGGACGCGCTCGTGGACCAGGATCCGCTCGGCCGCCGTGCAGCTCTGCCCCGCGCACAGGTACGCCCCGACGAGCGTCCCGGCGACCGCCCGGTCGAGGTCGGCGTCGTCCATGACCACCAGCGGGCCGTTGTTGCCCATCTCCAGCAGCTGGGCCTTGCCCGCCGCCCGCCGGGATACCGACAGGCCGGTCTGGGTGGACCCGACGAACGCGACGGCGGCGACACGAGGATGGCCGGCGATCGCGTCGCCGACGACCGGGCCGGGCCCGGGCAGGAAGGCGACCGCCCCCGGCGGCAGGTCCGCGTCGGCGATGGCGTCCACCAGCACCGCGCTGCAGACCGACGTGCTCGGGGCGGGGGTCCACACGACCGTGTTGCCGGCCGCCAGGGCCGGGGCGATGACCTGGGCCGGCATCGTGTACGGCCAGTTCCACGGGGTGATGACCGCGACCACGCCGAGCGGGCGGCGCTCGATCAGGACCCGGGCCCCCGGCAGTCGGCTGGGCGGGATCGCGCCGTCCAGGCGCAGCACGTCCTCGGCCGCGTCGTGCCAGTAGCCGATCAGGTCGTCGACCTCCGGGTAGGCCTCGGCCTGCAGCGGCTTGCCCTGGTCGAGGGTGAGCGCCCGGGCCAGCTCGTCCCGCCGCCGCCGGCAGGCATCGCCGACGCGGTGCAGGGCGCGCGCCCGCTCGAAGGCGGTGGCGGACGCCCACTGGCCGAGGGCCGCGGCGGCGGCCCGGACCGCCGCGTCCGCGTCGGCGCGGTCGCCCTGAGCCACCTGCCCGATCAGCTCACCGGTGACCGGGCTGGTCGCGGGCTCGTACCGGCCGCCCTGCGGGGGCTGCCAGCGTCCGTTCACGAATAGGTCCACGGTGCGCGGTGGCTGGGGGGTCATGGGGTGCCTTTCTGCCTTCCTGCCTCGCTGACGGGGCGAACAGTGCTAACGGTAGAGCGGCCCGGCGAGGCGCACCAGCCGGGCCAAAGGGGATCAATCCGGGTCACGTCCAGTGACCGAATATATCGAATTGGTTAAGAGAGGGTCGCAGGGGAAGGATTGTGTCGGTTGCGACTACTGATGGTGACAACCGACCGAGAGTCGACCAGTGGGGGGAACGAGTGGCTCTGACCGATATTCTCAACAAGCTCGGCGGCCAGAACGGGGAGCAGGGCGGCATGGCCGCCATCTCCAAGCTCTTCGACGGCGAAGGGATGCAGGGCATCCTGAGCAAGCTGCAGGCCAGCGGCATGGACAAGCAGGTGATGTCCTGGATCGGCCACGGCCAGAACGAGCCGGTGTCCGGTGACGACATCAAGCGGGCGGTCGACCCGCAGCAGCTGTCCCAGGTGGCGCAGCAGACCGGCATGTCGCAGGACGAGGTCGCCGACCACGTCGCCCAGGCGCTGCCGGAGGCGGTCGACAAGGCGACGCCCGGCGGCGCGGTGCCCCAGCAGGGCTTCAGCATGGACAGCCTGATGGGGATGTTCAAGAAGAAGTAACAGCGGACCCTCGACGCCCTGGCCGATCAGCTGCTGGCCCAGCGGCGTCCGGTGGTACAGGACGTGCGCTCCGGACCGCTGGCGATCCGCCAGCCCCGCGTCCAGGAGCACGCGCAGGTGGTCGCCGATGGTGCCGAGCGCGAGCCCGGTCACGGCGACCAGCTGCGTGGTGGTGATGGGGCTGGCGATCAGGAGCAGGATCTCGGCCCTGGTCGGGCCGAGCAGCCGGCGGAGCGGCTCCGGGGCCGCAGGGTCGTCGGAACTGGCGAGCATTCCCGCGGCCGGGTAGATGACGGCGAACCTGGCCGGGTACTCCCAGGCGACCCGCCCGTCGGCCAGGCTGCTGGGGATGAACACGAGCTCGGCCTGGCTCAGGTCGAGCGGCGGGTGGTCCTTGACGGTGATCTGCAGCTGCCCGCCGCCAAGCCAGCGGACGTCCTGGGCGATCCCGCCGACGGCGGCGGCCCAGCCGCGCTGGCTGAGCACGGTCGTGCGGCCGACGATGTCGGCCTCGTACCTGCGCTTCCGGCGCGGCCATTCCGCCCGGACGGCATTATCCCAGGTCCACTGGACCAGGTCGGCGAAGGCGCCGGCCGGGTCGCCGACGTCGAGCGCGGCCGGGAGCCGTCCCCCGGCCGACTGGGACAGGTCGAACCTGGCGACCTCCGGCGGGACGGTCCGCACCCGGGCCAGTTCCCGCTCGAACGTGACGTCGCCCGGGCGCGGGGGCAGGCTGAGGTCAACCGGGAGCCACCGGCCGGACCGCATGCCCTGGACGAGGGACGCGCTGAACGGGTCCGTCCTGATCCGGTCGAGGAACGCCGGCTCGTGGCGGGCGAGCCAGTCCCGTTCCCACGGCTGAGGGTTGCGGGCCGCCAGCACGCCCAGCGCGTTGACGGTCTCCGTCAGCGGCGAGGTGACGAACCGGCTTGCCGCCAGCACGTCGGCGGTCACCAGCCACACGCCCATGTTTCGCCTCCCGCCGAAACTGTAGGTGCCAGCGCGGCCGGCGGGCAAGCTCGCCTGCCGTGACCGATACCGGCCGTTCCCGGCCATCCGAGGCAGATCCCCGTCCGCCGTCCGCCGTCCCCGATGCCCCGGCACCCCGGCGCTCGCGGGTCGCGGACGCCCTCCGACCGCTGGCCAGCCACCCCTACCGGCTGATGTGGGCGGGATCCACCACCTCGGCGCTGGGCGACGCGCTGGTCCAGATCGCCTTGATCTTCGCGATCTTGCGCATCGGCGGGACGGCGTCCGGCATCGGCGTCGTCCTCGCGCTGACGACCGTCGCCCGGGTCGCGTTCCTGCTGGCCGGCGGGGTGTGGGCCGACCGATTGCGGCGGCAGTACGTGATGCTGGCCGCCGACGCCGTGCGCTGCGTGGTTCAGGCCGCCCTCGCGGCGGTGCTGCTGAGCGGGCACGCGCGCCTCTGGGAGCTGGCCGTCGGGGGAGCGCTGTACGGGGCGGCGGCGTCCTTCTTCGGCCCCGCCTCGACCGCCCTCGTGCCCGAGACGGTCCCGGCCGGCCAGCTGCAGCAGGCCAACAGCCTGCTCAGCCTGCCCGGGAGCATCTTCAGCGTGGCCGGGCCCGCTGCGGCCGGCGTGCTGATCGCGGCGTTCGGGCCGGGCTGGCTGTTCGCCGCCGACGCCGCCTCCTTCCTCGTCAGCCTGGCCTGCCTGGCGCGGCTGCGGGTACCGTCCCGCCCGGCGCCGGCTCCCCGGCCGTTCCTGGCCGACCTGGCCGAGGGCTGGCACGAGCTCGCCATCAGGCGCTGGTACTGGATCAACCTGCTCGCGCATGCCTGCTGCAACTTCGTCGTCCCCGCCCTGTTCGTGCTCGGCCCGGTCATCGCCGCGCGCTCGCTCGGCGGTGCCCCCGCCTGGGGCGCCCTGTCGGCCGCGTGGGGGGCCGGCGCGGTCGCCGGCGGCATCGTCGGCCTGCGGGTCACGCCGCGGCGGCCGCTCGTCACCGCCGACCTGCTGATGGCGGGCATCGCCCTGCCCCTGCTGGCGCTGGCGCTCTCCCGGTCGGTGGCGCTGATCGCGGCGGCGGAGGCGGTGTTCGGCTTCACGATGGTCGTCGGCAACATCGTGTGGCTGACGGCCATGCTGGTGCTGATCCCGGACAAGGTCCGCGCGCGGGTCGGCGCCTACGACTTGTTCGTGTCGCTGGTCATCATGCCGGTCGGCTGGCTGGTCATGGGCCCGCTGTCCGCGTCGATTGGCTTCACCCCGACGCTGATCGGCGCGGCCGCCCTCGGGTCGGTTCCGTGCGTCGTCGTCGCGCTGGCGCCGCGCGTCCGGGCGGTGCATCGGACTCCGGACGGGGAGATCGTCGTCGGCGCGTGAGCGCGAGGCCGGCCACACTGATCCCATGAGCGCCCTCGCCGCCCGGCGGCCACTGGCGCCCGGCCAGCCTGGATTGATGGCGGCGGCGAGCTTAGGCTGGCAAGACAGTCGTCTGAGGGAGAGGTGGCCACGAGTGACTCAGTCCATCGACCAGAAGGCGAGCGCGGCCGCGTCCGCGACCGACGAGTGGCTGAGCGCGTTCCAGGCGGCCCTCACCGCGCGCGACGCCGAAGCCGCCGCGGCGCTGTTCGCCGACGAGAGCTACTGGCGCGACATCATCTCGTTCACCTGGAACATCACCACTGTCGAAGGCCGCGCTGGGGTCGCCGACCTGCTCCGGGCCACGCTCGACGAGGTCGACCCGGTGGGCTTCCGGGTGTCGGAGGAGCCGACCGAGGCGGACGGCGTCATCACCGCCTGGATCGCCTTCGAGACCCGGGTCGGGCGCGGCAGCGGGTTGCTGCGGCTCATCCGCGGCCAGGCGTTCACGCTGCTCACGACCCTCGACGAGCTCAGCGGGCACGAGGAGCCGGTCAGCCAGCGCAGGGCCAAGGGCGTGCGCCACGGCGCCTTCCGTGACCGGGCCACCTGGGCCGAAGGCCGCGCCCGCGAGGCCGCCGAGCTCGGCTACACCGTGCAGCCCGAGGTGCTAATCGTCGGCGGTGGCCAGGGCGGCATCGCGCTTGGTGCCCGGCTGCGCCAACTCGGGGTCCCGACGATCATCGTCGAGCGCAACGAGCGACCCGGTGACTCCTGGCGCAACCGCTACAAGTCCCTCGCGCTGCACGACCCGGTCTGGTACGACCACCTGCCCTACCTGCCGTTCCCGGCGAGCTGGCCGGTGTTCTCGCCGAAGGACAAGATCGGCGACTGGCTCGAGATGTACGCGAAGGTCATGGAGCTCAACTACTGGGGCTCGACGACCTGCAAGTCCGCCGTCCGCGACGGCGACGAGTGGACCGTCGTCGTCGACCGGGACGGCCAGGAGATCACGCTCCGGCCCCGGCAGCTGGTGCTCGCGCTGGGCGCGTCCGGCCTGCCCAGCGTCCCCGAGATCCCCGGCCGGGAGAAGTTCCGCGGCGACCAGCACCACTCCTCCGCTCACCCGGGACCCGATCGGTACAAGGGCAAGCGGGCCGTCGTGATCGGGTCGAACAACTCCGCCCACGACATCTGCGCGGCGCTGTGGGAGGTCGGCGCCGACGTCACCATGGTGCAGCGCAGCTCGACCCACGTCGTCCGGTCCGACTCGCTGATGGACCTCGGCCTCAGCGACCTCTACTCCGAGGGCGCGGTCGCGGCCGGCATGACCACGTTCAAGGCGGACACGATCTTCGCCTCGCTGCCGTTCCGGATCCTGCACGCGTTCCAGGTCCCGGTTTACAACGCGATCAGGGAGCGCGACGCCGAGTTCTACCGCCGGCTGGAGCAGGCCGGCTTCGAGCTGGACTTCGGCGAGGACGACTCCGGCCTGTTCCTCAAGTACCTGCGGCGCGGATCCGGCTACTACATCGACGTCGGCGCCTCC
>Ga0335074_10008201_pt1 | contig 14513 bp, 13 predicted proteins | sample Lox_Sample_23_FD_206715 | JGI IMG/M metagenome (GOLD analysis project Ga0335074, IMG submission 206715) | Soil microbial communities from Loxahatchee National Wildlife Refuge, Florida, United States - Lox_Sample_2.3 | ecosystem: Environmental > Terrestrial > Soil > Wetlands | place: USA...
GCCTCACCGTGGTCGAACCAGGCGTGGTGCTCACCCACGAGTGGCGCCCGGACTACGACCAGGACGCGAAGACCCCCGGCGTGCTGTGGGCCGGCGTGGCCCGCAAGGACTGACCCGCCGCCGCGAGCCGCGAATTTCCGGGTGACCGCCGCCTTCTGTTTCCCCGTCGGCCGGCACGGCGGCCGCCGATGTGATCGACTGGCAGGCGCCGCCCGGTCCGGCGGCTTCGACGGCGCGCGAGGGTCACCGTCGCGGCCCGCGCTTTCCGCGGGACTCCGTGCGCCTGCGAGACTCCCCGCGCTTGACACGGTAGTGTTCGAGCGAACAGATGTTCGTCACGATCGGATGGTGCGCGCGATGACCTGGTGGGCGTGGTGACCCTTTACGTCGCGCGCCCGCCGTCCCGTGTCCTCGGCGTGGACCCCGGCCTCACCCGCTGCGGCCTCGGCGTCGTTGAAGGCGTGCCCGGCAGGCCGCCGGCCCTCGTCGCGACGGGCGTGATCCGCACCGGCGCGGACGAGGACATCGCGGCCCGGCTGCTGGCGATCGAGCAGGAGATCGAGCGCTGGCTGACCGAATACCGCCCCGACGCGGTGGCCGTCGAGCGGGTGTTCAGCCAGCACAACGTCCGGACGGTGATGGGCACCGCCCAGGCCGGGGCGGTCGCCATCGTCTGCGCCGCGCGGCGCGGCCTGCCGGTGGCGCTGCACACGCCGAGCGAGGTCAAAGCGGCGGTGACCGGGAGCGGCCGTGCCGACAAGGACCAAGTCACGCTGATGGTCATGCGGCTGCTGCGGATGACGGACCGGCCCCGGCCGGCCGACGCCGCCGACGCCCTGGCCCTGGCGATCTGCCATCTGTGGCGCGCCCCGGCGATCAAGGCGAGACAGGCCAGACAGGCTGGCACGCGGCCGGCGTCCGCCGCTCCCGATGCCGGTCGTCCCGCGGCCGACGATCCCGTGGTAGGAGATACGCCATGATCGCGCACCTGAACGGCACCGTGGCCGGCGTCGGCCTCGACGGCGCCGTCATCGAGGTCGGCGGCGTGGGACTGCGGGTGCAGTGCACGCCCGACACCCTCGCCACCCTCAAGCCCGGCGAGCAGGCGCGGGTCGCGACCTCCCTGGTGGTCAGGGAGGACTCGCTGACGCTGTTCGGGTTCGCCACGGACGACGAGCGGAACGTGTTCGAGCTTCTGCAGACCGCGAACGGCGTCGGCCCCAGGCTCGCGCTGGCGATGCTCGCGGTCCACTCGCCCGACGCGCTGCGCCGCGCGGTCACGGTCGAGGACGTCAAGGCGCTCACCATGGTGCCCGGCATCGGCACCAAGGGCGCGCAGAAGATCATCCTCGAGCTGAAGGACCGCCTCGGTACGCCCGCCGACGCCGGCGCCCTGCCAGGTTCTGTGCCGGCCCGCAGGGCCGCGCCGTCGTGGCGGGACCAGGTCACCACCGGCCTGGTCAACCTCGGCTGGTCCGCCCGCGACGCCGAGGCCGCCGTCACTGCCGTCGAGGCCGATTACGACGGGCAGGCACCCGACGTGGCCACCGCGCTCCGCGCCGCCCTGCGGAAGCTGTCGAAGTCGTGAGCGATCGGGGAGACTCCTTCGCCCGGGCCGAGGAAGCCGAGCTCGCCCGGCGTGCGGGCGCAGGGCAAGACGAGGCACGCGGCGGCCGCGCGCCCGGTACGGTGGCGGAGCCATCGGGCGCGCACCGGGGGGTACGGGGGGTCGTCCCCCCGGGAGATAACGACAACGTCGTGTCACCGCTCGCCGACGGCGACGAGCGGGCGATCGAGGGCGCGCTGCGGCCCAAGCGCCTCGACGACTTCGTCGGCCAGGCCCGCGTCCGGGAGCAGCTGACCCTGCTGCTGCGCGGCGCGCTGCGCCGCGGCCGGCCGCCGGACCACGTGCTGCTGTCCGGGCCGCCTGGCCTGGGCAAGACCACGATCGCGATGATCATCGCGGCCGAGCTCGGCGCGCCGCTGCGGATCACCAGCGGCCCGGCGATCGAGCGGTCAGGCGACCTGGCCGCGGTGCTGTCTACCCTGACCGACGGCGAGGTCGTCTTCATCGACGAGATCCACCGCCTCGCCCGCCCCGCCGAGGAGATGCTGTACCTGGCGATGGAGGACTTCCGCGTCGACGTCGTTGTCGGCAAGGGCCCTGGCGCCACCGCGATACCGCTCGACATCGCCCCCTTCACCCTGGTCGGAGCGACCACCCGGGCCGGCCTGCTGCCCGCGCCGCTGCGCGACCGCTTCGGCTTCACCGCCCACCTGGACTTCTACCAGCCGGAAGAACTCGGCGTCATCGTCAGGCGGTCGGCCGGCCTGCTCGGCGTGCAGATCGATGACGGCGGCATCGAGGAACTCGCGCTACGGTCCCGCGGCACCCCGCGTATCGCCAACCGGCTGCTGCGCAGAGTCCGCGACTATGCCGAGGTCCGCGCCGACGGGCTGGTCAGCAGGCAGCTCACCAGGACCGCACTGGAACTCTACGAGGTCGACGAGCTCGGCCTCGACCGGCTTGACCGGGGCGTACTCGACGCCCTGATCAGGCGGTTCGGCGGCGGTCCGGTGGGCCTGTCCACCCTCGCCGTCGCGGTGGGAGAAGAGGCGGAGACCGTCGAGGTGGTCGCCGAACCGTTCCTCGTCAGGCACGGCCTGCTCGCCCGCACACCGCGCGGCCGGGTGGCTACCCGGGCCGGCTGGGAGCACCTGGGCCTCGTCCCGCCGCCGTCCGCCGACACCCCCACCCTTTTCGACTGACCAGTTTCGACTGACCAGGCGAGCCGGCCCGGCCGCGGGTTGCGGACCGGTTGCGGGACGGGTGCGGGGACGTCACGGACGCGTGCACCGGGAATGCGGAACGTAGGGGAAAAGCGTTCACCCAGAGCCACCTGCGGGCATTGGCGGGTCCGCGTGCGCTTGCGCGCGGGGAAGGTCACGATCACGGACCGGAACCCCGTAGGGTGGTTATGCGTTTTTCATAGCGCCGCTACACTGCCCAGGTTGGCAAGTGACCGTCATGACATGACGCGCCAGCCGGCAAGCGGAAAGTCAACCGGAAGGATGCCCCGATGCAGGGGATTAACGAACTCGCAGCCACCTCGAGCAGCTCAGGGGGCTTCAATCCCACGAGCCTGATCCTGATCCTGGTCGTGGTCGTAGCGTTCTACATGCTGATGATCAGGCCGCAGCAGCGGAAGCGGCAGCAGGCCCAGCAGCAGCAGAACACCATCCAGCCGGGCGCCCGCGTGCGGACGACCGCCGGCATGTACGCCACGGTCGTGGCCGTCGACGGCGACGACGTGGTCCTCGAGGTCGCGCCGGGCGTCGAGGCCCGCTTCATGAAGCGGGCCGTCATGGACGTGGTCTCCCCGGGCGAGGCGGCGGACGAGGACACGGACGCCGACGACGAGACGACCGAGGACTACGACACCGAGCAGGACTCGGACGACGACGAGACCACCGACGAGCACGCGCAGACCGCGTCCGCCGACTCGGAAGACTCCGATGAGACCGCGTACGAGCAGGCCACCGGCACCAAGCACGACTACGGGCGATAGCGAAGCGTAGACGCGTCTTAAGAGGCAGGCGATAAGTGGCACCCCCAAGCAGAAGCGGCTCGCGGCCGGGCCGCGCGCTGGCCGGGCTGGCCGTCCTGGTCCTGATCATGTTGTTCTCGATCACGGGCAGCCAGACGTTCAACCCCGGTAACTGGCACAAGCAGTTCAAGGTCAACCTGGGCCTTGACCTGTCCAGCGGCACCGAGGTGGTGCTGCAGGCGCAGACCCCCAACGGCTCAGCGCCGTCGACCGCCGCGATGCAGCAGGCCATCTCGGTCCTGCTCGCCCGGGTGAACGGCACCGGTAACTCCGGTGCCCAGGTCCAGCAAGAGGGTGCCGACCTCATCAACGTGACGGTCCCCGGCAAGGCGGAGCAGGCCACCATCAACCTGGTCAGCTCAACCGCCAAGCTGGCGTTCCGCCCGGTGTACCTCGAGCAGGCGTACACCGCGCCGTCGACCGCCACGCCGAGTACCAGCGCGACGCCCAAGGCGAGCGCGTCGGCGACGCCGACAAGCACCGCCAAGTCGTCTGCCACGACCACCCCGAGCCCGTCGGCCTCGGCCACCGCGAGCTCAAGCCCCAAGGCCTCGACCCAGGACGTGTCCGCCAAGCTGGCCAGCCCGTCCGCCACGCCGACCACCACCACCGCGAAGGCCAGCGCGACAGCCACGGCGAGCGCGACGCCGACGGCCAGCGCCACCCCGACGCCGACCTCCACGTCGACGGCGTCGAGTTCCACCGCCTACGGTGACGCCTCCCTGGTGAACGCGGCCACCATGAAGCTGTTCAACAAGCTTCAGTGCACCCCGGGCGCCAACTCGACCACGGTGAACGACAACTGGAAGAGCACCGTCGGGTACACCGAGGCGGCCGACCAGTGGGATGACGACAACAGCCAGATCGTCTCCTGCGACCCCAGCGGTGCCAAGTATGTCCTCGGCCCCGCCGTCTTCGAGGGCACCCAGCTCACCGGCGTGAATGCCGGCCTCGAGCCGAACAGCACGCAGTGGGTCGTCAACCTGACCCTGGACGGTGCCGCCACCAAGTCGTTCGGCGCGCTGACCACGAAGCAGTACGACAACTACTACACGGGGTACACAGAGGGCGATCCTGACGACTCCGCGCTGAACCAGACCGCGATCGTGCTGGATGGCGACGTGCAGGAGGCGCCAGAGACGCAGACCGCGCTCACCGCCGGCACGTTCATGATCCAGGGGCCGCAGCCGAACGGCTTCAGCCAGACCCAGGCGACTCAGCTCAGCAACATCCTCAAGTACGGCCAGCTGCCGCTGAACTTCACGATCCAGAACGTCCAGTCGATCTCCCCCCAGGTCGGCCACAGTTCGCTGGACGCGGGCCTGATCGCCGGCATCCTCGGCCTGGCCCTGGTGATCATCTACCTCTTCTACTACTACCGCGGCCTGGGCATCGTGTCGGTCTCCAGCCTGCTGCTTGCCGCGCTGCTCGCCTACTTCTCGGTGGTGCTGCTCAGCAGGTACCAGAACTTCACCATGTCGCTGTCGGCGATCGCGGGCCTGGTGGTGGCGATCGGCATCACCGCGGACTCGTTCATCGTCTACTTCGAACGGCTCCGTGACGAGGTGCGGGACGGCAAGACGCTCCGCCCGGCGGTGGAAGCCGGCTGGAAACGGGCCAGACGCACGATCCTGGTCTCGGACACGGTGTCGTTCCTCGCCGCGCTGCTCCTGTACCACTTCGCCGTCAGCGACGTGCAGGGCTTCGCCTACACCCTCGGCCTGACGACGCTCATCGACGTCCTGGTGGTGTTCCTGTTCACCAAGCCGATGGTGACCCTGCTGGCCGGGACAAGGTTCTTCTCAAGCGGGCACAAGTGGTCCGGGCTCGATCCCGAGCGGCTCGGCGCCAAGACGCGGTGGCGCTCCTCCACGAGGCGCACGGTCCGCACCCAGCGGACCAGCTCGGGCCGCTACAGCGCCGGCTCCTCGACTAGTTCTGACTCCTCGAGGGAGGACTGATGGCAGGCGGCGGCATCGCCGGACGGCTGTACCGGGGCGACGTCTCGATCAACTTCGTCGGCCGCCAGCGGCTGTGGTACGCCATCTCCGGCGTGTTCGTGCTGATCAGCGCGATCGCCCTGGCGGTGCGCGGGCTGAACTTCTCGCTTGAGTTCACCGGCGGGTCGAGCTTCACCTTCCCCGCCAGCTCAGCGACCAACCAGAACGCGATCTCGCGGGTGGTGACCGCGGCGGGCGGCGGCGACGCCACCGTGCAGTACACCTCCGGCACGCTGCACCAGTGGACGGTGCAGACATCGACCCTGACGACGGCCGCGACCCAGAAGGTGGCGGCCGCCCTTGAGCAGGCGTTCCACATCACGCAGAGCAGCATGTCGGTCCAGATCGTCGGCCCGACGTGGGGCGGTCAGATCACGTCCAAGGCGATCGAGGCGCTGATTGTCTTCCTCGTGGTGATCGTGATCTACCTGTCGGTCGCGTTCGAGTGGCGGATGGCCATCGCCGCGTTCATCGCCCTGATACACGACATCGTGATCACCATCGGCGTGTACGCGCTGACCGGCTTCTCGGTCAGCCCGACCTCCGTCATCGGCCTGCTGACGATCCTCGGTTACTCGCTGTACGACACCGTGGTCGTCTTCGACAAGGTGCGCGAGAATACCGCCGGCCTGCTCACCACGCAGCGCTCTACCTACAGCGACGCGGCCAACCTGGCGCTCAACCAGACCCTGGTCCGGTCGATCAACACCTCGCTGACCGCGCTGCTGCCGGTTGCGTCGATCCTGTTCGTCGGGGCAGGCCTGCTCGGCGCGGGCACGCTGAAGGACCTCGCGCTGGTGCTGTTCGTCGGCATGCTGTCCGGCACCTACTCGTCGATCTTCATCGCGACCCCGGTGCTCGCGGACCTGAAGGAGCGCGAACCGCAGTATCGTGACCTGGCCGCCAAGGTCAGCCGCCGCCTGGCCGGCGGCCGCGCGGCGCAGCGTGCCGCGGCGGCCACCGCCAGTTCCGCGGCCGACGCGGCCACCGCGCCCGCCGCCACCGCGCCGGGGAAGGCCGCGGGCACACAGGCCGCGACGGTCACCGTGCCCGCCGCGGCCCAAGACGAGGGTGACGAGCCTGACGACCTGAAGCAGGACGGCGGCGAGACGGCGGAGCAGGACAGCGACGGGGTCGCGGTCTCCGCTGCCGCGGCCCGGTTGGCCGACACGCCGAGGCCGGTCACCAGGCAGCAGCGAGTCACCGGCGGGAACCAGCGCCGTCCTGGCGCGAATAAGAAGAAGAGGCGGTAGCCGGCGTGTCGGACATCGAGGCCCTGGTCACCGCGCACGTCCGCGACGTTCCCGACTACCCGCAGCCCGGCGTGCTGTTCAAGGACATCACGCCGCTACTCGGCCACGCGGCGGCGTTCGGCGACGTCGTTGAGGCCATGGCCGCGCTTTTCGGCCCGGTGGACACGGTGGTCGGCATCGAGGCGCGCGGGTTCATCCTCGCCGCGCCGGTCGCCTACGAGATCCGGGCCGGGTTCGTCCCGGTCCGCAAGCAGGGCAAGCTTCCGTCGGAGACCTTCTCCCAGGAGTACGACCTGGAGTACGGCAGCGCCGTTCTGGAGGTTCACCAGGACGCCTTCAAGCCGGGCGACCGGGTGCTGATCGTGGACGATGTGCTCGCCACCGGCGGCACCGCCCGTGCCACCGCCTCCCTGATCAACCGGGCGGGCGCGCAGGTGGTCGGCATCGCCGTCCTGATGGAACTGTCGTTCCTCAAGGGACGCCAGGCCGTCAGTGATCTCGAGGTCCGCTCACTGCTCGTGGTCTGAAGCCGTTCGCAAGTGTTACCGAACTGCGGAATGCCCGGAGTCTACCCGCGAGTTAATAACCGCAAGTAGACTGATGACCTGGCAGATGCGAGGAGCGCTTGTGGCCGGTGATGTAATGACAACCGCCACGGCCGGCGCCGGAGGGGCTGCCCCTATCGGGGAAACGGCGGACTCTGCCCAGCACAACGGGCAGGGCCACGGCGAGACGGACCAGATGACGGCGACCGGGCCGGAGGCTGGCACGCCCGAGGTCCTTCAGACGACACAGTCGACTCTCGAGGAGACGACCCCCCGTGCCCCTCAAGGCGCTACGGAGCGCCCCCCGCGTCCGACCCGGCAGACTCGTCAGGAGCCTGCGTCCGCGGTGCAGCCCGCCTCGCCAGCAGCCGGGGTCCGCCGCCGCCTGGCGAGGCTCGGAGCACAACGGGGGTCCGGCGTGAACCCTGTTCTCGAACCGCTGGTCAAGACCATCCGCGCACACCACCCGAAGGCGGACGTGCGGACGGTGGAGCGCGCCTACGATGTAGCCGCGCACTGGCACAAGGACCAGAAGCGCAAGTCAGGCGACCCGTACATCACCCATCCGCTCGCGGTGGCCACCATTCTCGCCGAGCTCGGCATGAACACCGAGACGATCTGCGCCGCGCTGCTGCACGACACCGTTGAGGACACCGCCTTCACGCTCGACCAGCTGCGCAGCGAGTTCGGTGAGGACGTCGCGGCCCTCGTCGATGGCGTCACCAAGCTGGACAAGGTCAAGTACGGCGCCTCCGCCGAGGCCGAGACCGTCCGCAAGATGGTGGTCGCGATGTCCCGCGACATCCGCGTCCTCGTCATCAAGCTCGCTGACCGGCTGCACAACATGCGGACGCTCCGCTACATGCCGCGCGACAAGCAGGAGCGCAAGGCCAACGAGACGCTGGAGATTTACGCGCCCCTGGCGCACCGGCTGGGCATGAACACCGTCAAGTGGGAACTCGAGGATCTCGCGTTCGCGACGCTGTACCCCAAGCGGTACGACGAGATCGCGCGGCTGGTCTCGCAGCGGTCGCCGCGCAGGGACCAGCTTCTGCAGGAGGTCATCGAGAACCTGTCGGCCGACCTGCACGAGGCGCGGATCAAGGGCACGGTCACCGGCCGCCCCAAGCACTACTTCTCGATCTACCAGAAGATGATCGCCCGCAACGTCGAGTTCGACGACATCTACGACCTGGTGGGCATCCGCGTCCTGGTGGACTCGGTCAGAGACTGCTACGCCGCCCTCGGCACGATCCACGCGCGGTGGAACCCGGTCCCCGGCCGGTTCAAGGACTACATCGCGATGCCGAAGTTCAACATGTACCAGTCGCTGCACACCACGGTCATCGGCCCGGGCGGCAAGCCCGTCGAGCTGCAGATCCGCACCTGGGGCATGCACAAGCGCGCGGAGTACGGCGTCGCCGCGCACTGGAAGTACAAGGAAGACATGCACTCCCACGGCCCGGCCCTGGCCAGCGGCATCCCGGGCAAGGGCGGGGCCAAGGCGGAGGCCAAGGCAAGCGAGGACGCGGCCGAGATGGCCTGGCTCCGCCAGCTTGTCGACTGGCAGCGGGAGACCGAGGACCCGGCCGAGTTCCTGGACTCCCTCCGCTACGACCTGGCGAGTGCCGAGGTCTTCGTCTTCACGCCGCGCGGCGAGGTGATCGCCCTGCCGCACGGCGCGACCCCGGTCGACTTCGCCTACGCGATCCACACCGACGTCGGGCACCGCACCATCGGCGCCCGGGTCAACGGCCGGCTCGTCGCCCTGGAGTCGACGCTCGACAACGGCGACACGGTCGAGATCTTCACCTCCAAGTCCCAGGAGGCGGGACCCAACAGGGACTGGCTGGGCTTCGTCAAGTCGGCCCGCGCCCGGAACAAGATCCGCCAGTGGTTCTCCAAGGAGCGCCGCGAGGCGGCGGTCGAGGCGGGCAAGGACCAGATTGCCAAGGTCATGCGCAAGCAGGGCCTCCCACTGCAGCGGCTGATGTCAGCGGAGACGCTCCGCCAGGTCGCCGCCGACCTCCGTTACCCCGACCTCACCGGCCTGTACGCCGCGGTCGGCGAGGGCAGGATCAGCGCTCAGGCGGTGGTCGGGCGCCTGGTCCGCGAGGTCAGCGGTGCGGCCGGTGCCCAGGAGGACCTGGCGGAGGTCACCCCGATCCCGCCCAAGGCCCCGAAGGTCTCCAGGTCCCGCTCCGCGAGCGACTCGGGCATCGAGGTCGAGGGCGTCGCCGACGTCTGGGTACGCCTGTCCAAGTGCTGCACCCCGGTACCCGGCGACGAGATCCAGGGCTTCGTCACCCACGGCCACGGCGTCTCGGTCCACCGCGCGAACTGCGTGAACCTGGATCACCTGTCCGACACCCAGCGCGAGCGCATGGTCCCTGTCCACTGGGCGCCCAGCGACGCGTCGATCTTCCTGGTCGCGATCCAGGTGGAGGCCCTCGACCGGACGAAGCTCCTGGCCGACGTCACCCGGGTGCTGTCCGACCAGCACGTGAACATCCTCAGCGCGAGCGTGCAAACCACGAGGGACCGCGTTGCCCTGAGCCGCTTCACGTTCGAAATGGGCGACCCCAAGCACCTAGGCGACGTCCTGCGCGCGGTCCGCAACATCGACGGCGTCTACGACGTCTACCGCGTCACCAACTAACCCCCGCCACATCACCAGGAACGGTTCGCGGCCAGGTCAAAAACCGACCGCATCCCGGGGCGTCCCCCTTTCTCACGCCGGCGGGGCCAACGGGCCCGATTTCCCGCCCCAGCCGGGCTAACCGGCCCGACGCCGTGCCCCGCGGACAGCGCGATCAGGCTCCCGGCTCCCCCAGAAGCCCGCCAGGACAACATCCGCCTCCCGCGCTACGATTTCGCCCATTTTTCCTGAGCTCTGGGCACAAATAACGTGCGGGCAGGCCTGATGGTTGTGGCAACGATACGGCTATGGGCGTATGGCTGCCGCAACCATCGCTCCGGCGTCACCCTTCCGGCCCTGCGGGGTGAGGCTGTGGTGACGCGCGGTGTCCCTGGGGCGAGGGCTGTGGCGAAACCGTGCTGCGGGCCGGCGCCAGATGTGGGCGAGAGCCTTTTCTTGCGGTGCTGGGCGGTGCGCTCAGTCCGAGCCGGGGACGGCCATTTCGCCGAGCAGGGACCAGTCGTCCTGCGGGATCGTGAAGTTCACGATCCTAGGCGTGCGGGCCAGATGCGGCGGAAGCGTACGCTGCGCCTGCTTGAAATGGTCCGAGCTGACGTGCGCGCCGCCGGCCTCGCCGTCGCGGAACGCCTCGACGAGAACGTACTCCGCCGGGTCGTCAAGGCTGCGGGACCAGTCGAACCAGAGACAGCCCGGTTCATTCCTGGTCGCCTCGGTGAACTCGGCCGCGATCTGGGGCCACCGATCGGCGTCTTCCGGTCGGATCTGGAACTTAGCCGTAATGAAGATCATCAGTCCTCCCGCGTGACCACGTGGAACCGCGTTGTGCGCACCATATTCTCACGCCGCCTGTCCGCCGCCGTCTCAGTGCCGCACGCCGCCCCGGTCACCGGCTGCGACTGCCCGACCCGGTGCCGGGCGAAGGCCGGCGTGTCCACCGCCCGCGGCAGCGACTGGCTGCAATACGACGGCGACCCGGAGAAGGGCACTGCGCGCCCGTTCGGCACCGACCACGCCCCGGTCATCGGCCTGGCGCCCCGAACGCGGCGGCCCCGCATACGTCGTCCTGTAACCCCGTGACGGATGCCCCCCGCCCGGCTGTGCGGAGCCGCCGCATGAACGTGCCAGCGGCGTCGGTCTAACCACACCATCCGCCGTTCATAACGCGACGCGCCATTCAGCCAAGTTCACGTGACGTCGCGGCGGACGGTGGTGCGCGCGGCGATCAGCGCTCCCGCCGCGGCGATGGCCGCGAGGAGTCCCGTAGCCGCCGCGAACGGCAGCGGGGTGATGCTGGAAACGCCCCGGCCGGGACCGAAGCTGGCCGAGCCGAGCGGCGTCCCGGCCAGCGCGGTCGCGGCCGTATAAGGCAGGTACGGGCGCACCGAACCGAATAGCCCGCCGATCAGAGACTCGATGATGATCGTCCACACGAAGATCCCGATGACCGTGGCGAACTGAGACCGGACGAGTGACCCGGCGACCACGCCGAGCACACCGAGCAGCGCCGCGCCCACCAGGTGGCCGAAGCCCCAGTCGGCGAGCGTGCCGGCGCCGATGGCGAGGTGATAGCCATCCGCGGCCACGAAGATAAGTCCGATGGTGAGCGTCACCGCGTACCCGGCGAGGCCGAAGACCGCGGCGGCGATGGCCCCGGCGGCGGCCTTCGCGGCCAGCACGCGCCCGCGGCTTGGCGTGGCCAGGTAGGTGAACGTCGCGGTATGGTGCCGGAACTCACCGCTGGAGATCGTTGCCCCGAGCACCGCGGCGAGGATCAGGCCCCACACGCCGCCGGTGATGATCGAGGTCTGCCCGGCATAGCCGGTCAGCAGTGCGGGACCGCCGGGCTTGCCGGCCCGGGATGCCTCCAGGGTTGTCCATAGCACGGTGAGTCCGACCGAGGCGGCAAGCAGGCCGTAGCTCAGCCTGGTGCTTGTCAGCTTGAGCAGTTCGATGCGGACAAGCCAGCCCAGGGACCGGTGCCGCGTCCCCGCCGCGGCGGGGACGGCTACCGCGGTCATCGCACGGCCTCCTGCGTGAGCTGGAAGAAGACCTCTTCAAGGCCGCTGCCGTGGCCGATCAGGTCGGCGACGGCTCCCTGCGCGACAAGGCGGCCGTGGTCGATGATGACCACGGAGTCGATGGTCTGCGCGACCTCGGCGAGCATGTGGCTGGAGACCAGCACTGTGCCGCCTTCCGCGGCGAATCCCCGTAGCAGGCCGCGCAGCCAGCGGACCCCCTCCGGGTCAAGGCCGTTGGCCGGCTCGTCGAGGATCAGCACCTCCGGGTCGGCGAGCAGCGCGATGGCCAGGCCGAGGCGCTGGCGCATGCCGAGCGAGAATCCGCCGGCCCGGCGGCCGGCCGCATCGGAGAGTCCCACCAGGTCGAGCACGTCCTCGATCCTTGACGGGTCCGCGTCGGCGGCGAGCGCCTGGATCCGCAGGTGCGCCCGGGCCGTTCGACCCGGGTGGAAACTGGACGCCTCGAGCACGGCGCCAACCTTGTGCAGCGGTTCCGGCAGCTCCCGGTACCGGCGGCCGTTGATGGTAGCGGTGCCTGTATCGGGGGTGACCAGGCCGAGGAGCATGCGGAGCGTCGTGGTCTTGCCCGCGCCGTTGGGACCAAGGAAGCCGGTCACGCTGCCCGGGTTGACCTCGAAGCTGAGGTCGTCGACGGCGGTGACCGGCCCGTACCGTTTGACTAGCCCGTGGATGCTAATGGTTGCCATGGCAGCAAGCGTGCGCGGGGGCGACCCGACCTGTCGTCGCACGAGCGGACAGCACCGCATGCTCCTCAGGGACTATCCGCGCGCGGAAAAGTCAACCTCAGGACGACGCCGCCCGCGCAGGGTCAGGGGTAGCGTCGGAAGCGCGATGACAGGGACCGCACGCCGATGGATGACCGACGCCGGGATCGCCGCGCTCGCGACCGGCGCCGACCTGGGCTTCTCGCTGGCGCGTCCGCAGTGGCACGGGCGGGTGGACGAGCAGCCCGATGCGTTCGGGATAGTGCTCGTGGTCCTTGGCGGCGTGTCGCTGCTGGCGCGGCGGCGGTATCCGAAAGCTGTGCTCGGCGTCGTCCTCGCGACGACCCTTGGCGCATCGGCGCTCGGTGCCAAGGGCGCGTGGTTCGCGCTGATCGTCGCGTTCTTCACCGCGGTGCTGTCCGGGCAGCGCGTCGCGGCGATCGCCTCGCTCGTCATCGGATACGGCGCCTCGGTGTGGAACGCTTCGGCCGAGTCTGCGCTGCTGCTGCTTGCCGGGCTGGTCACGCTGCTCTCGGTGGCGGAGCTGAGCCGGGCGCTTAACGCCCGCGCCGCGGCCGACCGGCGAGGGCGGGCGGAGGCGGTCGCGCGGCAGGCGACCGAGGAGCGGCTGGCGATCGCACGGGACCTGCACGACGTGGTGGCGCACAGCATCTCGGTGATCAACGTGCAGGCGAATACCGCGCTGCACCTGATGGACCGCCGGCCGGAACGGGCACGGGAGGCGCTGACCGCCATCCGCGAGGTGAGCGGGCAGGCGCTGGCCGAGCTCGGCACCGTGCTCGGCGCGCTGCGGGACGTGGGCGGCTCCGCCGACGGGGGAGTGCCGCTGGCACCAGTGCCCGGAGTGGCACGGCTTGACGAACTGGCCGCGCGCGCACGGTCGGCGGGATTCGCCGTGTCGGTCGCGGCCGAGGGGCCGGTGCGCCAGCTGCCGGCCGGCGTGGACGCCGCCGCCTACCGGATCGTGCAGGAGGCGCTGACCAACGCCGTCCGGCATTCCGCGGGGCGGTCGGCGACGGTGCTGCTGCGATACAGCGCAGACGACCTGGTCATCGAGGTAGACAATGACGGGGCTGGCACGGGAGCCGGCGGGACGGGAGGCGGGCGTGACAGCGGCCAGACCCTCGCGTCGGGCAACGGGCTGACCGGGATGGCCGAGCGGGCGCGGGCGCTCGGCGGCACGCTGGACGCGGTGCCGCGCCCGGGCGGCGGGTTCCGGGTGTTCGCGAGGCTGCCCGCGTGACGGGGACGCCCGCGGTCGCGATCAGGGTCGCGCTCGCCGATGACCAGGCCCTGGTGCGATCGGGCTTCGCCGCGCTGCTCGACGCCGAGGACGACATCAGCGTGGTCGGCTCGGTCGCGGACGGGTTCGCCGCGGTGCGCCTAGCCCGCGAGCAGCGGCCGGATGTCGTGCTCATGGACATCAGGATGCCGGGCCTTGACGGCATCGCGGCCACCAGGGAGATCGCCTGCGAGCCCGCGCTGGCGAGCGTGCACGTGGTGATCCTGACCACGTTCGGGCTCGATGAGTACATCTTCGAGGCCCTGCGCGCGGGTGCGGCCGGGTTCCTGGTCAAGGACACCGACGCGGCGGAACTGATCCGCGCGGTGCGGGTGATCGCGGCCGGCGACGGGCTGCTGTCCCCCGCGGTTACCAGGCGGCTGATCGCGGAGTTCGCCATGC
>Ga0335074_10008202_pt1 | contig 14512 bp, 8 predicted proteins | sample Lox_Sample_23_FD_206715 | JGI IMG/M metagenome (GOLD analysis project Ga0335074, IMG submission 206715) | Soil microbial communities from Loxahatchee National Wildlife Refuge, Florida, United States - Lox_Sample_2.3 | ecosystem: Environmental > Terrestrial > Soil > Wetlands | place: USA: Florida...
CCCCGCCGTACCAGCGCCGCGGCCGGTCCTCGTGATCCTCGATGAACTGCATGGCCCAGGTCTTGGGCGCGCCGGTCACTGTCACCGCCCACATGTGGGTCAGGAACGCGTCCAGCGCGTCGAACCCGGGCCGCAGCCGTCCCTCGACGTGGTCCACGGTGTGGATCAGCCGGCTGTACATCTCGATCTGGCGGCGGCCGATCACCCGCACGCTGCCCGGCTCGCACACCCGGGACTTGTCGTTGCGGTCCACGTCCGTGCACATGGTCAGCTCGGACTCGTCCTTATCTGAGGTGAGGAGCGTCCGGATGTTCTCCGCGTCGGCCAGCGGGTCCTCGCCGCGGGCGATCGTGCCCGCGATCGGGCACGTCTCCACCCGGTCGCCCGTCACCCGCACGTACATCTCCGGCGACGCCCCGACCAGGTACTCCGACTCCCCCAGGTTGAACAGGAACTCATACGGCGCCGGGTTGCGCTGCCGCAGCCGCTCGAAGAACGCGGCAGGCGAGTCGCACCTGCCGTGGAAGACGTGGCTCGGCACCACCTCGAACAGGTCGCCGCGCGCGAAGCGCTCCCTGGCCTGCTCCACCACGGCCGCGAACGACCCGGGCCGCGGATCGTCAGGAAGATCAGTTTTCTTTACGCCCCGGCTCTCACCGCCTGGCTCCCCGTCGGTCGGCCCGGTCTCCCGGGGCAAACCGCTGGTCGTACCCTCGCTGGTCTCGAACTCGTAGCTGTAGCAGGTGGCGCTCTCCCGCTTGCGGTCCAGCACGTACAGCCGGTCCGGCAGGTGCAGCACCAGGTCGCGCTGATCGGCGGGCCGGTCGTGTCGCTGCCGCACCGGCTCGAACTGGAACGCCAGGTCGTAGCCGAACGCCCCGTACAGCCCCAGGTGCGGATCCGGCGCCGAGAACGCCGCGATGATCTCCCGCAGCGCGGAGAAGACCGTCGGCCGCCGGCTGCGTTGCTCCTCGGTAAAGCTGCCGCCGGACTCGGCGATGATCACCTCCGCGGTCACGCCGTCGGGCGTCCCGGTGTCCTGGCCGACCCGGCGCATCGCCGCCGTGACCACCGGCAGCAGGATCAGGCCGCGGTCGTTGAGCGCGGTGACCGTGAGCCGCCGGCCGCGGGCGATGAGCTCGAGGCACGGGTCGACGTAGGCCATGTGCCAGCGGCTGTAGCGACCCGGGTACTCCATGCCCGAGCTGAGCACGCCGCCCCGGCGCAGCTCCACCTGGCGGGTCATGTCCGCCAGCAGGGCAGGGTCGAACGGGGCGGCGGTACGGGTCACCCGGACCCCGGCCCCGGTCTCGAACTGCGTCAGGTCCATATCGGCCCTCACCTCGGTCATCGGGCCCGGTGCCGCCGGTACGGACGACAAAGGCGACCGCCGGCTTGCCGGGCGGTCGCCTTCAGGGTTGCGCGAACCAGGAACCGCCTCAGGGGCGGCGCCACCAACCAGTGCTCGGGTTCGCGTGCATGATGGCAGCCTAGCAGCGTCAGTCCCGTCTGGTCCCGCTGGACTCGCGGATGACCAGGCGGCACGGTAGCTGTTCGAGGCCGCGGGAGGGCTCGCCGCCGATGGCCGCGAGCAGCCTGCGGGCGGCGTGGCGCCCGAGCCGCTCCAGGCACATGTCCACGGTGGTCAGCGGCGGCCGCCCGGTCGCGGCGAACACGTCCCAGTTGTCGTAGCCGACCAGGGCGATGTCATCGGGGACCCGCCGTCCGGCCTCCCGCAGCGCGTCGGCGACGCCGCGCGCGATCTGGTCGCTGCCGCAGAAGATCGCGTCGACGTCCGGCTCGCGGCGGAGCACGGCGTGGGCCGCCTGACGTCCCCACTCCTCGCTCCACTCGCCGTAGAGCACCTGGCCGCCGGCGAGCAGCAGCCCGGCGTCGGCAAGCACGTTCATCGCCCCGGCCACCCGCATCCGGGCGGACAGGAAGCGCTCCGGCCCCGTGATGTGAGCGATCCGGGTGCGTCCCCCGGTGACCAGGTGGCGGACCGCGAGCTCGCCGCCCTGCTCGTCGTCGGGGATCAGGGACAGGTCGTCAGGGTCCTGCGACTGCGTCATCACGTACACCGCGGGCACGGGGAGCCGGAGCGCGACCGGCGGCCGGGGATCGGTCCTGCGGCCGGTGACGATGATCCCGTCGACCTTGCGGGACAGCAGCGTCCGCACGTAGTGGTCCTCGCGGATCGGGTCGCCGCGGCCGTCGCAGAGCAGCACCGACATCTGGCCGCTGCCCAGCGCGTCCTCCGCGCCCAGCATGACCGGGATCGTGAACCGCCCGAAGCTGTCGGTGGTGATGAGGCCGACCGCGAAGCTGCGGCCCGCGAGCAGGCCCCGGGCCAGCGGGCTCGGCCGGAAGCTGAGCTGATCGGCCGCGGCGAGCACCCGGTCCCTGGTCTGCGCCCGCAGCTTGCCGGTGCCGTTGACGGCCTTGGAGACCGTGCCGATCGAGACCCCGGCCAGCGCGGCCACGTCCGCGATCGTCGCCGCCTTGGTTGCTGCCCTGGTTTCCGCTCTGGTTTCCGGCATGGTTTCCGGCATAGGGAAACCCCTTTCGCGTCCCACCCCTGACGCGTCGCGCGGGCCCGCACCCGCCCGACCGTCTCGATGATCCAGTTTAGCGGTCTCCGGACGGATGAAGGTGTTAAGGCGCGGCGCAGCGGGCGGCCCCGGCGCGACGGGTTGACGCGCGGCTCGCGCTAGGCCTACGTTCAGGAAAAGGATTTCCATAGCTTTCCTAAAGGCGTGCCCGGCGACTGGTATCGCCGGGCCTGGCGGACGTCCCGAAGGGCTGCGCGATGATCAGAGGCAGGTACCGGATCACGGCCATCATCGGCGCCCTGGCCGCCGCCGTAGCGCTGTCCACCCCCGCCTACGCCGCGCCGGGCGCCGCGCCCGCCGGAACAGCCGGCGGCTACGACCCGCTGCCGAACCTGCCGGTCAACGCCTGCCACAACGCGTCCCTGCCGCAGGATTACGGGACCAACTTCCCTACCCCCGACGACCCGAACGGGTTCGGCTTCGCGAACCAGACGGTGATCGGCTGGGAGGGCAACTTCTACGCCCCGTTCGCGTTCCTGTCCGGGTCGTACTTCGCCCGCGGCGTGCCGACGACGTACACGCAGGACGGCCAGAGCTATTGCGGCGCGATGTACTCGTTCGGCGTCTACGACTACGGCCTGGCCGCCGGCCAGGCGCCGGCGCCCGGGTCGGTGACCTGGACGATGGCCGACGGGTACCTGCCGGCGATGACCACCTCATTCGCCCGCGACGGCGTCAAGATCTCGATCACCGACTTCGCCGACCAGCAGGCGATCGGCGGCGGCCCGGTCGAGCTCGTGTACACGCGGGTCAGCGTCACCAACGAGGGCTCGTCCTCGGTGACCGTGCCCTCGGGCCAGTCGGGGCCGGGCCTGGTCCAGCTCGACACCAACCCGGATGCGGTGGCGCCCGGCGCGACCGTGCACCACGACTTCGTCGCGGCCGTGGACAACTTCGGCTCGACGGCGGCGCTGCCGTCGGCGGACACCATCGCGGACTCCGCGCAGCCCTACGACCGCGCGTTCGGGCATATGGCTTCGTACTGGAACCAGCGGCTCGCGGCCATTCCCGCGCTCTCGCTGCCCAACGTCAGCCTGCCCGGCACCGGCGGCCTGGCCGACCCGGGCACCGCGATCGACAACGCGTACAAGGCCGCGTTCGTCTACACCCGGATCGTGCAGGTCGACAAGTCGCCGTTCTCCGGCGCGAACAACTACGACTGGCTGCTCAACCACGACCTGCCCGGGATCCTGGACAACCGGTTCGAGCTCGGCGACTTCAAGGATGCGCAGAACCTGCTGCTGGTCGGCCGGGTCTCGGAGAACTCCGACTTCAACGAGCAGGGCGCGAACTGGTACTGGGACGGCGTCTGGCGCACGCCGCTGGCCTGGGCCGAGTACCTGCAGCAGACCAACGACGTCGGGTTCGTCAAGCAGTACTTCCACGACGACGCGAACGGGCCCAGCCAGTGGGGCCCCAGCCTGTACACGATGATGCACACCGACTTCCTGTCCCAGCTCAACTCCGCTACCGGCTACCTGAACCCGTCGTTCGACAACGACTCGGGCGGCACCTGGCTGTTCGACGACGAGACCGCGCTGGCCGGGCTGTCCGCCTACGCCTACATCGCGACCCGGATCGGCGACCCGGCCGAGGCCACGTGGGCCCAGGGCGCGTACGCGAGCCTGCTCAAAGCGACGAACGCGGGCCTGGCCGCCAACGAGCAGGCGAGCGGTTCCGACTTCCTGCCCTGTGAGGTCAACCAGCCGGTCACGGCGGACCGCTGCAACAGCGCGAGCGACGCGAACTGGGCCTCCCAGGTCCTGTGGGGCGAGAACGCCTGGACCATCTTCCTGCAGGGCGGCGAGCTGAACGGCATCCTCGGCGACCCGTCGCAGACCGACAACCTGTACCAGATGGGCTACGCCCGGCTGCAGGGCTCGGTGCCGTTCCCCTCGTTCGGCGCCTACACCGGGTACAGCGTGGCGCTGAACACCGCGTACGCCGCCGGGGCGCTGTACGGCAACTCCTACCGCGACCTGCCGATCACCAGCTACGCCTGGCAGATCGCCACCACCACCGGCGGGCCGAACGCCTGGTGGGAGGCGAACGGCTCGCCGCCCGACCCGGACAACCCGTGGCAGGGCAGCCACGCGGCGCCGGAGTTCGGCGCGATCCCCTACGCGTGGCCGATGGCCGGCCAGACCCAGACCCTGCTCCAGTCGCTGGTCGCTGAGGGCCTGATCAGCAGCACGAACCCCGGCGGGTCGCTGTCCTACCACGACGCGCTGTACATCGGCCGCGGCATCCCGGACGCCTGGATCGTGCCCGGCCAGAACATCTCGGTCGGCAACCTGACCTCGTCCTACGACGTCAGCAACGGCCGCAGGCATACCTACGGCGTGCGGATCGCTGTCCAGGGCGACCGGGACGCGCCGCTGGTGCACGTCACCCTGACCGGTGACGTGCCAGGCAACGACATCCAGGTCCAGCTGCCGGCCTTCGCCGACGAGGGCGTGCGGGCCGTGGCCGGCGGCCGCTACGACGCGGGCACGCACACGGTCACGCTGACCGGCAGGTCCGCGCTGATCCAGCTCGCGGACGCGGCCCGGCCCGGCGTGAGCGTCCAGGTGGCCAGCACGGTTCCCGGCCAGCACACCCAGCCGGCGCTGACAGCGGGCACGCCGACCACGGCGACCGCGACCATCACCGACACCGGCAAGACGCAGCTGCGCGGCGTCACGCTGACCGCCCAGGTGCCGCAGGGCTGGACCGCCCAGGCCACCAGCCCGGTCAGCTTCGCGGCCATCGACCCCGGCGCGAGCAAGACCGTGACCTGGTCGGTGACGCCGCCCGCCGGCCTGAACGGCAGCAACGGGATCGTCGTCTCGGCCAGCTACGCCGCGGGCTTCGGCACCGCGAGCTCGGCCAGCGCCGAGCAGTGGCTGAGCGTGCAGCGGCCGCTGCCGCTGCCGCCCGGCGCGACCGACCTGGCGCTGACCGCGACCCCCTCGGCGTCCTACACCTCGCCGTGGACCACGATCACCGCCATCAACAACGGGATCTACCCGATCCAGTCGAGCGACGACAACGACCTGACGCCCTACTGGGGCACCTGGCCCATGGCCGGGTCGGAGTACATGGAACTGGACTGGAGCCAGCCGGTCACGACCAACGGGAGCTCGGTCTACTTCGCCGACGACGGCGGCGGGCTGCAGCTCCCGGCGTCCTGGGTCGTCCAGTACTGGAACGGGACGCAGTTCGTCGATGTCACCGGGGCCAGCGGGTACCCGGAGGCGGACAACACCTTCAACCAGGTGACGTTCGACCCGGTGACCACGACCAAGCTGCGGGTGGTCATGCAGTCCGCCCCGACCGCTGGCGGCGTCGGCGCGATCCAGTGGGTCGTTCCCAGCATCCCGTCCTGAGGGACGTCATGACCGGCGCCCCGTTGCGGGGGCGCCGGTTCCGTCAGGCGTCCCGGGGCACCGGGGCCAGCGGCCAGCCGCCGGCGGCCAGCCGGGCGCGGACCCGGGCCACGTCGGAGTCGTGCGCCTGCTCGTGGGTGACGTCCTTGATGGCGTCCCGGATCGCCTGCGCCGACGACGGGTAGGCCTCCGTTGCCAGCTCCTCCGCGATCTCGCTGACCTCCTTGTCGGTCAGCTGGCTGCCCAGCAGCGCGAACAAGGGAATGTAGTCGACGTCGGGCACGCCCTCGGGGTACCCGGCCCGCAGCCAGCTGATGATCGCGCTCAGCGGATGTGGCAGCGCCATGGTCTTTGACCCTCTCGATGAGGAAGTTCAGCGGGACTCAGGTCGGCGCTCGCGCGCTGGCCGGCGTTACTTGGCCTTCGGGGGGTGGCCGATCTGGTAGACCTCGTAGATCCCCCAGCCGATGGCGGCCAGGATGATCAAGAAACAGATCGCGGCCAGCGCCATGAAGATCACGTTGCCGCCGACCACCACGTCGGAGTCGGTGTCCGCGCCCGCGGTCGCTGCCGTGCGCGGTCCCCTGCCCAGGGAGACCAGCCCGACGGCGAAGAGCGCCGGGAGACCCGCCCCCGCGATGATGCCGAAGACGAGGATCTTCCAGATGGCTGAGAGGTTGATCCAGGACATCGTCTGCTTCCCTGTCGCTCAGGCCGCTTGGGCGGGCTCGGGCTCGGACGTGGGCGCGACGCCCCCGGTCCATTCCGAGTTGACGTTGTTGTGATCCACCTTGCTGCCGCGGGACCGCCAGTAGATGACAGCGACGACCCCCAGCAGGATCACCAGGTCGATGACCACGCCCGCGGTCCCGCCGATGGCGTGGGCGAGGGCGTAAGCCCCGGCTCCGACGATCGCCGCGGACGGCAGCGTGAACACCCAGGCGGTGGCCATGCGCCCGGCGACGCTCCAGCGGACGTCGGCGCCCTTCTTGCCGAGCCCGGTGCCGATGATCGACCCGGTGGCCACGTGCGTGGTGGACAGGGAGTAGCCGAAGCTGGCCGACAGCAGGATGACCGCCGCCGACGCCGACTCGGCCGCCATGCCCTGCGGCGACTCGATCTCCACCAGGCCCTTGCCCAGGGTCCTGATGACCCGCCAGCCGCCGACGTAGGTGCCGATGCTGATCGCCAGCGCACAGGACAGGATCACCCAGAACGGGGCGTTCGAGCCGGCGCCCAGCGTGCCGTTGGCTATCAGGGCCAGGGTGATGACGCCCATGGTCTTCTGCGCGTCGTTGGTGCCGTGGGCCAGGGAGACCATGCACGCCGACCCGATCTGGCCGACGCGGAAACCGTGGTTGCGGGCCGCGTGCGTCATGTTGCGGCTGATCCGGTACAGCAGCCAGGTGCCGAGCGCCGCCACCAGCGCGGCGATGACCGGCGAGAGGCAGGCCGGGATGATGACCTTGGAAACCAGGCCCTTCCACAGGACGGCGTGGCCGCCCGCCGCCGCGAGCGTCGAGCCGATCACGCCGCCGATGAGCGCGTGCGATGAACTCGACGGGATGCCGAGCAGCCAGGTCAGCAGGTTCCAGATGATCCCGCCGATCAGGCCGGCCGCCACCACGGTCAGCGTGACGATGTGCGTGTCGACCAGGCCGCTGGCGATCGTCGCGGCCACCGCCAGCGACAGGAAAGCCCCGACGAGGTTGAGCACGCCCGAGATGGCAACCGCGGTCCGCGGGCCCAGGGCCCCGGTCGCGATCGAGGTAGCCATGGCGTTGCCGGTGTCGTGGAACCCGTTGGTGAAATCGAACCCGAGGGCCGTGATCACCACTAGGGCCAGAATCACATCGTTGCTCACGGCATCAGCGTCTCGGCCCGAGATGCGGCTGTCGAGACCCTATGGAAACAATCAAGCGATTATCACCTGCAAGTAAACAGATGTTCATCTATTTACCATGTTAGAGACCGGGAACGGGTCAAATCCCGGAGCCCCATAGCCTGACATATAGGGCGTTTATCTGTATTTCTCTTATGCACCAGACCCGTGTCCGGCCATGCGCGTGATCGCTGGCGGAAGGGCGGGGCCAGGCCGGGATGCGTGCCGCGTCTAGTGGCTCGCCGGGGCGTCCGGCCGCGGCGCATCTGGGCGGGCCGCCTCAGGGTGCGCCGTATCCGGCGCCGCAGCCGCCGCCGTATGGGTGGCAGGGTGCGGAGCGATCGCCATCTCCTCCGGCCGGTGGGCCGGAGTCGGCTTGCCGACGATGCGGTAGACCGCGTCGCCGTTGACGGTCTCGTGCTCGAGCAGCAGGCTGACCAGCTGATCGAGCTCGCCGCGGTGCGACCGCAGCAGGTCGACCGCGGTCTGCTCGGCCTCCCGCAGCAGCCGCGACACCTCGCTGTCAATGGTCGCCTGGGTCGCCTCCGCGAACGGGCGGCTGGAGAACCCCTGGCCGCCGCCGAGGAACATTGAACCGCCCTCCGGGTAGCCCACCGGCCCCAGCGCCGGCGAGAGCCCGAACTCGCGCACCATCTTGGTGGCCAGGTCCGTCGCGCTGGCCAGGTCGTTGGCCGCGCCGGTGGAGCCCTGACCGAACTCGACGAGCTCCGCGGCCCGGCCGCCCAGCCGGACGGCCAGCGAATCGGTGAGGTACTGCTCGTTGTAGAGGTGGCGTTCGTCGATGGGCAGTTGCTCGGTCACGCCGAGGGTCTGCCCGGCCGGCAGGATGGTCACCTTGGCCACCGGATCGGCATGCTCCGACAAGGCCGCCACCAGCGCATGCCCCGACTCGTGCACCGCCACCGACTTCTTCTCCTCCGGCAGCAGTACGTTCGACCCCTCCCGCCGGCCCAGCAGGATCCGGTCCCTGGCGGCGTCGAAGTCGGCCGCCGACAGCACCTCCCGGTTTTCCCTGACCGCGAAGATCGCGGCCTCGTTGGCCAGGTTGGCCAGGTCGGCGCCGGAGAACCCGGGCGTCCCGCGGGCGACGACGTTCAGATCGACGTCGCTGGCGAGCTTCTTGTCGCGGCAGTGCACGGCGAGGATCGCCGCGCGTTCGGGCAGCGTGGGCAGCGGGATCGTCACCTGCCGGTCGAACCGGCCCGGCCGCAGCAGCGCCGGATCCAGGATCTCCGGCCGGTTCGTCGCCCCGAGCACCACGATCCCCTGGGACACGTCGAACCCGTCCATCTCCGCGAGCAGCTGGTTGAGCGTCTGCTCCCGCTCATCGTTGGAGACGACAGCGCCAGAGCCCGAGCGTCGCTGGCCGATCGCGTCGATCTCGTCGATGAAGATGATCGCCGGGGCGCGCTTGCGCGCCTCCGCGAACAGGTCGCGGACCCGCGAGGCGCCCACGCCCACGAACAGTTCCACGAAGCTCGATCCGGTCACCGAGAAGAACGGCACCGACGCCTCCCCGGCCACCGCCCGGGCCAGCAGGGTCTTGCCGGTGCCCGGCGGGCCGATCATCAGCAAGCCGCGCGGCGCCACCGCCCCGGCCCGCTGGTACCGGCCCGGGTTCCGCAGGAAATCGATCACCTCGCCGATCTCGCTCTTGACGCCCGCATAGCCCGCGACGTCGGCGAACTTGGTCTGCGGCCGCTCCGCGTCGAACACCTGCGCGCGCGAACGGCCGATGCCGAGCGCGCCGAGGCCGGCCGCTCCGCCGCCGCCGCCCCGCGACATCCGCCGGAACAGCCAGAACACCACGATGATCGGCAGCAGCAGGAACAGCCAGTACAAGATGTCGGTGCCGATCCCGGAGCTGGGCGGCGTCGCGGTCACCGACTTCACGCCATCCGCGCTCAGCGTCTGCGAGTACTGCGGGCTGGTCCCGCCCGGGATCACCGTCGTGTACGTCTTGCCGTTGGTCAGCTCGCCGGAGGCGGAGGTGTTGGCGCCGGACGAGCCGCTGGCGAAGTTCACCGTCTTGATCTTGTGAGCGTGAACGTCGGCGGTGAACTGCGAGTAGCTCAGGCTGACCGGGGTGTGGACGGATATCCCCGGCAGGAAGATGTACAGCAGCACCACGGCCAGGAGCCCGATCGGCCACAGCCAGTGCCGCCAGGCGGGGGGCGGCGGGGGCGCGGAGCCGACCGGCTTGTCGCCGGGAGGCGGAGGCTTCTGCTGCTTACTCATGGGTCATTCTTACGCTGTTTGTGCATGCGAGTGTTAATTAACCCGCTGGCGAGGTTCGACCCGGCTAAGGATCTTGTCCGCGGTGTCCCGAATGTCGAAGGAGCGAGCCCCTGATGGCCTTCACGATCATCGTCAACGGCGCCGAGCGAGAGGTGACCGGCGGCAACGGCCGGAGCCTGCTCGAGGTGCTCCGGGAGGACCTGGGCGTCACCGGCCCGAAGCTCGGCTGCGGCGAGGGTGCCTGCGGGGCCTGCACCGTCCTGGTCGGCAGGCGCGCGGTCACCTCGTGCACCACGCCGGCCGCCGAGGTGGCCGGCCAGCGGATCACGACGGTCGAGGGGCTGGCGGAGGACGGCGTGCTGCACCCCGTGCAGCAGGCCTGGCTTGAGAACGGGGCCATGCAGTGCGGCTACTGCACGCCGGGCTGGCTCACCGGCGCCGCCGCGCTGCTCAACCGGGTCTCCCGCCCGGATGACGAGCGGATCGCGGCCGAGCTGGCCGGCCACGTCTGCCGGTGCTGCACCTATCCCAGGATCCTGCGCGCGGTCCGCCGCGCCGCCGAGCTGATGGAGCAGCCCGAGCTCCTGGAGCCGGTGCCAGGGTCGGCGAAGCCGGACGCGCCGGACCTGGCGGACACCTCGCCGGTCCCGGCCGGAGCCGTGCCCTGGGACCAGGCCAGGGACGCGGCGTCATTCTTCGAGGAGCTCCCCGACGGGCTGGTCACGGTCGTCGCCGACGATGCGGCGCCCGCGCCCGGCGCCGGCCCGGGTCGCTGGGGCGGGCCGGACGATGCGTGGGTGCACGTCGGAGCGGACGGCTCGGTGACCGCGTTCACCGGGAAGGTCGAGGCCGGGCAGGGCACCAGGACCGCGCTCGGCACGCTCGTCGCGGAGGAGCTGGCCGTGCCAGCCGCCCGGGTGCGCGTGGTGATGGGCAACACCGACCTGTCCCCCTTTGACCTCGGCACGTTCGGCAGCCGCTCGATGCCGATCGCGGCGCCTCCGCTGCGGGCGGCGGCGGCCGCTGCGCGCGAGGTGCTGCGCAACGCGGCTGCCGAGCGGTTCGGGCTCCCCGCCGAGGCGCTGACCGTGGCCGGCGGGATCGTCGCGGGCCCGGACGGGGCCCCGAGCGTCGGCTACGGCGAGTTGCTGACCGGCGTGCGCCGGGTCGAGAAGATCCCGTCCGACGCTCCGGTCACCCAGCCCCCGGCCTGGCGCGAGGCAGGCAGGGCCGCCCCGGCGTCCCGCGGCGCCGAGGTGGTCACCGGGACCAAGCGCTTCCCGGCGGATCTGCGGCTGGACGGCATGCTGCACGGCTGCGTGCTGCGCCCGCCCGCGTTCGGCGCCACGCTGCGCGATGTCGACACCCGCCCGGCCGAGGCGCTGCCCGGCGTGACCGTGGTCAGGGACGGCGCCTTCATCGGCGTCGTGGCGCCGACGGGTGCCGCCGCCCGCCGCGGCGTCGCAGCGATCGAGGCCGCCTGGGACCGGACGCCGCAGCCCGGCCCGGATGACCTGGCCGACTACCTGCGCTCGCACCCGGTCGAGGGCGAGGGCTTCAGCGCCGCGGTCCGGCGCGAGGAGGGCGATGTCGACGCGGCGCTCGCGGCCGGGCCGGCCCGGCTGACCGCGCGGTACACCGCCGCCTACATCGCGCACGTCCCCCTGGAGCCGCGGTCGGCCGTGGCCGCCTGGCGGGACGGCCACCTCACCGTCTGGGCCGGCACCTCCACGCCGTTCCGCGCCCGCGGCGAGCTGGCCGGTGCGCTCGGGGTGCCGGCCTGCGCCGTGCACGTCATCGTGCCCGACTACGGCGGCGGGTTCGGCGGCAAGCACGGCAGCACGGTCGCGGCGGAAGCCGCCCGGCTCGCCCGGGCGGCCGGCCACCCGGTCAAGGTGCAGTGGAACCGGCACGAGGAGTTCCACTGGGGCTACCTGCGCCCCGCAGCGCTGATCGACATCAGCGCGAGCGCGAGCGCCGACGGCGAGCTGACCGGGTGGTCGCACCTGAACACCAACTCCGGGGCGGTCGGGCTCGCGGGCCCGTACCGGATCGCGAATCAGCGGCTGGTGTACCAGCCGGCCGACTCGCCGCTGCCGCAGGGCTCCTACCGGGCGCTGGCCGCGACGGCCAACCACTTCGCCAGGGAATCCCACCTGGACGACCTGGCCGCCCAGGTCGGCACCGACCCGCTGGAGTTCCGGCTGCGCCATCTGGACGACGACCGGCTGGCCGCGGTCTTCCGGGCCGCCGCCGGCCGGATCGGCTGGCCGGGCGGCGGCCCGGACGGGTTTGGGATCGGGATCGCGGGGGGCATGGAGAAGGGGGGCCGTGTCGCCACCGCGGCCGCGGTGCGGGTGGACGAGGACGGGACGCTGCACGTGGACCGTCTCGTCACCGCGTTCGACTGCGGGGCGGTGGTCAACCCGGACAACCTTGCCAACCAGATCGAGGGCGCGGCGATGATGGGCCTGGGCGGAGCGCTGTTCGAGGCGATCGACTTCGCCGACGGGCAGATTCGCAACGCGTCGCTGTCGCAGTACCGCGTGCCCCGGCTGCCCGACCTGCCGGACATCGACGTGGTGCTCGTCGACCGCCCGGACCAGCCGTCGGCGGGCGGCGGCGAAACCCCGATCGTCGCGGTGGCCCCCGCGATCGGAAACGCGATCTTCCGGGCCTGCGGCGTCCGGCTGCGGGCCATGCCGCTGGCTCCCCGAGGCGTCGTGCGGCGAGGCGAGACCCCCTGAGCACCCCGCCGGGTGACCCGAGCACGCTTTCCCGTGCGATCACCCGGCGCAGCCTGCTGACCGGCGGCGTGACCGCCGCCTGCGCCGGGCTGAGCGCCGCCGCCCTGCCGCCCAGCCTGCGCCGCGCCCTGCGCGAGACGCTGGCCAGCCCGCCAGGGTCCGGGCTGCCCGACCTCCAGCACATCGTGATCTTGATGCAGGAGAACCGCAGCTTCGACCACTACTTCGGCACGATGCCGGGCGTGCGGGGCTTCGCCGACCCGGACGCGATCACCCTGCCCGGCGGCAAACCGGTCTTCTACCAGCCGGATCCCGGGCACGCGGACGGGTACCTGCTGCCGTTCCGCTACGACACCGCGGCCACCAGTGCCCAGGCCACCCCGGGCCTGGATCATCACTGGCCAACCCAGCACCGGGCCTGGAACCGCGGCCGCATGGACGGCTGGGTCGCCGCCAAGGGCCCGCACACCATGGGGTACTTCGGCCGCGACGGCATACCGTTCCACTGGGCACTGGCCGAGGCGTTCACGCTGTGCGACAACTACCACTGCTCGGTGCTCGGCCCGACCGACCCGAACCGGCTCTACATGTGGACCGGGACCACCGACCCGGCCGGGCGCCGCGGCGGCCCGGTCACCGGGGACCAGCCGGAGTTCTCCGGCTGGGTGCTGTCCTGGACCACCTACCCGGAGCGGCTGCAGCGGGCCGGGATCAGCTGGCAGGTGTACCAGGAGGAAGACAACTTCGACAACAACGCGCTGGCCTGGTTCCGGCAGTACCTGACCGCGCGGCCGTGGTCTCCCCTATACCGCCGCGGCATGGTGCGCCGCAAGGCCGGCGCGTTCGAGCACGATGCGGTCAACGACCGCCTGCCGCAGGTGTCCTGGCTGGTCGCGCCCTCCACGCAGTCCGAGCACCCGCGGTTCTGGCCGGCCGCGGGCGCCGACTACATCGCGCGGAAAGTGGACGCGATCGCGGCGAACCCTCGGGTCTGGGCGAAGACCGCGTTCATCCTCTGCTACGACGAGAACGACGGCCAGTTCGACCACGTGCCGCCGCCGGTCCCGCCGCCGGGCACGCCCGGCGAGTACCTCGGCGGCGAGCCGATCGGCCTGGGGTTCCGGGTTCCGGTGACGATCGTCTCGCCGTGGACGGCGGGCGGGCGGGTCTGCTCCGACCTGTTCGACCACACGTCGCTGATCCGGCTGATCGAGGCCCGGTTCGGCGTCCGCGAGCCGAACATCAGCGCCTGGCGCCGGCGCACCTGCGGCGACCTCACGTCCGCGTTCCGGTTCGGCGCCCGCCCGGCCGGATGGCCGGAACAAGACACCAGGCTGCGGCTCGCGGCGGCCGAGGCGGGCCTGCGCGCGGCGGAACTCCAGGTCCGCGACAACCCGCGCCCGGCCGTCCCCGCGGTCAACGAGCAACTGCCGGCGCAGTAGCCAGCGGACAACTGTCTTGTACGCCCCGTCTCGTCCGGGTCTGGGCACCCGGTCGGTGCATCTGGGCGGGACGGGCCGGCCGCCGCCGGTGCCGCGTGTTTTAGGTTGCCTAGATGGCGACGAGTGAGATCCGGGAGCCCGTGGCGCTGCCGTCGGTCATCGCGGTGCGCGGAGCCCGGCACAATAACCTGCGAAATATCGA
>Ga0335074_10008203_pt1 | contig 14511 bp, 17 predicted proteins | sample Lox_Sample_23_FD_206715 | JGI IMG/M metagenome (GOLD analysis project Ga0335074, IMG submission 206715) | Soil microbial communities from Loxahatchee National Wildlife Refuge, Florida, United States - Lox_Sample_2.3 | ecosystem: Environmental > Terrestrial > Soil > Wetlands | place: USA...
GCCGCCCATAGGTAGGTTTCCGCCGATGGATTTTTCCATGCAAAGACGCCGCTGAAGCCGAGAAGAATCAACCCACTGAAGAGTTCGAGCACATGGCGAATGCGAAGACTTCTCTGCTGGGCGACGGCCTTGCGCCGCAAGTCACTCGGGGTTCCTGCGGCGTACTCCTGCGCGATCCATTCCGCACGCCAAGATTCGATTTCTGCGTCGTGATTTGTCATCGTCTTCCCAACCTCTCCTTGATCAACTTCTTGGCGCGGTTCATGCGCACCGCGACATTGTTCTCGCTGATACCAAGCACAGCCGAGATTTCCGCGTGCGAGAGATCCTCGAGCGCAAGAGTGAGAACCTGGCGAAACGGAATGGGCAACAAGCGGATAGCGGTGAGTAATCGGGACTGATCCGCGCGATTGATGGCGGAAGCTTCCGGGCTGCTGCGGGGATCGAGGATCTCTTCGGATTCTTCTGCCATTCCGCTGCGTTTCCTCCGCCAGACATGCGTCAATGCGCGGTTGTGAGCAATGCGAAAGATGAATGTCCGCAGGGAGGCGTCGCCGCGAAATCGAGGGAGCGCCATCCAGATGGCCAGGCGGATTTCCTGAAGCAGATCTTCGCGGCTCTGCGGATTCGATTCGTAAGACGCCGCCAGCCGCGCCAGGCTGGCGCCGAACTCGCTCCAAAGCTGCTCGTACTCGTGCTGCAGGCGTTGGCGCGAATGCGCAGGATTCGTAGCCGCATCTGCGGATATCCGTTCATCAACATTCATCTATTGCAAGGCCTTGCGTTCGCAGTTGCGCAGAATTGCACGCCCGAGAAAGGCAGTCTGCCACAGCAATGGTTCCTTACAGAATTTTTCGCAGAAAAAATCGTTCTTCTTTTTTGTAAGGTGCCGGGATTTTCAAGACTACCCGTTACGAGACAGTCCGAAAAGGAGCCGATCCCATGTGTAAAGCCTGCGTTGTGCCGCGAACTTCGCATTTCATCGCCGTTCTCGTCCTCTCTCTGCCTTTGATCACGATTCTCCAGGCACAGGATCCCACGCCATCGACCCACGATATCAGTGCTATTTATCGGCTTGCAGGCCAGCCCACCGGAACCTATCGCGAATCTGCTTCGCGCGACTCAACCGGAAGCGCGACCTCGATTGAGAGCGATCTGATCTTCAATCGTCTGGGCACGAAGCTGGAAATGAAATCCAGCAGCCAATATCGCGAAGATAGTGCCGGGCACTTGAAGAGCGCCGCGAGCGATCAATCGAGCTTCAACAGGCAACGCATCTTGCGGTTGAGGTCGGCGACAAAACGGTAACCGTCTCAACCACCACTGGCGGCAAGACCTATCAGCACAGTGTCGAACTCACCGGGGCGCTGCTGGGACCTGAGGGTGGGCGGCAGATGCTTGTGTCGCGTCTGCATGCGGCTGGCGACTCAGTTTCCTACCAGACTTTTTCAACGGAACTGGGATCGGTGGTGACAATCACGAGCACGCTGTTGGGAATTGAGGACTTCACCATGAGCCGGAAGAACATCAAGGCACTGAAAATCCAGCAGAGCATCAGCTCGATACCCGGCACATCGATCCTTTGGACGGATCAGAACGGCTGGATGCTGCGCCAGGTGATTTCGAGCCCTCTAGGGGATATTGAGGCAGTGCGGGAGGAAGGGCACGCAGAAGATGCGGCAGCGATTCAGGGTGCGTCATTGCCGGAAGAGAGTTTTATGCGCTCGATTGCGAAGTCGAACATTCGCCTGCCGCAAGAACGGCTGATTGACTCCATGCAATTGAAAATCATTCACAAGCGCCCCGATCTTGGCTGGCCTCAACTTGAGGCCGACAACCAGCATGTAATCGAGAAGACGGCGAATTATGTAGTGCTCGAGATCCGGCGCCTAGAGCCAGAGTCGGCGGGAGCGCGTCCGATGGCGGTAAGACCTGATCTGGAAGCATATCTCGCGCCCAGCGTCCTGCTGCAATCAGATGACGCCAACATCCAGAAAATTGCCAGCGAAGTCGTGGGTAACGACAACGATGCATGGAGCGCGGCCCGGAAACTGCAACAATGGACGAATGAAAACATGCAATTCGATGCCGGAATCGCTGTCGCACCGGCGTCGGAGGTGGCGCGCAATCGTCGAGGTACTTGTTTCGGATACTCCATGCTGCTGGGTTCGTTGCTGCGTGCGGCGGGCATCCCGTCGCGTTTGCGGATGGGGTACGTTTATGCGGGAGGGATCTGGGGCGGCCATGCGTGGATTGATGCGCAAATCGCCGGCCGATGGATTCCCATCGATGGCGCGTTGTATTCGCCCGGAGCGGCGGACGCAGCACGCTTCAGCGTTTTCACCAGCAGCCTGGAAGATGGAACCCTTGCGGGCATGGGCGCCCTCGGTCAGCTTTTTGGCAATGTGGAGATCAAGATTCTGAGCTATAGCGTGCGCGGGAAAACAGTTGCAGTCCCGGAGAACTCAACGCCGTTTACGGTGCGTGGGGATAAATACGAGAATCCGTGGCTTGGCCTTTCTATTCGGAAACCCGGTTCTTTCCGTTTCGATGATCTCGATAGCACGTGGCCGGACACGACCGTGCTGGCCATGCGGGGGCAGAGAGGAGAACTCGTCCAAATAAAAGACCTGTCGGCGTCACTTCCCAGCGGGGTATTCGACGCGCAAAAAGAGTTTGCCGGCGAAGGAGTCATTGGGACGAAGAGCGCGATCAAGATCGCCGGGCACACCGCGGAGATGCAGTTCTCTTTACAAAAAGCCGCCGCCATTTTGCAAACGCGAGGGGACGTATGGGAGTTTATTGCCTTCGGTCCGCACGCTGAGGGAATGCTGAAGAGTGCTGTTTCCAGCGTTCGAATCGAGAGGTAGTGTGGACGGTGCGGCCAACTCACATTCTCGGACGGCAGGGGGATGGCTTTATTTCAGGTAGGCGCGCACCAGAGAAATCAGATCCTCGGTAAGTTCCTCCGGCGAGTCCGGAGCGCGGTCGGGATGCGTAATGTGCAAGCGGATGTGATCTTCGAGAATTTCTGCCATCAGACTGTTGACGCCCCCGCGAATGGCGGCCAGCAGCATGAGGATGTCAGCGCATTCATCGCCTTCCGCGACGGCGCGCTCGACCGCTGAGATTTGTCCGCCCAGGCGGCGGATGCGGGAATAAAGTTTCTGCTTCTCCTTGGAAATTTCCGGCAGCTTCCGATTCATGAACCTTTCTCGCTTTCGATTGATTTTTACCCTTGACTTATACCATAGGGGGGTATCATATTGCGATGGGGAAAGCCCCGGACATCCAGGGAGAGGAGGAAAACGACAATGGCCTGCATGACAATTTTCGCACCCGCAATGACGATGGCGACGAACGAGTTCACGCGCGTTGTGCGGCAGGAATTTGTGCCCACGGTACACATAGAATCCGCCGTGGAACGCCTGCCGCTCAGCATGAACTGGGTCGTGGTCACCGACGGCGATGGCAAGGCACAGCTACGCATGAAGTGGTCCCGCGACTCATGAAGGATGGTCTTTCGTGAGGTGGTGGCTGGATTTTTGAAATTCCAGTCACTGCCTTCGTGGTCCTGTAACACTCCTGTAACCGAGAGTGCGTAGGCTCTTTCGCTTAGGTCCTTGGGCCTGAGCGAGCCGCTCTCCGATGTTAACTTCGGTTAACCTTATCGATATATTGTAATTAATATCAAGTGGGGCAAGGGCAACAGCCCGATAACAAGGGAGCGTGATGACAATCACGCGCGACCGTGACGCGTGATACAGGAGGGAGCGAGGCGGGTCCTATAGGGTAGCTTCATGAAATTGAAATTGAAATTCATTTTCAATATGATGAGCGCCAACTCCCCAACTCCCCGAGTGCTCTGGGCTACCGTGCTGCCGCGCTACGCGGCGATGGCACTTCTCGCCGCTATCCTGCTATTCGCCCGCCCCGGCTTCGGCCAAAGCCTCGTTTCGGCATCCGTCCCCGTGCAATCGAGCACGCCAGAGGCCGCGGCTGTCCCTTCGCCCGTATCGACCCCTCCGCCAGACGACAACACGGAGGCGATCCTACCGCATTTCCGAAACTCGCAATTCTGGCTGTCCGGGCAGGCCAATTTTATCTATCAGACACATCCTGAATTTCCCGCTCTTTATAGCGGCCCGCACAGTCTGAATCCGCATTATGAAAAGGCACTTTCGCGCGTGCTGACGCTGTATACGGGATTTCGCCTGAACAACTCCACGGAATTTCTGGTGGATGTTGAAGAGGCCGGCGGCTCCGCCCTCAGCCAGGGCTTTGGGTTGGCCGGGAATACCGATCTTGACATCGTGCGCAACCCCTTGCTGAGCAAAGCTCCGTATCTTGGGCGGGGGATGATCCATACCGTGATCGCGCTGAGCAAAGACAAGATCGAGAGCCAGCGCAACTTTTTGTCTCTCTTCGATGAGCTGCCGCGGCGGCGGCTCGAACTTCGCTTCGGCAAATTCAGCATGCCCGACTTTTTTGACATCAACTCCGTGGGCTCAGACACGCATTTTCAGTTCATTAACTGGACGGTGGACAATAACGGCGCATGGGACTACGCGGCCGACACGCGCGGTTACACGGTCGGGCTCACGGCGGATTTCGAGGATCGAAGCTGGGGATTTCGCTTTGCCGAAGTGCTGATGCCCAAAGTTGCCAATGGCATCGATCTGGTGTGGAAGCCGTGGCAGGTGCACGCGGAAAATTGGGAATACGAGTTGCGTCATGGCGTGCTGCCCAGGAAAGAAGGCGTCGTGCGGCTGCTGGCTTATACGAATTACGCCAACATGGGCATTTATCGCAATCAGGTGGCACTCGCGGAAGAAACTGGAATGACGCCCGACATCACCGATCATCCCTGGCATGTGACGCGCAAGTATGGCTTCGAGGTGAATGTGGAGCAGACGCTGACGAAATATCTCACGGCGTTCGGACGATTTGGCTGGGACAACGGCAAGACAGAATCGTTTGCCTACACCGAGGTGGACCAAACGTTCGCGCAAGGGGTCGGCGCGAGCGGCGCGTGGTGGCACCGCAGGCAGGACCGGGCAGGCATCGCTTTTGTCACGAATGCGATCAAGAAGGACCACCAGACCTACCTCGCGGATGGAGGCTTGGGATTCCTTCTTGGGGATGGCGGCCTCGATTATGGCCGGGAGAACATCATCGAGAGCTACTATACGGCTCACGTCTGGCGGGGCATCTATATTGCGCCCGGCTTGCAGCACATCAATAATCCCGGCTACAACCGCGATCGCGGTCCGGTGCTGGTGCCTACGTTCCGCGTTCACGTAGAATTCTGACAAGGAAGTACCTTCATTTGATTTCTCGCTGCGGCCTCATGAATCCACGATCCACAACATTTTCAGATCAAAAGGACTAGCAATTCCGAGCACGACACTTTTTATGCGGCTTTTGTCATAATGATTCCTGGTCGTTAGTGAGGACACTTATGGCTGCTCAACCTTCGGGCTTATCCATCGAACAACCGCAGAAAGGCTTCAATGGACATTCCATGGTTGGGGCACTGCAACGGGTGCTGGTGTGCTCCCCGCGAACGGCTGGATGGAACCAGCGCGAGCGCACTGCCCGGTGGCGCGACCTGGGCTTTCTGCATGCTCCCAATTTTGATACGGCGCAGGCGCAACACGACTATTTCTGCCAGCAACTGGAAGCTTCCGGAGCCGAGGTGATCGAACTGCCACCTGCGGCCGACGTCACGCTGGATGCCGTCTACGCCCATGATGCCTCTTTTCCCACTGATTTCGGGTTGATCGTGATGCGTCCAGGGAAAGTCAGCCGATTAGCGGAAGGGAAAAATCATGGCTCCTTCTGCACGAAGCTGGTGATTGCGAATCTGGCGAAAATCGTGGAGCCGGGAACAAGCGAAGCAGGAGACATCGTCTGGCTGGACGCTAAGACCCTTCTCATCGGCCGCGGATACCGGACCAATACTGTGGGCATTCAGCAGATGCGGGAACTGCTCGGGGCGAAGGGAATCGAAGTGCTTTCGGCGCCCCTGCCGCATGGATCGGGGCCGGCAACGTGTCTGCATCTGATGTCGCTGATGAGCCTGCTCAACGAGCGCACGATTCTAGTGGATCTGCCATGGCTTGCGGTGGAAACGGTCGAGTTACTGCGATCCAGAGGCTTCAACTTGATCGAGATTGATTATTCCGAACGCGACACGCTCGCCTGCAACGTGCTTTCTTTGGGAAACAACCGCCTGCTGGCGATTGAGGAAAACACGAAAACCAACGCCCGCCTGCGCGAAGCTGGATTTGACGTGCGAAGCTTCGCCGGCAATGAGCTTTGCATTAATGGCGGCGGTGGCCCCACCTGTCTTACGCGACCGATACTGCGGGGGTAGAGATTCTCATCCTCCCGCTATCGCTCCAATCACGATAAATGGCTCTTTGCCCGCAGCGACAGCTTCAGGTAGGAGTGCATCCGGAGCTTCATGGGAAAGATCCTCCTCGCAGGCAAAGAATCGCAGAAAAGGGCGCCGTTGCTTGGTGACGTGATCGCGGATCGTGCCTTCCAACATGGGATAACGCGCTTCTAAAGCGTCCAGCACGGAGCGTTGGGTGATCGGTCCAGCAATTTCCAGTACGACCTCGTCGCCAACCTGCGCGAGGTTCCGAAGATGATAGGGCAGCGCGACGCGAACCATTAGAGAATCAATCTTCCTTGATGTGGCCTGATTTCTTCAAGATCGATAGAGCTTTGTCTGAGAAATCTTCGGGAATCAGCACGTAATCCGTGTCGAAGGTTGAGACGGCGAAGATGGGGACATCGTTGCCCGAGAGGGGCTGAATAAACGACAGCAGGACTCCCGTCTGGGTGAACGGAAACGGCCCGCACAGTTTGAGGCAAATCCAGCGGCGAGGAGAATGCGTTTCATGCGGTAGGTTCTCGAGCGGACAGATGATCGAGAGTTCATCTGCCGACCGGCTGACGGAGATGAATTGGCCTTCTTGCGCCCAGGCCGGAACGGGGGAATCAGCATTGAGGCGCACCACCGCGAACCTTCCGTCGAGCGCGCGAAAGCGCAGTCCTTGGTTCATAGCTACCCTGCGATGGCCTTGTGCACGGCTGCTTTGGCAAGCAGTCGCGTCGAGTCGAGAGTGGGCAACGGCGAGGATTCAGGCTTGATTAGCAGCGGGATTTCCGTGCAGGCCAGAGCCACAGCGTCGCACCCTCCTTCCTGCAGGCCGCGGATGACTTCGATGTAGTAGGCAAGCGAGCGCGGCAGAAATTCTCCGTTGACGAGTTCATCGAAAATAATCTGGTTGATCCGGTTGCGCTGCTCGCTCGAAGGAATTCTGTGCTCAATTCCGAGGGCGCGCAAAGCCACAGGGTAGACCGGGCCCTCCATCAGATAACGCGTGCCGAGAACGGCAACTCGTTTGTACTGTCGCCGCTGAGCCTCAGCCGCGACCTCGCGGGCGATGTGAAGCCATGGCCGGGGCGAACGGTGCTCCACCAGATCGAACGCCTGATGAATGGTGTTATCCGGACAAATCAGGAAGTCGGCTCCCGCGCGTGCCAGTTTCTCGGCCGAAGCAAGCATCAATTGCGCGACGCCAGCCCAGTCTCCCGCATCGATCGACTTCATGTACTCTGCCAGCGAGAACGAGTGCAGCGAGACCTGGGGATGGTCGTGGCGTCCCAGTTGCTGCGCGCCTTCGAGCGAGATGGTTCGATAGCAGAGCGCAGCGCCTTCGGTGCTGCAGGCGACAATTCCAATGTGTAGCATCAGGCTTTGGCGTTAGGCATCAACGGCCACTTGTTAGTTGGGTCGCGAGGCTCGGAATCTGGATGGTTTGGCGAAGTTGCTGTCGCGTACGGGCTCAGCTGGCGGTAACGCTTTTCGAATTCCTCGCGGGTGATGATCGTTTTAATATCAGTGACGCGGTCGATCGCGAGAATGCCATCGAGATGATCGATCTCATGCTGCAATAATTCCGAAAGATCGCGGTCCTCACTCGCCTCGAACTCCAGCGTCTCGCCATAAAGATTATGGTAGCGAACCACGATGCGACGGTGGCGTTCCACTTGCATAAAGATGGAAAGAAAGCTGAGGCAAGCGTCCCAGACCACAGATTTTTCCTGGCTGCGCTGAATAATCTCTGGATTGATAAGCGGCCAAGGCTCGACTCCCGGCAGCTTCAGGAAAATCACGCGCTGAAGGACGCCGATCTGCGGCGCCGCGATGCCTCTCCCATAGCCGGTTGTCGAACGCCAGTGAGCGAGCGTGTCCGCGAGATCGCGCACCAGATCTTGAACCTGGCGGGACGTTGGATTTTCCACTAGCAGGGATCTCTCCCGCAATAAGGGATCGCCGAGTTGAAGAATGGGACGGATGGGCATGACTTCTGGCAACCAAAACTCTTAATTTCTATTTCTTCGTCTGCGTTTCTATTTTCTTGGTCTGCTCTTTGGGATCCGACCAGACCAACTGCAGAACGATACACAAAACTAACGTCAGCAAAAAGTCTGCCATCTGCGGATGAGCAGGCCAAATCTTGTGCGGAAGGCGCATTCGCCAGGCGATGATTGCTGCCGCTGTAGCAATCAAGCTGATCTGAAGAGTCTTCATCTCAGATTCCTACGAAACTCGCGAGCGACGTGATTTTACCGCATTCGTGATGATTGAGGATGTGCGTTAGCGCGCAGCCGCAGCATCGAAGAGGCTAAGAAGTTCCAGCTTCTTTTCCGCCGACAGGAACGAGGCCTCGAAGGAATTGCGGGCCAACTCACGCAGGTGCTCGTCGGTGAATCCGAAGGTGTCTTGCGCCAGCTGATACTCGCGGTTGAGCGAAGTGCCGAAAAGCGCGGGATCATCGGTGTTGAGCAAAATCATTACGCCCTGGTCGAAATAGCTCTTGGCCGGATGCTCGGCAATCGACTTGCAAACACCCGTGCGCAGGTTGCTGGTTAAGCAAATCTCGACGGGAATCTGCCGGTAGGCAAGTTCCTCGACCAGATCAGGATCTTTTTCGGCCGCGAGCCCGTGGCCGATGCGCTCGGCATGCAAGTTCAGCGCGCCCCAGATAGACTCAGCCGGTCCTGTCTCACCGGCATGCGCTGTAAGGCGCAAACCGTTTACTTCCGCGTATTCATAAACGCCGCGGAAAAGCTCAGGTGGAGCTTTGATTTCATCTCCGCCGATACCGATGCCAATCACGTTCCGGTCTTGATAGCGGACGGCCAGTTCAAAAACCTTCTGCGCCTCTTCCACTCCGAAGTGGCGAGTGGCATCGAAGATCCACAACAGCGAGACTCCAAAATCGCGTGCTCCGCGGGCGCGTCCGCGCTCGAGACCCTCGAAGATGGCGTTAAAATCCTGCTTGCGATAGAGGCAGACGCCGACGCAGACATACACCTCCGCATGGAGCACGTTCTGCGCTTTCAACTGTTGCATCAGGCGGTAGGTCGCGAATTCGTAATCTTCCGGACCGCGCAGGTGCGCGCTGACTTCCTTAAAGGCTATCAGGAAGCTCTGGAAGTCGTTGTAGTGATAAAGGGCCTCGCAATCAGCCAGAGCGCAAGTGTCCCCGTGACGCCGGCGCAATTCGAGAAGAGTGGCCGGTTCGACGGCGCCTTCCAGATGCAGGTGGAGTTCGGCCTTGGGAAGATGGCGGATGAAACTTGAGGGCGGCTTTGCGTCGGCCGCATCATTCATGAATCAGATTGTAGACGGATAACGCGAGTTTTGCGAAAAGCGGAAGAGATGGCTTCGCGAAATCAAGAAGTCTTCGTGAAAGATTGCCGATCGCCCACCGCCCAGGTTTTACCACCGTCGCGGCTCCATTCGTACATAGTGTGGAAGGCGGTCGCCGATTCGCGATAGAAAGTGAATCGTTCGCGCCCGAGATCTTTCGGATCGTCCGGAGGCGCGGTCTCAAATGTAAGCTTGCCATCCTGCCATCCACTGCCACGAAGGACGCTAGCACCGGCTTCGTGGTTGGCGACCAGCAGCATGATGAGTTGTCCTGTGTCTGAATTCACGCTCCAGAGCGCCACGAATTCGAAATCATTCGGCGGCTTTTCTTTTTGATGGACAACGAGGCATTGATTCTCGATATCCGGAGTGAATCTGTAGTCGGAAGCGAGCGGCTTGCCGGACCTAGCGAAGGCTCCGCTACCGGTCCAGGTTCCGGCGAAGTACGCGACCATGTCGGGCGGCAACGCGCCTTTCGCAGGCGCTGCTGCAGATGACGCTGGTGCGATGACCGCAGTCAAGATGCATACCAACAAGGCAAGGAGAGATCGATTCACAAGAGAAGGTCGCATTGGATGTCCTTGGACAAGACAAAAAAAACACGTTGGGCCAGGTTGTGAGACGACGGAGGCCCGCAGAGGTTAGCACTGCCGCTTTGTGAATCTCTAGCAGCATTGCGGGCCAACGGGCGGACGTTTACGGCTTTGGCGCAGTTGCTGTTTCTTTTGCTCGATCCTTCTGCGGAGGTTCGGGGAAGTCGTCGCGGATTTCGAGATCAGCGAGATCGCCCGTATAAGTGGAATCAGCGGCTGGGCGGTAACGTACGACGGCGATCATGCCTTCGATATGATGACAGGGATTGAAGTGATCGGCACCGTACCAGATGGTATCGGTGAAGCCGACGAACGATGGCCCCTTGCGATGGAAAGTGAGACTTTTATCGTCGTGGGCGAGAGTGAGAGTCCAATCCTGATCTTTTTGTGAACAGTTGACCGAAACGATGCGACCCTCGGCGCCTTCCGTGTCTTTGATGGGACCTTCAAATGAGATAGTCCCCTCCGGGCGCATTTCGGGCGGAATTGCGTTCCAGAGTTCGACGGCCTCGTTATGATCGGAGCCTCCCCAGCGGTCTGCGACGTACTTGGCGAAAGCCGCCGCGTCCGATCCCTTGCCCATGCGTAAAAGAATCTCGCCACTGAAGGTGTGATAGCCGGCGCGAGTGGGTTCGAGCTCTTCGGCTTTACGGGAAAGAAATAACGCATTCTGTAATTCGCCGCGACGTACGGCGAGTTTGGCAAGTTGCACGTATGCAGGGGCGAACTGACGATTGAGCTCAACCACTTTGAGAAGATCAAACTTGTAGGCATCTTCGTCAGCAGGCTGAGTAGAGGTCGCAATTGGCGACATCATGGTCTTAGCGAAGATCGACAGATAGAGATTTGGGTCGAGGCTGGAAGCTTCGGAGAATTCGTTTCGGGCTTCGGCATCTTTCCCGTCAGCAAAATCCACGAAGCCCATCATTTCATGAGCAAGGCCAAGCCTGGAATCGCCCTTGATTGCCTGTTCAGCCAGGGTCCTCGCGCCCGCCAAGTCATGCGTCCAAAAATGAAAGCCGCTCATTTCGGCTTCTGTTTCTGCCATGCTCAGCTGGCGGGTACTGAAGCTCTTATCGTCAATTTGCTGAGGGCTGGTGAGAACCCCCGTAGGAAAGGCCAGTTTCCTAACGTATACGGCTAGGGCATTATCCATGTCGGAAAATGATCCAAAAGCCTGCTGGAAGGCCTTCTTCTGCTCATTTCCTTTCTGCAACAGAGCGGAGAACTGATTGAGGCGTTCGCCCCGATCCATTCCAGGTCCCCACATCATGAAATGCACCAGCGCCCAAGACTCGGCATAAAACTGGTGGACCTTCATTTCGTCCCGGAAATTAGGAGGTTGGCTGATGAGACTTTCAATTGGGATGAGGAACTGCGTTGGCATATCGATACTTCGGGTAGGAGGGGCGCCGATAAAGATTTTATCTTTCTGAAAACGCGTATATCCGTAATAGTTAGCGAGACCTTCATCGAGCCACGTAGGAATCCAGTGCAGATTCAGGTGCAAGATGGAGTGGGTGTACTCGTGATAGACGATGACCCGACCCATCTCCTCGTTGCCACGCTCATTCCATCCATCCATGCGCACCATCGCGTACTCTTTGTCCCATGCGTGGTGGAAGAAACCATTGGGCTTAACGCCCTTCGCTCTCCACATGGCAGGGTCGAGGGACTTGGCGGTGATTTCGTCGCGTGCAGCAAAAATGAGCAGGGGCGCGCCTCCTTCCAGACGAAATTGTGGATAGCGATCAGCGAAAACAGCTCGCATTTGTTCGAATTCATGTGTGATCTGACGGGCGTCGGCCTCGCTGCCGTCGCTGAGAACTCGGAAGTGTGGACTGCGGATCTCAATCCAGGGCCTATCACGCGCAAGGGAGGGAACCGTAAAGGAGAACAGGAAAATTGAGACGAGCGCGCGACGAAAACTCATAATGGCGCGACATATTGACGTATTTTCGTGAGAACGTCAATGATGCCGTGCGATAGCCTGATTCTTGCAGAACACTCGAGCTAGTTCTTCGCAAACTCGCTGCGATGGCGGCTGTAGAAGATGTAGATCAGCAGACCGATACCGAGCCACACGACGAATCGCACCCAGGTGATGACCGTGAGGCCCGTCATGAGTCCACCGCAAAGAATGATCGAGATGAGCGGGAACCAGGGCACGAGCGGAACGCGGAAGGCGCGTGGGCGATCGGGTTGCGTCCGGCGCAAGACGATCACACCGAACGACACCAGCACAAAGGCAAAGAGAGTGCCGATGTTTGAGAGGTCGGCGGCGTCACTAATGGCGAAGATGCCAGAGGGAAGTCCGACCGCAAGTCCGGCAATCCACGTCGAGTAGTGTGGAGTCTTGAATTTCGGATGCACCGCGGAAAAAAGCTTGGGAAACAATCGGTCCCGTGACATCGCGTACCAGATGCGGGCTTGGCCGTATTGAAAGACCAGCAGAGAGGAAATCATCCCCATGAGTGCGCCAATGACGATGACCGATCGTGACCAACGGCTGGCGCCCAGCATTTTCAGCGCGTAGGCAACCGGCGCTTCAGCCGCTTCACCGGAAACGAAGGTCGTGTACTTCATCATCCCCAGCAGGACGACCGACACGCCTACGTAGAGGATAGTGCAGACAATCAGCGAGGCGATGATGCCAAACGGCAAGTCGCGCTGCGGATTGCGAGTCTCCTCAGCCGCAGTAGAAACGGAATCGAAGCCGATGTAGGTGAAGAAAACAATCGCGCCGCCGGTAACGATGCCGCTGAACCCGGAAGGTGCGAAGGGTTTCCAGTTGGTGGGATTGATCAGGGCGCCGCCGACCATCAGAAACACGAGAATGGCGCCTATCTTGATGGCGACCATCACGTTGTTCGCTTCGGCAGATTCACGCACACCGCGCACCAACAGGACAGTGAGAATGAAAATGATCAAAAAGGCGGGAATGTTGAAATACGATCCGGTCCAGTGTCCGGATTCCCAGACAGGGGTTGACCATCTATCCGGCAAATTCAGGCCGAAGGATGCCAGTTGCGCCTTGGTGTAGGCGCTGAATCCGATCGCCACCACGACATTACTGACAACGTATTCGAGGATGAGGTCCCATCCGATGATCCACGCGAAGATCTCGCCGAGCGTCGCGTAGGAGTACGTGTAGGCGCTGCCGGCGATGGGAATCATCGAAGCGAGCTCGGCATAGCAGAGACCCGCGAAGCTGCAGGCGATCGCGACCAGGAAAAATGAGATGGCAATCGACGGCCCGGCGGGCGGACGCCCGTGCATGAGGATCTGGGCCATGTTTCCGCCGCGCAGGAAATTGACCACAATGTCGAGGACTTGTGCGTGCAGAATCGAGGGAGCCTGGAAATTCTCTCCCGCAGCAGCCGTGCCCGTCAGGATGAAGATGCCAGAACCGATCACCGCGCCGATGCCAAGCGCGGTTAGCGACCACGGTCCCAGAGTTTTTTGCAGCTGATGCCCGGGAGTTTCGGCTTCAGAAATGAGCTTGTCAATCGATTTACAACAGAACAGCTGGTTGTTTGAAGTGCGAGTGACTGGCTCAGGTGGAGGTTCGGTCGTGGGTTGCGACAAGGTTTGGGGTTCTCCTAAATCCAGCTTTCAGCAATCGGCACTCGGCATTCAGCCTGGCAAGAGTCGAGAGTTTCTGTGATCTCAATTCGACGCACTGCCGAGTGTTGAGTGCCGGGTGCTTGTTTTCTTAACGCTTGGCCTGGCCGCGGGCCATCTTCTTCACCTTCGGCTTCTTCGATCCGCGAGGATAATCGCGGGCCTTGAGTGGTTTTTCGGCCTTGCGCTTCTTGCGCGAGGTGCGTTTGGATTTCTTGCGGTCTTCCCGGGACAACTTTGATGTATTGGCCATGATTCCTTTTCTTGATTTTGTAATTTGGAAATCGGGTAATTGTGTAATTTGTATTGGGCCTCAACCTTCGGCAGGAATTGCCAAATTATCCGATTACAAAATTACCAAATCGCCTTCAGGCTTTTTCTAGCTGAGCATACTTCTCGACCAGCTTCTTCAAGCCGAAGCGTGGAAATTGTACCGTAATCTTGGCTTCTTCGCCTTCCCCTTCGCGCTGATAGACCGTGCCCTCGCCATATTTTGGGTGGCGAACTCGCTGACCGGGACGGAAACCGCGCTTGCCTGTCGGTTCTTCCACCGGCATT
>Ga0335074_10008204_pt1 | contig 14511 bp, 10 predicted proteins | sample Lox_Sample_23_FD_206715 | JGI IMG/M metagenome (GOLD analysis project Ga0335074, IMG submission 206715) | Soil microbial communities from Loxahatchee National Wildlife Refuge, Florida, United States - Lox_Sample_2.3 | ecosystem: Environmental > Terrestrial > Soil > Wetlands | place: USA...
GCCGGGGGTTACGGGGGTCGTCCCCGCCAGCCATCCGCCCGCCGGGGGTTACGGGGGTCGTCCCCGCCAGCCATCCGCCCGCCGGGGGGTTACGGCGGGTCGTCCCCCCGAGCAACACAGCAGCGTCGGCTACCGTGTGCGGGTGCGATCGCCCGTGACCCGCGCCCTGGCCATCGGTATTGACGCCTGCTGCGTGCTCGCGTTCGTGACCATCGGCCGGCACACCCACGGCTATGGCGACAGCCTGGCAGGCATCTGGCACACCGGCTGGCCCTTCCTGGGCGGACTGGCGATTGGTCTGGCCGCAGGCTGGCGCCGGCCTTCCGCCGGCTGGGCGGCCGGTGTGCTCGCCTGGACCGGCGCCGCCGGCGCTGGCATGCTGATCAGGGTCCTGGCCGGGCAGGGGACCGCGGCCGACTTCATCGCGGTGACCTTCGCCTTTCTCGGTTTGTTCATTCTGGGCTGGCGATTCGCGGCGGTGACCATCCGCCACTTGCGTCGCAGCGGTACTCCTACTTCACAGCGGGGTTGACGACGCCGGCGGGCTTGACCGCATACTCCTAGCAGGGCCCTGCGGCCGCCCTGTGGCTGGCGGCTGGCTTTGACGGGAGGCCCGGGATGCGGCAACTCCGCCGGTCCGCGGTCGCGGCGGCCGTGCTCGTTGCCATGCTCGCCGCGCTGGCCGGGCTGGCTGGGTGTGCCGCTCCTGCCTACACCTACGTTGTTGACAGCCAGGATCACGCCTACTTCAAGGTACCGGCGGGCTGGTATCAGGTGCCGGCTAAGGCGCTCGCCAGTGCGCAGTCGGTGCTGCAGAAGGCACCGTTAGGAGCGGAGGGCGGACCCTACCTCTGGTCGCGGGCCTATGCGGCCGAGCCTGATCCGGGAGCCGTCGACCTGGTCTCCGGCGCGCCTGTGCCGATCGTCTACGCGAGCGTGCAGAGCGTCAGGGACTGGCTCAAGGCGGGCCTGAGTTTCGACGCGATGCGCGACATGCTGTACCCGGTGACATCGCAGGGGCGGCAGCAGGCAGCCCAGGAGGGGCAGAAGTTCACGGGCTTCGACCTGCTCGGGGGCAGCACCATCGCGAGCGGCGACGGGATCCGCGGCATCAATGAGCTGTACGTGTATGACTTCGCTCACGTGCCGGACGCGTTCGACCAGACCGTGCTGACGAACACGGCGACAAGCAAGCTCTATCTGCTGCTCGTGCAGTGCAGCCAGGCCTGCTTCGCCAAGTACGAACCGCAGATCAAAGCGATCGTGGAGTCCTTCACTGTGCGAGGTTCCTGATGCCCGAGCCCGCAGGTTCGCCTGGCCGCCGGTCGCGCAGGTTCCGCCTGGCGCGGGCAGCTCGCCGCGAGTGGCGGCAGCAGTACGGACTGCTCGGAGCTGAGCGGCAGCGGCGCCGCCCGATGGCGCTCTGGGATCGGCTGAAGTTCAGCCTGCTGTTTGTCGGGCTCTGGTTCTTGCTCGTCTGGTACGAGATGTCGCTCGACCCGATCCTCGGCTTCAGCGACGCAGTGCGTCAGCAACTGCAGGTCAACTCCGGCGCCGGCCGCTGGCTAGTGTTGCTCCTCATCCTGGAGGTGTTGCGCCAGATCAGCTACGTCCTGGCGGAGCGCTGGCGCTTCTACTACCGGCTGTCCGTCGGCCTCTCCGGCCGCAGCGACCAGGCCAGCCGTCACCTTAGCGACTACACCAGGTTCCGGATCGGCCGGGTGATCAGATGGCTCGTCGTGATCGCCATCGCGGCGATCATCCTCGGGCTGGTGTACCACACCACGCCAGCGCAGGGCCTGTTCCGTGCGCCGCTGTCGATCTACCATGCGCTGCCGATCCTGCTCTACGCCGTGGCGATCATCTCGCTCGGCGTCCTGCAGTTCGTCGCGATCTTCTGGTTCATGTCCCGGGGCGGCGTAGATGTGTACTACCCGGGGGACGTGACCACGCGGTTCTCCGACGTGTGGGGCCAGGATCACGTGCTGGCGCGGGTGCAGGAGAACATCCTGTACCTGGAGGACCCTGAGTCGATCGAGGACCACGGCGGGTACGTGCCTGGCGGCATCCTGCTCTGGGGACCGCCCGGCACCGGGAAGACCCTGATGGCCGAGGCGATGGCGGGCGAGACCGGCAAGCCGTACGTGTTCGTGGATCCCGGCGCGTTCATCAACATGTTCTTCGGCGTCGGCATCCTCAAGGTGAAGTCGTTGTTCCGGCGGCTGCGCAAGCTGTCGGTGCGGTACGGCGGCGTGATCGTGTTCTTCGACGAGGCCGACTCTCTCGGCAGTCGCGGTGCTTCCGTCAGCGGCGGTGGCGGGGGCAGCGGCCGGCCGGGCTACTCCGCCCCGGAACTGGCCGCGGGCCACCGGCGCGCGGCCGGCAGCCTGTTCGCCGACTGCCACGGTTTCAGCTATCTGGCACCTCGCACGCAGTCTGCCTTGTACGAGGAAGCGCTGCGAGCGTCAGCCGACCCTGCGCCGCGGCCGGCCGGGCGGTTCCGGCAGATGATCCCGGCCGGCATGGGCATGGGCGGCGGCATGGGCACACTGCAGGCGCTGCTGACCGAAATGTCGGGCCTGAAGAAGCCGCGTGGTTTCTTCAACCGGGTGGTGCGCCGCATGCTCGGCATGCGGCCGAAGCCGCCGCCGAAGTACCGGATCCTGATCGTGATGGCCACGAACATGCCGAGTGCGCTGGACGAGGCGCTGCTACGGCCTGGTCGGATCGACCGGCTGTACCGGGTCGGCTACCCGTCCAAGGAAGGCCGGAAGCGCACCTACGAGGGCTACTTCAGCAAGGTCAGCAACGAGCTGACCAGGGACCAGATCGATCACCTCGCCACGATCACGCCGTACGCGACCGGCGCCACGATCAAGGATCTGGTGAACGAGTCGCTGATCGTCGCGCTGCGCGACAACCGGACCACCATCACCTGGGCCGACGTGCTGAAGGCAAAGCTGGCGAAGAGCACCGGTCCGGCCGAGGGCGTCGAGTACATCGAGCGGGAACGGCACGCGGTCGCCCTGCACGAGGCATGCCACGCTGTCGTCAGCCACCTGGTGCAGAAGCGCAACGTCATCGACACCGCGACGATCCAGAAGGGCGCGGACTACCTCGGCTTCGTCAAGCCGATTCCGATCGAGGAGCAGTTCACCTCGTGGCGCAGCGAGTACGAGGCCGACATCATGGTGAGCCTCGCTTCGCTCGTTGGCGAGCGGATGTTCTTCGACGGCGACTCCAGCTCAGGCGTCTCCGGCGACCTCCAGAACGCGACCACGCTCTCGCTGGCGATGGAGGGGCTGTGGGGAATGGGCGGGCAGTTCGGCTCGTACGCCGCGACAAGGGCACCGCACGACGCTCATCCAGTCGCCGACGGCAACGACCGGAACGTGCTGGAGACGGGGTTCGGTCAGCGGGTAGAGGGCCGGCTCGCCGCCCTCGCCGAGCGCACCGGCACCCTGCTCGCAGAGAACCGGCCCAGCGTGCTGGCAGTCGGCCACGCCCTTGAACTGCACCGGACGATCAGCGGCCAGGACGTGACCGCGATCATCTCCGGCGAGCAAGGGCCGGTGGTGGACGGGCGGCCGTACCGGGATCCGGAGTTCGCTGCCGCGCTGGAGGACTATCACCGGCTCGCGGTCTCCGCGCACAGCGGCGACCGCAGCGTGCCGCTGCCGGTCCCGGTGCCAAGGTCCGCGCCCGAGTGGTCGGCTCTCCCGGCTATCACTGACCTCCGGGCCGACCCGGCGGACGACTAGCGCCGCCACCGGAACGCCGACGGGCGGGGCGGCCAGCACGCCACCCCGCCCGCTCCGGCCGTGTGCACGTGGCTTTCCCGCTCGACGGCCACGCCTTACGGCAGGCTGATGATCGCTACCGGACGACACGACCCGCCAGGGTGAACGGGTCGTTAACGGGAGCCGCCGCTGGCCACTCGGCGCCCGTCCAGCTCGCTGGCCTGCACCGTTCTTCGCGAGCAGCGCTGCCGCCAAGGACGGAGCGCCGCGAGGTGGCACGACGGGACCAGTCGTGCCGCTCCGCGGCGCTCATGCGCCGTACTTCCTCGACGGTCGTGGCCGTGGCCTCATGCAGCGGGACGCTAGGACCGGCCGGTAACGGAACGTCGTCTGGTTGGTTAACGACGACATAATCCCTATAAAAGCTCTAGGTCATACCAAGCTTGTTAGAAGCTGTCCCAGCGGCCACCGGCCGGGGCGGCATCGAGCCTGAAACCGCCACCGCCGAGTTGCTGACGCAGGACTGCCGCGGTCTGCGCCGCATCCTGGCCCGCCGAGTTCAGCACGTGCCGCTCGAGCTCGCCGATGTTCGCGAACTGCCGGTGCAAAGACACCACCGGTCCCTGCTCGCGGAGGACTGGCCTGTCGTCGCCGCCAGGGCGGCGGCCCACCGCCCGGCTGACCGTCGTCGCCTCGTCCGGGCGCAGCACGACGTAATGCAAAGCCAGAGCGGTCCTTGCAGCCGCTGAGCGGAATGGCTCCAGGAACCACGGCCCGACGATCCCGTCGCAGATCACCTGGTAGCCACCGGCGGCGTAGCCGAATGCAGCGCCGGCCAGAACATCGATCACGATCTCGTTCTGGCGGTGTGACTGCGGCAGGAACGGCTCGATCGCGCCGCGCTTGATGTAGTGCCAGAAGTCGTCCGCGATCAGATGCACGCTCGGCTCGAGTGTGTCCGCGAGCAGTGCGGCGACGGTGGTTTTGCCCGCGCCCGGCGGTCCGGTGAGCACGATGACCTGACCATGACCCAGCTGGCTTTGCATCCCGGTAGCCATGTCCCCATCCTGCCCAGCAGAGATCGGGCCGCGCTATCAGAACTGTGCCTGCCATCCCGTTCAGTCGGAGCCGCCACGCGGCGGCTTCGCTGACCCGGACCGCCTCGACCGAGGTCTCAATGTCACGGGGTGTTAGTCAGCAGAACCACCTTGATATGGCCAGGTGCTGAGCCGTTCTGCTCGGCGCCCAGCGCGAAGCACGTGGAAGTGTTCGGGCAGCTGACGTCGATCACCCCGCCTACCCGGGCGGGCGCTGTCGACACCGCCCAGCTTGCCCCGCTGTCGACAGTCGAAGCGAGCAGGGCCCGCGCCTGGCCGACGGAGACCGATCGCAGCGCGTGGCCGGGGGAGGACGATCGCTGAGCGGAGGAGTTGGCTGGCCGGCTGGCCGGAGTTCCGGCCCCGGTGAGCCAGCACGACGACGAGCTTGCGCAGGACATGGAGATGAAGTTCCAGCCCGACGACGGGCCCGGCAGCCCGGAGGTCTTCACCTGGTCCCAGGTCTGCCCGCCGTCCTCGGTCTCGAACACCGCGCTCGGAGCGAGGGCGTAGCAGTCAGTATCGCCGGGGCAGCTCAGCGAGGAGACGCCGACCGGCGGCGCTGAGGATGCCGACCACCTCGCCCCGCCGTCGTCGCTGGTGTAGGCGGCGCCGCCCAGGTAGCTGACGCCCTGCGCCCTCCCTCCGGGTCCAGACTCGGAATGCCACTGGCCGAAGAACCCGACCGCAACGCAGGTCGTCCCGGTGCAGCTCAGACCGCTCGGCACGAATTCGCGCGACCCGGGCGGGGGAAACGTACTCTGGCTCCAGCTGACACCGCCGTCAGAGGTCCTGAAGATCTGTGACCTGGACCTGGCTGACGAGGCGCCGGCGTAACCGACGACAACGCACGACGAGATCCTCGCGCACGACATCCCCAGCCCGGGAAGGTCCGCCCCAGGGCCGTCTTGCGAGACGTTCGGGACAAGCGGAGGCCCGCGGTGGGAGGTCCACGTCTGCCCGCCGTCTGTGGTGGTCAGCAGCGTGCTGCCGCGGCCGGCGAGCTCAGCCAGTACGTCACAGGCCTGCGCGTCCACGCACGAGATCTGCGGCAGCGCCACCGCCCTCACTGTGCCGGTTGCCTGCCGCCAGGTGGAGCCGCCGTCATGGGTGTACTCCAGCTGCCCGCCAGTCGAGTCGGCGTAGCAGGTCTTCTCGCCCGGGCACACAAGAGAAAAGGTCTGCTCGTAATCCGATGGGGACAGCACGCGCCACGACGAGGCGCCCCCGGCAATGTCGCTCACCAGCCGCCACGTCGTGTGGTGCATCGATGAGCGCGCGACGGGCTGCCGCTGCGGGGTCGTCGTCATGGCCGAGGCGGTTACCAGCCCGGCCACGACCAGGCACGCCACTGCTGCCGTCCCTGCCGCAGCCCGCAGGCGCGTCCGCCGGGCACGCAGCTGCGCGCTGCGTGCCAGCGCGCGCTCATAGCGGTGCCGGAACTCGGTCTCGCCGGGCGCCTGAGTCTCGAAATCACGCGAGTGAAGCAAGGCGCTCCTCCTTCAGGTCCACGTTCATGTCCTTGCGCAGTCCGGCAAGACCCCGGCGCAGGTGCGTCTTCACCGTCCCGTGACTGACGTCGAGGGTCTGCGCCACCTGGGTCTCCGATAGCCCGACTAGGTAGCGCAGTACGACTACCTCGCGCTGGCGCCGCGGGAGCCGTTGCAGGGCGGCAGTCAGCGCCTGGCGAAGCACAACCTCGTCCGCCGGGTCCGACCCCACCGCGTGCTGCCCGCCCGCGCCGTCGCCCGGTGCGTGGCTGCCGCCTTCGACAAAGCATTCGCCGGCGGACCAGGCATCCCCCGATGCCACATCAGCCCGGGCACCGGCCGTGACGCCCGGAAGGCGGCGGATCGCCTCGTTCACGGTCACCCGAAGCACCCAGCCCTCGCGCCACGGCGCCGGGCCGATGCGCCGCCAGTGCAGGTGCGCCTTCGCCATCGCCTCGATCGCCGCGTCCTCCGCGGCGTGCTCACCGGTCACCTTGCGGGCCACGGCCACGGCCTTGGGGAAGACCGCACGGAAGAACGCCTCGAAGCCGCGCTCGTCGTCGGCCTGCTTTGGTCTCACACTCCTAAACCCTTCGGGTGGTGGCTGTTGGATGACAACGTCCCGCATCTCTTTCGCCAGACTGCTCCGGGCAGGCACAGCAGTAGCCATCATGTCGGCCCACCATCGGAAAACAGACCGGGCGTCAGCCGGGACATGCAGCGTCAGCATCCTGGAATCACCGCGCCTCCCTTGCCAGCGGCCAGGGCCGACTCCTAGACTGAACATTCAGTCAACGCGTTGGGAGCGCGATACTCATGGCCACGACCCAGGCCAGTCCACCCCGTCCGACAGCTGCTGTTAGCCGGGGGGACGACCCCCCGAGCCCCCTGCCAGGTCCTGCCGCAGTCCCAGGGGCCCGGCCTTCGCTCGCCGAGATCATTGCCGCGCAGGAGGAGATCTTCGTCCGCCGCCAGCCCGAGTCGGCCCGGCTGGCCGACGTCGCCACCGGCTCGCTGGCCGGCGGCGTGGTGTCCAGCTGGCAGATCTCCCGCCCGCAGCCGGTATGGCTCAGCCACGGCCGCGGCTCCAAGCTCTACGACGTCGACGGCAACGAGTACGTCGACCTGCACGGCGGATACGGCGTTTCGCTCGCCGGGCATAGCCATCCGGCGATCGTCGCGGCCGTCCGAGCGCAGGTCGAGCGGGGCACCCACTTCGCTCAGCCGACGGAGACCGCGCTGGCAGCTGCGGCTGAACTGGCCCGCCGGTTCGGCCTGCCCCGGTGGCGCTTCGCCAACTCAGGCACCGAGGCGACGATGGATGCCGTCCACCTGATGCGGGCCATCACCGGCCGGGACCTGATCATCAAGGTCGAGGGCTGCTATCACGGGCATCACGACTCGGTCCAGGTCTCGGTCTGCCCGGACAGCGACGAGGACGACCGTGGTCCGGCGAGCGCGCCCAACAGCGTGCCGGCCAGCAGTGGCATCCCGGCCGCCATCACCGATCTGACTCTGATCGTCGGCTTCAACGACCTGGACGCCGTTCGGGCCAGGCTCGAGGAGCACCCCGGCCAGATCGCCGGCATGATCCTCGAGCCGATCATGATGAACGCCGGGATCATCCTGCCGGAGCCCGGCTACCTGGCCGGGCTGAAAGAACTGCTCCACACCCACGGTGCGCTGCTCACGTTCGACGAGGTGAAGACCGGCCTCACCGCCGGGCCGGGCGGCGCCACCGGGGTTACCGGTGTCACGCCGGACATCGTCTGCCTGGCTAAGGCGATCGGCGGCGGCATCGCGGTGGCCGCCGTTGGCGGCACCGCCGAGGTCATGGAGCACGTCGCAAACGGCGACTACGAGATGGTCGGCACCTTCAACGGCAACCCGCTGGCGATGGCGGCGTGCCGCGCGATGCTGACGGAAGTCGCCACTCCCGAGGCCTATGAGCGGCTGGAGAAGCTCAGGCTGCGGGCAGTTGACGGGCTCGAGCGCGAGATCGCGCGTAACAACCTGGACGCGCAGGTAGTGGCGGTCGGCGCCAAGGGTTGCGTAGTGTTCTCCTCCAGCCCGGTGCGGAACTTCCGGGATTTCCTGAGGGTGCGGGACTCCTACAGTCACGCGCACTGGCTGTTCCAGCACAACGGCGGGGTCTTCCTTCCGCCGTGGGGCAAGATCGAGCAGTGGCTGATGTCGGTGCAGCACGACGAGGCTGATATCGACAGATTCATCGCCAACTTCGCTACGTTTGCCGCAGCAGTGCGGCCATAATCCAACTGAATCCGTGACCCCAGCGCTACCCGGCGAGGTTTACACAGTGGTTACGCCGAAGGCCTTGCGCCTCAGCGCGGACCAGGACATTCTGGGCAGGTAAATAGACAAGACTACGAGCCCGGCGAAACGGCCAATCGGCAATCATCAGGCGGACGTTTGGTCGGCATCCGGACACCAGCAGGATTCGGAGTGCGACCGCAGGGTGCCCGGGGCTCGCAGCGGAAGGCGGCGAGATGCACCCTCGCGAGGGCTGGCAGCCGGACGGCACGCGCCGGCGGACTCAGTTGTCCCGCCGCCAGGCGCTGCAGCGCGGCCTGGCCGCCGCGGCACTGGCGGGCGGCGGCGCGACCCTGCTCGACGCGTGCGCCGCCTATCTGGTCGGGCCCAACAACATCCCGCTGCCGCGGCCGGACCATCCGGTCACCTGGCCGGTGACCGGTAACAAGGCCATCGCCAGCAACCTGGCGCCGGAGACCGGCGCGACCCTGCAGGTCTACAACTGGGTCGCCTATATCAACCAGGCCTGCGTGAATAGCTTCGCCAAGAAGTACAACTGCAAGGTCGAGGTGACCACGTTCAACACCATGAACGAGGCACTGGCCAAGCTGCGCAGCGGGCTCAAGTTCGACGTCCTGATGGGCGCCACGATCGACGTACTCGGCGACCTGATCGAGTCCAGGCTGATCCAGCCGCTCAACCACAGCTACATCACGAACATCGACCAGGTGTGGCCGGACTTCCGCAACCCGTACTACGACCGCGGCTGGCAGTACACGGTGCCGTACACGATCTACACGACGGGGATCGCCTGGCGTAAGGACTACGTGCACGAGAACCCGTACGCGATGAAGAACCCCTGGCGCGAGATGTTCTTCCAGCCCAAGTACAAGGGCAAGATCGCGATCCTGGACGACTACCGGGAGGGCATCAGCCTCGGGCTGATGATGAATGACATCTACAACCTGAACACCACCAGCAAGAGCCAGATCGACCTCTCCAGGCAGACGCTGCTGCAGCTCGCGGACCTGGTCGACATGCAGATCGACAACAACGACTACAGCGAGGTGCCCGACGGGCAGACCTGGATTCACCACGCCTGGTCTGGCGACATGGCCGCGGCCCCGTCGTACATGCCGAAGGGCGTGAACGTCGATGTGGTCGGTTACTGGTTCCCTAGGGACGGCAAGGGCCCGATCGCGAATGACACCAATACCGTGCTGCGGGCCTCGTCCAATCCCGTACTGGCGCACCTGTTCGTCAACTATCTGATGGATGAGCAGGTAGCGGTGGAGAACATCAGCTGGAACGGCTACATGCAGCCGGTCACAGCCATCACCCCGGAGTTGCTCGTGAAGGAAAAGATCCTGCCGCCGAGCCTGATGTCGACGGCCGTGGTGCCAGCGGACTTCCGCCGCGGCGTCGGCGAACTGCAGCTCCCCGTGGATGCCGACGCGCTCTGGCAGCAGGCCTGGCTCGTCGCGAGCAACGGGCTATAGCGATGGCCGTCCACCTGCCTCCGGAAGCCCCGCCCGGATCGTCCGTGCCGACTGAGCCGCCGGGGCGCCGGCCGGGCCGCCGGCCGAAGCCATATCAGCCCAACAAGCTGTTCTGGGTGCTGCTCGCCTCGCCCGGCATCCTCTGGCTGATTGTGCTGTTCATCATCCCGTTCTACGCGATGCTCGCGATCGGCGAGGGCAAGCTGGACCGCCAGACCGAGTCGCCGGTGGCGGTGTACAACCCGTTCACGTGGAGCTCGGCCAACCTCAGCAACGTGTGGCATGACCTGTTCGGGTCCGGAGCGTTCGCCGGCTGGATCGCCTGGCGGACGATCTGGTATGTCGCACTGGCCTCGATCCTCAGCTTGATCATCGCCTACCCCGCCGCCTACTTCGTGGCCCGGTTCGCCGGCCGGCGTAAGGGAATCTTCCTGGTCCTGCTGATCGCCCCGTTCTGGATCAGCTACATGATGCGGATGCTCGCCTGGATCGACTTGCTGCAGACGAACGGCTACGTCAACAAGGTGCTGTCTTTCCTGCATCTGGGAACGCCCAACTGGCTCGGCGGGCACTGGTACACCGTCATCCTCGGCCTCGTGTACGGCTACATCCCGTACCTGATCCTGGTGCTGTACGCCGGCCTGGACCGGATCGATCCGTCGCTGCTCGAGGCGGGCCGCGACCTGGGCCTCGGCCGGGCCCGCACCTTCATCCGGGTCACGCTGCCGCTGTCCCGGCAGCCAATCCTCACCGGCATGCTGATCACGGTGCTGCCGATGCTCGGCGACTACTACACCAACACGCTGCTGTCCGGCGCCCGAGATACCTCGATGATCGGCAACCTGATTCAGGGCCAGCTGAGCACACCGTCGGCCGGCCAGGGTGCGATCCTGTCGCTCATCGTGCTGCTGGTGCTGCTAGTGCCGATGATCTACTACGTGATCGCTACCAACCGGGCATCGAGGGCGGCGTCATGAGCAGCACAGTAGTCTCCGAGGCTGTCACACCCGTAGCCGGAACGAAGGCGTCCAGAGCGCGGTTCTTCCGTAACCCGTGGCGGCATCCGTGGATCCTTGAGGGCTTCACCTGGCTCTACCTGATCTGGTCGCTCGCGCCGATCGCCATCGCGGTGCTGTTCTCGTTCAATAACGGGAAATCCCAGGCGTCCTATCAGGGCGTGTCCATGCGCTGGTACTGGGCCGACCATGTCAACTCGATCTGGTACAACCCGCAACTGCACAGCGCCATGTTCGTGACGCTGAAGCTGTCCGCGCTGACGACGGTGATCGCGGTGCCGATCGGAGTGGCATTCGCGCTCGGTATCAATCGCTGGCGCGGCGTAATCCCGTCCAGCTTCAACTTCATCATGATCCTGTCGTTCGTGGTGCCGGAGCTGATCTTCGGCGTCGCGATGTTCTTCATCTTCACCCAGATGCCGGGCCTGAAAGAGGTCGGCCTTGGCACCATCGCCGAGATACTCGGCCTGGTCACCTGGAACGTCAGCTGGCCGGCCATCATCGTGCAGGGCCGCCTGGTCACGATCGGGAAGCAGTACGAGGAGGCGTCGGCCGATCTCGGCTGCACGCAGTTTCAGACCATGCGCCGGGTGATGCTCCCGCTCCTCACGCCCGCCATCTTCGCCAGCGCGATCCTGGTCTTCTCCGGCGTCATCGACGACTTCGTCATCGTCGACCTGCTCTCCTCGAACGCGACCAACACTCCGATGTCGGTGATCATCTACTCGACACAGCATGGCGGCAATGGCGGTCCGGCCCTGAACGCGCTCGCCACCGTCATGCTGCTCATGTCGTTCGTGGTAGCCGGGCTCGGCTACGTCGGCTACCGGCTCATGACAAGAGGGCAGCGGATCGACGGTCAGCAGGCGCTCACCGCCATAGCGGGCGCCGAGAACTGACCGGGCTCACCACTGCCAGGTGAAGCCGGCGATCACGTTCTCGACGTCGCTGAGGAACCTGCTGGCGGTCTGATAGTCGTCGAGCTCGACTTCTTCCCTGTCGATGATCTCGCCCGTCAGGCCATCCCACTGCGCCCACCAGACCGTTCTCGGCCGTCTGGCGCGGTGAAAGGTGACTCGAAAGTCCGCGTCGTCCACGCGTACGCTCATGGCCCGGCGAAACTCCGGTTCGGGACGGGTGCGGTACCTGAACGTTGTCTGATACTTGAGCGTGTGCCGCTCCCCCAGCGCCAGCGGCCGGTCAAGCAGGAAATCGACGGCGTAGATCCCGCCCTTGGCCTGATAAAGCGGGCCGGTGAGCCTGCCACCCAGCAGCACCTCGACGGTCAGCGCGTCGGTGTCGAACGCGTAGGCGTACCGGTCGAGGCCGTCCACCGCCGCCTCGATCACCTGCAGTGTCTCGTGCTTGTACGGCAGGCCATCCGCACCGAGATAGTGATGGTCGTGCACCGAGTGCGTACGGTGGCGGCCCGACAGCAGCGCCGCCGCCGTCTCCGGCGGCACCACCGGAGGGCCCGTGAGTATGCGGACGGTCGCCACGCCGCTATGGATCTGCCAGATCCGGTCAGCGTCCTCCCGGCTGATCTCGAACGCCCCGACGAACACCTGGACGGTCTCATGACTGAGCCGGACGCCGTTCAGCGCGTTGGAGACAAGCGAGAGAAGCTGTCCGGGCTCGACATCGCGGTCCTCTGGCCTGCTCTCACGCGGCGACTCCTGCAGGTAGTCGGCTACCACCTGGGCGATCGCGGTGTGGTGCAGCTGGTCGCGGCGCGCCCGCCGGACGAGCTGCGGCTTGTCCCATCGCTGCCGGTACGGCCGCCGCCCGAGTAACTCGGCCAGGTACCGGCCCGCGTCGCGGGCGCTGGGCGAGGTTGCACTAGCGGTCACGCTGGCCTCCCATCCGAGATGGCGCAATGTAAGCGCAAGGTAACCCTTCTAGGGTAATGTCCGGGCACCCTGGCGACGGGCTACCGGAAAACGGCGCTCCATTGCCGCGGCTGGTTCCCGCACCCTGGGGGGGTGGAAAAGGTCCTGGATGGCCGCAAGCGACCAGGACCTTTTCCATGCCCGCGACGGCGCCCTTCACTCGCTGTGCTGTCGCGGAATCGCGAGCGCGTCGACGGCAACGGCGCCGTCCGGGCCGCAGATCAGCGGGTTGATGTCCAGCGCCTCGAGCTGGTCGCCGAGGTCAACGGCGAGCTGGGACACGGCGCAGATCGCGCGCTGCGCCGCAGCCAGATCAGCGGGCGGAGTCCCGCGGACCCCGGCCAGCAGCTTCGCCACCCGAAGTCCGCCGAGCAGCTCGCCCGCCTGCGCGGCCGACAGGGGCGGAAGCGCGACCGCGCGGTCGGCCAGCAGCTCGACCAGGACCCCGCCGGCACCAACCACGACCAGCGGGCCAAGCTCAGGGTCAGCGACGACGCCCAGCGCTAGCTCCGCGCCGGCCGGGACCGTCTGGCATACCTGCACCCGTGGTCCGAGCCGAGTGGCCAGGTCGGCGTAAGCGGCGGTCAGCTGCCCGCGGTCGACGATGCCGAGGAGCACGCCTCCGACGTCAGACTTGTGCGCGATCTCGGGCTGGTCCGTCTTGAGCACGACCGGGTAGCCGATCTCGGCCGCGGCTGCGATGACGTCGGCTTCTGTTCCGGCCGCGAGCGTGCGAGCGACCGCGATGCCGTACTCGGCGAGGAGCTCAAGCAGCGGAGCGCCATTCGCGGCGCCCGCCGAGAGCAAAGCGACTCCTCGATCGCGCCTCGCCCGGTCATGAATGCCCATCTGGTGGTGTCCTGACCCCACCAGATGGGCATTCATGGCGGCGAACCGCCGCTCGTATGCGTGATCACGCAGGTGCCGCAGCGCCAGCAAGCCAGACTTGGTGCCCTCCAGCACTGGTATTCCACCGTGGCGAAGCTGACCAGCCCAGTCCTGGTCGATCACGGCGGGCAGGTTGCTCAGCACGACGAGCGGCTTGGCTGTCCGCCCGGCCGCGTCCTGCAGCGCACGCAGGTAGGCGTCGTCGCCGTCCAGCTCGTGTACCAGGTCGACGGCAAGCGCGACGGCGTCGACGGCGCTGTCATCAGCGAGCGCGGACAGGCAGCCGCCAAACAGTTCCCTCGTCTCGGCGCCGGTCCCCCAGACGTCGAGCGGATTCGCCGGAGTCAGGCCGGGATCGAGAAGGCTGGCCAGGCGCGCCATCGTCTCCGGCCCGACGTCAGCGAACGGGACGCCTAGCGACTCCGCCAGGTCGGCCACGTGGGCGCGCTCCAGGCCGGAGTCGTGCACGGTCGCGATGCCGTGCTGTCTGCCATCTGCCGCTACGGCTGCAGCGGCGCTGTCGGCACTGGCCCCCTGGGCACTGGCCCCCTGGGCACTGGCCCCCTGGGCACTGGCCCCCTGGGCACTGGTCTCCTGGGCACTGGTCTCCTGGGCACTGGC
>Ga0335074_10008208_pt1 | contig 14509 bp, 11 predicted proteins | sample Lox_Sample_23_FD_206715 | JGI IMG/M metagenome (GOLD analysis project Ga0335074, IMG submission 206715) | Soil microbial communities from Loxahatchee National Wildlife Refuge, Florida, United States - Lox_Sample_2.3 | ecosystem: Environmental > Terrestrial > Soil > Wetlands | place: USA...
CCAGCAGCCGACGTTCTTCCTGGGTGTAGTAGGAGAACACTTTCGCTCCAAGTGGGGTCTTGCCGGTGCGCCGGGAAGGAATGTGATCCCTTTTGGCCACCGGCTTTTATGGTACTACCGCACCACATAATAGAGGTATTATGCGGACACATTGTTTTGCACGGCTCGGCGGCTCCAGGGGTGGAGCCGCCATGTAGCGGCGTCAGGTTTGCCACGGCAGGGAGCAGGGCGCCGCGATTTTACCCCCCAGGGAGTCTGTTATGGCAAGGAGCAAGGATCGGGATGCATTCCCGTTGTCGGATCAACCGCGCAGAGCGCTTCTGATTGTATTGAAGGGTGAAACCGCCGCGGAAGATGGAAGCACGGCCACGGCTTCGACCGAGACGTTCGCGGCGCTCAGCATGGAGGAAGTGATTGCCTATGTGAGGAACCGCCAGCGAAGTGTCGAGATCATGGAATTGAAGGTCTTGGGTATGGTCGAGGTGCTGTCAAGCTCAAAGCATCTGGTCTGATTTGTCCCATTCTCATCTCGACCGCAAGCCTCTGAAGCGAATCGCCGGCAGTATTTCGATCCACGCCCCTCGGGTTATGAGCCCTTTGGCGTTGGTTCGCTGGATACAGGAAGCTTCTCGAAATAGCTAATGAGCTTTCGTGGTTTCCGGATGGTGGCCTCCCCAATTCTTCGCTTCGGATGTGTTTTCGTATCGCGCGCAGCGCAGGACGCGCAAATCTACACCGAGACCGCTTCTTCCCTCGTGTCGCGACTCAGCAAGGAGATCAGCAAATCTTCTGCAGTTTTCGGTAGCGGCAGCGCAAGAGTTGGGATACTGCTCGATCACGATGAGGCAAGCCAAGACATCGCATCTTCCGGAAGGCTCGCTCCCAAGCAGAAGCGCATGGCACTCAGAAGTTTTCTCGTGCCGGCAACCGTTCCGTCCGATAGGTCGAATTGTCGAGTTGTGTAGGAATGAGCCGTACGGAACGGGTGGACTGATTTCTCGGCTTGAGCCTTCCAGAACTCAACAAAAAATGGCGCAACCATATTCCTGTAGATCGGCATCTCGTCGGAGAATACCCGACCCAACGTTTCCATCATTTTGACTTGCAGGTACAGCGACTGGTGAGCAGAGGAGCGGATGAGTTCGCCAAGCATAAACGTATAGCTCTTCAGATATTGCGATTTGCCGTGTGCAGCGACGCATTCTGTACGGAGAGCCTCAACACCTTGGTCACCAATGAAACACGCCCGCAACGCTTCAACGAACGCTTCCGACTCCGGTGTGGCACCGACCTCTTTGTCTAATGACGCGATGGCTTTCTCGATCTCGCCTTTATCAACACCCCGGAGCGTCATCATCGCGATGCCGAATACAATCGGCATCACGCCCCTAAGCCTCATAAGTGACATCGCCGGCACCGAGGACTTTTCAAAGTTCGCCAACATGGCTTCATGTTCTGACTTCTCTGCATCGCTAGCGTGTTGGCGATTCGCCAGCAATTCATCCATTCGAAGTGAAAGGTAAATGCGGCAGAGCTGGCCGACCCGATCGAAACGGCTTTCACTCAATTCCCATGCCAAGCCATAAAGGACGAACTGTGAGACGACGCGACGTGCCTCACCGTTCCCGTCGGAGAACTCAAGAGCCTTCCACGTCCATTCGCTCGCTAGTCTCAGCTCGCCGATTCCGGCTGCCAGCTTAGCGATCCTCACGCAGATGTAGGCGAGTTGGTCAGGTTTGTATCCGTTTGCGAGCTGTTCGCGGCTTTGGGTAAACCAGCCCTGATTTGGCTCCTCGAAACCAACACGAGCCGCACCGTCATAGGCGATGTCGCTGTACACGGTGATGACACTGAAGACCTGATAGAACAGGGCCTTCCACGATACCTTGTCCTCACGGATACTAATGACCAGGGTCGTGGTTTCGCACAAAGTCGCGAGTGCTGCACTACGGTCCCCTACGCGCCACTGTGCGATTGCGTGTTCAGCGAGAGTACCAACGACGATCGATGGAATCAGCTTGCCACTTCGAGCTAACACGACAGCCTGACCGGTGTAGAACGTAGGGGAAGGATCTGCCTGCGGGTCTTGAATGTCGGCAAGTAGAACCAGAACGTCTCTACGCAACAAAGCATCTTTAAAGCCGTTGCATTGAAGCGCCTCTATCAAGAATGGGCGCGCTTCATCGTTTCGATTCGCTAGGATGAGCTGTTTGCCCGAAATTTCAAATACCAAAAAGCGGGCGCGACCATCACTAAGTGTTTGTAAGGCACTGTGGCTGATCTGCAGGGCAGCATCGAGCTGTTCTTCGAGTTCCGCCGTCACGATGATTCGACCTCGGATCGCCGCTCCTTCGAGCAAGGGAAAGGCAACCTTTCGCGCGACCTCCTCGATCTCAGTCAATTTCATCTTGACATGCTGCCAATCACGATCCTCTTTCGGCTTTGCCTGTTCGCGATTCCAAATGCCATCGCAAAAGATCACTACGTTGTCCTCAGCAAATTCTGAATTCGCCAGCGTGTGGAGCTGCGATTTCGTAAATGTCTTCAGGGTGGTCAGCCAGGCATCCACATCTTCGTCGGAACTACAGGTGTTTGCGGACATCAATGCTAACGATTCCAGGGGATATTCGCTGATCGGTAAGCGTGATCCGTCCGGAAGACGAGCAACCTGGAAGGCCGTTAAGGCCGGTACTAGATATTTGCTGGCTACTGCAGAGAACTTCCATACGAGGTGAATGGCAAGATAGCCCGCTCCGATGGCGACTCCCCAGCCTTGGTGTTCAGCCTCCTGCAGGAGTGCATCGAACTGAGCGAGTTCATGCTCAAACGGACGCCCTAGTTTCGCGATCACAACGATCTGTACCGCCCGTAGATAGATCTCGAAGTTTAGATCAACTTCAGCTCTGTCGATCGGCTGCGGCCACATCCGCGAGAAGCCGAATTCGTCTGTGAACGGCTCGTCCAGATCGACATAGGCCATCAAGATACTGATTGTGACCAAGACTGCATGGTGAAGGATGGTCGATTGAATGAAGTGGTTTACAGCTGCGAAGGCATCAATCGGCGTGATCGTTCCGCGCGAAAGGATACGAGTTCCGAGGATGAAGTGGACTCCTCTTCGTGTGTTGGTATCGAGCACATCCGCCAAAGTCGGTCCAAGCAGCGGCGAGTATAAATAGTGATCCGGACCGACTTGCTGAAACCACACGCCAGTGACACGCTTAACCACCTCCCCGGGAAGCGGTATCGCCGATGGCACGCGTGCGACCATCTCAATATCCTTTTGGCTGAATGGACCAATCGCCAACGTCATTCGGATGATGAGTTCACGTTCTTTGGCATCAGGAACGGTGATTCGCAGGATTTCTGGCGCATCCTGTCGAGTCGCAGCAGCGACCTCTCCACGGAAAATCGGTTCCAGCTCTGCCAATGTGAAAGCCCAGTTGTTATTAGCCAGGTATCGCACCGTCTCCAAGGCAAGTACGGGAAGTCCTTGGCTCACTGTGACGATAAAATCAGCAGTTTTCTCTGTAAGAAGAGTTCCAGGCGCGCCGGAGACTTCGAGAAGCTCGACGACATCGTAGACGTCGAATCGTGGCACCTCACAGTGAACGTCTCCGAGTTGCTCGCCGAGACTCACGGGAAGATGGTAATAACTGGAGAGGATCAGCCTGCCGTCAACGCTTGGAAGCATGTCGTGGAGTTGGCGAATGCGGGTTGCCAGTCGTCCGCGCGGAAGACTACGGGGCAGATCTTCAATCACGATGAGTGCATTGCCAAGACTTGGGACTGCGGCGTTCAACTGCTCCCGAAACGAACCGGTGCCAGAGCCGGAACCAAATGATCGTATAAACGCATCCAGAAAAATACACGCCTGGGCCTCCGATGCATCGCGCGGAATATTGAGCCAATAGCAGGGTCGACTTGCCTTTTCGCGCAGCAGAAGAAGCAACTGCGTTTTCCCCGACCCAGGCTCCGCCACGAGAACAACCATGCGCAACTGCTCTAGTTTCTCCTGGACAATCTCTACAACTCTCGCCCGACTCACTCGAGGAGACACCGGATCGGGCACTTCGGTCGAAAACGATGCCGCCGATATTGAAATTGCGCCGACCATCCCCATACTCTTATTGATCTGCTGCATCGCCTGTTGCAGGCTGGAGAGCTCAGTGGCATGTGTCGCGACCGTAGATTCGATCTCGTTCAATCGAACATTGGTTTCTGCGATCGAAGCGCGAATTAACGCGATGAGCTCGTTGTCAATCTGGGAGCGAATCGGCTGTGTTACACACGCGACCTGCAGATCTGGAGCAGTCAGCGGAGCTCGCCCCCGTGTACTTAGTCGCCTGAAGACGAATGAAACAAGATGCTCATAGATGATTTCGGCGTGAGCCTCATCATTTGCATAGCCACGTTGTTGGAGGATAGTGCGAATGGTCGCTTCTGTCTGCTCCAGCCCAGGCTGTTCGAGAGCCCACTCAAAGGCCATGACCAGTTGGAGGAATGCGCTCTCATCTGTAACCACGGTCTGAAGCAGAGTCCATCTGTGTTCTAGAATCTTCGCTGGACGGGCCAACTGCGCTAGAAATGTTCGAAGAGACTGAATCGCTTGAGAACGTTGTTGGTCGTTGTAATCGCCATGGCGGAGAGCCTGCCACGTAGCGATCCCGGAGAGCCCGCCAATCCAACCATCCTCGATAGTAGCCGAAGCTGTAGTCAGATAGCGAAACAACAGCTGGACGTCGGGATTGCGCTGGATATGGTCACAGCAGTTGGCCAGTGCATCCAGCGCTTCAACGCTACGGAGCGTTAAGGATCGCCCGCTCCTCAGCTTTAGTTGTTCGAGAAGTCTCTTTTCGGCTCCATTTTCCTCGTTCCGCTCGACGGTATCGATATCCTCACCGCACTCCAGCTCAAGATACTGAGAAGCATCGATATCAAGCCACCGCAGAATCGAGACGTTTACCTGAAGAAAGAAACCGGCAATTGTAGGCCCAGCATCGCGCGCCGTGTTGGATACAAAGGCCATACCAAACGATTATCGCGCTTTCTTTCACGAACCATAAGTAATCAAGCAAGGTTGAACTCGCGGTTCTGCAAAAGCACTAATGGAAGTCGTAGGACCGCTTCCTGTGGGACTCAGAAGGTGGTGGAGGCAAGGCCAGCGGGATAGTAGAGCTTCCAGTGAGGATCAAAGGCTGGTGCCTCCATCCCATAGTCAAGGTAGAACTTGAACCGAAGTCCCAGAGACAGGAGAGGCTTGAGATCTTCCTCCGTTCTTCCAGCCAGTTGGAGCAGGAAACCGATGGCTTGATGGTACGGGTAGACAAATTTCGTCCTCTTCAAAAGAAGAACCAGGTCTGGAATGGACACGCGATGCGCTCCATCGCGATAGGCCGCGGCGACCTTGGCTATCCCCCCGGCGTATTGCGGACGCACGACACAGTCGATGAACGTGCGCTCCAGCGACGTAACTCGAACTCGCTCTGCGGATGGGCCGGGTATTTCGATCACTCCCGCATCGCCCGTGTGTTTGCCATTGAGAAATGTGACTCTGAACGAACCGCTTACAAACTCGAATGCAGAGCGGCGCGGTTGATTCTCAAACGCCATGTCAATCCTGCCCTGACTCAATCGGGACGTTGTCTTCTTCGGACTCTGTTCGCGGTTAACGTAGGTCATCTCCGATGATCCCAAACCGTGAACCTCCAGCGCGGAGGAATGAGAGAGATAGGAGTCCTTGAAGAAGGACAAAGCAAACTGGAGGGGGGATGGCCGCCCCATGACGTACCGCATTTTGCGGTCGTATGCTTTCGACCGAATCTCAACTGGGCGAACGATCTCATTGTCGATCAGAAACTCAATCAATCCGGAGGTTGTTAGCGATTGCGGAGCGCCCCACGCTTCCCGGTGCTGCTTGAGGAGCGCTTCAAAATTCTTGCGGCTCCAGGCCGCTGGAGCCTGCGCTTCGATAGCGGCTTTGATTGCGAGTTCGGTCTTCTGTTTCTTAGATGGGCCATTTCTGGCTTGACATTTTCACTAAATATGCTACTTTCAGCAAATGCTGAAAGTGTCCAATTCGGTGAAAGAGGCTGAGGAGCGAGGAGCGACCGAACTGGAACGCCTGCTCAAACGCATTCCTCGGATCAAGCTTAAATCATTGAAAATAGGGCCAATGCAAACAGATCCAGGATTCGATGTGCAAGTTCGCATGGAACTCGATGGAAAACAGCATACGCTCATCGCCGAAGTGAAAAGCAGTGGGCAGCCACGCTTTGCCCGGGAGGCGATTTTGCGGTTGAAGGCCATCGCCGCACGCTCCAATCCGCCGGCGATACCGGTCTTCATCGCTCCCTTTCTCACCGAATCGACCCGAGACCTCTGCTTTCAGCAGGGGGTCTCCTGCCTCGATTTTGAAGGGAATGCCCGTATGGCGTTTGACTCCGTCTATCTTGAAATCGCCAGCCCCCATCGTCCGTTATCTCCGCGGCGAGAGTATCGCTCACTCTTCAAAGGCCGCTCGGCAAAGGTGCTTCGCGTTCTTATAAGCTCCCCGAATCGCAGTTGGAAACTCACCGAGCTTGCGCATGAGTCTAGCGTCAGCATCGGCCATGTCAGTAACGTCCAGTCCTCACTTTTGGATCGAGAGTGGGCCGAACGGAATGACTCAGGACTCTCCCTGACCGCGCCACGCGCTCTTCTCGACGCATGGAGCGCAGCATACGAAAGACCCCTCGCCGCAGAACTCAGGTTTTACACCACGCTGCACGGATCGATGTTGGAGGAGGCGCTCCGCGACCTCTTCCGTTCGGCCAAAGAGACTGCTCATCTCGCGGTAGCATCCTTTTCTGCAGCGCAATGGATATCGCCCTTTGGGCGTACCGCAACGCAATATTTCTATGCGGACGAGGACAGGGTGGACTTGATTAAGGGCTCCCTGCGCTTGGCCTCTGCTTCCAAGGGGGAAAACGTCATCGTCTGGATACCAAAAGATAGAGATGTCTACTTCGGGAGCACCGACCAGGCGCGCGGGATTCGCTGTACCAGCGCATTGCAAACTTACCTTGATCTCATGCAAGGCGGAGAACGCGGACACGAAGCCGCCGATCATCTGCGGAGGAGCACACTCCCATGGACCCTGTAATTCCTCAGAAACCTCAGTCGGCGAACGACTATGACGACCGCACCACGAGAGCGGTGAAATCTGTCCTCGTCGAAATCGGTCAAATCCTTGCCAGCTTTCGCGGTAAGTTCGCGGTCATTGGCGGCTCGGTGCCGTGGCTGCTTCTGGAGAACGCCGACAATCCGCATGTCGGCACACTGGATGTGGACCTCAGTCTCGACGCAGAGGCGCTTCAGGATGGTCAATATGCAGATTTGATCCAGGAGCTGATGGGACAGGGTTACGACAAAACGAAAAATACGCGAGAGTTTCAACTGCAACGGACGGTTCCGGCCACAGATGGTGGTCCAGCCATCGAAATCTTTGTCGATTTTCTGATGCCTAAGCACGCCGAGATTGAAAAAAACAGACCGAAGCTCATCGAGAACTTCCGGGTGCAGAGAGCCGATGGCGCCGACCTTGCCGTCCACTTCCATCAACTGGTTGCGGTATCCGCAGAGACCCCAACTGGTGGTCGCAACACCGTTGAAATCGCGGTCTGCTCGATCCCGGCCCTTCTGGCAATGAAGGGCTATGCAGTGGAACTTCGCCAGAAGCGCAAGGATGCGTATGACATTCACTACTGCATCAGGAACTATCCAGGCGGAGCCGGTGCGTTGGCAGGGGATTGCAGGAGACTGCTTGAACACGAAAGCGCCCGAACCGGCTATGAGTTCATCAACGCAAAGTTCGAGACCGTTGATAGCTATGGACCAACCAGCGTTCGTCTCTTCGTGGAAGAATCGCCGGTGCTCGGCGATCAGACCCCCGAGCAATGGCAGCAGGATGCGTATGGACAGGTCAATGAGTGGCTCATGGCACTCGGCTTGCGGAAGCCCCAATAACGAGTTGGACCGCAGAGAAAGGTGAAAGGGCGACGTGGCGAAGCTGACAACCAACGAGAAGGAGATCCTCGAAGAGCTTTTCCAGATGCGCGGCGGCTACGTGCTTAATTTTTCTGATCGAACGTTCGGGGAATTCTTCCAGAACGACATGGCTCTCAATATCTTTGATCCGAAATACAACTATGCGAGCGGGTCAAAGGCAAATCGACTACGAGGATTCTGGCAGGTCGCAGACGACTCATTGGTTTCCGCGAGCATTAATCACCTTCTGACTTATATCGATACCCAAATCGCCATCGGAAGGTTGCAGTCCGCACAATTCTCCGACACTTTGATTCAGCGCGCGCGTTCCATTTCAGCGCGCCTGTCGGGAGCGTCACCCGGCAAGGCCGCCGATTCCACTCACAAAAGCCATCAACCAGAGCGCGTGCAGGCTGCGGTGGTCAATTCCGCAGCCGTAGGGCGTTTGCGGGACAGTTTGATGGGACTGCACACTATGCCTCCACAACAGCGGGGATTCGCCTTCGAGCGATTTCTAAATGATCTATTCGAGTTGTTCCAACTCGCGCCCCGGTGCTCTTTCCGCCTGGTCGGCGAGCAGATTGATGGGAGCTTTCAGTTGGGGCAGGATGTGTATCTTGTCGAGGCAAAGTGGCAGAACGAGCCGACCGGGCAAAACGATCTTCTCAGCTTTTCCGGGAAGGTTGAGGGCAAAGCACAGTGGTCCCGAGGAGTTTTCATCAGCTACAGCGGTTTCTCACAGGACGGTTTAGAAGCCTTCGCCCGGGGAAAATCGACGAGAATCGTCTGCATGGACGGTTTCGATCTGCATTGTGTGCTGACTCATGGATTAAATCTCGGCGAGGTGATTGCAGCGAAGGTACGCCGAGCCGGAGAAACGAACGACGCCTTCGTCTCCGTCAGGGATCTCTTCCCGTCACGGGTCTTCTGACCGATTCAAAACCAATTCGACTTTGAGATACTAGCTTCATTGCGCCATCATGTTCCTGCTCTATCACGGAAGTGGTTCTCACGAAGTCCAGCTCGTCCACGAGCTGAATCCTGCCGTCTGGGCGCTGTTGCGCAAGAAGGCACTGAACTACCTAACACTGTTGGGCGCTCGCGAATCCGCCAAGCTTCTGTCTGAACTGCCGTTTGAACATTGGGAAGGGACCAACAGCTTGGGCGACGAGTTCGATCTCTTGTACCTGCGTTTGAGCGTCAGGAAGTATCTCGAATTAAAGCTCGATGCCGAGAGCCACGAGAACCGGCAACGATTCAGGACGATTGCCGATGCAATGCAGGAAGGCGGCAACGCGATCCGCTTCATTGCGGTCGATATGCTCGATGATGAGACCGATGCCGTCACCACGCCAGCTCTGGAGATTACTTCAGCGGTTGTCGAACGCGCTCTGCTGGATTTCGAGACGCTGACGAACGCACATGGCGCGGTGAGCGGGATTGACCGTGTCCATACCGCTCTTCATGGATATCTCATCGCGGTCTGCCGCGAGGCCAGCATCATTGCGAAAGAGAGTGCCGATATCACCACTCTGTTTAATTTGATCCGCCAACAACATCCGAAGCTCCAGATTAACCCGCCGGGCGCGGAGCCACAGAAGATCCTTCGTGGACTCGCCCAGATGATCGATGCGATGAATCCGGTTCGGAACCACAGCAGCATGGCCCACCCCAACGAAGATCTGCTGGAAGAACCGGAAGCGATGCTGGCGGCAAACGCGGTTCGTAGCCTGCTGCATTATTTGAATACGAGACTCCGCTGACGATAAAGTCTTCCTTCCTCTCAATCCCATTCGCCTTCCGGCTCCGCCTCACCCTGCTCTGGCGCAAAGGGGGGACGGCGCAGACCTTCAGGAACGAGGCCGTCGATGGGTCCGAGCTTCGGGCCGCTGGGCTCGTTCGATGGCCCGCTGGGCTTGCTGGAATAAGAATTGCTCTGTCGCGACGGTTATGACGATCGGCCTGCCCACGCCTCGAACAAAACAGTATTGACTGATCCGCTCAGAAATGTTCTTTCCAATCGTGAGCACAAAGCTGAATCCGGGAATTGGAAACTGATAGGTGCTGATATCGGGTCCGGCACTCCCGACCGGCGTGTGAGTCAGACGGTCGATGGGGCCGCCTTCCCGGACCAACACAGCAAGCACCGCATCCTTCGGAAACTCGGCTTCGCCCAGCAGAAAACGGCGGAACTGATCGCCATATCCGGCTAGGTTGACCGGGATCGATTCATCGGTGTTCCAGCCATAGACGGAGGCTTTCCAGAAGATGCCAATGGCAAAATGCGTGATTGCCGCGGCATTGATCCCTGGGATGAGAGCGGCCTCGTAGAGCCGCGTATGTTCCCCTAGCGTACCCACTGAGGGTCGCGACCTCCGCAGCAGCTCCGCCAACGGGAAGCTCCCATCCTGCTTCATGCCATGACGGAAGACCCAGTCTTCCCCCACGCGCGACAAGAGTGCCTCACAGGACCGGCAGAGGAGGTGCGCCCATTGCTGTTGGTTCGATTGCACCCTCCCTTCCGGTGTAATGAGGACGGGATTCGGATTGGGGGCGACCCCGTCATCCCGCAGAATACGGTAAACCGCGGCCGACAGCAGATGGCTCCGCTGCAATTCCACTCCGTCCCGAAGGCATAGTTTGCACGTTCCGATCATGACAACACCTGTTTCTATTGTCGCCCGCAGGTCAGGCTCTTCTCAGGAGGGAGGAACCGCGTTCCTCACCTGTCTGCAGGCGCTCCGCGGGAGCCGCAGTCCTTCACCGCGTCCCTGCATCAACGCCGCCCCCCGTCGATCCTGCGCAGGCAAGCTCACGACGTCAACCGATAAAATTGTGATGGGTGAGAACCGAATGGACGATATTTCAAAGACAAAAGACCTTACCGATCGTGAGCTTTTATTGAAAGCACACGAGATCTGCTGCGAAACACTGCGGTTATTCTGCGGACATTTCAGCGAGCGGCTACCTCTCGCTGATTTACCCGGAGCGCGGCTTAGCATCCTCCTTGCCACTGCAGCAAAGGCCATCAATACGAGCAATGCCATTCGGATGCTCTGTGTGGAGAGGCCTTATTTCGAGGAAATGAATGTCCTGGTCAGAAGTCTGATTGAGTCCATCGTCAACGGAGCATTCATCCAGATCGCGAACGATGATGAGGTCAATGCCTTCATGCATTTCGATTCCATCTCACTTTCGAAGGCGCTCCGTATTGCTCAAGGCATATCGCCGGAAGCCTTGAACATCTTGTCAGATAAGTTACGAAATGACTTTCGCGCGCACACCGACTCGATAAAAGCCGTGCTCGGCAAGGACGAGCAGGACTTCAGTTGGACGCGCCTTGACGTCGTTTCGAGGGGGGATCGGATCGATAAAGCGTTGGGGGTGCCGGCCTTCGGTCCCGTTTGCAAGGTTCTATTCCCGTCTCTTCACGCGTTTGTACATGGAAGCTATCGTTCTCTGGAAACGTATATGCCGACCGAAGGTGGACGTGTATTGCTACAGAATCTCGCTTTCCAGGCAGACGGCGCGCTCCACACAATGGATGTGGCGCTCCTGGCACTCTCTATCACCATGAACCAGCTTGCCGCCGACCGCCTCGACAATTGGCTCTCCGTGATCCAGAGCCTGCTCGTGGACTATGCGGAAAGGGTGAAGGTTTCAGCCCCTACTGCTGCTGCAGCTGAAGGCTTTTAGGCATGGCTCCATCTTCCATTTGATTACCAGAAACTCTAGTTTCAGCGAAAATTTGCGAAAGAACCGGGTCACCCAAAGCAGAAAAGATTCGTGCCGCCTTCGACAATTCGCCGTCGCTATTACCGTGTTCCAACATGGGAGCACCTTAAGATTGCTCTTCAATAGCAAGGTACTTTTCGATCAGCTTGGTCTGATGCGTCCAACCGGCGTCGTCGTGATCATGTTTGTTATTACGCTGGGTTATATGGGGTTGGCAGTTTACCCGTAGTCCCTGGATTGAGGCAGAGTTGTAATGACCTTTGGGATCACTCTATTCTGATCTTTCCTCGGCCGGCCTGTTTGTGGTCATCCGATTCGTCGGCCGCCTTCGTCGACAGGATCGTGTCGGTTCCCATCGACGATTCTGCATTGATGGTCACCGTTCTCTCTTCCGGCAGCCCTATAGATGTATCCACGATAAATGTGCCTTATCGCGATAAATAAGTCTCAGAAGGTCATGGTGTCCCAAGAGGACACCGAGTGGAAAGTTTTTCCGCGTTTTCTGACTTCGAAACGCTCTACGCTTCTCCTCGGCACGGACGATTAGAGGAGTTACGTGGCGGCAAGAACTACTAAAATCGGGAGCGGACCTGCGTCGGAGCGGCAGGGCAGCTCTGCCCGGTCCGCGAGGCTTGGAAAGCGGCTCGATCCCGATCTCAAATCGTGGTTGGACAATGTCATTATCCCAGCGCTGGTGCGGGAATATCTGGCTGAAATCAAGCAGAATAATCGACTTGCGGCCACAGGGCCTTCAGAGGTAACGTCCGACGTAGGACGGTGAATAGCCATGATGCTTCGTTGTGCCGCCTACGCCCGCTATTCCAGCGACCTCCAAAGTCCACGTTCGATTGAAGACCAGCTTCGAATTTGCCGCGAGTATGCCCATGTTCGCGGATTCGTCTTTCTTGAAGAGCACGTTTATGTCGATGAGGCTCTGAGCGGCGTTGGCGCGGATCGTCCTGGATTGGGTCGGCTGCTGGATGCGGCGCTGTCGCCTACCCGTCCCTTCGATGTCATATTGCTCGATGACAGCAGCCGCCTTGCTCGGAATACGAAAGATGCGTTGGGCATCTTCGAACGGCTGAACTTCGCCGGCATCCGACTGATCGCTGTAAGCCAAGGCATCGACTCCGAGAATGAGCAGGCACATGTTCTGGTCACCGTCCACGGTATGGTGGACAGCCTGTACGTGAAGGAGCTTGCCAAGAAGACCCACCGCGGCCTCGAAGGTCTGATGCTGCGCGGCCAGCACACTGGGGGTCGCTGCTTCGGCTACGACTCGATTCCGGTCCCCGGTACAACCGGAAAGCAACTGGTGATCAACGAGAGCGAAGCAGCGGTAGTCCGCCGCATCTTCGAGATGTCGGCGGAAGGGCAATCACTCAAGACGATTGCGAAGACCCTGAACAGTGAATCCGTGCCTCCGCCACGGCCACGCGCGGGAAAGCGTTATGCGACATGGTGTCCGACTTGCATCCGGGAGATGCTTCGGCGCGATCTCTACACCGGGAACGTGATCTGGAATAGTTCTCGCTTCGTGAAGGTGCCGGGCACGAACAAGCGCGTTCGGCGTGCGAGGCCGGAGAACGAGTGGCGGGTCGTTCCTCATCCTGAGCTTCAGATCGTCAGTGATGAATTGTGGCAGCGTGTGAAGGAGCGGCAGGACAAGCTGCAGGCCACGTATGGAGTCCGGAAAGGCGGCGGAATTTTGATTCCTCGTTCGGTTACCAGCCCGTACCTACTTAGTGGAATCTTGAAGTGCGGCTTGTGCGGCGGCAATCTGATAATCATTACGGGGTACGACTCGTCAGGCCACCATCCGCGCTATGGCTGCTCTCAGCACTTCAATCGGGGTGCCTGCTCGAATTCTCTGACCGTGCGGCGGGACTGGCTTGAAGGGCGGATGCTGGATGAGCTCAAGAATTATGTTCTTCAGCGTGACGCGGTTGAGTACGTTTTCGACCAGTTTGGCAGCCATGTTAGGAATGCGTTCGCAGGTCTTTCAAATCAGATGGCGCAAATGCGGGAGCGCAAGAAGAAGCTCGAAGGAGAACTGCGGCGGCTGGCCGCGACTGCTGCGGAAACTGGACCGTCGGCTTTTCTGGTCGAAGCGATCAATGAGCGTGAGAAGCAGTTGCGGGAACTCTCCGAGCGGCTTCTGGCGGGAGGAGCGAATTCCGTTGACATCCATCTCTCGGATATTCGCGATTTCATCCTGGGGAAGATGGGGGATCTCCGTGCGCTCATGGCAGGCGATCCCGCGCCAGCCAGAAAGGAACTGCTCAAGCATGTTTCGGAAATCCGAATGATGCCCCAGCAGGTGGAGGACGGCAAGGAGTACTACGTGGCGAATGGAGAGTGGAAGCTGCTTGGGAATGAGCAAGATGCGTTAAGAGCGCTGGAGCCGGTCCACCGGGAAATTCGTGTGGTTGCGGGGGGTGGATTTGAACCACCGACCTTTGGGTTATGAGTCAAGCAAGTAACGTAGTTTCAATGAGTTGGAGAGCGTGGTTGGGAGTTTCAAAGAGTGCTAAATAGCTGTAAAGACGTTTCGAGCAATGGTATTTGGGGTTGGATTGGGGTTGGAACCGTGGCGGCAATCGCGACTCTCGGGTGGAACTGTCCCGAAACTGAGTTCTGGAGGTTGGTCCCCGAAATGAACACGATGAGCGATCATCCCTTGTCCGTTCGCGACGACAGAAGGCGGTTCCGGGTTAACGCGAGCCTCTCCGCGAGTCGGTGCTCG
>Ga0335074_10008209_pt1 | contig 14509 bp, 13 predicted proteins | sample Lox_Sample_23_FD_206715 | JGI IMG/M metagenome (GOLD analysis project Ga0335074, IMG submission 206715) | Soil microbial communities from Loxahatchee National Wildlife Refuge, Florida, United States - Lox_Sample_2.3 | ecosystem: Environmental > Terrestrial > Soil > Wetlands | place: USA...
CATCATTCTTCTGGACAATATGACCCCGGAATTGATGTCCCACGCTGTGGAACTGCGCAATCGTCACAGCGCCGCGGGCCGGCCGTTGCTTGAAGCATCCGGCGGTATTACGCTGGAAAATCTCGCAGCCTATGCCGCTATCGGCGTCGACCGTATCAGCATTGGTGCACTGACGCATTCAGCGCCGATTCTCGATCTTTCAATGGAATTCAAAAATCTTTGACGAAACAGCTATGTTCGACGCCGCAAAAATTCCGCTGCCTGAACTCGCGTTGAACCTGCTACTGCTGCTGCGCAGCGGTGGAACTGGAAAACAAATTTCAGAAATCTCGGCTGCCCTGTCAGTTGATCTCAGTCTTATCTCACGGGCCGCCGATCATCTACAAAAACATGGCTGCCATCTGGAAACAATGCCCGAGACAATCAAACTCATCTCCACAGGCTGGCCCTGGTGGCGCGGCGTACTCGAAGCCGAAACCGAAAAATCGGGCCGTTGCCTTGGACGCCATGTGTTGGTCTTTGAAAAAACGGCCAGCACCAACGACGTCGCCATTCAGGCCGCTGCCAAGGCGCATGATCCGCTGGTCGTCCTTGCGGACGTACAAACGCGCGGACGCGGACGCCGTGAAAATCGCTGGTTTTCTCCGGCGGGTCAAGGCGTGCTCATGTCCGTACTTCTACCCAACAGGAATCTCCCGGACGATTCCCTGACACTCTCCGTCGCTCTGGCTTGTGCTGAGGCGCTCGAGCGCCTGACGCAACGGGAATTGCAGCTTAAATGGCCCAACGACGTTTTGATCGATCATAAAAAGGCGGCCGGCATTCTCATTGAAACGCGGCCGCATCGTGATGATCCACAGGCCGTTGATGTGGTCATCGGCATCGGCGTTAACGTACTCCAGAAGCCGGAGGATTTTCCTGCCTCTATCGCCGGGAACGCCATTTCACTGGACATGATTAACCCCGGAAATTTCGATCGCCTGGCCGTCATAGATGCATTGCTGGATGAACTGGAAAAATATTGTCTGGCCTCACTCGATCTGGAATCGCTGGTGGAAAAATGGCGTTCGCGCTGCACCATGCTGGGCCAGATGGTGCGCGTCAATTGCGGCGGCGTCATTCTGGAAGGCCGCGTGGCGGACGTCGATCCCATGTATGGTCTGGTTCTGCGCGACGGCGCGGGCGCCATCCACTTCTGCCGCGCCCGCGAAACCACCGTGCTGAGCTGATCATCCTACGGCCCCGGTTTTGGCCTTACTTTTACCCACAAGTACTTCGCTTGAGTTTGGCGTTAACCCGTGCCATGAGCGCAGGGTTTCCACCCTGCGCTGTATTGCCATATGGCGGGAAAGTTTCGTCAGTTTTTGTGAATCGATTCCCGCTATACAGCCCCAGGTGGAAACCTGGGGCTTAAGTGCGGCATTCCCACGCCGCACTGTGCAATTCACGTTTTCGGCTTCGACCCAGAGCCTCTAACAAAACAAGATAGGGCCGCGACGCTGGGTATTTTGGTCCCAGACAAGGAGCTTCGACGATGCAAGTATTAAAATACAATACAGCGAGGAGAAGCGACGCTGTATGGGGCCGAAAGGCACCGCGTCCCGAAGGGTTGGGCCGCAACTAGCCCATCTGCGGCGTTGACGCGACTCAACGACCCATCTTTCATCAGGGTCGCCTCGTCGCTCCGCCTTGCATCTGGGCTATTTGTGGCCCAACGCGGCTCCTAGCTTGTTTTGTTAGAGGCTCTAAAGCACCATTTTCCACATCGGAAAAGCAATGCGTCCAGCGACAAAATCCCCGGGCCCGCCAATACCAGAAGCGCATTCATCGCGATCAGGGATAGTACAAATTCAATATTCGGATCAGCAAATCCCGTTCCGGTCATATGAAGCAAGCGCAGCGCCATGAGCATGTTGATTACCAAAAGCAGCGCCGGCAAACGCGTAATCAGGCCGACCAGAACCAGACAACCCCCGAAAAATTCCGTCCCCGCGGAAAGCCAGGCCCAGGCCATCGTTGGAAGAATCGGCGGATGTAAAGCCGCCACGGCGCTGGCGGCGAATTTCTGCATTCCCATGCCGCCGAAAGCCCCGAATACTTTTTGAGCCCCGTGGTAAATAAAAATGGATCCCACCGCCAGTCTGACAATGAGCAGTCCCAACCCCCGCGCCAAAATCGCGCCGGCAAAGCAACTTCCCTTTGCCTTTTCTGTGCTCGTTTCCATAAAATTTCTCCTTGAAAATTTCCGTGTCGTTTCCGTAAACCCGCCGATTGGCCTTAGGACATTCTATACTGTTTTTGCCATCTTGGAATTTTTATTTCCTCTGTTTTGAGATAGATTCTTAGCCATGAACACGCCGCATACCGCCGACTGGACCATCGGAGAACTGCTGAAGTGGACTGCCGATTTTTTCACGCGGGGCGGTGTCGACGAACCGCGTCTTTCCGCGGAATTGCTTCTGGCGCATGCGCTCAATTGTAATCGCATGGCCCTGTATACACGCTATGAGCAAATACCTTCAATCGCCCAGGTCACGGCTTTCCGTGAAATGGTTAAACAACGCAAAGACGGCGTCCCGGTAGCTTATTTAATCGATCGAGCATGGTTTTTCTCTCTGGAATTTTTTGTTACACCAGACGTGTTGATTCCCCGACCTGATACAGAAACGCTCGTCGAACAGGTTATTCGTCTGGGCCGCGCCGCTAATTGGAGTCCGCCCAATATTCTTGATTTATGCACCGGCAGCGGATGCATCGCCGTAGCGCTGGCCAAAAATCTTCCCACGGCACGCCTCGTCGCGGCTGATCTAAGTAATAAAGCGCTCGCGGTTGCCCGACGCAATTCTGAAACTCACAGCGTTGCCGACCGCATTAAATTCGTTGATGGTGATCTTTTTGATCCCATCGCTGCGCTTATTCCGCCTGTGCGCTTTCATGTCATTATTTCCAATCCGCCTTACATTCCCTCCGCTCAGATCGCTGGTCTGGTACCGGAGGTTCGCCGCCATGAACCACGAGCAGCTCTTGATGGTGGTCCGGATGGCATGGACTTTCACCGCCGCATTGCCGCCGGCGCGCCGGAATACCTTTTACCCGGCGGAATTTTGATGATGGAAATCGCTTTTGATCAATCACCGTCCGTGGAAAACATCCTTAATTCTTCCGGCATTTATGAATTTGTCCGGACTATCCGCGACGCCGCAGGTCATCCGCGTTGCGTCCTGGGGCAAAAGAAAGTTTAAATCCGCAGATTTCGCAGATGAACGCAGATTTTTTTCACTCATTGATAGTGGAATATTTTGAATCTTGAATCACAATCGGCCGTATCCACGCCGAGGCGCCGATGAGCAGACTACCTAACGCGCAAACGTAGAATCCGCCTCCAACGCCTCCAATCATATTCTGCGGAATTAGAAGATATGATACACCATACAGTGAACTCAGTTCGCAAACGCCCAAGGCCCCAATACGACATATCCAGATCAGTCGCGAACTAGGAGCTGGTACGAGCGTTGTGATAGTTCCCGCTGCCAGGCCAAAGAAATATGGAATGAGAATGAGCTTCGCTAATGGATCAGAAGATCCTAAGCTCCAGTAGATCACTACCCATGTAGGTCGATATGTCAATTGAGGATTCCACACAGAAACAGGAAAATAATCCATAATGAGCGGCATACTTACCAATAGAACCACCCATCCTAAGATTAATACCCAGCGAGCGACTACCAACCGATTCATTTCTTGCCTCAAGCAACCTTTTCTTGCTTATTCATTCTTTTATGGATAGTCGTCTCTATAATCTGCGTTTATCTGCGAAATCAGCGGATTAAATCATCAGTGGACTTCTTTGAGTGCCGCGAGCACTTCTTCATGATGACCATCTACTTTGACCTTGGGAAATATTCGCGCAATTTTTCCCGCCGAATTAATGATGAACGTTGTGCGTTCAATCCCCATGTATGTTTTGCCATACATCGACTTTTCTTTCCATACGCCATAGTTTTCCGCTGTCGCGTGGTCGGTGTCGGCCAGCAGGGGAAATGGCAAACCAAATTTTTTGCGAAACTTCTCATGACTCTCCACGTCATCGGGGCTTACGCCCAGAACAACTGCCCCCGCTGCCTTAAGATCGGCAATGCCATCCCGAAAATTACAGGCCTCTTTGGTGCAGCCGGGCGTGTCATCCTTGGGATAAAAATAAAGCACCACTTTTTTGCCTTTTAAATCCTTAAGCGCAATTTTCGAACCATCATTGGACTGAAGCAAAAATGCCGGAGCGGCATCATTCACTTTTAATTCCATACTTCTTTCTCCGGTATAGAGTCAAAATAATCTGCGTCATCTGCGGATTGTTGCACGAATCAATACATCCGGGCCGCTGAGTTCGATGCTTTCAATTTTCACCCCGACCATCCGTTCTATGGATACAAGTTTAATTCCTTCCACCGCATGCCGAGCACGGGCATCGCCGGCGATTTTGGGGGCTATGAATATCCATGCTTCATCCATTAATCCCGCCTTCGCCAGAGTCCCCAGCACTCTCGGACCCCCTTCAACAAGAACATTGGTGCAACCACGCCGAGCCAGTTCTTTTAATATCCTGCTCCAGTCCAAGTGCCCTGACTTGCCCAATCCCACCGCCAGCGTTTGCACGCCTCGTTTTTGCAGCGCTGCAATACGCCGTTGCACAGCCGCGGTTGAATTTTTACGATGGACTATCAATACTGGCGCCTCACGAATCGTTTTTATCAGCTTGCTATTCACCGGCGTGCGCAGGCTCGAATCCAGCACAACTCGTAACGGGGTTCGCATTCGGTCACGCAATTTTCGCGGCCGAGCGGTCAATTTTGGATCATCGCTGAGCACCGTTTGAATACCCACGACAACAGCATCCATTCTTGCCCGCAGTTGATGTACCAACTCCCGCGACTCTGGAGAACTAATCCACTTTGAATCGCCCCGTGCATCGGCAACGCATCCGTCAATGCTTTGTGCCCATTTAGCAATAACCCAGGGCATCCCACCTGTGATCCATCGATGGAACGGCCGATTTAATTTCTCCGCTGTCTCCTGAAACAAACCGACCTCGACTTTGATGCCTGCTTGCCGCAATTGTTTAAGTCCTTTGCCTGACACCAACGGGTTGGGGTCCCTCGTTGCCGCAACCACGCGCCGAATTCCGGCGGCGATAATCGCCTGCGTGCACGGCCCGGTTTTTCCGGTATAGCAGCAGGGTTCGAGAGTTACATAGAGCGTAGCACCGTGTGCCTTTTTCCCAGCTTGTTTGAAGGCAAAAATTTCCGCATGCGGGCCGCCGAAGCATTGGTGATAGCCTCGTCCGACAATCTTGCCGTTCCGGCTGATCACCGCTCCCACCATGGGATTGGGCTCAACCTGCCCCTGTCCGCGCTCGGCGAGTTTGAGCGCCAAGCGCATAAAGGCCCGATCCTGTTTGCTCCACGCCTTTTGGGTAGTCGATCCGATAGCCATTTTTAGAGTCTCTAACAAAATAAGCTAGGAGCCGCGTTGGACCGCAAATGGCCCAGATGCTAGGCGGAGGCCCGAAGCCGTATCCGAAGGATGATACATCGAGGGCCGACAACGCCGCAGATGGGCTATTTGCGGCCCAACCCTTCGGGACGCGGTGCCTTTTGGCCCCATACGGCGTCGCTTCTCCTCGCTGTATTGTATTGTAATACTTGCATCGTCGAAGCTCCTTGTCTGGGACCAAAATGCCCGGCGTCGCGGCCCTATCTTATTTTGTTAGAGACTCTTTAGCATATCACCGTGGGCCAACCCCGGCGAGGCAATTGAAATATCTTTCCCGATCTTCCTTGTTCGGCCCGGAAGTGCTAAAATAGTATTTGGCCCAGCCTGCATGCTCCTTATGGGAGGATTGTAAATGAATTCTCTTGGCAGATTTTTAACCGGCGCTCTGTCGCTGGCGGTGAGTGTTTTGCCTTTAGCCGTCTTGCGGACGGTTTGCGCTGACGGCGGCGGAATGCAAACCAGTGAAGTGCTCGGCAACATTGTGCCGGATACGGAAATGAATGCGGTACCGCTTCGCGATGCCATCAATTATGTCCAACAAGACTCTGGTGCAAACATTTACGTAAACTGGAACGCGCTAAGCGCCGTGGGCGTTTCGAATCTCACGCCGATAACACTGAGCCTGCAGAACGTCACAGTCGGCAAGCTTCTGGCGCTGATCATGGCGCAGGCTTCCCCGGAAACTCCCATGGTCGAATACGTCGATAACAATGTACTCATGATCACGACGCGCGCCGACGCCGACACACAAATGGTTACCCGTGTTTATAACGTGAGTGATCTGATCATGTCGGTTCCCGACTACAGCAGCGGAGCGCCGACTCTTAGCCTTGCATTACAAAATCAATCTGTTAACGCGTCCAGCACCGGCGGCGGAGGCGGCGGCGGCCAAACCGGCTCGAACCTTTTTGGCGGCGGCGGCCAGACAAGTCAAGGCGCGGTGGAAAGCCCTGCCCAGCGCGGTCAGGAACTGGTCAAACTCATTGAAACCATCGTTTACCCCAGCATCTGGGCGGATAACGGCGGCCAGGCCAGCATCGTTTATTTCAACAGCAACCTGATCATTACGGCTCCGGAATATATCCAGGAACAAATAGGCGGCTGAGAATCCGCAGATTTCGCGGATTAATTTTGCCACAGAGTCCACAGAAAATTTCAGATTTCACTAAATAAGGAATTTTAGAATTAAAAAGTTGTATTCCATATTAGCCGTTGTTACGGGACTCCTGGCCGCCGCGACGATGGGGCTTGCGGGTTCTCCCGCAAACCAGCCGGCTTTTGCCGACACGGGTGCCGCGAACAACGCTTCAACGACATCGAATGCGAAATTTCCTTTTCCCCTGATTGGCCGAATTGTTTTTTCGCAAACTGATCCTTCTTTATTCGAATATGATTTTCCCGCACTCAATTTTCAAAATGCTTCACTCTTTGAGGTATTGACCAAACTGGCGCAAATGTCCAACACCAACGTTGTCGCGGGGTGGCCGGCTCTGGCTCGCGCCGGCATCGATTCCAAAAGCCAGCTTTCATTCAATCTGCCGGCGCAAGATTACCGCCATGAACTCGCCGGCGTCCTTTCAGAATATGCTCCAAAAGTCTTTCTGGTTGTTTCAGCCGATCAAAACGTGATTTTCATTAACACCCGGGACGCGGACGATCAGCAACTGGTGGTCAAGGATTACTGGCTTGAAGATTTAACCGCCAATCTTCCGCAGATCATTCAGGCAGGCGCCAACCTTCAGGCCATCAGCACGGCATCCACCACCCAACCTGCCCAAATCATTGCCAAGCTTCCCAAGCAAGCCGATATGATGGGCATTATTTCTTCCATGGTTCGTCCGGAAATCTGGGTTAATCACGGAGGAAAAGCCACGATCGTCGAATCCGAACAGCACGTTATTGTCACCGCGCCGCTGAACGTACAGGCCATTCTCGACGGCCCAAAAACTTATAATCCCGACGCGGCGCCGCGATACCTTATGTATAGTCAGTGACGGGTACGAAGTAATCTGAAATTTGAGATTTGAGATTGAAACATGATTACGTTCAGCGTTGTAGTTGCTGGATCAAATCCTGGATTTGTGCGATTTGTTGATCCGAGAGTCGCTGGATTTCATCTTTGGGCAGTGCCGCATTAAGTTTCAGCGCCAACTTTAATTGTGCAATACGTTCCGCCGGCGTCAATCCTGATAGGCTGCTCTGGACAAGTGCAAGCCGTATATCGGCATCGGTGCGATTGATGTCCAATATGCGCAGCACGTCCTGGCGAGGATTCTGACCCAAAACCACTTCAACTTGAATTCGTTTCATCAACCACTCCTGTGAACGCGGATCGCGCTGAAGTATTTTGTTTACCGCGTCCAGCGCTGCCACCGCTTGCTTCTCTTTTAACGCTTGTTGATAGCGTTCGATATAAGGCGCGGGATCGAGTGAAAATGTTCCCATGGCCACGGGTGCAAAAACCAGCAAACCCAGCAGTATTCCGGCGAGCACTAATCCTGAAGCCGCCAGATGATCCGCAAATTTCTTCTCTCTGGATTCTATGACGGGCGGCGTCTGGGATCGGGCCTGAAAACTTCCGAGCACCACCCAGAAAAGCATGGCCGTCGGTCCGACAACGGCGGCTATATTAATTTGATCGTAAATCGCGATTCCCGCCGCGCCTAAAATCGCCGCCAGACAAACGCATCTGCGGGCCGGCGGATTCAGAATGGCCCACGCGCGATTGGCGGCGAACATCGCCAGCAGCGCAGCACCAATGCACAAAATACATTCCGTATCGTTGAGCAAGCCAGCGCCGTTGGCAAAACCGGCAATGGTATCCATCACGAGTTTGGGCCCCCACCACAGAATCACAAATGCAGCCAGCAACGCCGGCGATGTAAGGGTGGCGACAGTGAGATCAGAATAGTCCCTCTTGACCGCTCCCATAAAAAACGCCAGAACCAAACCGGCAAAGAGGATCGCCGCCGGCAGACCCGCTTCGGCTGCGATGTGAATAAACATGTTGTGAGGATCTTTGACATCTTCCGGCGCACCAAGCGGTTTGTATTGCGTATAGTAGTAGCCGAAATTATTCATTCCCACGCCCAATACCGGATGATCCGTGATCATCCCCGCCGCTCCTGTCCAGTATTGCCACCTGAACGCGAGGTCTTTGGTAGGCAGAGTGTGGTGCGAAAGTCCATAACCGATTGCCGCCGCAGCGATGCAAAACCCTCCTGCCAAAGCAAGTGAGATTATTTTCCAGCGGTTATTTGCCAGCCAACCGCGAAATCTCCATCCGGCAATTAATACAGCCATACTCAGCGCCATGATCAGCACGGCGCCTTTGCTGAGCGTTAATACCATGACCAGGAGTCCAACCACGAACACCAGCAGAACGGTCAGCGCAGGAATCAAAACCAATTCCGGCGACGTTGGATTCGAATCCTGAGTTTCAATGGATTTTATTTTTCGTGATCCGTCGACCGCTCGATTTTTTTCGTCATTCCGGCTTTGACGGCGCAGCGAGGTCAGGGACAAAACACCAAGCGCCAGACCAACCAAAAGCAGAGGCAATAGTGCTGCTGCAAATATGTCGCTAAGCGTTAAAAATCCGAAAACCGCCAGTGAATTAAGTCGTGATTCAAATAACGCGATGTCCGTGCCGCCTGGGGACCACTCTTGTGATCCGTGCTGCGCCATATTGTTCTGATTGAACATCGTGATGGTAGCCGGCAAAGTTACAAATCGCTGATAAAGACCATCGGCGGCAAACGCCGCGAGAATTCCCACTAAAACCACAATAACCAATTGCCGGCGTGCATCCGTGTTGCACAAAAGCATCGCGGTCCATCCGCCCAAAAACGCCATACCCAAATCACAAACGCCAAGGATCGCCACGAATCGATTGGCTGCTCCGACAGCGGAAATCGCCGCGACAAACAAAAGAATTACGATGGCGGCCAAGATCAGCCATTGACTGCGTTTGATTGAACCACAAACCATTACCGCGGCGCCGGCCAGCACGACGGTTAGTGAAGCGAAAAGGAAGATTTCCGCGGGCGAGCCATAAAAGAGACTCGTGCCGGCGGACAATTTGGGCAAATCGATGGTTGTTGCAAAAGCTCCGCCGGTAATCGGCTCAACGATAATCAGGCGTATGCACAGAATCAGCAGTAGCGCTGCAAGAATGGCCCACGCCGATTTGTCGCGCATCGCGCCGCTCATTGTGTGTGTTCTCCCACACGTTCCAGGATGCCGATCACCGTGAGCGTGCTTAAACATTGCGTGGAAATCAGAATGGCGCTAACGGCATCAGCCCGCGCCAACAGCGGCGCCGCCAAACCGCAACTCAGCGTGACCGCATAAATCACCAATACCGCACCCCTCTTGGAAAAACCCTGCCGGGCCAGCCGGTGGGAAAAATGATTGGTATCTCCCACCATCGGGCTGCGCCCCCGCCTGAGCCGCACCACGCAAACCACGATCAAGTCGTAGAGCGGAACGGCTGTGACAATCAAAGGCATTAGCAGTGCGTACCATCGTGCCGGGGCTGAGTAATAGGTTGTGCGAATGGTGAGCGCCGCGAGGAAAAAGCCCAGCACCAGGCTTCCGCCGTCACCCATGAAAATTTTCGCCGGTGGAAAATTGTGCCACAAGAATCCCACCGTCGCACCCAGGTAAATGAGCAGCAATCCGCAGATAAACCACTGGCCATTGAGAAGTGCGGCGATGAAAAACATCGTGGCACATATCGCCGCGACGCCGGCGGAAAGACCATCCATGTTATCCATAAAATTAAAGGCGTTGGTCAGCAGAACAAGCCATACCACGCTGATCAGCCCCGATACGAATATCCCTCCCGGAAAAAGATGATCCAGCAGGGTGAGAATCCTGAAGCCTCCTGGTTCAATCATCTCACCGCCAATAACCAGCCCGGCAGCGATCAGGATTTGCCAGAAGAGCTTGACCGGCGCCGAAAGGGATTTTCGATCGTCGCAAAGGCCCAGGATGTGAATGGCCAGCGTAGAAACCAGCAGAATGAGCGCCAGCGGACGGTGTGCGAGCAATCCCGGCACATAAACTTGTATTGAAGCCGGCAGCTTATGCAGCAGAACTGGTTCCTGGAGCATCCCCGCCAGAAGCGCAAAGCCCCCCAGCGGCAGTGCCATACTCCAGAAAATTGCGATCCCACCACTGCGGGGAATCGCCGTGGAATGGATTTTGCGTTCTCCGGGGTGATCCATTAGACCAAGGCGGTCGGAATAACAGCGAACCAACTCTGTGCCGATCAAGCTCAGAATCAGGGGAATCAGCAGCAGAAACGTCCCTGTTAGAAACATAAAAATCTCAACATTACCATCGGTCTGAACAAGGCTTATGGTCGCCTGATGGTATTCTGCAGTTGCAGGAAGTAAAAGTCCCGGCATTGATTAAAGAAGTGCATTGCCGCCTGAGTTTTATAATCCGCATAGGTCCATGGCCATGCGGCCCATTTATTGGCCTCCCAGTGCAGCGTAACCTCGGCATATATCCCCTCGGATAAATAAATCCTATGGCTGTGATCTTTAGTGGTCGCCAGAATGACTTTGGACCGGCTTACATAACCCGGATCGATATTTACTGGCCGGGGCGTGCCTTGCGGAAACTGCCTGGCAAGCAGTATTTCCGCCATATTCGTTTCCAGTTTGCATTTAGCCAGTTGTTCCGGGGCGAAAAGTGTGGAAAAACGCACCCATTGCCGCAGCAAACCGGCGCCCATCTGGTCTTCATAATAGTCGGTGAAATCAAACGGTATTGTTTGTGAAATCTCATCAATCGGGCCGTACCATTGCGCCAGTTCGCGGCGTGCCGCGGCCAGCAATTCCTCACTGGCCGCCAATAGACCGGCAAAGCGCAGGACGGGCAATGGGGGATTGGGAACCGCCATAAAGATCTCCCAAGAACTTAGCGCAAACTTAACCATGCAGCCCATACTCGGCAAGCATTCGCCAAACGATATGTTAAAGCGCGATAAAAATTTTTGACTCGGTGTAGAAATTTTATCGCCTCGCGCGGTATACTGCTGTACGTTGAACGTTATTAAAACGCTGCCAGAGATAAAAACGTGTCCATCCAGTTTTTTGAAGCACTCGACCAACTCCATAATCGCATTATCGATATGGCGGCACTGGTGCAGGGAACAGTAGAGCAGACGGGTGAGGCTCTGCTCACGCGGCGCGTTGAGGTTGCCGCAGCAGTGCTCGATAACGAATCGCGCATTGATGCCGAAGAAGTACAAATTGAACGCGCCGCGATTAATATGCTCGCTGAACATAAACCGTCGGCCAGCGATTTGCGCATGGTCTTTGCTATCGTCAAAATCAACAGTGATTTGGAGCGCATCGGCGATTGTGCCTACAACATTGCACAGATGCTACCCTCATTCGCAAACATGAACGGCGACGTACCCCGCGAGCTTAAAACGATGGTCGAAGCCACACTTAAACAGGTCTATGACACCACACGATGCCTGGGACTCAGCGACCCCGGCCTTGCCAGCCAAATCTGTCGCGGCGACGATGTTATTGATGCCCTTTATCACCAGATTTACCAGGACTTGCAGGCCGGCATGGTCGCCGATACTCACCGCGTTCCAGAAGATTTAGCGCTGATTATGGTGGCCAAAAATCTTGAACGCATCGCCGATCATTGCACCAATATCGCCGAGGAAGTTGTTTTCCTCGTGGATGGTCAAATCATCCGTCACGTGCATTAAAATTGTCCGGGTCATATTTGATATCAAAATTGGAAAGTGTGGAACTTCACGCCCCGGCGAACATGCACAACTGCTCGCCCGGCAACACTTGTCTGTCCGGCGGTCCGAGCCACGCCGTTCGCTGATGCTGGTGGGCAAGCTCCAGAATCGGAGCAATGCGCGAATCCTGTTCAAAAAGTCTGCGCAAAAGCAGCGGACAATTGCATTCCTGGCTTCTGTGGAGCAATACAAGATGTCGCGGATGTTTTTCCGCGCCGTACACACGGCCAGTGTGGTCCATAATCGCTTTTACCGCGGCAAATGCCTGCTGGTTGGACAAATGCCCCCCGGGCCCCATCACGCGGCGTTTTAAAAACTGCGGCCGCGCAGACTGAAGCTGCATATCCGGATCGTAATTGCTCTCGATGGCCAGGATGTCCACACCAGCGAAAAAATCGATCAGTGTTTCAGGAACCGCGCCAAAATCCGTAGCGTAGCCGATGGTGGAATGCCCCGATTCAATCAGAAAACCATGACTGCCGTGTTTGTCGTGCGCCAGATGCATCGTGCGGCAATGCACACCCGGCAGCGGTTCAAAACTTTCATCGCGGAATGCAACGATTAATTCCTGTATGGATTTGAGCATTTTTTCCCGGCGCGCCAGCCGACGGAGAATTTTGACCTGGTTTTCCGGACAATAAATTTTGATCTCCTGGTCCTCGACCACACGAAACCAGGAAGGATTGAAATGATCGGAATCCAGATGCGTCAGGCAGATGGCTTCAAGATCCGCCAAGCTTACGCCCGTACCCACCATGCGTTTTTCAGCGGCGCGCGGACCAAGGCCGGCATCAATGAGCATGCAGTGTCCAGCGGCCCGCACCAGGGAGGCGTTTCCCCTGGATCCACTGGCCAATATGCACAGTTCGAGCGACATCATGTCATCCTTGAAGAGGCTCTTAATGCCATCGAAGCCACGCGGCCAAATCCGCGGCGCGATTCTGTGATATAACACCTTCTATGATCTAAAAATGCAATGGGAAGGCTTACAAAGTCGACGCCTTCAACGCCATAAATAAATTAACTTCTCAGGTCGCCGCGCCGCCGGCTTGAGCCTCCGGCGTCCATCGCCACATTGCGATTAATCCAACAATCCACAGGGCCAGATCGCTATAGGTCACCAGTCCCAGATCGCGTGTGATTTGCAATCCGGGTATAACGGTAATCATGTGCGATAGCGCGAAAGCCGCCAGCACCAGCCCCAGGCCCCAGCCGATTTTAAGCGTCGCATCGTTTTCCCATCTTGCCGCGAGCAACGTGGTAATCAGCGGCAGCGCCATGCACATGTAATGTGGATGGCATTCCGGAATAATCGGCAGCATGATGGTGATCAACACGCCGAAAAACAGATTGCGAAAAATTGGATCGTGCTTGCGCCGCAAACGCTCCACCAGCAAAGTTACGCCGGTGAGCACGAAGGAAATAGCCCAATGAGCGATTTTCATAGCCTGCGTCGGCGGCGGCGCAGGACGGTTAAAATAAATTGTATGGTCGATCATGGACTCAAAAGAAGTTGAATCAGTCTTGTTGATGTCCAACAGTTCAGTGGCCCGGCTGGTATCATGATTAAGCCCCAGAGCCGGAAAGAGAATCACCTGGTTAAATTGCCTATATGCCGCGATCATGTGCGCGGGCCCCATGACCAGCGCCGGCAAAATCAACATACCCACGATCATCGCCGCAATCGCCCCGGCCAGAAAACCAAAACGCAACCGCCACAGGCCATAGAGCAATAAAAAGCCCGGAAACAATTTCAGCGTCGCGGCTATTCCGGTATAAAAGCCCGCCGCAAACTGTTTTCGATAAGCCAACAGTGCCCCGGCGCCGCAAAAAAGCAGAATTAAAAGCACGTTAACCTGTCCGCGAACCAATGTCCGCCCCAGTGCCGGCGCACAGAACAGAATCGGCAAAAGCCGCAGCGCCCACCAGCGCAGGCAATATGGTTTTAGTCCGCGCACCAGAACATTGCCGGAGGTTTTTTCCAGGGCCCGGGCCAGGATGTCAGCTCCCCACCAGACAAACAGTACGCTTAGAACGTACCAGATCGCCACGGACAGGGCGTATGGAAGCTCCCCGAAACGGCTGGCCCCCGCCGGTGCGTCCGCCAGCGGATACAGCAATACCGCGAGTAACGGCGGATAATTGTAATGCCATGAATTGGTGTCTGTAACATTGTAT
>Ga0335074_10008211_pt1 | contig 14507 bp, 8 predicted proteins | sample Lox_Sample_23_FD_206715 | JGI IMG/M metagenome (GOLD analysis project Ga0335074, IMG submission 206715) | Soil microbial communities from Loxahatchee National Wildlife Refuge, Florida, United States - Lox_Sample_2.3 | ecosystem: Environmental > Terrestrial > Soil > Wetlands | place: USA: Florida...
CGGTGGGCGCCAGTTCGTCCTTGAGTTGCTGCAGCTCCGCCATCAATTGATCGTCGATATGCAGCCGGCCGGCCGTATCCACCAGCACCACGTCGCGCCCGGTTTGCCGGGCTTCTTTCAGGGCCGATTTCGCCAGCTCCAGCGGCTTGCTTTCTTCCGGCGTGCCCGCGTAAACCGGCAGCTTGATATCGCGCGCGATCACACCCAACTGCTGCCGCGCCGCGGGCCGGTAGACGTCGACGGAAACCATGATGGGGCTGTGCCCGTTCTTCGATAACCAGCGCGCCAGCTTGCCCGTCGTGGTGGTTTTGCCCGACCCCTGCAGCCCCACGATCATAATTACGGTGGGCGGTTCGTTGGCCATCCGCAGCTTGGATTGATGGCTTCCCAGGGTTTTGATCAATTCATCGCGGACGATCTTCACCACTTGCTGGGTAGGCGAAAGCGCGGATAGCACCTCCTCGCCCATGGCCTTTTCCTTGATGGCCTCAATGAACTGCTTGACGACGCGGAAATGGACATCGGCTTCGAGCAGCGCCACGCGAATCTCGCGCAGGGCGGCGTCCATATTCTCGGCCGTCAATTTTCCTTCGCCGCGGAGGTTCTTGAACACCCGCTGCAGCTTGTCGGATAGGTTATCGAACATGATTTACTTCAGAGGCGGTCCGCCCCGGACGGGCTTTCTTCATTATACGGCAGCGAACCGGCTGCAATTTGTTTTGGGGCGCCACGCGGACGCCCCAGTCCAGCCCACACTAGGGCTCCACCGCCGGCGGGAACGCACTCGGGTAGTCATCGCTGTTCAGCTCGTTATAGAGAACGTCAAAATACGCGCCCAATTGGACTACATCGGCGCCGACATGCGCCACGCCGCAATACGCGTCCGTCACCGCGTTCTCCCAGAGCTGGTTTCCAGAGAAGGTGCCCGTCCCCGAATATTCGTCGATTCCGCAGCCCTCTTCATTGTTGCTGGCATTCATGTCAATGGGGCCGACATTGAATATTCCATTGTTCAAGATAACGCTGTTGGTGAATACGCCCGAGGCGCTGGCCTGGATATCCATACCGCTCATCGCGTCAATGTTTCTGATCTGGTTGTTACTGACCCTAAGCCGGTTGGCTCCATTAATGAAAATGCCGCTCTGCGCGTTCGTGATGACGTTGCTGTCGACGATGGTTCCATCGCCGATCGCGCGCAGAGTGACGCCCTCGCTGCGTACGTTGATGCAGTCGGACGGCGACAATGCGCCGCACAATCCCTCGGTAATAATGTTCTGGTGAATGTTGGCGGTGGCGCCGTTCAAGATGAACACGGCGAATTGGAACGTACCCAGGGCTGGTCCAACGCCGGAAATGCTGTTGCCCGCGATTTCGACCCCAATTCCAGTGCCGTTCACTTGGATCCCGTTGGAAGTGTAGTCGTGAATGCTATTGTTGCCGATCCATAATTGATACGACCCTGCCTGCGCTGCATCTACCTGAACGCCAAAGCCGTTGCCAAACGGCAGCGCGCCGGCGCAGCTGGCGGGATCCATCACCTGCGCACCGAAGATCGCGCTGTTCTCGAGAATTCCGGAGGAACTGGAGAAGTGAACTCCCGCCAGCGCCGGAACATCCGAACCGCATCCCGAAATCGAATTGTGGCTGGCATCGATGGCGAGGTTTTGAAGCGTGACGCCATTCGTATTCAACACAGTAATAACGGCCTGGGTGCTCAAGCCGGAAACCGGAGCGAGCGTCGGCTGGATCAGCACGCGATTGTATCCGTTTGCCGTAATCCCCCGAAGCGTCAGGGGTTTGCTGACCACCAGTTGCTCGGGATAGAGTCCCGGACAAATCTCAATCATGTCGCCCGGTTGCGCGGCTGTAATCGCGGCCCCAATAGTCCCATATTGCGAGCCGCTACAGGGACCCACCCTGTGTGTCGCGGCGGACAAACGCCCCGCCCCAAATGCAAAAGACAGAAATACTGGCACACCAATCATAAATGGTTTGAGCATTGTTTTCTCCTTGAGATGACATCCGGCCGCCGGAAATCCGTCGCTGCCGGAACTTTCAACCTTTAAAGCGCAGACCGATTCCCAATCGTGCAAAGCGACTACAGGGGAAGGCGAATATAGTAAGATAAACCCCACCGGGAGCGGGGCCCGGACGCGTGCCAGCAGACGTCGGCGGATTATTGCGGCAACTGGGGGAAGGCGACGGGGAAGCCGGCTCGCGCTTGCAGCCCATTTTGTACCGCGAACTGCGCCGCCTGGCTGCTCACTATCTACGCGGCGAGCGGCGGGGCCAGACCATCCAACCCACCGAACTGGTGCATGAAGCCTATTTGCGTCTCATCGGCCAGGAACCAGTCGGCTGGCGAGGCCGCAGCCACTTTATGGCAATGGCGGCGATTTCGATGCGGCGCATCCTGGTGGAACGCGCGCGTAAAAAGATGGCCGAAAAGCGTGGCGGCGGCGGCGAGAAATTAGCTCTCGATGGCCTGGACCTGTTCGCTCCCCAGCGGTCCAGCGAAATCCTGGCTCTCGACGAGGCCCTGGACCGGCTGGCACAACTGTCCCCCCGCCAAAGCCGCGTGGTGGAACTAAAGTTCTTTGCCGGGCTGAGCTTCGACGAGATCGCCGAAATGGAACGGCTATCCCTCCGCACTGTAAAGTATGACTGGAACGCCGCCCGCGCCTGGTTGCATCGGGAGATTGCGAGGGCAATATAGGAGTGAAATCGCGGCGCTGGGAGGAAATCGCCGAACTTTGCGGCGAGGCGTTAGAGCTGCCGGCTTCGGACCGAATCGCGTTTTTGCGCGAGCGCTGTGGAGCCGACAGCGTGCTACGGGGCGAAGTGGAATCGCTCCTTTCAGTGGCTGCTCAGCCGGGTCTGCTCGATTCTCCCCCCCGGGGCCATGAGTTCGAGCCGGCAGCCCTCGTCGCCGGGAGATTCCGGATTATCCGCCTGCTCGGGTACGGCGGGATGGGCCAAGTCTATCAGGCCGACGATCTGCAGTTAGGCGGCCAGGTAGCGCTGAAAACCATCCGGCCGGAGTTGCTCCACAATCCCCAATCCGTGGAGTTCTTCAAGCGCGAGATTCAACTGGCTAAGAAGGTCACTCACGCCAACGTTTGCAGAATTTACGACATCGGATTCCATCCCTCCCCCGGCGACCCCGGCGCCAGGATGTTCCTGACCATGGAACTTCTGGAAGGCGAGACTCTTTCGAAGCGTCTGGCGGCGGGAGCCGTGAGTCCCCCCGATGCGCTCCCACTAGTCCGGCAGATGGCCGACGCACTGGGCGCCGCGCATAGCGCCGGAATCGTGCATCGCGACTTCAAGAGCGGCAACGTGATGCTGGTTCCGGCCCCGGATGGGTTCCGGGCGGTAGTGATGGACTTCGGCCTGGCCCGCACCTCGACGGCCGGCGTCAAAGGCACCACGCAGACACTCGAAACCGTTGGCACTCCCGAATACATGGCGCCGGAGCAGCTCACCGGCGGAGCAGTCACACCTGCAACCGATATCTACGCCCTGGGAATCGTGATGTACGAGATGGTCACCGGGCAGCGGCCCTTTTCAGGGGACACGCCGTTCGATGTCGCAGTGCGGCGGTTGCACGAGGCCCCGCTCCCTCCGCGGGAGCTGAAGCCGGAGCTGGATGTGCGCTGGGAGAGAACAATCCTGCGCTGCCTCAGCCGACAGCCGGAAGACAGATTCCAATCCACCGCCGACGTCGTGCTTGCGCTTTCGGGTACCAAGATCCTAACCGCTGGCAGGCGGCGCAAACGCTCGCGATGGATCGCCGGGGCGGCGGCCAGCCTGCTTGCAGCTTCGGCGGCGGCCTACTTTCTCGCGCGCCAGGCTCGCCCGAAACTGACCGGGAAGGACACTATCGTTCTGTCCGAATTCACCAATAATACCGGCGATACGGTATTTGACGGAGCGCTGCGGCAGGGCTTATCGGCGCAATTGGCGCAGTCGCCGTTTCTGAATCTGCTGCCCGATTCGCGCATCACCGAAACACTGGCGCTCATGGGTCTTAAGGGCGACACACGCCTGACACCGTCAGCGACACGCGAGGTCTGCCAGCGCACAGCTGGCGCGGCTACTGTGGAAGGTTCCATCTCGCGTCTTGGCAGCCAATATGTAATTGGCTTGAACGCCATCGATTGCCGTACCGGCAATGCCCTGGCGCAGGAGCAAACCACCGCCAATGGCAAGGAGCAAGTGATCCAGGCGTTGGGCGATGCAGCGACGAAACTGCGCCGGAAGCTGGGTGAATCGCTCGCTTCCGTCCAAAAATACGATGCGCCGCCGGAGAATGTGACCACGTCCTCGCTTGAGGCACTGAAAGCTTACAGCCTCGGTCGCGTCGCGGCCGCAAAGGGAGATATTTCGTCCCAAATCTCCCTTTACCAGAGGGCGATCGCCCTCGATCCTAATTTCGCGATGGCTTTCGCCGCATTGGGATTGTCCTATTCATCTTTGGGCGAAAACAGCCTCGGGCGTCAAAGTCTTCGAAGGGCATTTGAATTGCGTGACCATGTCAGCTCCAACGAGAGATTCGCGATCGAATCCTCCTACTGGTTGGCGGACGGAGATCTGGAAGACGCGCGGCGCATACACGAGATTTTTTCGCAGACCTTTCCACGTAATGTCGCCGCCCACAATAATCTCGGCGTTATCTATAACGCGCTTGGCGAGCATGAAAAGGCCATTGAACAAAAACTTGCCGCTCTGCGTTTGGGCGCCTATAATTATGCCGGTGTTGTTTCGTCCTATCTTTTCCTCGATCGCCTGGTCGAAGCGCAGAAGATCGCGAATGAGGCTCTGAGCAAACCACCGGAACAACGCGGTTCCAACTTGCGCACGTACCTTTATCAGTTGGCGTTCTTGAAGAATGACAGGGCAGCAATGCTGGCAAATCTGAACGCGGCAATGGGAACATCCGAGGAAGGTGACTTGCTTTACTTCGAGTCGGACACACAAGCTTATCAAGGCCATCTCGCGAATGCCCGCAAGCTGACTCGTCGAGCGGTGGACTGGGCCCAACGCTCCGGATACAAGGAGGTTGCTGCTGCTTACGAAGCGGAGGATGCACTGCGCGAAGCCCTCTTTTTGAATTCAACACCTGCGCCCCAAATGATTTCCGATATGCTTGCGCTCTCGCGCGCCCCGGAGGTGGAATTCGCAGCGGCACTCGCGTTGACCTCCTCCATGCGGGCTCCCAATGTTCGAAAAATGACTGATGACTTGCAGGGGCGCTTCCCAAAGGATACTCACGTGAGGTTCAACTTCCTGCCTACGCTACGCGCCCAGATGGAATTGGCTAACGGACAGCCAGTGAAAGCCATTGAAACGCTCGAGACAGCTGTTCCGTATGAGTTGGGCTTCACGGGCAATGCGGCTTTCTCTCCTGACATGTACCCGATCTATTCTCGCGCCCAAGCGTACTTGGCGGCACGCCGCGGCCTGGACGCTGCTGCAGAGTTTCGGAAGATCTTGGAGCATCCAGGCGTAGTTCTCAACGGCCCCCAGGCTGCGCTAGCGCGTCTTGGACTCGGCCGTGCCTACGCGCTCGCGGGGAATCGTACTAAGGCGAAAACGGCGTACGAGGATTTTCTGCATCTTTGGAATGGAGCCGACCCTGAAATCCCGATTCTGAAACTGGCCCACGCCGAATATGCTCGATTGCAATAGGTAATCCGAAAAACCTCCAGGATCCCTCTATCAACGGGCGAAGGCGTGAAGATTTGGCCGGTTACTTGCTAGCGGGCCGGTGTTATGATGGCTCTAGGATGTCGATGCTGTCCCCCAGACTGCAACTGAAGGTTTCCCAAAAACAAATCCTCACGCCCGGCCTGGTCCAGATGGTCACGGTCCTCCAGTTGAACCGGCTGGAGCTGAAGGACATGATCACGCAGGAGATAGCCGAGAATCCGGTACTGGAGGAATCGGCCGACGGCGTGGAGGAGTTATCGCCGGAGGAAATGCAGTCGATTCTGGAAGCCGAGCGGGTTTCAGACCCCTCCGACCAGGTGATCCTCGAGACCGTGAACGGCGCCGGCTCGGAGCCCGAGATCGCCGCCGGGATTCCCGAAGCAACGCCGGCCGAACTGGACTTCGACGCCGCCGCTGCCTTGCCGTCTGAAGGCGTTTCCCTGGATGGCGCATCGGCGCCCGCGGCGGAACCCGAAGCCGCCGACCAAAAGACCGAGAAAGATCCCTTCGACGAGATCGATTTCGGCAGTTTTTTCGACGATTACCTGGATCCCGGCTACAAGAGTCCCGCGTCGGAGACGGTGGAAAAACCGTCCTTTGAGACTTTTCTCTCTTCGCCCGTTACCCTGGCCGATCATCTGCATTCGCAACTGGCGGTGCTGGTGATGTCGGAGGATGTGCGCGACGCCGCCGACAACATCATCGGCAACCTGGACGAAAACGGATATCTGACCGCTACCCTTGAAGAGATCGCCGAATCCGGCAAACATTCCATGGCCGATGTCCAGGAAGGGTTGCGGATGGTGCAATCGCTCGATCCCGCCGGCGTCGGAGCCAAGGATGTCCGCGAGTGCCTGCTGCTGCAGATCGAAAGCCGCAACGGCAAGGGCGGCGTGGCCTGGCAGATCGTCGCCAGTCATCTGAAGCTGCTCGAGACGCGGCAGTACAAGGAAATCGCCAAGCAGCTCGGTCGTCCCCTGGAGCATGTGCAAATCGCTCTGGACGTGATACGGCATCTGGACCCCTATCCCGGGTTGCGCTATTCGGACCGCGGCGCCAAGCAGGTAGAGCCGGACGTTTATATCTTTAAAGAGGGCGACGAGTACATCATCCAGTTGAACGACGACGATCTCCCGCAGCTTCGCCTGAACGCGCAATACCGCAAGATGCTGGACCGCGATCAGGAGCCGTCGAAAGAGATCCGCAACTACGTGAAGGACCGTTACGCCGCGGCCATTCAACTGATCAAGAATATCGAGCAGCGCAAGCAGACCATCATGAAGGTGTGCCAATCCATTGTGCGCCGTCAGCTCGATTTCCTGGAGCAAGGGATCGATCAGCTCAAGCCCATGATGATTAAGGAAGTGGCCGAAGAAATCGGCGTGCATCCCTCCACCGTCAGCCGCGCCGTAGCCAGCAAATACGCCGACACTCCGCAAGGGGTTTTCGAACTGCGCTATTTCTTCTCCGAGGCCGTGCAAGGCATCGCCGGAAGCGCCACGCCGCTGTTGATTCTCAAGCGGCGCGTGAAAAAAATGATCGAAGAGGAAGATTCCCAGCATCCACTAACCGATGAGCAAATCACGGCTCGATTGAAGAGCGAGGGCATCGACGTGACGCGCCGTACCGTGGCCAAATACCGAGAAGATATGAAGATTCCTTCTACCCACCAGCGCCGGGTCCGCGCTTGAACGCCTCCGGGCCCTCGCAGCGAGATCCCCGATGAAGATCGTCTATACAGGTAATTCCGAACAGATTCCTCCCCGTCAGAGAACCAAGCTCGAAGCCAAGCTCCAAAAGCTTTCCAAAGTTTTGGAACAGCGCGGCGAGAAGGATGCGCACATTGTGCTCACCGAGCAGCGGTTCCTCCATAAAGTAGAGATTACGGTCCATGCCTGGGACCACGCCCTGGTCGGCATCGCCACCGATGGCGACATCGCCGTGGCCGCGCATGAAGCCTTCGACCGCTTGGAGAAACAGCTCTTGAAACTCCGCGCCCGCTGGCGCGACACCAAACGCGTGCGCGATAAAGAAGCCGACGGCGAAAAGGCCAACGCGTCCTTGCATCCGGCTCCGGCGCCCGCCGGCAAGACCAAACCGTCCAAGGCCGCCAACGCCAAGGATTCCGCCAGCGCCAAAAAGGCGGGGCGCCGGCAGGTATTCCGCGTCAACCATACCGAGGGCGCCAAACCGATGACGCTCGAAGAAGCCATGCTCGAAATGGAGTCCTCGCAAGATTACCTGGTTTACCGCGACGCCCAGACCGACCGCGTGACGGTCCTCATGCGGCGTCCCGACGGCCACTTCGATCTCATTGAGAGCTAGCGTCCCGTGGCGAAAATCCTCAAACACCGCTTACTAACGTGCGCGGCTCGGTTGGTTTCCCCGCGCACTTCGAAATCGTCGAATTGCGTTTCGACGCGCAGAGGCAGCGAGCGGATGGTGCGCGCGTTTTCGGCTGAGGGCTGTTCAGAGCCGCGCGCGTCAGCAAGCGGGCCGCGAGTCGCCTAGTGGCCAAACGCGCCGTTCGAAAGCCGGAGCCTCAAGCTCCCGAGCTGGTTGTCATTACCGGTCTGAGCGGTTCGGGAAAAGCCACGGTGCTCAAAGCTTTCGAAGATCTTGGCTATTACGCGGTGGACAACATGCCCATCGAGCTGATTCCCAAGTTCGCGGAGCTGGCCAAGGATTCTCCGCATGTACGCCGCGCCGCGCTGGTGATCGATATCCGCGAGGGCGAACAATTGGCGCAGTTCCCCGCCCTGTTCCAGCGGCTGCGGCGGCGCACTCCGGCCACGCTATTGTTTCTCGAAGCCAGCGACAGTACGCTCGCCCGCCGTTTCAGCGAAACCCGGCGTCCGCACCCGCTCGGCACCGACCGTTCGGTGTTGAAGAGCCTGCACAAGGAACGCGCCATGCTGGCGCCCATCCGCAGCGTGGCCGACCATATCATCGACACCTCGAAGTTCAACGTACACGAGCTGCGCGAGGTGATCGGCGAAAAATTCAGCCAGGGACGCGGCGAATCCAGCATTCGCATCGACATCAACAGCTTCGGTTACCGGCACGGCGTGCCTCCCGACAGCGATCTGGTCTTCGACGTGCGCTTTCTGCCCAATCCCAACTACATCCCCGAGTTTAAGAATCTCACCGGCCGGCACCCCAGCGTCGCGCGCTATATTCGCTCCTTTCCGCAGACTCAGGAGTTTATCGACCGGATTTCCGAGCTGCTCATTTACCTGATCCCGCACTACATTCGAGAAGGCAAAAGCTACCTGACCATCGGCTTCGGCTGCACCGGCGGCCATCATCGCTCGGTCATGATCGCGGGCGAAATCCGCAAGCGTCTGGCGCGCGCCGGGTTCAAGGTGAAAGAGACGCACCGGGATATCGGGAAGTGACTATTGCGCCAGGCCCATGCGCCGCATAAGATCGGCATAGCGCGGATCTTTGCGGATGGGGTCCAGCGCGGGATAACGAATCCCGAGGATCAAGCCAATTTCGCGCGTCGAGTAGGCCTTCTCCAGATACTCGAATGCCTGGTTCAGGTCGCCTGCCGCCGCGGAGGCCACCGCCACATCGGACGGTGTCTTGTACTCGGGAAGGCTGGCCAGCACCTCGGCCACGTAGCCCTTCGCGTCCGGGCTCCAGGAGCCATACGCTTTCCACGCCTTGCGGTACTCGCTCACGGCTGAGGGAAATTGCCCGGTGGCGGCATATAAGAACGACAACTTGGCGCGAGCGGGTCTAAAGTCCGGATCGCGCTCGATGGTTTTCTGAAACTGCGCCAGCGCCTCAGGATAGCGGTGAGCGATGGTAAGATACTCCGCGTAGTTCGTATTGACGATGGGCGAAAGCGGGTCCAGCGCCAGGGCGGTCTGAAACTCTTTCTGGGACTCTTCGATCCGCTTTTGAGGCGTCAGGCAGGTGACGGCATAAAAATAGTGGGCGGACGCGTTGTTCGGATTCAGCTCGATGGCGCGCCGAAACTCCCGCTCCGACTCATTCCATTTCCATTCGAACGCCAGCGCCGTGCCCAGCGCGGCGTGGGCCTCGGAAATAGAATCGGACAATTGCAAAGCCTTGCGCGCCGCCTCATCTCCCAGCGACATCGCCTGACGGGACGTGATGCCGACGCCGTAGCTGGGAATTACGTTGTAGGTGTCGGCCAGCCCGGTATAGGCCAGCGCATAATTAGGATCGGCGGCAATCGCCTCCTGGAACAAATCGATGCTCTTCTTCAAACCCTCCGGTGCGCGCCCGTACCAGAGTTGACGGCCTTCCAGGTACAGCCGGTACGCTTCCGAATTCTTCGTTCCGGGCTTCTCCATGCGCGCTTCCTCAGCGCCGCTCAGACGCATTCGCAGGCTGCTCGCAATGTCGTGCGTGATCATGCTCTGCACCTCGGTGATGTCGGCCATGGTGCGATCGTAGTGCGAACCCCAGATCTCGGAGCCGTCGGAGGTGTTCACTAAATCGGCCTCCACCGCGACATGGTCCCCGTGTTGCAAAATCCGTCCCAGCAGGACCGCGTTCACGTTCAGTGCCTGGCCGATCTGCCGCGGATCGTCCTCTTTGCCTTTGAAGCGGAACACCGTGGCGCGCGCCAGCACTTTTAGATCGGGCAGCTGGGAAAGGGCGCCAATCACGCTTTCCGTGAGCCCATCGCTCAGGTAATCGTTGTTGGGATCGCTGGTCGCATTGACGAACGGCAGCACCGCGATGGAGCCGATTTTGCTGCTCTGGGCTCGCTGCCGCAGCGCGTACACGCCGATGCCCACCGCGGCCAACACGATAACCGCGATGCTTGCCATCACATACTTGCGCGGATTCCCAGCCGGTCGAGCCATTGGCGCGGCCGGCATCGAAGACGCGCTGTCCATTTTAGCGGCGCTCGAGGAGCGGCTCGAATCCGTGTCGCGCTTCAGACGAACCAGGTCCGTACGCAAATCGGCCGCGCTCTGATAGCGCAGGTTGCGGTCCTTCTCCAGAGCCTTTTGGATGATCCGCTCCAAGTCCGCGGGGGCATCGGGATTCAGCCTGGCGAGCGGGGCGGGTGACGCGTCCAGAACCGCTTTGACGATATCGGCGGAACTTTCGCCCCGGAACGGCAGTGTGCCGGTGGCCATTTCATAGAGCACCGCCCCGAAGGAGAATAGATCGCTGCGCGCATCCAGTTCCTTGGCGCGAGCCTGTTCCGGCGACATATACGCCGCCGTCCCCAGCGTGGACCCTGGACTGGTCAGCTCGCGCTCGGCGATGGTGCGCGTGTTGTCGGAGGAGTCCGTCCGCATCTCCACCTTCGCTAAACCGAAATCCAGAATCTTGGCGTGCCCGCGCGCGGTGACGAAGATATTGGCCGGCTTGATGTCGCGATGGACGATGCCTTTGGAGTGCGCCGCTTCGAGCGCATCCGCAATCTCGAGCGCCAGCGCTAGCAGCGTATCCTGGTCCAGAGGACGGCCGTCTATGCGATGCTTCAGCGTCGCGCCATCCAGATATTCCATGGCGATAAAGAGTTGATCGCCGTCCTTGCCGATTTCGTAAATCGTACAGATGTTGGGATGATTTAGTGCCGAAGCGGCCCGCGCCTCGCGGCGAAAGCGCTCCAGTGACTCGGGATCCCGCGCCATATCGGTGGAAAGAAATTTCAACGCCACGAAGCGGCCCAGTTCGGTGTCCTCGGCTTTATACACGACACCCATTCCGCCGCCGCCCAGCTTCTCGACAATGCGGTAATGGGAGATGGTTTCGCCTATCATCGGGGAGAGTGCCTAAGACATCTTATCGAGGATGAAGAGGTCGGCGACGCTCATCAGGATTTGATCCGCCTCAATTCCTTGCTCTTCCAGCCGAGAAGACCTTCGGGAGGCACCCATTTCCGGAGAAAGCCAACTCGATTCCGCCCGCGGCCTCAGCCGGCGCGAAAAGCTGGAAAGCTGTGCCAAGGAGATCGCCCGCAGCGAGGGAATACCGCCGTTCTGCGATCACGCCAATGAAATTCTCTTGCGCACTCTCGATCTGGACGGCGGCAGTTCGAAGAAACTGGTGCAAGTGGTGCTGCAGGATGTCGGACTGGCTTCCCAGGTGCTGCGGCTGGCCAACTCGGCCATGTACAACCATTCCGGCCGCCCCATCATGAACGTCGCTCACGCCATCGCGGTGCTCGGATGGCTGGAGGTGCGCGGCATGGCCAGCACGGTCCGCTACATCGAACATTTCACCAATCGGTCCCCCGCCCTGCGGGAATTGGTGGTCACCTCCGTGCTCACCGCCGTCCAGGCGCGAGAAATTGCCAAGTTTCTGGGCTATCCGCATCCCGAAGAAGCTTACATCTGCGGGCTGTTCCGTAATCTCGGCGAAGTGGTGATCGCCTGCCATTTTCCTCAAGAGCACGCCCAGATCATTGTGATCCTGGCCGAGGAGAACATTCCCGAACGCGCCGCGTGTTTGCGAGTGCTCGACTTTTTCTGGGACGACGTCGGAAAATCCGTCGCCGCCCTCTGGCAGATGCCGCGGGCGGTGCGCTCCAGCATGGAAACCTCTTCGATGACCGCGGGCTCGGCTCTGGACCGCTCCCTGGCTTCCATCGCCAACTACAGCCACAACTTTACCCGCGCTCTCTACCGCAGAGGCGCGGCCATCGAAACAATTCATCTGGAAACGGTGCTCAATCCGGCGGCCCAGGCGACTCTCGTTTCATTGCGAGATTTATATGCCATTGTGAATTCGGCCCGCGACGAGACCGAGGAACTGTTTTCCACTCTTCAAATCCCGACGGAAACGTTGCGCATATCCAAACAGGCCGAGCGTGCCCGCGCGGCTCTTCAGCCGGATTCCGCGCCTCTCCGCGACCGCCGGACGCCTTCTTAACCAGAAGCTCGTCGCAACCTTGCCGCCTCCAGTTACTCTAATAAGAGCGGCCATGCTTCCTATCCTTCAACCGAAGCAACCCGGGCAACCTAATCAATTCAATCCGGCCGGAGTGCACGATCCTGTCTGTGGCATGACCGTGGATCCGGAACACGCCGCCGGATCGGTGGCGCACGAAGGCCAAACTTACTACTTCTGCTCGAAGGGCTGCGTTGCGAAGTTTCAGGCCAACCCGCACAAATATCTGCATCCGGCGGCCGTGCCCGCACCGCTGCATGAGCCCGATTCCGGCATTGAATATACCTGCCCGATGCATCCCGAAATTCGCCAGATCGGCCCGGGCTCGTGTCCGAAATGCGGAATGGCGCTGGAGCCGGTCAGCTTTACGCGGGATTCGGTGGAAGAGGTAAATCCGGAATACATCGACATGCGGCGCCGCTTCTGGCTGAGCGTCCCGACGAGCACGGTGCTGTTGGCAATGATGTTCGCCGGCGCCCACTGGCCGTGGGCCGAATTGGCGCTCGCCAGTCCCGTGGTTCTGTGGGCCGGATGGCCGATCTTTCAGCGGTTCTGGGCCTCGATTGTGAATCGCAGCCCGAATATGTTCACCCTGATCGGCGCGGGCGCGGGCGTGGCTTATTTGTACAGCCTGATTGCCACCATCGCACCGCGGCTTTTTCCCGCGTCGCTGCGGAATCACGCAGGAGAACTCGCGCTTTATTTCGAGCCCGCCGCGGTCATCGTCTGCCTGGTGCTCTTGGGACAGGTGCTGGAGCTGCGCGCGCGCGGCCAGACCTCCAGCGCCATCAAAGCCCTGCTCCAATTGGCGCCCGACACCGCCCGGCGGATCCGCTTGGACAGTACCGAAGAAGATGTTCCGCTCGATCAAATCCATCCGGGCGACCTTATGCGCGTACGCCCCGGCGAACGCGTGCCGGTGGATGGCAGTGTCGTCGAGGGATCCAGTTTCGTCGACGAATCCATGCTCACCGGCGAACCGATTCCCGTGGAAAAATCGCCCGGCAGCCCCGCCACGGCTGGAACGGTGAACGGCACGGGCGCGTTCGTCCTGAAGGCGGAGCGCGTGGGCGCGGACACGCTGCTGGCCCGAATTGTGAAAATGGTCAGCCAAGCGCAACGCTCCCGCGCGCCCATCCAGCGCCTGGCGGATCGCGTTTCGGCGATTTTTGTGCCCACCGTGTTGGCCGTCGCCGTGGCCACATTCATTGTGTGGTCGCTGCTCGGGCCGCAACCCCGCCTCGCATACGCGCTGGTAAACGCGGTCGCGGTGCTGATCATCGCATGCCCCTGCGCGCTGGGTTTGGCCACGCCCATGTCCATCATGGTGGGAACTGGCCGCGGCGCAACCGCCGGCGTCCTGATCCGCAATGCCGAGGCGTTGGAAGGTCTCGCCGACGTGGACACGTTGGTGGTGGATAAAACCGGAACGTTGACCGAGGGTAAGCCGAAGCTGGTGCGTGCGGACGACGAGGAGGCGCTGCGCCTGGCCGCCAGTGTAGAAAACTTGAGCGAGCATCCCCTGGCCCGCGCCATTGTCGCCGGAGCTCTGGAGCGCAAACTGGTTCTGGGGAAGGCCGAACGGTTCGAATCCACACCCGGCCAGGGCGTGACCGCGATTGTCGATGGGCGGCGCGTATCGGTCGGAAAACCCGGCCAGGATTCCGCCGCATCGGGTCAGACCATCGTGCAGGTCTCGATCGACGGCGTCCCGGCTGGAACGCTCGAGTTGGCCGATCCCATAAAGCCTTCCGCGCAAGAAGCCATCCGGGGTCTGCATGGCGACGGGCTGCGCATCGTCATGCTGACGGGCGACAATCGTTCGGCCGCTGACGCGGTGGCGCGCGCTCTGGGAATCGATGAAGTGGAAGCGAATGTGCTGCCGGACCAGAAAGCCGATGCGATCG
>Ga0335074_10008212_pt1 | contig 14506 bp, 13 predicted proteins | sample Lox_Sample_23_FD_206715 | JGI IMG/M metagenome (GOLD analysis project Ga0335074, IMG submission 206715) | Soil microbial communities from Loxahatchee National Wildlife Refuge, Florida, United States - Lox_Sample_2.3 | ecosystem: Environmental > Terrestrial > Soil > Wetlands | place: USA...
CATGTTGCCCATCGGCTCGACCTCGATCACCGAGTTCTCGACGTGCGCCTGCCCACCGAAGCCGTCCTTGCGCCCGGCGGCCTCCCCGAGGTGGGTGTTGCAGGCCAACCCTGGCCGGCCGTTCATGCGCACTCCGCAGGAGCCGCAGATGCCCTGCTGGCAGGAGCAGCGGATCCCGATCGAGCCATCCTCCTCAGCCTTGACCTGGAGGATCGCGTCGAGGACGGACGCCGTCTCGCGCAGTTCGACGGTGTGCTCGTCCCAGTGCGCCGCCCGGCCGGACTGCGGGTCATAGCGGCGGATCCGGAGCGTGTACTCGGGCACTAGTACGTCCTTTCCTCGGGCTCCCACCGCGTGATGGTCACTGGGGAGTAGGAGACGATCGGCTCGGCGCCTCCGTTACGGGAGATGTCCACGTGCTTGAGCCACTCGCCGTCGTTGCGCTTCGGGAAGTCGGTGCGGAACTGGGCCCCGCGCGACTCCTTGCGCTCCTGGGCGGCGACGACGATGGCTTCGGCCACATCGAGCATGTACCCCAACTCGATGGCTCCGATCACGTCCTGGTTGAAGACGGTACCGCGGTCGTCGATCGCGGCCTGGGGCTCCTCCTCCTTGAGGCGGTGGATGATCTCGTGGGCCTTGGCTAGTCCCTCGGCGTCGCGGAACACCGCCACGTACTTGTCCATCGTCGCCCCCAGCTCGGCCTTGATCGCCGCTACGCGCCGGCCGCCGGGCGGACGGTGGATGATGTCCGTGATCCATCGCTCGGTGTCGGACAGCCGCGCTGCAGGCACGTTCGGCATTGGCAGCGAGTGCGACAGCGAGGCGGCGTGCTCGCCGGAGCGGCGCCCGAAGATCAGCGTGTCCAGCAGCGAGTTCGCGCCCAGGCGGTTGCCGCCGTGCACCGACACGCAGGCCACCTCGCCTGCGGCATACAGCCCGGGGATGTTCGAGCGCCCGTGGACGTCGGTCTTCACCCCGCCCATGATGTAGTGCTGGCCGGGGTGGATGTGGATCGGCTCGCGCGTGATGTCCACGCCGGCGAAGTCCCGCCCGATGTTGACGATCTCGCGCAGGGCCTCGAGCGTGCGCTTGCGCGGCACCTTGGTGATGTCGAGCGCCACGGTGCCGTCGGGGAAGCCTCGACCCTCGTTGATCTCGGTCTGCTCGGCGCGGGAGACGACGTCGCGCGAGGCCAGCTCGAGCTTGTTGGGCGCGTACTTCTCCATGAACCGCTCGCCCTTGGCGTTGAGGAGCCACGCCCCTTCGCCGCGTGCGCCCTCGGTGATGAGCAGCCCGTTGCCGGCCAGCGTGGTCGGGTGGTACTGGATCATCTCCATGTCCATCAGCCGCGCCCCGATCCGGTAGGCCTGCGCGATGCCGTCACCGGTCACGATCAGGCCGTTGGTGGTCGGCGTGTAGACCTGGCCGGCTCCGCCGGAGGCCAGGATCGTCGACTTGGCGTTGAAGACCTCGAGGCTGCCGTCACGCAGGTTGCGGCAGATCGCGCCGACACAGCGGCCGCCGTCGTCCTGCAGGAGGTCGGTCGTGAACCACTCCTCGTAGCGGTCGACCGTGGCGTGGTGCTTCATCAACTGCTCGTAGAGCACGTGCAGGATCGCCTGGCCGGTGATGTCGGCTACGTAGTAGGTGCGGGCGGCGGATGCGCCGCCGAAGGCCCGGGTGCCGAGATGGCCGGTGTCGTCGCGGTGGAAGGTGACGCCGGCGTGCTCCAGCCACAGAATCTCCTCGGGCGCGGCGCGGCACATGATCTCGATCGCGTCCTGGTCGCCCAGGTAGTCCGAGCCCTTGACCGTGTCGTAGGCGTGGGATTCCCAGGTGTCCTCCGGGTTGAGCGCCGCATTGATCCCGCCCGCCGCTGCCACCGAGTGCGAGCGGACCGGGTGCACCTTGGAGATGATCCCGACCGTGGCCCCCGCCTGGGCGGCGGCCAGTGCTGCCCGCTGGCCGGCCAATCCGGCGCCGATGATCAGGACGTCGTGGGAGGGCACGACGGGCGATTCTATTGAGGGAGCGCGAAGCGCGACCCGTCGAGCGAGGCTGGAGGCCCCGCCCGTTCTCAGACCACGGGGCATCATGCCCCGCGGAGGACTTCAGTGTCGCCCGCTTTGTGCCCCGACGCACAAGGCCGTTGTGCGGCGAGAGCGGCGAGGGATCAGGCTGCCCGACCGGCCTGGGCGCCTGCGAATCGTCCCGCTACGGGCAAGGCCATACCTCACCAAATCGGTACAGATAAAAAGTGCTTCTGGTGAATGTCACCCTGCTGTACCGGTTCACCTTTGACGCCACTGGTCACAGACAATCTCGATCGTGGCGAAAGAGGTTCTAGACCGACGGGGCGGCGAACATCGCCTGCAGCGCCCGGCGGACCTGATCGGTAGTCACCACACCGCGCAGGACGCCGTCGCCGTCCACGGCCATGACCGCCCCCAGCTGCCCGAGGGACGGGAGCGACAGCAGGTCCGTGAGCAGGCCGTCCTGCGCGATCCGCATGCTCGCCGGGTCGTCGGCCTCGAGCACCGAGGCCACCGTGAGCCAGCTCTGGGCCCCCTCGCTCGTCTCCTGGATCCGCTCACGGCGGGAGATCCCCACAAAGTGCCCGGTGTCGTCGATCACCGGCAGCCACACGGCCCCGTAGCGCAGGAAGAACTCATCAAGCGCCTGCCCCACCGGTGTGAGCGAGGGAAGCATCACCGGCTCGTGATCCATGATGTCGGATACCCGCACCTCCTCGATCCGAGCCGTCACCGCCGACTGCACAAGCGTCCCGTGGGCCGATGACCCGAGCAGGAAGGCGAGGAGGAGCAGCCAGATCCCGGTGAAGCTGCTCACTGACACGAGCAACCAGAGCCCGACCGCGCCGAGCAGGACGGCGAAGCCCTGGCCGAGCCTTGCCGCGGCCCGGGTCCCGCGCAGACGGTCGCCCGTCACGTGCCATACCAACGCCCGCGCAATCCGGCCGCCGTCGAGCGGATAGGCGGGCACGAGGTTGAAGACGAGGATCAGCACGTTCATCGGCAGCAGCCAGCTAAGGGAGAGCAGGACCGGGGTGATGGGGACATTCCCGTCGAGCAGGGCCGCGTGCCACAGCCGCTGCGTACCGACGATCGCCATGTCGGCGCCCAGGCAGATCAGCACGAACACGAACGTCGCCAGCGGACCAGCCGCTGCGACCTTGAACTCCTCGCCGGGCGTCTGGGGGTCCCGGCTCATCTGCGTCAGGCCCCCGAACAGGAACAGCTCGATCCGATTTACCTGGATCCCCTGGCGCCGGGCCGCCACCGCGTGCCCCAATTCATGCAGGATTAGGGATCCGAAGAACAGCAGGACGGTGGCGACCGTAGTCAGATAGGCGACGCCGTCCGAGGAGTGCAGCGCACTGCGGAACGCGCCTGACAATAGGAAGATCAGCAGGAACAACATGACGAACCACGTGCCATCCACGCCGATCCGGATCCCGGCTACGTCCAGCAGCTTGATCGAACGAGGCCGTCGAAACATGCTGCAATGGTGGCACAGCGGCTCGGCCGCCATTCGATGTCCAACGCCGAACATAGGGAGCTCCATGCACGTGTCACATCCAGTCGCTGAGGGCCGGGGATGACGAGCGCCGTCCTCCAGTTACGCGAGCGGCTCGCTGGACTGGAGGATCTCCGGGTCGCCTCGGGGCTGCTCCACTGGGACCAGCAGACAATGATGCCCCCGACGGGCGGGCCACAACATGCCGAGGCGCTGGGGACGCTAGAGCAGCTCAGTCACGAACGCTTCATCGACGCCGAGACCGGCCGGCTGCTGCATTCGGCAGCCGCTGAAGTGGACGGAGCGGCGCCGGAATCAGACGATGCCTGTCTCGTGCGTCTCGTTCGCCGCCGGTGGGAGAAAGCCACGCGGGTGCCGACAGAGCTGGCGGCGGAGATGGCACGCGCCGGCTCCGCCGGCCAGGAGGCCTGGGTGGCCGCGCGCCGGGACAGCGACTTCGCTGCCTTCGCGCCATATCTGGAGCACAACCTCGAGCTTGCTCGGCGCTACGTGGACTGCTTCGACGACTTCGAGTGCCCCTACGACGCGCTGCTCGACGACTATCAGCCCGAGATGAAGACCACTGACGTGGCAGCCCTGTTCGCAGCGCTCAAGGCAGAGCTCGTGCCGCTCATCGCGAAGCTGTCGCAGTACACGATGGATGACTCCTCCCTCCACGGTCACTTTCCCGTCGAGAGCCAGCGTAAGCTCGCCCAGGAGGTCGTGCGGTTGATGGGCTTCGACGGCCGTGGCTGGCGCATGGACGACACTGTCCATCCCTTTGCCACGAGCTTCGGTTCCAGCGACGTGCGCATCACGACGCGCTGGGACGAGACCTATCTCGGCACCGGGCTGTTCGGCGCCATGCATGAGTGCGGGCACGGGCTCTACGAAGCGGGGATCGCTCCTGCGCTTCAGCGCACGCCCCTCGGACACGGCCAGTCGCTCGGCGTGCACGAATCCCAGAGCCGCCTGTGGGAGAACATGGTCGGTCGCGGACGCGACTTCTCGGAGGTACTGGCGCCCCTGATCGCCACGATCTTCGGGGGCGAGCTGGCGAATCTCGATCCGCTCACCCTGTTCCGTGCCGTCAACCGGATCAGGCCCTCGTTGATCCGGGTGGAGGCGGATGAGGCCACCTATAGCTTGCACATCATCCTGCGCTTCGAGCTCGAGCAGGAGCTGATCGAAGGCCGGCTGGCCGTCCGCGACCTTCCTGAGGCGTGGAACGCACGAATCGAGGAGTACCTCGGATTGACCGTGCCAGACGATCGGCGCGGCGTGCTCCAGGACGTTCACTGGTCGGCCGGGCTGATCGGCTACTTCTCCACCTACGCGCTCGGGAACATGATCGCTGGACAGCTATGGTGGAAGGTCAGGGCTGACCTGCCGGATCTGAGCCAGCAGATTTCGGCGGGCCGACTGGACGGCCTGCGGGAGTGGCTCGTGGAGAACGTGCACCGCTACGGCTCCAAGTTCACGACGGCCGAGCTGCTCGAGCGCGCGGTCGGCGGCCCTATCGAGACGGGGCCGTTCGTCAGCTACCTGAAGGGCAAGCTCAGCGACGTGTACGAAATCCCGTTGTCGTAGGCTTGAGCTTCGGCGCCAGTTATCCGTGCGCCACAGCTCTAGCCCCGCGCGATCGCCGCCCCTGCGCATCGCGGCCACCCAGGAGAAGAATCAGTGAGTGATACCCCCGTACGCGTAGCCGTCACCGGCGCGGCCGGCCAGATCGGTTACGCCATCCTGTTCCGCATCGCCAGCGGCCAGTTGCTCGGTCCCGACACACCGGTGTCGCTCTCCCTGCTCGAGATCCCCGATGCCGTCAAAGCCGCCGTGGGAACGGCGATGGAGCTCGACGACTGTGCGTTCCCGCTGCTGGCGGGAGTCGACATCACCGATGACCCCAAGCGCGCCTTCGACGGCGTGAACATTGCCTTGCTGGTTGGTGCGCGGCCGCGCACGAAGGGAATGGAACGCGGTGACCTGCTCGAGGCCAACGGTGGAATCTTCAAGCCTCAGGGACAGGCGCTGAACGAAAACGCGGCCTCGAACATCAGGGTGCTCGTGGTCGGCAACCCGGCCAACACCAATGCTCTCATTGCGCAACAGAACGCGCCCGACATCCCCCGTGAGCGCTTCACGGCGATGACCCGCCTAGATCACAACCGGGCTATCGGACAGTTGGCCAAGAAGTCAGACACGCCGGTCCGGGAGATCACCAACGTGACCATCTGGGGTAACCATTCCGCCACCCAGTACCCCGACATCTTCCACGCCAAGCTGGCAGGTGAGAACGCGGCCGAGAAGATAGCCGATCAGGAGTGGTTGGAAACCGACTTTATCCCCACGGTACAGAAGCGAGGGGCCGCGATCATCGAGGCCCGCGGCGCCTCAAGTGCAGCGTCGGCCGCCAACGCGGCGATCGATCACGTACACGACTGGGTCCGGGGAACGCCGGACGGGGACTGGGTATCGATGGCCATCCCGTCGGACGGCTCCTACGACGTGGAGGAAGGCTTGATCTCAAGCTTCCCCGTTACTTGTAAGGACGGTGAATACGAGATCGTCCAGGGCTTGGAGATAAGTGATTTCTCGCGCAATCGCATCAACAAGACCGTCGCGGAGCTCGCCGAGGAACGTGAAGCGATCAGGTCGCTGAAGCTGATCTGACTTCCCGGCCGGACCTCGGCGGGAGCGTTCGTGTGTGGGGGGCGATGATCGCCCCCCACAGGCAACGCCTACGAACCGTTACTGGAATGCCAACCCTGTCCCTGCCGCGTGACGAGTCCTTCGCTGACCAGCTTGGGCATGACGCGGTACAGGTAGTTGGGCTCGATACTGAGCGCCTCGGCAATCTGCGGAATGGTGATCCCGGGCTGGTTGCGGACGAGCTCGAGAGCCTGGTTGGAGCGGGTGTTCCCCCCGCGGCGCCCGCGTGGGCGACCGGGCCGGCGGCCGCGCCGGGGGGTGGCCGTGGAGGCGGCACGGCGCGTGCCGCGTGGCCGACCCGGGCTGCGCCGGGTGCCGACGAGTGCGGCCCGGGCGGCCTCCAGTTTGGCCACTTCCTCCTGAAGTTCCTTCAAACGACTGTCGATGTCCTGAACAGTCGAGTCAACAAAGCCTGGCATGAGGCTGTCTCCTTTGATGAATGTTCCCCTGGAGGAGAACATTACACACTCGTCACGCGTGCTCGATGAGTTGTTTCAAACGTTGCAGTGACTCTCGTGCTTCCCGCTCAGAGGCGCTTCCGACGACAACCCGGCTTACCACGCTTCCGAGCGCTCCACCCGGCGCGCTGAAGTCGTTGGTGTAGACAAACGTAGTAGGTCCGCTCTCGTCGCCTTTCAAGCTGTAATGGATGACCGCGCGCGAGCCGGCTGGGCCGCGTCCCTGCCATTCCGCTTCATGGGGGCGGTCCACACGAACCAGCGTCCAATGGACGGTTAGCGTCACCCCTCGCAGTTGCAGGACCTGGTCCATCCTCGCGCCTTCTGCGGCCGGCTCGGCGGACAGGTTGCTGACCGACCGGTGAATTGTCACCCAGTCGCCCAGACGCGTGGGATCCATGATCGTGTCGAACACCACCTGGGGCGGCGCGTCAATGCTGATCTCAACACGTACGGTGCTCATCGGTCCTGGCCGGACACTAACCGAGCGCGACGGACGGTGCCGCTGTCGGCTAACGCGCCCGCAGCGGCTCGGTCGCCTCCCACTCCCGCAGCCCCCGTTCGATCGCCGCATCGAGTGAGTGGCGGCGGATCGGGATCAGGCGGGCGGCCTGGTCATTGCGGGGAAGCAGATCGGTGTTCAATCCCTCCATCAGCGGCCCGATCAGTGCGTGATCCTCACCCGCGATGACCGAGGACACGTGGCTGGCGATCGGGGTCAGGGTCAAACCCGGGATGCCCACCAGGGGACGGCCAACCAGCATCGCGTCCCGGATCCTCTCGATCAGTTCGCCGTAGGTGACGATGTCAGGCCCGGGGAGATCCAGGGAGGATCCCGCCACAGCTTCGCACTCGGCCGCGGCGACCAGATAGGCGAGCACGTCACGTTCGTCGATCGGCGCCGTTCGGTTCTGACGCCAGGCCGGCACGATCAGCACCGGCATGCGCTCCACCAGACGCACGAGGAAGCGGAAGGATCGCGAGCGGGCTCCGATCACGATCGACGCGCGGAAGGCAACCGAGCCGGAGACCGCCCCAAGCAGGATCTCCTCGACCGCCAGGCGGCTGGCCAGATGGGGCGAAGCGTGGCCGTCGCTGGGGACGGGTCCTCCCAGGTAGACGATCCGTCGCACTCCGGCCTGCTGGGCCGCCCGGGCGAAGTTCTCGGCCGCCATCCGCTCGCGCACCTCGAGCGGGCCGTCGGTGGAGCCGTCGGCAGAGGACTCCATGGAGTGGATCAGGTAGTAGGCGACCTCGACGTCCCGGAGTGCCTCATCCAGGCCGGCACCAGTGAGGACGTCTCCGCGCATCACCGGCACTCCGAGCTCGCACGCCCGCTCGACCGGCCGGCGGGCGAAGCCGCGCACCTCGTGGCCGGCCGCCGCCAAACGTGGCGCCAGGCGAGACCCCAGGTAGCCCGAGGCGCCGGTGACCAGCACCCTCATGCGCCGAGACCCCCGATTCCGTAGTTCCCACCCATCAGCACTGGGTGAAAGCTACGTAAAAACCGGTCGTTGACGGTCCAGATTGACAGAAAGCCCGCGTTCTCCAGAAATTTACGGATGTAACGAAAGTGTTGCGTTTTCCGGAAAACGGAATTGCGGCGCCCTCGCCAAAGCGGTTGTATGACCCCGGCGGTCATAACTAAAAAAGAGAGAGGGACGGTTTCAGCGGGATGGCGAACGGACGGGGCGCAGTTGGGCCGAAGGTCTCCTGCGAGAGCTGCTTCTTTCACCAGAACATGCTGTGCGCCGTGAGCCAGGCCGGGCCCTGCGCCACCTTCCGTCCCAATCGGCCGGAAGGCCTGCAGCCTCCGCGTCAGATGCGCTTCACCTTCCGCCAGGAGCGTAGCTTGCAGGTCGCGTGGGCGTTCCCCTCGGCCAGCGAACAGGTAGCGCTCCACGCCTAGCCCATATCGCTGGCGCAACGCGTGTGACGCCTGGCATCAGCCACAATTGACGGCCCCATGCGTGTCCGGATCCTCGGCAAATCGCCGGCCTGGCCGGACCGCGGTGGCGCCTGCAGCGGATACCTGATCACCGAGGGCGAGTTCAGCCTGCTGCTCGACTGCGGCAGCGGCGTTCTGGGCAAGCTGCGGGCGGTGCGCGATTACCTGGATCTCGATGCGATCCTGGTCAGCCATCTCCACGCTGACCACATCCTCGATCTGATCCCGTTCAGCCACGCGCTCCTCCTGACCGCACGGGCGTCCAACCCACGGAAGCGAGTTCCCCTCTATGCGCCGCCCGACGGGCGCGAGATGTTCCGGCGGCTGTCCGGCTGCTGGCACGACGACCAGCTGATCGAGAAGGCGTTCGCGGTTACCGAATACGACCCGGACGGTGCCCCCTTCATCGGTCCCTTCGCCGTCCGCTTCCGGGAGGTTCAGCACTACACGCGGACCTTCGCGTGCGAGCTGCGCACCGAGAAGGGCAGCCGCTTCACCTTCGGCGCCGACTGCGGACCCGACGAGGCCCTCGACCAGTTCGCCGCCGGCACGGACCTGCTGATGGTGGAGGCGACGCTCGTCGACGCCGGCTCCGACGATGAGAGGCGAGGGCATATGACGCCACGAGAGGCCGGCGAGACGGCCCGCCGCGCCGGGGCCCGCCGGCTCGTGGTCACCCACTTCTCCGATGAGCTCGACCCCGAGTGGGTGCGCTCCGAGGCCACCCAGGGGTACGGGGCGGCCGCCGACTTGGCGCACGACGGCGCCGAGTACACGCTTTGACGGGGTTCCCATCCACGCAGGATGGGAACCCCGCCAGACACGATCATCCGGCCCGTGTCCACGGTCGCGGAAGTCGACCCCCGGCGTCAGCTGACGATGAAGCCGGTGTCCTTGACCGCCCCCAGCACCTTCTGGGCGGTCCAGCCGTCGTCGAACGATCCGTTCGGAGCGATCTCCTTCGGACTGGCGCCCAGGTAGGTCCCGATCGCACCGGAGTGGCGGGCTTCGATCGTGACGATCGACAAGGCGGCGAGCAGATAAGCCGGCGTCTTGATGTTGCCGGCCTGGCCGATATAGGCGTGAACGCCGGTGTTCTCGAGCACGTACGAGGTGGCGGCGAACTTCACCGGATCGCCCGTGGTGCCCTTGAAGTCGAACTTGGGCTCCGGCGTGGCCTTCGAGCCGAGCGCCTTCTTCAGGAAGGCGACATGGGCGCGTTCGTCGCGCGTGGTGGTCTCGAGGATGCCCTTGAGCTCCCCGGTGAGGCCGGTGAGCTTGGTGCTCGCCTCGTTGTAGAAGGCCCGCTCGAGGTACTCGAGCGTCAGGGCGTAGTTGAGGATGCCGATATCGCCTCGTCCGAACGACGACGGCGGGCGGCCGCTACCGCTTGCCGCGAGCGCCGCCGGGGCCAGCGCTCCGAGGATCGCCCCGCCGCTGAGCGCGGTCCCGCCGACGATGCCGGCCTTGCGCAGGAAGTCGAAACGCGTGTCGCCCGCCACCGCCTCGGTTGCCTCTCGGATCGCGCCGTCCTTGTCTACCTCTTCGAGATTGATCTTGAACACAAAGGTCCTTTCCGGTTTGACTTTTGCCAAGCGCGTGCGAGACCGTGGTCAGTCGCGGTTCCTGGCAACCTGCGGGCGTATACGCACTTTCACTCCAGCCAGATCACCTGATGTCTTAAGCTGACGGTCTATGGCTCAGAAACGAGTAACCGAACGGGACCTGTTCGCCAACTTCGAGCGGATGCGCCGGGAGGTCGACGAACTGTTCGGCGACGTGTTCGAACGCACCGGGCTGGCTCGCCGCCGCGGAGGGTTTTCCCCCGCCGTCGATGTTGTCTACCGCGGCGACCCGCCGCGGGCGATCGTCACAGCCGAGCTGGCCGGGGTCAAACTCGATGACCTGGAGCTCGAGATCAGCGGGCGCAAGCTGATCCTGACCGGCAAGCGCCGAGCGGTTGCCGTCGAGGGCCACGTTTACCAGCAGGTCGAGATCGAGCGCGGCCCGTTCCGGCGGGTCGTGGAGCTGGCCGAGGATGTCGAGCCAGAGGGGGTCCGCGCCAGCCTGATCGATGGGATGCTGCGCGTGGAGCTGCCCGTCCACGCCGGTGGGTCGAGCACGCGCAGCGTGCCGATCGACACCGTCGAGTCCTCTGGCTAGCTACCCGTGACGGACGCTGCCCCGCCGCCGCGCGACCCGACGCGCGCTGGGATCCTGCCGCTGCTCGGCGCGGTGAGCTACCCCGACATGGTGATCCCGCTCAGCGTCGGGCAGCCGCGGAGCGTCGAGCTGATCAACGACGTCCTCGGCGCCGACCGCACGGTGGCCCTCGTGGCCAGCCGGGATCCCGAGATCGAGACCCCGGGCCCCGACGAGCTCTACCGCGTTGGCGTGCTCGGCGTCGTGGCCCGGATGATGCGCGTACCCGACGGGAGCCTGCGCGTCCTCGTCCAGACCGGCCAGCGCGTCCGGATCGAGCGCTTCACCGAGACCGAGCCCTACCTGGTCGCCGAGGTGACCGAGCTCCCCGACGTAGTCAAGCCGAACATGGAGCTGACGGCGCTCGTGCGCAGCGTTCAGCAGACCTTCACGACGATCGTCGAGGACGTCCCGTACCTGCCCCAGGAGCTTCAGATCATGGTGGCCAACGTGGAGGATCCGGGCGCCCTCTCCAACCTCATCGCCGGAGCACTGCGGCTCAAGCTCGAGGAGAAGCAGGAGCTGCTCGAGGAGGTCGATGTCGGCAAGCGACTGCGCCGGCTTTCGGAGATCCTCGCCCGCGAGCTCGAAGTGCTGGCGATCGGGTCGAAGATCCAGTCCCAGGTCCAGTCCGAGCTCGACAAGGGCCAGCGGGAGTTCCTGCTGCGCCAGCAGATGAAGGCGATCCAGGCCGAGCTCGGCGAGCTCGACGAGGGCGAGGCTGAAGCCCGGGAGCTGCGCGAGCAGCTCGACGCCCTCGAGCTCGCGGAACCCGTGCGCCGTCAGGTCGATCGCGAGCTCCAGCGACTCGCGCGCCTCCAGCCGGCCATGGCCGAGTACGGCGTCGTGCGGGGTTACCTGGAGTGGATCGCCTCCCTGCCCTGGGACAAGACCACGCCCGACAACCTCGATCTCGGGCATGCGCGGGAGATTCTCGATGAGGACCACTACGACATCGAGCAGATCAAGGACCGCATCCTCGAGTTCCTCGCCGTGCGCTCGCTGATGCGAGACGAGGCGCCCCGCGGCGCCGGTTCCGTGCTCTGCTTCGTCGGACCTCCCGGAGTGGGCAAGACGTCGCTGGGCCGCTCCATCGCTCGCGCCCTCGGCCGCGAGTTCCAGCGGATCAGCCTCGGCGGCGTCCACGACGAGGCCGAGATCCGCGGTCACCGGCGCACCTACGTCGGCGCGCTGCCGGGCACCATCATCCGCGCCATGCGCGACGCGGGCTCACGCAACCCGCTGATCATCATCGACGAGATCGACAAGATGGGCGCCGACTTCCGCGGTGATCCGTCGAGCGCGATGCTCGAGGTCCTCGATCCCGAGCAGAACCACTCGTTCCGCGACCATTACCTCGACCTGCCCTTCGACCTGTCGAGCGTGATGTTCGTAGCCACGGCCAACACCCTCGACACCGTCCCCGGGCCGCTGCGTGATCGCATGGAGGTGATCACGCTGGCCGGCTACACCGACACCGAGAAGCTGCAGATCGCCCGCCGGTACCTGGTGCCGCGCCAGATCGAACGCAACGGCCTGACCAGGAGCCGGATCGCGTTCAGTGATGCCGGGCTGCGCACGATCATCCGCGACTACACGCGTGAGGCCGGCGTACGTCAGCTGGAGCGCGAGATCGGAAGCGTGTGCCGCAAGGTCGCCCGCCAGGTCGCCGAGGGAACTGCGGGCAGGAAGGTGACCATCACCGAGCCCCGCGTGCGCGAGGTGCTCGGCCCCCGTCGCTTCCACTCCGAGACGCGCCGGCGCACAGCGCGTCCCGGCGTCGCCACCGGCCTGGCCTGGACGCCGGTGGGCGGGGAGGTCCTGTTCGTCGAGGCGTCAGCCTCGCCGGGCGGAGGCAGCCTCACCATCACCGGGCAGCTCGGGGATGTCATGCGGGAGTCGGCCCAGGCCGCGGTGTCCTACATCCGCGCGAACGCCGATGAGCTCCTGCCGGATCTCCCGGCCGACTGGTTCGCCCAGCACGACCTTCACATCCATGTGCCCGCCGGAGCCACGCCCAAGGACGGTCCGAGCGCCGGCATCACGATCGCCACCGCGATCGTCTCTCTGCTCAGCCGCCGGCCGGTGCGCAGCGACGTGGCCATGACCGGGGAGATCACCCTGACCGGACAGGTCCTTCCGATCGGGGGGCTGAAGGAGAAGGCACTGGCGGCTCAGCGCAGCGGTATCAAACGCATCATCGCGCCGTCGCTCAACGAGCACGACCTGCGCGAGGTACCTGAATTGCTCGACAGCGGCCTGGAGTTTCACTGGGTCACGACGGTCGAGGAGGTACTCCGGGTTGCGCTTGGCCGCAAAACGGGGTAGAGCGGAAGTAAGCTCGTATGGAACTCAAAGCTGCCCGAGGGGGACACTGACATGGCAAAGAAGAACAAGGCCGTCCAAGCGCTCGATGGGTCCGCTGCCATCGGCGAGGTCCAGAACATCATCAAGCGGCTGATCGAAGACGAGGAGCTGCGCGAAGCCGTCGGCCGCGCGATCGAGTCGAGCCGCTCGGTCTACGAACGGGTCTCCAGCGCGAAGAAGCCGTCCAAGCTGCTCGAGGACAAGAAACTGCAGGCGGAAGCGATCGAGGCGTTCGACGCGATCCGCACCGTCACCATCTCCCTGACCGGGGTCGGCAAGTCACTGCCCGCGCCCAAGCGGAAGGGCAAGAAGAAGCGCCGCGGCTTCAGGCGTCTGGTGCTGCTGGTTGGCGCCGGCGGGACCGTCGCTGTGGTCGCTTCCGACGGGGTGCGCTCCAAGGTTCTCGACGCCCTGTTCGGGGCCGAGGAGGAGTTCGAGTACTCCCCGCCGCCGGCCGCACCGACCGACGCCCCGGGCAGCCCCCTGAGCGCCGTCTAGCGTCCCGGCGGGCGGGCCTCCGGGCTGTCCGGCTTAAAATCTCCATATCGAGGCGGCGACCGAATCCGAGCTGACGCGCCGGCGCGAGCTGACGGGTGAGCGTGCCGCGCGGATTGTGGAGGCGATGCGGGCCGGTTCCGAGCCCGAGCTGGATATCGCGCCGCTGATGGAACAGGCGGTGGTGGCGGCGCGGGCGCTGCTGTCGTGAGTGCGCCGCGTGCGGGCAGCTGAGTCGTGCGTCGGCTGGCCGGCTTCGGCACGCTGCTGCTGATCGTCGTGGTCGTGTTCGTCGTGGGGCAGTTGGTGCTGCCGGGTCTGGCCGCGTCGGCGCTGCGCAGCCGCCTGTCGAAATCAGGCCGGGTCCTGAGCGTGTCGGTCAGCGCCTTTCCGGCTGTGGAGCTTCTCTGGCACCACGCCGACCGGGTCGTCGTGCGGATGGCCACTTACCGATCGGGCTCGGGGCACCTGAAGAGCCTGCTTGACCAGACCGCCGACGTCGGCACCTTGCGCGTGTCGGTGGCCTCATTCGACACCGGGCTGCTGACCTTGCAGGACGCGCAGTTGCGCAAGCAGGGCTCCGAGCTGACCGGCCGCGCTCGGGTCACCGAGGCCGCGCTGCGCGCCGCGGTTCCGTTTCTGGAGTCGGTGATTCCGGTCAGCGCGGGGAACGGGAGCCTGACCCTGCGAGGAACGGCTAGCCTGCTTGGTGTGTCCGCCGACGCCGACGCCACCGTCGCCGCCACCGACGGAAAGATCGAGGTCACGCCCGACCTGCCCTTCG
>Ga0335074_10008213_pt1 | contig 14505 bp, 15 predicted proteins | sample Lox_Sample_23_FD_206715 | JGI IMG/M metagenome (GOLD analysis project Ga0335074, IMG submission 206715) | Soil microbial communities from Loxahatchee National Wildlife Refuge, Florida, United States - Lox_Sample_2.3 | ecosystem: Environmental > Terrestrial > Soil > Wetlands | place: USA...
GCTCCCCAACCCCCCACAGCGCGGAAACCGGCAACGGATGGAGGAAATCCAGTACCCCGGCCACCGGCACCACCAGCAGCCCGTCCGGCTTACAGCGCGCCGAGGCGATCTTCGCCACGAACTTGGTCGGGGCGACACCCACCGAGCAGGTGATGCCCTGCTGCTCGGCAACCAGCACCTTGATCCTCGCGCCGATCCTGGCCGGCGGGCCGAGCAGCCGCAGTGCCCCTGATACGTCGAGAAAGGCCTCGTCAAGCGACAGCGGCTCCACCACCGGGGTGATCGAGCCGAAGATGGCCATGACCTCCTTGGACGCGGCGCCGTAGACCCGGAACCGGGGCGGCACGAAGACGGCCCGCGGACACAGCCGCTTAGCCCTGATCACCGGCATCGCCGACCGTACGCCGAACGCCCTCGCCTCATAGGTGGCCGACAGCACGACTCCCCTGGTGCCGTCCCCGCCGACTACCAGCGGCTGGCCGGCCAGCTCAGGCCGGTCCCTTACTTCGATGCTCGCGTAGAACGCGTCCATGTCAACGTGCAGGACGTGGCACCCGGTGTCATCGGCGGCTGTCCCCTGGCCCACCGCGACCTCAGCGGTGACCGAGCAGATGCAACTGAGCCGCGATATCGCGGAGGGGCGGATAGGCCGCCGCGGCGCGCTCCAAGGCCAGCAGCCCGGTAACGTCGCCGCCGGCCAGCGCGCTCGGCACCAGGCCACCGAAGATACGCAGGCCGTGTGCTTCCCCTGGCCTGAGCCCTGCCCCCGCCACGAGCGCGGTCAGCTCCGGCAGCGTAAACCGCCGTGGCAGATCCGGTCCCTCGGCCCGCCCGGTGCCCTCGGCCCGCCCGGTGCCCTCGGCCAAGAGCGCGTGCGCGTCGGTGAACCGGCCAGCGAGAGCGTGGTGGAGCACCGCGGCGACGGAGTTGGCGGCCAGCACGCTCACCACCCCGGAGGGCCGTAGCACCTGCGCGATCCCCGCCATCGCGGCGGCCGGGGAGTCCACGTACTCCAGCACGTTGTGGCAGATCACCAGGTCCGCGGTCGCCTGGCCGACTACTTCGGCGACGCAGGCCGCCTCGCCCTGGACCACAGACAGCCGCGCGGACACCTCGGCGGCCCGGCGCTGTGCGGCCGCGAGCGCATCCGGGCTCGGATCCACGACGGTAACGTTGTGCCCGGACGTCGCGAGCGGCACGGCCAGCCCGCCAGTGCCTCCGCCCACGTCCACGACATCCAGGACCGTACGGCCGGTGTCCGACACCCTCGCGGCCACGACCTCTAGCATCATGTCCGCGAGCAGCGTATCCCACAGGCGCTGTGACCTCGGGCCCGGTGATCTCGGGCCCTCGGACCGTGCGTCCCGTCTGATGTCCGTCGCCACCCGGTCCTCCCTATGGTCAGCTGACGTTCAGCAACTCTCAGCCAGCTTCCAGGAATTCGCTGCCGTCACCCCGGAGCCCAAGCCCGATCCCGGTGACCTCCACTGTAGTGCCGGCCACCGACATGCCGAGGTCACCAGGGGCGCTCCAAGCGCAACACGCCCGGGCGACTGCATTCCGTTCGGATTTGCTGAACGTCCGTAGCCGCCTGGTCGTTATAGGAGTATGCAGAACTCACAGCTACTTCGTAGGTCAAGCTGCGGTCAAGTCGAGCACGGGCGCGGCTGTCCGCCGTATGCTCTTCGCCATGGCTGAGCACTTGGAGTTGCCCCGTCCATGGCGGCTGGCCCTGACCGCGGGATGGAACCTAGCTGAATCACTTGGCCTGCCGGTGGCCGGGTATCTCCTGGGCGAACGAGTCGGCGGGCGCGACGCTGGCATGCTGGCCGCGACTGCCGTGGTCTGGCTGACCGTTATCGGCCGCAAGGTGGTCACCCGCAGCGTGCCCGGCCTGCTAACGATCTCGGCCCTTGTGCTCTCCCTGCAGACCGGCGTCGTTATCGTCACCGGAAGCGTGCTGTTCTTCCTGCTCCAGTTCCCCTTGGCCAATCTGGGCCTGTGTGTCCTGTTCGCACGGACCGCTCCCACCCGCAAGCCGCTGGTCGCCCAGCTCGCCGCTGAGGTCGTCGCGCTCAGGCATCCGTCGCACCATGTCGGCCTGCACAAGTTCTTCCAGGGTGCCACCTGGCTCTGGGCGGGCATCTTCGCCGTCTCCACTATCGGCATGTCTGTCATGCTGGTGGTCGAGACCACCAAGGCGTTCCTCCTCCTCACCACCGCCGTCACGATCGGCGGTGTCATCGCGGGAACCGTCCTCTCCGCCCTATGGTTCGTCCGCGTTCTGCGCCGCTCCGGCCTTCAGGTCCGCTTCTCCCAGGCCTGACCCGCCGCGTTTCCCTCCCGGGCCCCCGCGTTTCCCCCCGGCCCGCCGTGCATTGTCCGCCACCACTGTCTGCCGCCGCCGGGCATAACGGATATACGTCACTGGGACGCGCCTTCCGGCCGCCCGAGCCTCCGAATAACGTGATGAGTTATCCTTTCGCAAATGGTTAGCCATCGAAAATGAGGACTAGCATCTCACGAAGGGCAAAACCCGCTTTACGGCGAGACCGGTTGCCAACCCTGGCCGCCGGAAGGGTGCACCTGTGTCATCTCACTGGCTAGGGCGGTTAATGGAATGATCGTGTGCAGCTGGCATCACTGGCCATGCGGGTGTTATGTCCCGTTCTAGCCGCTCACCGGGCCCGCAGTGTCCGCATCATCGGAGACGACGACGTCCCATAAAGTGAGCCAGAGCCAAACAATAAGCTCTGATGCACTTCATGGGAAGCTGCTGACCAGCTGTGCGCTCCTGGCTGGTGGCGTACAGGCAAGGAAGTTTCTCGAGTTCCGCAAGGTGCCCTTGCGACTTACGGGATGCCCCGGTTCTCCATTTAACGTGGAACTCTGCCGCAACGTGGAAGTCTAACCGTCGTATACGTATGACAGACTTCCACGAAGCGGTAAACCTCCACGTTGTTCTCACGCCGCGCCACCCCGGGCCAGCACGAGCCGCACCGGGTCGCGCCGCCGCCGAACGCAAACCGTCCCATAAAGTGCATCAGAGCCAAACAATATGGAGTTTTACCCACTTCGTATACGTCTGTCATATATGGAGACATGGCGAGATAAGTCATCGGTGTCCGTCTTGTCCCTACCGCGGGGGGACGGGCGGGGCGCGGGGGGACGGGCGGGGAGCGGGGGGACGGGCGGGAGCGGGGGGTCAGGCGGGGAGCGGGGGCTCGGGGGGGGACGGGGGCGAGGGGGCGAGGGTTGGCTTGAGGGTGGCGAGGCGGGCTAGGATGCCGTTCACGAAGGCGGGGGACGCGTCCGTGGACAGGTCGTGGACCAGGGCCACCGCCTCGCTGATCGCGACGGGATCGGGCACCTCATCGGACCAGAGCAACTCGTAGACACCGACGCGAAGCACGTTCCTGTCCACCGCGGGCATCCGGTCCAGCGTCCAGCCCTCGGCGTGCCCGGCGATCAGGAAGTCGATCCGCTCCCGGTTCGCCGCGACGCCGCGGACCAGGTCCGCGGCGTACTCGGAGACCGGGGGGTCGCCGATCGTGATGCGTTCGGCGAGCAGGTCAAGGACCGGCACGTCGCGGACTTCGGCCTCGAAGAGCACATCGAGGGCGCGCTTGCGCGCCTTGCTACGCGCGGCCATGAACGTCAGGCCCGGCCGAGGTACTGGCCGGTCCTGGTGTCCACCTTGACCTTCTCGCCGGTAATGATGAACAGCGGCACCTGGATCGTCGCTCCCGTCTCCAGCGTGGCCGGCTTGGTACCGCCGGTGGAGCGATCGCCCTGCACTCCGGGGTCGGTCTGGCTGATCGTCAGCTCAACGGCGGCCGGCATGTCCACGTACAGCGGCACGCCGTCGTTGAAGGCGACCGTTACGGTCTGCTCCTCAAGCAGGTAGCTGGCCGCGTCGCCGACGACCGAAGCGGGGATGCGCGGCTGGTCGTAGTCGGTCATGTCCATGAAGACAAAGTCCCCGCCCTCGCGGTACAGGTATTGCATCTCGCGTCTGTCGACGTTGGCCACGTCCACCTTGACGCCCGCGTTGAACGTACGGTCCACGACCTTGCCGGACAGCACGTTCTTCAGCTTGGTGCGGACGAAGGCGGGGCCCTTACCGGGCTTGACATGCTGGAACTCGACGACGTTCCAGAGCTGACCCTCGATGTTCAGGGTCATGCCGTTCTTCAGGTCGTTCGTGGTGGCCACGACAGTGTCTCCAAGATCAGTGTCTCCATAGCTAACAGGACGAGCAGTTCTCTGGTGGTCTTCGTCAGGAGGTGCGAGCCGCCGTTGCCTGGGGCCGCATCAGCCGCACTGCCGGTGACGAGCACGTCTTCGATCCGGACTCCGCCCTTACCCGGCAGATAGACGCCAGGCTCGACAGTGACTGGAACCCGGGAGCCTAGTTTACCCGTTCTCCCGTACCCGATCATCGGCGCCTCGTGCACCTCCAGCCCGATACCGTGGCCCAGCCCGTGCTGGAAATGCTCCTCGTGCCCGGCGTCCCTGATCAGGTCCCTGGCCGCCGCGTCGACGTCGGCCAGGTTGGCGCCGGGCTGAGCCGCCTGGACGCCGGCCCGCTGGGCGACGGCGACCAGATCGTAGATCTCCCGCTGCCACCCCGCTGGTTCGCCGAGCGCCACCGTGCGGGTCATGTCCGCGTTATAGCCGCCGTACATCGCGCCGAAGTCCATCGTGATCAGGTCACCACGACGCAGCGGCCGATCCGTGGGCGAATGGTGCGGGATGGCTCCATGAGATCCGCTCGCGACGATCGTGTCGAATGCCGGACGGGCCGCGCCGAGCTCGACCATGCGGCGGTCCAGCGCGGCAGCGAGGGCGCGTTCGGTCAGGCCGGGGCGGATGACGCTGAAGGTGTCCGCCAAGGCCTGGTCGCTGATCCGGCAGGCGGTGGCGATCAGTTCGAGCTCGGCCGGGTCCTTGGCGATGCGCAGTTCCTCGACGACATGCCCGAGCGGGATAAAAACCACAGAAGGCGCCGCGGCGGCGAGATCCGACTGACGCTCCACGGTCATCTCCTGCGCCTCGTACGCGACGGTCCGCAGGCCGCGGGTGGTCATCTCGGTCGCCAGCCGGGGTTCGATGAACCGCTCGGTGATCAGCTGCAGATCCGGGCAGTCTCGTTCCGCCGCCAGCGCGTACCGGGAATCGGTGGCCAGCACGGCGATCCCGTCCGCGGGCATGAGCACCGCGGCGTTAGAGCTGGCCAGGCCCGTCAGATAGCGGACGTTCTGCCTGCTCGTGATGAGAGCGGCATCGGCGCCTACCTCAGCGATCTTCTCCTGCGCCCGCCGCCTGCGGGCATCATGAATCTCCGGCATGTCCTGCATCGTACGCGCGAGCGCAACCCGCACCCGGCCAGCGGGTAATTACGAGCGGAAGGAGGGACGGTGACCCTGGACACGGAAGTCAGCGACGCGGAACTGATCCAGCGATCGCTGGCCGAGCCCGAGTTGTTTACGGCGATCTTCGACCGGTACTCCGGCGAGATCGTGCGGTACGTGCACTCCCGGCTCGGCGGTGACTTGGCGGAGGACGTGACCGCGGAGGTATTCCTGGCCGCGTTCCGCTATCGAGGCAGGTTCGACTCGTCGGCCAGCAGCGCCCGGCCATGGCTGTACGGGATCGCGGTCAGGCAGATCGGAAAGCACCGGCGAGCCGAGACGCGACGGCTGCGGCTATTGCGGCTGACACCGGCTGACCCGCCGGCCGAGGACCTGAGCGACCGCGCGGCGGAGCGGATATCGGCCGGGCAACTGGGGCCCCGGCTAGCCGCCGTGCTCGCCGGGCTGCGGCGGCAGGACCGGGAACTGCTGCTGCTGGTGGCCTGGGCAGGGCTGAGCTATGACGAGTCCGCGACGGCGCTTGGCACGACGGTCAGCGCGGTCAAGGCGCGGCTGCACCGGATCAGGGTACGCACGCGCGCGGCACTAGGGGGAGCCGATCCGATGAATGAGGGGCCGGAGAATGGATGAGATCACGATGTTCAGCTCGCTGCGGCCGCAGGCGCCCGCGGCGGACGACGCTGCCGCGATAGCGGTCGCGGCCCGAGAGCGGCTGACGGCCACGTTCAATGGCAGACCAAGCGCACCACGATGGAGACTGCCGAGCGCGGTGGCGGCGGCCTGCGCCACCGCCGCCGCGGTGGGGCTCGTGCTGTCGTCCGGCGGGTCACCCGCCCGCACCGCGCCTGCCAGGACAGTGCACCGGGTGTCGATCATAACCGCTGACTGGTCGATCAAATGGAACCCGAGCGGCACGGTCACGATCAAGCTGCTCCAGGCGGAGGCCAACCTCACCGGCCTGCAGCAGACGCTTCAGTCCGAAGGCATCAACGCGATCTCGCGGGTCATCCCGATGAAGGCCGAGACGGTCGACGGCAGAACGCACCAGTTCCCGCAATGCTCGTACAACAACCTGAGCCAGGTGTCGCTGCCGGTGTGGCGGGCCATCGTCACCAGCAGCACACCGGGCGGCCCGGGCTGGACCTTTGTCATCCACCCGTCGGCCATGCCAGCGGGCTCGGCGCTGTACTTCCAGGAGTACCGCTTGCACACCGTGAACATGGGCACGATCAACATAGCTTTCCGGTTCACGGTGCTGACCAGCGACGTCCTGCCGGCCTGCACGCCGAACTCGCCGGGCTGGCAGGCAACGGCGCAGCCTTTCCCGCTGCCGTGGCCCTCGGGCAGCGCGCTGGCCTCACCCCCGCCGTCTAGCTGACGCCAGGGACCGAGCGGGTCCGTGACTAGGCGCTGGCCAGGTCGCGGATCTGCTCGATCTGGCGCACCCGGTCCTCATGAGTGGCGCCGTACGGCGCGACGTTGAGTGTCGTGACGCCGGACTCGCGGTACGCGGCGACACGGTCCCGCACATAGCCGAGATCGCCGATCAGCGAGGTGCGCTCAAGCAACTCGGCGGGGATGAGCGCGGCCGCCTCGTCCTTGCGTCCGGCCAGGTAGGCCTGCTGGATCTGCTCGGCTTCGGCCTCATAGCCGAACCGGCGGGCCAGGTCGCTATAGAAATTGCGGCTCTTGGCCCCCATGCCGCCGATATACAAGGCAAAGAACGGCCGGGCGAGATCGCGCTGGTCAGTGACGTCGTCCCCGATGGCCAGCGGTACCTGAGCGATCACGTCCAGCGGGCCGAGGGCCGGGTCGCGTCGGGCGGCTCCGTCAGCCAGCGGACCGCTCCAGACGTCAGCGGCCTTCTCCGGCAGGTAGAAGACCGGCTGCCAGCCTTCGGCCAGTTCGGCGGCGAGCGCGACGTTCTTCGGGCCGATCGCGGCGAGCAGGATCGGGATCCGCTCGCGGACCGGGTGGTTGATCAGCTTGAGCGGCTTGCCCAGGCCGGTGCCCTGTCCGGCGGGCAGCGGGAGCTTATAGTAGCGGCCGTCGTACTGGAGCCGCTCGCGTCGCCAGACCATGCGGCAGATATCGATCAGCTCGCGGGTGCGGCCGAGCGGAGCGTCGTACGGCACGCCGTGCCAGCCCTCGATCACCTGTGGTCCGGACGCGCCGATGCCGAGACTGAACCGGCCCTCGGACACGTAATCGAGCCCGGCCGCGGTCATCGCGGTCAGCGCCGGGGTCCTGGAGTAGAGCTGGAGGATGCCGGAGGCGATCTGCAGCCGTCCGGTCACGGCGGCGATATAGCCGAGCTGGCTCACCGCGTCAAAGCTGTACGCCTCCGGCACGAAGACGATGTCCAGGCCGGCCTTCTCGTAGTCGGACAGCTCGGTCACGGTCTCCTTGAAACCGCCGGCATAGTTGATCAACATCCCGATCCGCATAGAACCAGCGTAACCAGGCCTATGCCCAGATAGTACTCACGGGTAGCGCCGTGATCCGTTCCCCCAGCGGGAACACGTGCGGACCCGTGTGGAAGACCACCCCGGCGACGAAACGATCTCCCAGTTGGTCGCGGAGCCAGTCCAGGTGCCTGGCATCCTGCGGCCGGGCAGTCGCGCTGGCCTTGATCTCGAAGCCGACAACACGTCCGCCACCGAGTTCGGCAACGATGTCCACTTCTCTGCTGCCGTCCCGGTTGTGCAGGTGGTACAGGCGCGGCCTGCTCGTAGAGACCTCCAGTTCACCGCGCAACTGCGAGACGACGAACGTGTCGAAGACGCGGCCGAGCATGCGCACGTCGGCGAGAATCGAGGCCATGTCCATCCGGAGCACGGCTGCCATGATGCCGGCGTCGAGCAGGTACCGTTTGGGTGCCAGGGACAGGCGCTTGAGCCTGTTCGATGTCCACGCCGGTATCGCCTCAACCACGAAGACGTTCTCCAGCAGGCCCTCATAGGCGACCGCGGTCTTCCGGTCGATTCCCGCGGCTTCGTATATCGTCTTCGCCTCGGTAATCTTCGCGGAGTTCAGCGCGTATGCCTCCAGAAACCGCCGTAGCCTGGCTGGATCCCGCCCGGATGCCAGTCCGGTGGCATCTCGTGTCGTTATCTGGGCCGCGTACCCTTCCAGCCAGCGCTGCCGTGCGCCGACTGAACTCAGTTCCAGCGCGTCAGGGAACCCGCTGCTCAGTGCGAGGTCAAGGTAATCGCGCAGGTCTAGGCGCGCGTCGGGGGCTTCAATCCGCTCCCCTCGCGCCAGACGATCGATGAGCGTGCTCCTGGCGACTTGCCCGGTCTGCTCTCGAACCGTCATGCCGTACAACAGCAAGCGCACGATCCGGCCCGTGCCGGCCGCGGTCGCGCCCTCAATGTCACCGTAGGCGGAGCCTGTAAGCAAGAACCTGCCCGGCCGGCCGTCCGCGTCAACGGCCCTCTTGACCGCCGGGAACGCCTCGGGCACTGCCTGCCACTCGTCAATCAGGACAGGCTCATCCATACCGCGCAGGATCCCATCTGGATCAGCCTGGAACGCACCGGCTTCGGCGGGGACATCAAGCCTGACCCTGGATCGAGTCCGCTGCTGGGCGGTCGTCGTCTTGCCCGCTCCTCGCGGACCCACGATCAAGAGGGCCGGCAGCTCGGGCATCAACTCGTCGAGCAAGCCATCGAGCAACCGTCGCCGGTAAGGCATACCTCTATGATACCCGCGTCGTAGGTACTAAGTTCCCGTTTTTGCGGGTCCTAGTTTCCCGTTTCTGCGAGTGGTGCGGGTCTGTCGCAAGGGGTGGCTGTCGCGCACCATCATGGATCAGTAAGGTCCCGCAAGGCGGCGGCAAGGGTTTCGGGGGCGGGCAGGACGCCGGCTTCGGGGCGGCCCAGGCCGTTCAGCACGATGAACCGGGCGCCGTCGCGGAACTTCTTGTCCCGCAGCCAGGCCTCACGCAGCTCGTCCACGGTGAACCGGCCGGAAACCGGCAAGCCCAGACCGGCGAGCAGGTTGCGGTGCAGTTCGACGAGGTCGTCACCGATCCGGCCCTGGCGGCGGGCCAGGTACGCGGCGGCCATCATGCCGAGCGCGGTGGCCTGGCCGTCGTCGGCCGTGCCGGCGCCGCTGACCTGCTCGATGGCGTGGCCGAAGGTGTGTCCGTAGTTCAGGTGCAGCCGGTCGCCGCGTTCCCGCTCGTCCCGGCCCACGATGTCCGCCTTGACCTGCACGCTGCGGGTCACCACCTCGGCGAGCACGCCGGGGTCCGGGTCATCACGCAGCGACTCCGCGTGCTCGCTGAGCAGGCGGACTAGCGGGCCGCCGCTGATCAGCGCGTGCTTGACCGCCTCAGCCAGGCCGGCCCGGTACCCCTCCTGGCCTAGCCGGACCGCCGTCGCATCGGCGATCACCACGACCGGCTGGTGCACCGTGCCGATCAGATTGCGTCCCTGGGGCAGGTTGAGCGAGGCCTTGCCGCCGACCGCCGAGTCCGCCTGCGCGCCCAGGGTGGTGGGCACCAGCGCGAGCGGCATGCCCCGGTTGTACGTGCTCGCCACGAAACCGGCGATGTCGCACACGACCTCGCCGCCGATGCCGACGATCAGGTCGTCCTTGTGCACGGCGCGCTCGGCCAGTTCCCCGGCCACCGAACCCACCGCCGACAGGTCCTTGCCCGTCTGCTGGTCCGGCACCTCGATCACGTGCACGGTCAGGTCCGGAATCCGGCGCAGCGAGTCCGCGACAGGCACGACCGAAGTTCTGTCCCCTGTTATCAGGGTCGCGGTCCTGGCGTACGGCAGATCCGGCAGCAGCCGACCGACCTGCTCAAGCAGGCCAGCGCCGACGTGCACGTTGTATGTGCCGCCGGTGCACGACACGAGGATCGTCGAGGTGCCCGGGGGAACGTGCGGCGCGCGTACCACGTGCTCGACCACGTCGCTGGCCACGGCCTCCGGCCTGCGGCCATCGGTGGCGATGGTCAGCGTGGCGATGCCGCCGTATGTGTCCAGCCTGCGCAGGTACAGGTCGTCGAGGCCGGGACGGTGCAGCATCGGCCGGTACTCGTCGCCGGCCACCCGGGCCATCGCCTGGGCGTAGCCGACCTGGAGGTAAATGACTGTCGGCCCGTCGGAAAGCAGTTTCTGCGTATCCGGATGCTCCGGGGCCCCGCCACCGAGCGCGAGCACGACGTCCGGGCCGCCGAGCAGGTCCGCGACGATCTTGTGCTCAAGCGCGCGGAAGGCCGGCTCGCCATCCTCGGCGAACATCTCCCGTACGGTCCGCCTGGACCGCTGCTCGATCACCACATCGCTGTCCAGGAACGGCAGGCCGAGCTTGTCGGCGAGCAGCCTGCCGATCGTGGTCTTGCCGGCCCCCATGAAACCGACCAAGACGATCATCCGGGGTTCACCAGCTTCGCGATAGCCTGCAGCGCCAGCTGGTAGGACATCATGCCGAACCCGGCGATCGTCCCGTCCGCGACGCTCGCCACCACAGAGGTGTGCCGGAACGACTCACGCGCCGCCGGGTTCGAGATGTGCACCTCGATCAGCGGTGCCGTCCGCATCGCCAGCGCATCGTGCAGGCCGTACGAGTAGTGGGTGAACGCGGCGGGGTTCAGCACTATGGGCAGCCGCGCGTCGGCCGCCTCGTGCACCCAGCCGAGCAGTTCGGCCTCGTCATTGGTCTGCCGCACGTCGACGTCCAGGTCAAGCTGCCGGCCTGTCGCCTTGCACAGCGTGACGAGATCTTCAAACGTGGTCGTGCCGTAGATCTCCGGCTCTCTGACGCCGAGCCGGCCGAGGTTCGGCCCGTTGAGGACAAGGACCGGTGTCATGGAGCGCTGACCTCCTGGTAGGCCCGCCACAGCAGTTCCTCGGACGGGCTGTCGAGTATGCCCGGCTGCGCCAGGCCGTCCAGCACGACCATGCGCAGCCGCGCGCCACGGGACTTCTTGTCCACACCCATCGCCGCGCGCAGTTCCTGCCATGCGCCAGGCTTGTAGGCGGTGGGCAGGCCGACGCTGGCCAGCACGCCGCGGTGCCGCGCCGTGGTCTCGCTGTCCAGCCGGTTCGCCAGCCTGGCCACCTCGGCCGCGTACACCATGCCGATGGCCACCGCGTCGCCGTGCCGGAAACGGTAGTTCTCCGTGCGCTCGATCGCGTGGCCGAGGGTGTGGCCGTAGTTGAGGATCTCCCGGCGGCCGGATTCCTTGAGGTCATCGCCGACCACGTCCGCCTTGACCCGGATCGCCCGCTCGATCAGCTCCCTGGCGTGCGTGCCGTGCGGCGCCGTGGCCCCGTCCGGGTCGCGCCGCACCAGGTCGAGGATGACCGGGTCGGCGATGAATCCCGCCTTGATGACCTCGGCCAGGCCGGACACATAATCCGGCTTGGGCAGCGTCTCCAGCGTGCCCAGATCGGCCAGCACGCCGACGGGCGGGTGGAACGCGCCGACCAGGTTCTTGCCTTCGGGGATGTCGATCGCGGTCTTGCCGCCGACGGCGGCGTCAGCCATGCCGAGCAGGGTGGTGGGAACATGGATGACCGGCACGCCGCGCAGCCAGGTCGCCGCCACGAACCCGGCCAGGTCGGTGGCCGCTCCCCCGCCGACGCCGACGATCGCGTCGGTCCGGGTCATCTTGTACCCGGCGAGGCTGGACCACAGTGCCGCCGCGACCCGTGCCGTCTTGGCCAGTTCCCCGTCCGGTATCGGCTCCGCGTGCGCGGCCAAGCCCGCCCGCGTGAGAGAGGCGGCCGCCCGCCTGGCGATGTCCGCGAGGCCTTCGGCATGGATCAGAACGACCTGGCGTGCCTGCCGCGGTATCAGCGTCGGCAGCTCGTCGAGGATGCCGGTGCCCACGAGCACGTCGTAGGGCTGTTCACCGGCGACGGGAATCCTGGTCGCGGTCATCGGGCTATGGCCTGCTCGATCTGCTCGGCAAGGTCGTCGGGACCGCTCGCGTCCTCGGACTGGATCGTGACGGTAGCCAGGCTTTCGTAGGTGCGGGCACGCTCCTCCAGCAGGGCGCGCAGCCGGCCGCGCGGGTTACCGGGCAGGACAACGCGCGGCTGGTCCAGGCCGGCCTGCCGCACGACCGTCTTGAAGTCGGCCGCCAGATATACGACGGTCCGGTTTCTCAGGTGCTGCCGGACTGCCTGGTCCAGGACCGCGCCGCTGCCGAGGGCGATAATCTTCTTGCTGTTATCAGCGAGTGCGGCGATTGCGGTTTCGCGCTCAAGTTCGCGGAACGCCTCCTCGCCGTCCTCGATGAAGATGTCAGCGACCGGTTTCCCGGCTTGGCGCTCGACCTCCTGGTCGGTGTCGCGGACGGTCGTGCCGAGCCTTTCCGCCAGCGCTCGGGCGGTCTCGGACACCTTGGCACCTGGCGGGCCGACCAGGACGATGCCGTTCATGCGATCGTCATGGACTTGAGGTAACTCTCGGCATTACGCCGCATTTCCTCCACCGAGTCACCGCCGAACTTCTCCGTCGCCGCTTCGGCCAGCACGAGCGCGACCATGGCCTCGGCGACAACCCCGGCAGCGGGCACCGCCGTCGCGTCGCTGCGCTGGTTAATGGCCTTGGCGGGCTCACCGGTGCTGACATCGATCGTGTCCAGCGCTCTCGGCACGGTGGAGATCGGCTTCATCGCGGCGCGGACGCGTATCGGCTCACCGGTCGACATGCCGCCCTCGATACCTCCCGCCCGGTTCGTCCTCCGCTTGACCTTCTTGTCGTCTGGCGCCAGTTCGATTTCGTCGTGCGCATGGGAGCCTCGGCGTGCGGCGGTGGCGAAGCCGTCGCCGACCTCGACGCCCTTGATCGCCTGGACGGACATCAGCGCACCGGCCAGCCGTGCGTCCAGACGCCGGTCCCAGTGGGTGAAGCTGCCCAGGCCGGGCGGGGCACCGTAGACAACCACCTCGACGACACCGCCGAGCGTGTCGCCGTCCCTGCGTACCTCGTCGATCTCGGCGATCATCTGCTGGCTTGCCGCCGGGTCGGCACAGCGGACCGGATCGGCGTCGATCCTGTCCCTGTCTCCCGGGCGGGGCGGTAGCGCGTCCGCAGGGGCCGCCACGGCGCCGAGGCTGACCACGTGGCTGAGAATCTCGATGCCGAGGGCCTGCTGGAGCAGGCGCCTGGCGACCTCGCCGAGGGCGACCCGGGCGGCCGTCTCTCTCGCGCTGGCCCGCTCCAGGATCGGTCGGGCGTCGGTGTGCGCGTACTTCTGCATGCCGGCCAGGTCGGCGTGACCGGGGCGGGGCCTAGTCAGCGGTGCGTTCCTCGCCTGGTCCAGGAGGACGTCCTCGTCCACGGGGTCGGCGGACATGACCGTTTCCCACTTGGGCCACTCGGTGTTGTTCACCCGGATGGCGACCGGCCCGCCGAGCGTGCTGCCGTGCCTGACGCCGCCGGTGAGCTCGACCTCGTCTCGCTCGAACTTCATCCTCGCGCCCCGGCCGTAGCCGGCCCGCCGCCGCGCGAGGGCATCCGCCACGTCCGTCGTGGTGATCGCGACCCCGGCGGGCACTCCGTCCACGATCGCGACGAGCGCGGGCCCGTGCGATTCACCAGCTGTCAGCCACCGGAACATGCCCACGATCCTATCCGGGGCGCCTGCGCTGCCCCGCCGGCGGCTTCACGGTTTCAGCATGCTGCCACGGTCCCTGATGCTTGCTGGGCCAGCGGGCCCGATGCTTGCTGGGCCAGCAGGCCCGATGCTTGCTGGGCCAGCAGGCCCGATGCTTGCTGGGCCAGCAGGCCCGATGCTTGCTGGGCCAGCAGGCCCGCCAGGTCGTTCCCATAGGCCCCGGCCAGGGTCGTTCCCATGAAGTCCATCAGAGCCGTTTAACGGGTTCTGATGCACTTCACGGGAAGCTGTTGACCAGGTGCGCGCTCCTGGCTGGTGGCGTACGGGCAAGGAAGTTGCTTACGTGCCGCAAGGTGTCCCTGTGACTCACGGGATGGCCCGGTTCCCCATTTAACGGGCTCTGTTGCACTTCACGGGAAGCTGCTGACCAGCTGTGCGCTCCCGGGTGGTGGCGTACAGGCAAGGAAGTTTCTCGCGTTCCGCAAGGTGCCCTTGTGACTTACGGGATGGGCCCGGTTCTCCATTTAACGTGGAACTCTGCCG
>Ga0335074_10008215_pt1 | contig 14503 bp, 6 predicted proteins | sample Lox_Sample_23_FD_206715 | JGI IMG/M metagenome (GOLD analysis project Ga0335074, IMG submission 206715) | Soil microbial communities from Loxahatchee National Wildlife Refuge, Florida, United States - Lox_Sample_2.3 | ecosystem: Environmental > Terrestrial > Soil > Wetlands | place: USA: Florida...
GCTGTGGCCAGAGCTCCGGCCATCCGCAGCCTGAGCTGCCCAGCCTGCGTCGCGGTGAGCCGGCCGAGATCGATCGGGAACATCCAGCTCACCTGCGTGGCCGTCAGACTGACCCCGGCTTGCAGGGCGCTCACTCCGGCGGCGCCGATGAGGACGCCGCCGATCCAGTAGTCGTTCTGCCCGACCGTGACGAGCTCCGGCGCGGCTACAACCGGGTCCGTCGTCCAGAACGGCCCAGCCGGATCGCGCGGCCGCACCAGCCCGCTGACAGTCAGCACGAGGCCAGTGCCCGGCAGCGACAGCCGGGAGCCGATCGAGAGCCCGAAGCGACGAGCGGTCGGCTCGGTCACCGCGACTGGCAGCGTGCCTGCTGCGCTCGGGCCGCCTGGCCCCCGCCCGGCTATCACTGTCGCGTCAGCTCCGAGCGTGCTGCGGTAGCTGAGCTCCAGCTTCGGTGCCAGTGTCGCTTGCAGGGCCGGTGATCCAGCGGCCACGCTGACCCCGATCAGCGGCGTAGTCAGGCTGGTCCAGTCGGCGCCGGCGGGGGCGAGCGGCAGCCCGCGCAGATTCCGCCTGAGCTGACCGCCTGCCCGCTGCATCTGCGCAGGCGTCAGTCCGTCCTGCTGCCCGGTGCTGAACACGTTGTCGTTGACCGTGCCGACGACTGCCTTCTCCGCAGCCGGCGCGGATGCCACGTACTGCCGGAAGGCGGTCGTTCGCAGCTGCGCGGCCGCCCGCGGGCCTGCCACCGCCATGGTCGTGCACGCACAGGCAAGCAGCCCGAGCGCGACGGTAGCCGTAGGTGCCGTGCCGGTGAGCGCACGCCACCGGCGAGCGTGCCGGATGCTCGGACCCCGCATCACGCCACCGCCTCGCTCGCCCGCAGCTGCGCAGCGGCGTCCGGCTGCCGCAGCGAGCTGACCGCCGCTGCCACGACGGCAACGGCGGGCAAGCCTGCGGCGACGGCGACTACCCAGCCCCACGGGACCGCGACGAGAACCGGTGGTACCGGCAATCCGCCCGTGGCAGTGAGCGTGAGGGCCGGCACCAGCAGGTGCGCGAGCGCTACCCCGATCAGCAGTCCCACCGCCGCGGCGGGCACGGCGATCAGCGCCTCCTCGAGGCAGAACACCCCCGCCTGCGTGGTTGGCAGCACGCCAAGCGCGCCTAGCAGCGCGCGCTGCGGGCGCCGCTCCCGTGCGCTCGCCGCGACGCTGACGCAGAAGCCGAGCGCGGCCAGCAGCGCGGCAGCAGCCGCCACCGCAGCGGCTGCCTGCACCGGGGCCGCTGAGACCGGCTCAGCGGCGAGCCGCGCCGTCACCGTGCCCACGTCGGTCACCGCGGAGCCGCGCGGCAGGCCGGCTGGCACCGCACCGCCGGCGGTACTCAGCCACCATTGCGTCGCCGGCAGCGTGCCGCCGGCGCCGAGGCTGGTGAGCGCGTCCTGTACGGCCGCCTGATCGGCGACGAGCGTACCGCCGCCGGGGAACGCGGAGACCGTCGCCACGAGGCGGCAGGAAATCTGCTCGCCCGCGACCGTGACAGCGAAGACCGACCCGCGGTGCAGCCCGTTAGCCGCCACGTAGCCGGCCGCAGCGATGACCGGCACAGCCCGGCCTGCCGGGATGGAGAGATCCAGCTCGGCCTGTCCTGGCGACGGGCCGCCCGCGGAGAGCTGCGGCCACCGGCCGGGACTGAAGGCGATCCGCAGAGCGGTGCCGGCCGCTGTCATTGCCAGGATTGCCGGCTTGACCGCGCCGTCGGTGACCCCGCCCAGTACGGCGAGTTCGGCGGCAAGAGCGGGGTCGGCGGTCTGCGCAACCCATCCCGCGAGCGGCTGCGCGCCGCTCGCCAGCCGCACGAACGGCCCGGTTCCGGTGGGACTGACAGCAAGCCCGTCCAGCTGAAGGTCCGCCTCCGTTCTGCCCGGCCGCGCAGCGGCCGACTTGTACGCGGGCATGTCGAAGCTGACGGCGATGCCGGTGAGCCGCAGCGGGTAGACAGCGCCGGAGCTGGCCAGCTTCGCCACCAGGGTGTGCGGTTTCCCGTCGGCTGGCATCGTGCTGGCCGGGATCGCGTAGCCAATGCCGTCTGCGTCCAGCACGCTGACAGTTGCCGATACGGACCCCGTTCCCGCCGGTGAGCTCATGCTTGCGGTGATCGCAAGCCGGGCCGGCCGGCCTGGCAGCACGACGCCTGCCGACGGCACCGTGATCGCGCGGAACAGTCGTGATGCCGGCTCGCGGGCCAGGTCAGCGCGCAGTGCCACGGTGCGCGCGGCGAGCGCGGAATCCAGGACGAGCAGCTGCCCGGAGGCTAGCAGCGGCACCGCACTGACCGGCATCGCGACGGCGACACCCGGCCGGCCGGCGATCCGGCTGACGCCTGCTAGCGGCTCGGGCTCAGCGAGCTGCACGCGCACGGCCGCGCCGACATCGAACGCGGCCTGGTCGTGCACCGACCGCCGCCAGCTCTGGTACTCGGCCAGCGCAAGCGTGCTCGTGCCGACCGCCAGCACCACGAGCAGGGCCAGCCCGCTCTGTCGCAGCGGGCGACGGCTGATCTGCCAGCTGGCCATGGCATAGCCGAGCCGCCTGCTACGGGCAGTGAGCCGCTCCAGCGCTCTGGTCACGGCGGGCAGCAGCCGCAGCGGTACCACGGCCAGGCCGGCCAGCGCAAGCGCCGGAGCTACCGCGATGACAGGGTCAAGGCCGGCGCCGCTGAGCACCTTCGCGGCCGAATAGGTGCGCAGCTCCTCGACCGACAGCAGCGCCAGCACGATCAGGGCCACGTCCGCGCCGGCCGATACCACGGTCGCGACCGCAACCGAGCGGCCATGGCGCAGTGGCAGGCGCAGCCGTGCCCGGCCCGGCAGCCGGATCGCGGGCCAGACGATGACTCCCAGGCAGAACACGGCGAGGACACCGGCGCTCAGCCACACCGCGCCGCCCGGCACGGTCCAGCCCGGCACGGTCCAGCCTGGCACTGGCCCGCGCAGTGTTTGCAGTGTCACCGCCGCCCCGGTCAGCCGGGCGAGCGCAGCGGCCGACAGCCAGGTTCCGGCGATGGCACCCACCGCTGCTGTGGCGCCGACCGCGAGGACGGCCTCGGCCAGGCTGGGCCCGACGAGATGCCCGCGGCCCGCGCCGCGAGCGGATAGCAGGGCCGTCTCCCCCGCCCGGTAGCTGGCCAGCAGCCGCCCGGCCATCCCGAGAGCGGCTGCCGCCAGCAGGAGCAGCTCCAGCCCGCTGATCAGCACGAGCGATTTGCCGGCTGCGAGGCCCGCGGCCGCGTTCGCGAGGGTCTGCGGCATGCTCGTGGTCGCGGTCAGCTGGCCGCCGCTGTCAATTGTCGCGACGGCGGCGGAGAGGCGGCCTGCGAGAGTGGTCAGCTCGGACGGTGCGATGCTCGCCGCGCGCGGCAGCGCGACGAAGGACAGCTGGCTCACCGCGAGCGGGCCGCCGGCACTAGCGAACGCAGCCGGGCTGACGACAGCCGGACCGTAGCTGATGAACCCGCTGGATTCTGAGACACCGCCCGCGCCGACGAGATCGATCAGCCAGTAGCTGCTCGCTGGCTGCGCTGGCCGGTACAGGCCGGTGATCCGCAGGCTGACCTTTTCCCCGGTGGCGAGGTCGCGGAGGCTGACCACCGACCCCGCGCGGATCCCGAGATCGCTGGCGTCGGCAGCGGGAAGCGCCGCGGGGACCGGACTGTGCGACGTGCTTGCCCCAGTACCGGGCGCGGCCGGCCAGGAACCGCTCGTCAGCGCGGCGCTGGCCCGAAGGCCCCCGACAGCTGCAGCCTGGATGACCGGCACCTCACCGGGCCGCTGCCCGGCACTGGCCGCGAGGCTGTCGGACCAGGTAGCAGAGAACAGCCGGTACGGCACCGCGCCGAATGCCGCGCTCAGCCCGGCGCGCACACCTGCTGCCTGGGCAGGCACCGGCCCTCTGGCAGCACCGGAGATGGCGACCGACATCGCGCCGGAAGCTGCGAGCTGGCTGGTCACGGCGGCGGGCAAGCTGGCAGCGTAGACGCTGACAAGAGCGCCCACCAGTGCGGATGTGACCAGGACCGAGGCCGCCAGGCATCCGATGAGCGGCCATACCGAGCCCATCCGGCGGACGGTGAAGGATCGAAGCACGCCGGCCCGCCTCCCGGTCGGCCGCTCTGGTTGTGTCCGGCGGGCGCCGACCAGTTGCCTCCACGGTAAGGCCGGAGCCTGGTTACAGGGAAGAATCCGACGTAACGGGATACCGAACCGCCGGCCCGCCCCGGCTGCCCTCTTGGCACCGCGCCTCACCCGCCGATCCGGAGGGAACGTGGTGCCTCGCGGCTGGCCAGCATCGTCTGGACAGACAGCGTCGCGATCGCCAGGACCAGCAGACCGACGGCCGTCGCCACCAGCCAGACCGGATCGATCCGCACCGGGACGGAGGTGCCCGACCCGGTGAATACGGCCAGGTCCAGTGCCGGGCCGACCAGCGGCGCAAGCCCGATCGCGCAGACCGCCCCGCCGATCAGGACCGCCACCAGCTGTGGCAGCGCCTCCACCAGCGTGAGCCACCTGCCCTGCGCCGCCGACAATCCCATCGTCGCCGTCCTGGCCAGCGTCAGCTCCCTGGACCTTGCTGACAGCAGCAGCACCAGCAGGAGCACCAGCAGGCAGCCGATGGCCGCCGCGATGCCGCCGAACAGCAGCTCGGCGTAGGCGTCTCTGGGTACGGGTGACTGCTCGAGGCCGGCCAGCACGGTCGATCGCAGCGTCACCGTGCCGCCCTGGCCGCGCCAGCTGGCGACCAGGCGCGTGAGTGCGGGTGCGTCCAGATCCGGCCCTGCAACGAGCATCATGTCCGGCGCCGGTGCGCTCGCACCGAGCGCCGACGCGGGCAGCACCAGGTAGCCGGCCACCCCGGAGGTGATCTCCTGCAGCGACGACATGGCTGGCCCGGTCCCGACGATCTGCACCCTGAAATGCTGAGCTCCCACCTCGACGGCGCCCGTCTTGCCGGCGAACTGCGCGGCCAGGCCCGGCGAGGCGAGCACCGGGATCGAGCTACCGGGCGTTCGGGAGACACCAGCGCGCCAGTCGGTGAAGCTGGCCGGCGGCCGGCCGAGCGGGGAATGCGCGAGTAGCCGGGAGTACCGTGCCGGATCGGCGGTCAGCACGACAAGGCTGTTGCCGATAAAGCCGCGGGACGCGACCGTCGCCGCGACCGCGGCCGTCGACTGAACTCCGGGCACCGCCGCAACCGAGCGCTGCTGCGCAGCCGAGATCGTGGCCGGTGCGGTACTGATCACGGCGTCCGCACCGACCGCCTGCCAGGACTGCGCTACCTCGCCGCGGACTATCGCGGCGCGGACCATGCCGGCGAATGACACCAGCGACAGTGCGAGCACCATCGCGAATGCGGGCAGCACGGCTGTAGCCGCGACCCGCGCCGCCCTGGCCAGGCCGAGGAAGCTGACCACGCCGCCCCGGCGCGCCGCCAGCCGCAGCAGTGGCCGCAGCGCTGCCGGGTACAGCCGGAGCATGATGATTGCCACCGGAACGGCAGCGAGTGCAGGCGCCGCGCTGGCGACCAGGTCGCTGTGGCTGCCAGTGGCCTGGCGGCGCAGCACGATCAGCGCGCCGACGCAGAGCAGTGTGAGCGCGCTCTCGGCGACCAGCCGCCGGGTCGCCTGCATCCGGCTGACGGGCCGGTCCGGCCTGCCGGTCAGACCGGCCGTGGCAGCGGTGTAGCTGCGGTGCAGGCGGATCGTGATGATCGCAGGCCCGGCCAGCGCACTCAGGACGGTCAGCCCGCCGAGCCACCAGGCAAGCTGCGAGCCGGTCCCGGGAGTCAGCAGCACTGCCACGGCGGTGCCGACCGCGGCGGCCGGCAGCGCGGCAATCGCACTGGCGGTCAGCGCGGCCACACCGAGATTTCGACGGGACGCTCCGCGTGCCCGCAGCATGGCGAACTCCTCCCGCCGCTGCTCGGCCATGAGCCACGCAGTCAGCAGCACCACCGCCGCGCCCACGATCGCGAGGCTGACCGATAGCAGGTCAAGCAGGCTGGTCACCGCCGCAGACTCGAACGCGAACTCGTCCAGCAGGCTGCCAGCGGCGGAGTACAGGTCGATGCCGGCGTCGTTCTGGAACGCGGAGAAGGTCAGCTGCCCTCCGGTCGACAGCGTGCCGGGCAGGCTCGAGGACAAGCCGATCGCCTGCGCCCCGGTGAGATGGCTGAGCGCCAGCGGGTAGACCCAGGTCAGTTGTGTGCTGGTCGGGTTGAAGATGCCCTGCAGCAGGCCGAGCGCGGCAGCCGGCGCGAGCACGCCGGCCTGCCAGTACGGCCGCGCGTTCATCGGCTGGACCAGTACCGGCGCTGCCGCAATCGGGTCGAGGGTCCAGAACGGCGCGGATGCGTCCCGCTGCGCCACGATTCCGGTTACCTTCACCCTCAGGTTGCCAGTTACCGCGACCTGGCTGCCGACGCGAAGCCCGAACCGCCTCGCGGTCGCCTTCGTGACGGCCACCTCGACGGTGTCGGTGCCCTTGCGGGTAGATACGCTGGCCGGGAGCGAGCCCGCGACCAGCCGCGTGTACTGGGGCAGGGTGCTCCGGTAGGCAAACTCAACCTCGGTGCTGAGCACCCCGGTGCGCGTCGGCACCAGCGCAACCGGGCTGAATGGCGTAGTCAGACCGCCCCAGTATCCGCTGGCCGGACCGATCGGCAGCTTCTTCGCCAGGTTGTGCCCGAGCTCAGAACCCGCCTCCTCGATCTGCGCGGCGCCGATCGACCGGACGTTCATCGCCGGGCTCAGCGTCGCCACGTCGTCCGTTCCGATGACGGCCTTGGCCACGGCCGGCGTGCTGGCCACAAGCTGGCGGAAGGCATTGGTGCGCAGCTCTGCACTGGCCCGCGGCCCGGCCACCGCAATCAGCGCGCACGCGCAGACGAGCAGCGAGAAGGCTACTGTCGTCGCGGCGGCCGAGCCGGTCAGCCGCCGCCACCAGCGGACAAGACGCATGCGCAGCCACGCCGTCGCGGGCCGTGCCGTCCGATGCGGTGCCATCCGATGCCGTGCCGTCCGATGCCGTGCCGTCTGATGCCGTGCGGTGGTGCGCCGTCCGCTCATCCCGCTGCCTCCGCCGCGCGCAGCTCGGCCGCCGCATCCGGCTGCCGCAGCGTCGTAACTGCCGCCGCCACCACCGGGATCGCCGGCACCGCGACGGCGATCAGGAGAACCCAGGTCAGCGGCAGCCGGACCAGCACCGAGGGCACCGGTATGCCGCCGGTGGTGGTGAGCGTGACCGCGGGGATCAGCAGATGCGCGAGGCCGATCCCCAGCGCCAGGCCGACCAGCGCGGCGGGGCCGCTCATCATGAGCTCCTCCAGGCAGAAGAGCCTGGCCTGCGCAGCCGCCGGGACACCAAGCGCGCCCAGCAGGGCTCGCTGACCGCGCCGCGCTCGCGCGCTCGCCGCCACGCTGACACAGAACCCCAGGGCGGCCAGCAGCGCGACGGCAGCAGCGACGGCCAGCGCGCCCTTGACAGGTGCCGCCGAGATCGGGTCGTGCTCAAGCGACCCCGCCAGGCTCGTCGCGTTTACGACCGTCGAGTCGGCCGGCAGCCCGGCCGGAGTTGCGCCTCCGGCCGTGCGGAGCCACCAGGACGTCGCGGGCACCGGGGCGCCGCCCGCGCTGACGACGGCGTCCTCCAGCAAGCCGATGTCGGCAACGATCGCGTCCCCGGAGGTAACCGATGGGAACTGCGATACGGTCATCGCCAGGTAGCCGGACACCTGGGTGCCGCCGACGGTGAGGCTGATGACCGAGCCGCTCAGCTGGCCGGTCGAGCGCAGGTAGCCGGCCGTCGCGGCCAGCCAGACGCCCTGCGCCGGCGGCGGGATGGTGACCTGGATCTGAGCGGGCAGACTCGCGTGTGCAATTGTCGGGCCCATCCCGGGCGCCAGGGTCAGCTTCGCATCCTGGCCGGCAGCGGCCCAGCCCAGCACGGACGGCTGCTGCATACCGTCAGTCGCCCCCTGCAGCTCGTTGCCAAGCGTTCCCAGCTCGGCGCCGAGCGACTTCGGCCGCCACCCGGCCAGCTCGCGGCCGGACGCGAACGGCGCGCCGAACGGCCCTTGCTGACGGCTGCTCGCGGCAACGGAGCTGACAGTCACGACCGCCTTCGCGTCTGCTAGCAGGGCACCGGCCGACTTCGTCGCCACCGGCATGCTGTAGGTGAGCGATACGCCGATCAGGCGGATCGGATACGCAGCGCCCGCAGTGGCGGCCAGCCGCGCCACCAGCTGGTGCGGCCGGCCATCAGCGGGCATCGACCCGGCCGGGAAGGAGTAAGCCAGGCCGTAGGCGTCTTGCACGGTCACGCTCGCCGACACCGGGCCGAGGGAGCCGCGCAGCCCGCCCGCCATGCTGGCCGTGATCGCCAGTCGCTCTGCCCGGCCCGGCAGGACCAGGCCTGGCTGGACGCCTTCGGCGAGCTCACGCCACAGCTGCGCTGGCCGCAGCGGAGCGGCGAGATCCGGGCGCATCGTGACGGTCGAGCCGACCTGCGGCCCGCCGATCGCCAGCAGCTCGCCACTGCCATAGGGCTGTGAGCTAACCGGCATCGCCGCGGTCACTCCGGGCAGCCCGGTAATGCGGCTGACCCCCGACAGCGGCTCGGCGTTAGCCATGCTCACCGTGACATCAGCCCCGGACGTGAAGGCGGCCTGATCGTGCACCGACTGCCGCCAGCTCTGGTACTGCGCGAGCGCGAGCGTGCTCATGCCGACTGCGAGTATGACGAGCAGCGCGGGACCGCTCTGCCGCACCGGGCGACGACTGATCTCCCAGTTCGCCATCGCGGTGCCGAGCCGCCGTCCCCGTGCGGTCAGCTTCTCCAGTCCTCTGGCGGCCAGCGGCAGCAGCCGCAACGGGATCAGCGCCAGCCCGGCCAGCGCAAGCGCAGGCGCGGCGATGACAACTGGATTCAGCCCGGCTCCGCTTCCGGCAGCCGAGTAGGTGAGCAGCTCGTGCACGGCCACCGCGGCGAGCGCGATGAGCGCAATGTCCAGGCCGGCCGCGGCGGCAGACGCGATTGTCGCCTGCCTGCCACGGCGGATCCTGACCGCCACAATGCCGGCCGGCCGCAGCGCCGGCCAGATGGCGATGGCCAGGCAGAAAACCAGCAGCAGTCCTGCCGCCAGCCAGGTGTCAGCGCCGACAGCTGGTGCGGGCACGCGATGTCCGATCAGCCTGCCGAGCAGCACCGCGGACAGTCGCACGCCGAGGACAGCGCCCGCGGCGGCGGCGACCGCGCAGGCCAGGGCTCCCTCCGCAAGGCTCGGCCGGATCAGCTGCCAGCGAGCCGCGCCGCGCGCGGCGAGCAGCGCGGTCTCCTCGTCGCGCTGGCCGGCCAGCAGCCGGCCTGCGAGCGCCAGCGCCGCGGCAGCAAGCAGCAGCAACTGCAGCCCGCTGATCAGCACCAGCGATCTTGCTGCCGCCAGGCTGGCAGCAGCGCTGGTCAGCGCTCGCGGCATGCCGGTACTGACGCTGCTGACCTTCCCGTTCAGGACCGTGGCTGCGTGCTCGATTCTCGCCGCGAGGCTGTCGAGGTCGCCGGCCCGGATATCCGCGGCGTTGACCGTAACGACGAACGCAGCATCGCTCGGCTGCAGTACTGCTGCGCGTGGGCCAGTTGTGCCTGAGGCGGCTGCGGCAGCGGCAAATGCGGCCGGGTTGACGACTGCAGGCCCGTAGGTGGCGTAGCCCTCGCCCACCGCCAGGCCGGACGGCCCGGCCGGGCTGAGCCGCCAGTAAGCCGACGTTGGTGCTCGCGAGCGGAACAGTCCGGTGACCCGGAGGCTGACCGGTGTTTTCGTGCCCGTGTAGTCGAGCCTGAGCTCCGAGCCCACGTGCAGCCTGAGGTCGGCAGCGATCGTGGCCGGCAGCGCCACGCCGATCGGCCGCCGCGCTGTCGGCGCAGCCGGCCAGGTCCCGGCGGTCAGCTCGGCGAAGGCACTGATATCTCCCATCGAGGCCGCCTGGAGCACCGGCACGCTCCGGCCCGGATAAGTGCCGGGAAGCTGAATGGCCTCGGACCACAGGGCCTGGTACTCCCGGTACGGCAGCGTCCGGAGTGCTGTCCGCATGGTTGCGGTGACGAGACGGTCCACTCCAGCCGCCGGCCCGCTGATCTCGTCGGTGATCGTCATCGAGGTCGCGCCCGACCTGGACAGCTCCTGGCTGACCGTCGCGGGCAGCGCGCCGTTGTAGAAGGTCAGCAGCGCCGAGACGATGGCGGTGGTGACGAGGACGGACAGCATCAGGCAGCCGACGAGCAGCCAGGCGGAACCGATGCGGCGCAACAGGAACGACCGCCGAAGCACCCGTTCACGCCCCTCTCGCCGGAATCAGGCAGCGCGCACCGAGATCGGGCAGCTGCCAGGTACGGGTCCTCCAATTGGCAGGGTATGTCCGGCCTTGCTCACGCCGCAGCATCCAGCCGTGAATGGTTACCGGACTGTTGGCTCGTTGTTGCCTTCGCGGGACTTGCAGCAGTTCAGCAGGGGTTCAACCGCCCTGAACCGGTCGCCACGCAGAACTACCTGGCTAGGGCTGCAGCTGCGGATCAGGGGGCGGCGGGCCAGCAGCCGGGCCAGGCGGCACCGGCCCGCCATCTGCAGCGCCGGCCAGGCCGTACTGACCGGCGACGGCGCCGCTGGAGCGGGGCCGCAGCATCCTCGTCCGCTGGGCCGGCTCCTCCGCCCGGATGGCCAGGCGCAGGCGACGGCGATGCCGGGCCACCGCCAGGCTCCCGACCGCGATCCCCAGCACGACGAGCATCGCGAGGAAGTTGGCGCGCAGGCCGAACATCCGCGGCGTGTAGTCGATACGCAGCGTCTCGATCGCCGCCGCAGTGGTCGCCCACAGCGCCGCATAAAGCGCGAACGCCTGACCGCCGGACAGCACGTACCGGCGGATCGCGTAGCTCACCGCTACCGCGATCAGCAGGTCGACCGCTGACTCGTACAAGAACAGCGGCTGGAACGTCGCCGCGGTCTGATACCCGACTACCCGGTGCTCCGGGGCAATCGCCACCGCCCACGGGAGCCCCGAGGGCGGGCCGTAAAGCTCTTGGCTGAACCAGTTACCCCAGACGGAGATTGCCTGTCCGACGGCCAGCGCGGGCGTTGCCGCAAGCGCCACCGGGCCGATCTCGATGCCGGACCGGCGGCAGTAAAGCCAGGCGGCCAGCGCGCCGGCCGCGACAGCCCCGGCCACTCCCATGCCGCCTTCCCACACCCGGAAGACGTCGGTCCAGTCCGCGCCCGGCCCGAAATACCGATGGAAGTCGGTGAGCACGCTGTAGATCCGTGCGCCGACGAGGCCGGCCGGTACGGCCACGGTCGCGAGGTCCAGGATGATGCCGGGCCGGCCGCCTGATTTCCGGTAGCGCCAGTCCGCCAGCCAGAGCGCGGCCACGACGCCGAGGACCATGCACACTGCGTACGGGCGTACCGGGATGGCGCCGACATGCCACACCGGCGTAACCGGGCTCGGCAGGTACGCCACCACCATGACTTGGACGTTACCTGCCGATCGCGCGGGTTGCGCCGATTTTGTGCCCCGCCTGTGTTAGCCGGGAGGACACTGCGTTGCCCAGGAGGACACTGCGTTGCCCAGGAGGCCCGCACGACCGCTCGCACAGGCAGGCTCGATGAGATCCCCGCTCATGCCGAGTTCCCGATGACCGCCTGGATGCCGGTCGCGAACCTGGTCCACTCGGTGCGCTCGGCAGCGAGGGCGGCCTCGCCCCTGGTGGTCAGCTGGTAGATGCGCCGCCTGCGCCCGTCCGTCTCCGCCCAGTCGCTCGCCAGCAGGCCCGCGTCCTCAAGCCGGTGCAGGCCCGGGTAGACCGTGCCCTCAGGCAGGTCGAAGGTGCCCTCGCTGCGGGCCCGCAGGGCCGTGATGATCGCGTAACCGTGCGCGGGTCCCGCGGCCAGCACAGATAGCAGCAGGAGATCCAGGTGCCCCTTGAGCCGCTCTCGCTCACTGTTCATACATAGAGAACCTAGGCATCGCAGCTCTAGGTGTCAAGCAGGAGAGCATGAGCCCGCCGGGCTGGCCTATCGCAGCGGCCTCGCGGTCGGCTCCACCGAAGCGGGCAGCGCGGTGTCGCCGCACAGGTAGGCATCGACCGCGGCCGCGGCGGACCTGCCCTCCGCGATAGCCCAGACGATCAGCGACTGGCCTCGGCCCATGTCACCGGCCACGAACACGCCTGGCTCGCTGGTGGCGAACTCACCGTTCCTGGCAACGTTGCCGCGGTTGTCGAACTGCACGCCGAGCCCGGTCGCCAGCGGTCCCCGCTCCGCTCCGGTGAAGCCCATGGCCAGCAGCACGAGGTCGCACGGCAGCTCGCGTTCCGTGCCCGGTACCGGCTGGAACCGGCCGCCAGCCGGCTCAACCTCGACCAGCTCAAGCGCGCGCACCCGGCCGGTCTCGTCGCCGAGGAACCGCTGGGTCGAGACGGCGTAGACGCGCGTACCGCCTTCCTCGTGCGCGCTCGACACCCGGAAGATCGCCGGGTGAACCGGCCACGGCTGGTCCGCCGACCGGTGCTCGGGCGGCCGCGGCAGGATCTCGAGCTGGGTCACCGAAGCTGCGCCCTGCCGGTGCGCAGTCCCGAGGCAGTCGGCGCCAGTGTCACCACCGCCGATAATCACGACGTGCCGGCCACGCGCGGAGATCGGGGTCTCGGGCACCAGCCCCGGCCCGGCCGGCCGGCCGGGCCCTGTGCGACCCGCAACGTTGCCATCAGCCTCGGCGGGGTGAGCCCCTCGGTGGCCGTTCACGGCCGACCCGTTCGCGCCGGCGCGCGCGGCCCCGCTCCCGACTCCACCGCGGGCAGCCTCAGCACGGGCAGCCTCAGCACTGGCAGCCTCAGCACTGGCAGCCTCAGCACGGGCAGCCTCGGCACGCCCGGAGCCGCGCCGTGCCTTGACGCGGCCGTCACCAGCCCGGCCGCCGCCCGCTCCGTCTGCTGCCGCCACCGCCCGGTTCGCCAGCGGCAGGTAATCCATCGCCTGGTGGATGCCATCGAGGTCAGCGCCTGGCACCGGCAGCTGGCGCGGAACCGTCGCGCCGCCTGCCAGCACGATCGCGGCGTAATCGCGCCGCAGTTCACCGGCGCTGATATCGACGCCAGCCTCGGTCCCGCACCGGAACTCGGTTCCCTCCGCCAGCATCTGGATGAGCCGCCGGTCCAGGTGGCGCTTCTCCATCTTGAACTCGGGGATGCCGTAGCGCAGCAGGCCGCCGGGCGCGTCCGCGCGCTCGAACACCGTCACCGCGTGCCCGGCTCTGGTCAGCTGCTGCGCAGCGGCGAGGCCGGCCGGGCCTGAGCCGATCACCGCGACCTTGCGACCGGCCGCCTGCGCGGCGGCTCCCGGCCGCCGCGGCGGTACCCAGCCCTCGGCCCAGGCCCGGTCGATGATCTCGACCTCGACCTGCTTGATGGTCACCGGGTCCGAGCTGATGCCGAGCACGCAGGACGACTCACATGGCGCCGGGCAGAGCCGTCCGGTGAACTCGGGGAAGTTGTTCGTGGCATGCAGCCGCTCGGCCGCCGCTCGCCAGTTACCGCTGTGGACCAGATCGTTCCACTCCGGGATCAGGTTGCCGAGCGGGCAGCCAGAGTGACAGAACGGGATACCGCAGTCCATGCACCGCCCTGCCTGCCGCTCGATCTGGCCCTCGCCGAACTCGAGGTAGACCTCGCGCCAATCCCTGATCCGCACGTCGACCGGGCGCCGGGCAGGCGTCTGCCGCGGCGTGGTCAGGAAGCCCTTGGGGTCAGCCATCTAGTGCTCCCTCAGCCACTCGCCGCCGCCATCACGGCCTTGCTAACATCCGCGCCGTCGCGCTCGGCCTGACTCGCGGCTGCCAGCACGCGCTTGTAATCGCGCGGCATCACCCGGCAGAACCTGCGCAGAGCGGCGTCCCAGTCGGCCAGCAGGCCGACTGCGACGGTCGATCCGGTCTCGGCCTGATGGCGGCTGATCAGCTCGTGCAGGAAGTCACCGTCCTCGCAGGTCAGCGGTTCCAGCTCGACCATCTCGGCGTTCACCTGCGTGCTGTCAGCATCGAGCAGGTAGGCGATGCCGCCGGACATGCCCGCCGCGAAATTCCGGCCGGTCGGGCCGAGCACCACCACCCGGCCGCCGGTCATGTACTCGCAGCCGTGGTCGCCGGTGCCCTCGGCCACCGCCGTCGCCCCGGAGTTCCGGACGCAGAACCGCTCCCCCACTACGCCGCGCAGCAGCATCTCGCCGCTAGTCGCGCCATAGCCGATCACGTTGCCCGCGATCACGTTGTGCTCGGCCGGGAAGAGGGCAGCCGGGTCCGGAGCGGCGATGATCCGCCCGCCGGACAGCCCCTTGCCCAGGTAATCGTTCGCGTCGCCATGCAGCCGCAGCGTGATGCCGCGCGGCAGGAAAGCACC